>Ga0182736_1000413_pt1 | contig 67912 bp, 62 predicted proteins | sample eDN5th30CKraftBY_FD_128882 | JGI IMG/M metagenome (GOLD analysis project Ga0182736, IMG submission 128882) | Enriched backyard soil microbial communities from Emeryville, California, USA - eDNA 5th pass 30_C Kraft BY (version 2) (version 2) | ecosystem: Environmental > Terrestrial > Soil >... | reverse complement strand
TCCTCCTTGCCGGACGTCTCGATGTTCCACTCGCCGCCACCGCCCCAGTCGGCGTAGGTCTGGGGATCGGCGCGCACGCCGTCGAGGAAGCGGCGCTTGTCGACGCCGGCCAGGTGGAACATGACCGACGCGGCCATGGCGTCTTCGCGCGGCGTGTGGCGGGTTGGCGCTCCCGCCCGGTGGGCGAGGTCGGCGTCGCCGGTGGCGTCGATCACGACCTTCGCCAGGATCGCCTCCCGGCCCGCCTTGGACTCGACGACCACGCCGACGACGTCGGGCCCGTCGAGCACCGGTGCCACGACCGCGCGGTGCAGCATCGGGTGGATGCCAGCCTCCTCCACCAGCTGGTCGGCCACGACCTTGAACCCCTCGGAGTCCAGTTCGTAGGACTGCGACTGCGACTCGGGCACGGCGGCGCCCCGGGCGAACGCCGTCTCCTCGAGCTCGGTGGCGATGCCGCCCGCGTCGACCGTGTCGCCCTGCCGGTACCAGCCCAGCCCCTCGACGCCCACCGCGGTGATGTTCCCGCCGAAGAACCCGAATCGCTCCACCAGCGCCACCTCGACGCCGGCGCGCGCCGCGGCGAGCGCCGCGGCCAACCCGCCGGGCCCGGAGCCGACGACGAGCACGTCGGTCTCCCACACGACCTCGAGGTCGCGGGCCGGCTCGTGGATCGATCGGGCGGTGGACGGCCGGGGCACGGCCGCGGAGCCTACGTCCGACCGGTGCGGATGGCCTCGACGATGCGGTCGGCCAGCGGGGTGGCGGCGAGGTCGTCGAGGGGGACGGGGAGCGGGATGCGCCAGTTCGGGTGCTCGTCGATGGTGCCGGGCACGTTGGGCCGGTGCTCGGCACCCACCAGGTCGTCGAGGGCGGCGGTGACGAGCATCGACGGGGCGGCGGCGAGCGCGGCGTGAGCGGCGACGGCCACGTCGTCGGTCGCGGCCGCGTCGTCGCACGAGCCGGCGACGCGCAGCCGGTGGCGGAACATCTCGTCGCCGTCGGCGGGGACCGTGACGCCGGCCGCCCGCTGGTCGGCGAGGTCCACACCGGACCACACCCCGGCGATGGTCGGCAGGTCGTGCGTCGTGATCGCGCCCATCGCCTGCTCGGGCCACTGCGTGGTGGGATCGTCCTCGAACCACAGCAGCCGGGTGGAGAGGATGCCCCGGCTGCCGAGCGCATGGCGGATGGCGTCGTCGACCGTGCCCAGGTCCTCGCCGACCACGAGCGCCCCGGCCCGGACGCTCTCGAGCGCCACGACGTCGAGCAGCTCGGTGCCGTGCCAGAGGACGTAGGCGCCCTCGGTGGCGTCGAGCTCGGGCGGGATCCAGAACAGCCGCAGCAGCCCCATCACGTGGTCGATGCGGATGCCAGCGCCGTGGCGCAGGTTGGCCCGCAGCGTCTCGGCGATGGGGCGGTAGGCGACCGAGCGCACCTTCCACGGCACGAAGGGCGGGAGGCCCCAGTCCTGGCCGTCGGGCCCGAGGAGGTCCGGAGGCGCTCCGATCCGGGTGCCGAGGGCGAGGTGGTCCTGCCACTGCCACGCGTCGAACCCGTCGGGAGCGAACCCCACGGCGAGGTCGGTGATCAGCCAGTCCCGAGCACCGCTGGCGGCGAGCTGGGCCTCGGTCAGCAGCTGCAGCCACGTCCAGAACGCGACCCGGTCGGCGTGCTCGCGGGCGAAGCGGGCGACCCCGGCACCGTCGGGTCGGCGCAGCTCGTCGGGCCAGCCGGTCCAACCCGGACCGTGCCGTTCGGCCATGGCGCAGTAGGTGCCCCACAGCCAGAGCTCGGCGCCGACCGGGACCGCTCGGCCGGCATCGGCCGCGGCCAGCAGGTCGGCGGCCTCGGGCGTCGCACCGGGAGGCGTCGCACCCGTCGCCGGGGCGAACGGCACCGGCCGCTGCTCCCACAGCTGCTCGAGCACCGACAGCTTGAGCGTCCAGACCGCGTCCCGGTCGATGCGGGCGCCCGCGTTGAGCGCCGCACCGGCCCGCACCGCCTGCTCGGCGTCCGCGGTGGGCACGTCACGGTCCCGGAGCAGGGCGCCGAGGTCGAGGTAGATCGGGTCGAGGAAGCGCCGGCTGCTGGGGGAGTAGGGGCTGTTCGCCGGCGGCCCACCGGGGGCGTTGGCGTGGAGCGGGTTGAGGCCGATGGTGGCCGCGCCCCGGTCCGTGGCCCAGCCCGCCAGCCGGCGGAGGTCACCGAGGTCGCCGATGCCCCAGCTCGCCTGCGACCGGGCGGCGTAGAGCTGGGCGGTGATGCCCCACGCGTGGAAGCCCTCCGGCACGTGGGCTCGCGGCGGCACCACCACGACGTGCTCGACCTGCGGTGCCGAGCGGCCGGCCTCGGCCTCGAGCCGGTGGTAGCCGAGCGGCAGGTCAGCGGGCAGCTGGCCCCGGCGCACCCGCACGTCGCGGCCGTCCTCGAGGAACAGCACGGCGGGATCGGTGATGCCGGATGCGGCCGGCGTCCCGGCGGGCACCACCCGGAGCGGCGTGCCCGACGGCGCGGGCTCGCCCGGGTCGTCGGTGTCGGCGCCCATCGCCCGGCGCAGCTGCCCGGCCGCCTCGTCTCCGGGGGTCTTCCACGAGCCCCAGACGTCGTGGTAGCCGGGGGCGATGCCCCAGCCGCGGTCGTCCTCGGTGTCGGCCATCGGCCCATTGTGGCGGCCAGGCCGGGCCGCCCCGCACGGCCGGCACCCGAGCCGCCGGTCGGACCCGGTGTCCGGCCTCATCCTCCCGGGCCGGGTGACGGGGAGGTCCCGGTCCCGGCGCCGGAGGGGTGGGCGGGGACGCGACGGGGCCGTGCCTAGACTCCGCTCCGTGGGCCGCACCCTCATCGAACGGCGTCTGCGAGACGTGTCCGACCGCCTGAAGGCGGTCACTCGCGACCTCGCCGTGGCCGAGGAGCAGCTGACCCACCTCGCGGAGGAGGCCGACGAGGCCCGCCTCCGGGCGCTCGTGTCGGAGACCCCGGTCGCCGAGCAGGAGCACCACCAGGCCGAGCGCCACGCCGACGCGATGCGCCGCCACCACGCAGACCTCCTCGCCGAGGTCCGCCAACTCGAACTCACCCAGGACGACCTGCTGGACCGGCTCGTCGCCTCCACCTGAACCAACCCACACAGGAGTGCAACGGTGCCCACCCGTGTCGTGATCGCCGAAGACGAGGCCATCATCCGCCTCGATCTCAAGGAGACCCTCGAGGAAGAGGGCTACGAGGTGGTGGCCGAGACCGGCCGCGGCGACGAGGCGGTGGAGCTGGTGCGGGAGCACAACCCCGACGTCGCCATCCTCGACATCAAGATGCCGGGCCTCGACGGCCTGTCCGCCGCTCGCGAGATCGCCGGCGAGCGCCGGGCCGCGGTGCTGATCCTCACCGCGTTCAGCCAGCGCGACCTGATCGAGCGGGCGCGTGACGCCGGGGCGCTCGCCTACCTGGTCAAGCCGTTCCAGAAGGCCGACCTGTTCCCGGCCATCGAGGTCGCCCTCGGCCGCTTCCAGGAGCTCAAGGCGCTGCACGACCAGGCCACGTCGCTCGAGGAGCAGCTCGAGACCCGCAAGGTGGTCGACCGGGCCAAGGGCCAACTCATGGACCGGGGCGGCCTGACCGAGGCCGCCGCCTTCGCCTTCATCCAGAAGACCGCCATGGCGGAGCGCCAGACGATGAAGGCCGTGGCCCAGCGCGTCCTCGACGGCGAGCTCACCCCCGCCTGACGCCTGGCTCGGACCGCTGACCAGCGGTTCCGCGACCTCCTCGGGCGCTTTACCTCCCTCTGCGGTCGGTTCCTGCACCATCCCTGCCAGGCAACGATGCCTTGGGCGGCCCGAACGGGCTGGAGGAGATGAGATGGACGAGACCGAAGTCGCCTGGATGCAGGAGGGGCTCTGCCGCTTCTACCCGCCCGCCGCGTTCTTCCCGAGCGACGGCAACGGCGTCGTCACCGCTCGTGCCATCTGCGCCGAGTGCCCGGTGAAGGCCCCGTGCCTCGAGTACGCCCTCGAGAACCGCATCGAGCACGGCGTCTGGGGCGGCTGCTCGGAGCGGGAGCGCCGACGGATCCTGAAGCGCCGCCGCCAGGAAGCGGAGCGCTCCAGCCTCGTCGCCGGCTGATCGACCTGCGGTCACGGGCGAGCGCGTCGGTCAGCCGCGCTGCGCCCGACGCGTCTGCTGAGCGGCCCCGTCCAGAGGACCGCTCAGCGGACGACGTCTCCGATCTCGGCGGGTCAGTCCACGACGCGGGTGACGCGACGCCGGCCCCACCAGGGGACGAGCGAGCAGACGAACACCACCGCACCGGCGACGATGAACAGCGCCGCGGTGCCGTTGTCGACGTCGAAGTCGGCGGTCTGGCCCTCGGCCACGAGCGCAGCGATGGCGACGGCGATCGTCAGGAGGCCGACGAAGGCGGCCCCGCCCCGATCCTGGTCGGCAAGGGTCGAGATGAGGATCGCTCCGCCGAGGAGGATGGCGGCGACGGCGGCGGCCGGGCTGAAGCCGTAGCCCATCACGGTGCCGGTGGTGTCGAAGAACCCGGCGCCGAAGTCGACGTCGAACACGGCGGCCAGGCCGAAGCCGAACAGCACCGCGCCGGCGATCGCGGAGACGAGCTGGAAGATGCGCAGGCCCGCCGAGGCTGCGGTCGGTCGGGTCTCGACCTCGGTCGCGGTGGCTCGGCGGTCGGTTTCGATGATCTGGGCCATGACGGGCTCCTCTCGGTTCCTTTCAGCAGGCCACGGGCGGGCCACCGCGCTCGTACCCCGGTTGCCGGGTCGCCATCCCTGGGTCGGCCGTCGCGGGTGTCAGACCCAGCCCGTACGATCGACGGCCATGCGGTTCATGCTCATCGACGGGAACTCCCTCACCTACCGGGCGTTCCACGCGCTGCCCACCGACCTGGTGACGGCGTCGGGCCAGGTCACCAACGCGGTCTTCGGCTTCACGTCGATGTTCATCAACCTGGTCCGGGACCACAAGCCCGACGCCATCGCGGTGGCGTTCGACCGGCCGGAGAAGACGTTCCGCCACGACCGGGACCCCGAGTACAAGGCCAACCGGATCGCGGCGCCCGACATCCTCCGCCAGCAGCTCCCGCTCGTGCGCCAGGTGGTCGACACGCTCGGCGTCACCGCCATCGAGCAGGTGGGTGTCGAGGCCGACGACATCATCGCCACGTTCGCCACCCTCGCCGCAGCGCGCGGCGACGACGTCCTGATCGTCACCGGCGACCGGGACAGCTACCAGCTCGTCCAGGACCCGCACATCAAGGTCGTCTACAACAAGCGCGGCGTGTCGGACTACGCCCTCTACGACGAAGCCGGCATCCTCGAGCGCACCGGCGTCCGCCCGGTCGACTACGTCCAGTACGCCGCGCTGCGAGGCGATCCCTCGGACAACCTGCCGGGCATCCCCGGGGTCGGGGAGAAGACCGCGGCCAAGCTGATCAACAACTACGGCGGGCTCGACGGCATCTTCGAGCACGTCGACGAGCAGACGCCCAAGCTGCGGCAGAACCTCGCGGAGCACGAGGCCCAGGCCCGCAGCAACGTCGAGATGATGACGCTGCTGCGCGACGTCGAGCTGCCCATCTCGCTCGACGAGCTCGGGTTCCCGCAGCCCGACACCGACGAGGTGCGCGCCCTGTTCGACTTCCTCGAGTTCCGCACCCTCTACGACCGCCTGGCGGAGGCGCTCGAGGCCGACCTCGGCAGCAGCAGCTCGGCGGTCGACGTGCTGGAGGCCGAGGTCGAGGTGCTCGCCGACGCCGCGTCCGCCGTCGCCGCCCTGGAGGCGGCCGCCGGGGGCGAGGGCCCGCTCGCGGTGGCGGCCGCGTGGGCCGACGCGCCCGGGCGCTCGGCCGTCGAGGGGCTGGCCTTCGTGGTCGACACCGATGCCGCCGAGGTGGCGTGGCTGCCCGCCGAGGTGCTCGACGACGCGGGCGTCGCCGGCGCGCTCCGCGCCGCGCTCGCGGCGCGGACCCTGGCCGCCCACCCCGCCAAGCCCCTGCTGCGCAGCCTCCTCGCAGCCGACGACGCGGCCCCGCTGCCGAAGGTCGGCGTCGACACCACGCTCGCCGCGTACCTCCTGGACCCGGCGGAGACCCGCTACTCGATCGAGGACGTCCTCGCCCGGTACGCCCACCTGGAGCTTCCGGCCGGCACGGCCGCCCCAGCGGGGCAGCTCGACCTCGGGGGCGAGACCGTCGACGTCGGGCTCATCACCGCCCGGCAGGCGCTCGCCGTGTCCCGGCTCGTCGACCCGATGCTCGCCTCGCTCGACGCCAACGGCCTGCGGTCGCTCTACGACGACATCGAGACGCCGCTGGTCGCGGTGCTCGCCCAGATGGAGCACGTCGGCGTCGGTGTCGACCGGGCCGAGCTCGAGGGGCTCAACCAGCGCCTCACCGCCGAGGTCACCGAGCTCGCGGCCGCCATCCAGGACGATGCCGGCGAGCCGTTCAACGTCAACTCCACCCCGCAGCTGCGGACGATCCTGTTCGACAAGCTCGGCCTCACGCCCACCAAGAAGACCAAGACCGGCTTCTCCACCGACGCGGCCTCGCTCGAGAAGATGGAGGGCCAGCACCCGATCATCGAGCACCTCCTGCGCTACCGCGAGGTCGAGAAGCTGCGGTCCACCTACGGCACCGGCCTGCTGGCCGAGGTCGGCCCCGACGACCGCATCCACGCCACGTTCAACCAGACCGTGGCCCGCACCGGCCGGCTGTCGTCCGACGCGCCCAACCTCCACAACATCCCGGTCCGCTCGGAGCAGGGGAAGCTCTTCCGCAAGGCGTTCGTCCCCGCCCCCGGCTGCGAGCTGCTCGTCGCCGACTACAACCAGATCGAGCTGCGCTGCATCGCACACCTCGCGAAGGACCCTGGTCTGCTCGCCGCGTTCAACGCCGGCGACGACATCCACACCGCCACCGCGGCGCGGGTCTTCCACGTCGACCCGGCCGACGTCGACGGCGGTCAGCGGGCGAAGGCGAAGATGGTCTCCTACGGCCTCGCCTACGGCATGGAGGCGTACGGCCTCGCCACCCGGCTCAACATCTCGCGGGGCGAGGCGGCCGAGATCCTCGACGCGTACTTCGCCGCGTTCCCGTCGGTGAAGGAGTACATGGAGCGCACCGTCGCCGAGGCCCGCGAGCGCGGCTACACCGAGACGCTGTTCGGCCGCCGTCGGCCGATCCCGGAGCTGGCATCGCCCAACCGCGGCATCAAGCAGGCGGGGGAGCGCCAGGCCATGAACGCCGGCATCCAGGGCCTCGCTGCCGACATCTTCAAGGTCGCGCTCATCCGCCTCGACCGTGCGCTCGACGAGCGCGGGCTCGAGAGCCGCATCGTCCTCCAGGTGCACGACGAGGTCATCCTCGAGGTGCCGCCCGCGGAGCATGACGAGGTCGGCGCGCTCACCCTCGAGGTGATGCGCGGCGCGGCGGACCTGAGCGTCCCGCTCGAGGTGAACCTCTCGTTCGGCGCCACCTGGGCCGAGGCCAAGTAGCACCGTCGTTCCCACGAGCGCACCGGTCGGCGGTGCGCGAGGCTCCGTCGCCATGACGGACACCACCGACCCGACCGCCGCCAACATCGCCCTCGTCACCGAGTTCTGGGCCGCGCTCGGCCGGCGCGACTTCGCCGCCGTCGGCGCGTTCATGGCCGACGACGGGCACTACGTCGACGTGCCGGTCATCGGGCTCGACGAGGGTGCGGTCGGTCCGGCCGCCACCACGGCGCGCCTCGCCCTCGGCATCGCCCCGCTCCAGGCCTACGAGCTCCACGACGGCCCGATCATCGCCATGGGCGACCACGTCGTCACCGAGCACGCCGAGACCTGGACCTGGGATGACGAGCACTCGGTCCGCCTCCCGTTCACGTCGGTGATGGAGGTCCGCGACGGCAAGGTCGCCCGCTGGTGGGACTACCTCGACCTGTCGACCCTCATGAACGCCGCCCCCGCCTGGTGGCTCGACCACATCGCCCCCGGCTACCAGTAGCGGGGCTCGCTCCGCGTCGCCCCTTCTCCTCACTCGCTTCGCTCCGCTCGTCGAGCTTTCGATCGACGGGCTGACGCCCGGCTGCTTTCACTCGGGCGCACGACTGCGTCGCACGCCCTCGGGCGGGGGGGCTCCGCAAGCTCTGCCCCCCCCACGCCCCCCGGGCTCGCTTCGCTCGAACCCCAACCCCAAAGCGCGTGACGAGGCGACCTCAGCGGACCGGGAATCCGAGGATGCGTTCGAGCTCGGCGAGGGCGGTGGCGGGGTCGCCGACCTTGATGGTCTGCATGCCGAGGGCGCGGGCGGGCTTGAGGTTGACGCCGAGGTCGTCGAGGAACACTGCCTCGGTCGGGTCGATGGCGAGGCGCTCGCAGGCCAGCTCGTAGAACGCCGGATCCGGCTTGCGCACGCCGACGACGCTCGACTCGATCACGACGTCGAAGTGCGACACGACGTCGGCGATCGCGCCGCTCGGGTCCATGCCGACGACGTTGTTGGTGAGCAGCCCGGTCTTCATGCGCGGCGCGATCACCTCGACGGCGCGGACCATCGACGGACGGAGGTCGCCCGAGAGCAGCCCGAGCACGTCGCCGCCGCGCACGTGGTGGCCGAGGCGCGACGACTCCTCGGCGAACGCGGCATCGAAGCCGGCGAGGTCGATCTCGTTGCGCTCGAGCTGGGCCCACGCGTTGGTGTCGGGATCGGTCGCGTTGACGCGACGGAGGAAGTCGGACGGGAGACCGTTGGTCTCCTCGTAGCGGGCGAAGGCTTCGAACGGACTGGTGGTGATCACCCCGCCGAAGTCGAACAGGACGGCAGCGATCGGCACGCGGTCGATCGTAGAGCGGTGAGGAGCGCGTAGGTCCCACGTCATGTGCGCGCAAGCTGCTTGACTTGGCGTTCACATGGCCATCACGCACGTCATCGTCGACGGATCGAACATCGCCACCGAGGGGCGCACCACGCCGAGCTTGAAGCAGCTCGACGAGGCGGTGCGCGCGTTGCTCGACGAGTTCGGCGACGTGAAGCTCACCGTCATCGTCGACGCCACGTTCGGGCATCGCATCGACGAGAGCGAGCGCGCCGAGTTCGAGGCCGGCATCGTCAACGGCGAGCTCGTCACGCCGCCCGCCGGCGCCATCGGCCGCGGCGACGCGTTCATCCTCCAGGTCGCCGACAAGGTGAACGCCACCGTCTTCTCGAACGACTCGTTCCAGGAGTTCCACGGCGGCCAGTACGACTGGCTCTTCGACGAGGGCCGGCTCCTCGGCGCCAAGCCGGTGCCCGCGATCGGCTGGGTGTTCGTGTGGCGCACGCCGGTGCGCGGGCCGACCAGTCGCCGCGCCACGCGCGAGAAGCGCGGGACCAAGCGCGGCACGTCGTCGGGCTCCGAGCTCGCCAACCTCCCGCTGCCGGTGCCCACGGGCCCGCCGCCGCGTCGAGCGAAGAAGGCCGCGGCCTCCACCGAGGGCGCGACCGCCAAGAAGGCGGCCGGCACCACGAAGAAGGCCGGTGCCAAGCAGGCGGCGAAGCCGAAGGGCGATGCCGAGGCGAGCGAGGGCACGTCGTCGCGCAGCCGTCGGCGTCGTTCGGGCGGCAAGGACACGTCGCCCATCAACGAGCCGATGCCCTTCATCAACTTCGTGAGCAACCACCCGGTCGGCACGTTGGTGGAGGCCACGGTCGACCGGTTCTCATCGCACGGCGCCTACGCCACGGTCGACGGCGCGCAGTGCTACATCCCGCTGAAGGCGATGGCGGTCCCCGCACCCACCAAGGCACGCGAGGTGCTCACGGTGGGGGAGGCGCGGACCTTCGTCGTGACCGCGTTCGACACCCCGCGTCGGGGGATCGATCTCGCGATTCCTGGTGTGGAATCGAGCGAGGCGGCGGCGCCTTCTGCAACAGATCTCCTCGGAGGCGCCGCCTCCGACGGGGAAAACCAACCAGCCGAGGAGGCACCCAGCATGGCAGTGAAGAAGGCTCCGGCGAAGAAGGCCGCTGCGAAGAAGGCTCCGGCCAAGAAGGCAGCCGCCAAGAAGGCCCCGGCCAAGAAGGCAGCCGCGAAGAAGGCTCCTGCGAAGAAGGCTCCGGCCAAGAAGGCGCCCGCGAAGAAGGCTCCTGCGAAGAAGGCCCCGGCCAAGAAGGCGCCCGCGAAGAAGGCTCCTGCGAAGAAGGCCCCGGCCAAGAAGGCGCCCGCCAAGAAGGCTCCTGCGAAGAAGGCCCCGGCCAAGAAGGCGCCCGCCAAGAAGGCTCCTGCGAAGAAGGCCCCGGCCAAGAAGGCTCCGGCCAAGAAGGCGCCCGCGAAGAAGAAGTAGTCAGCGGACTCCTCGTTGGTGGAGGGCCGGGCGCACGGCCCGGCCCTCCAGCCGCGCTTCAGGTGGTGGGCGATGACGAGGAGCGCGCCACGATCTTGGTGATCCACCGATCGAGCGTCGCTCGATCGAGCGCACCAGGGATCGTGAACCCGTCGTTGAGCACCCAGGTGGGCGTCGACGACACCCCGGCGGACCGCGCCTCGGCCATCGAGGCGTCCACCAGCGCGCTCGCGCGCCCGTCTGCGATCGCCTCGCGCACCTCGAGCACCGAGGCGCCGGCATCGCCGACGATCTGATCGAGCACATCGGGGTCGTCGATCGCGAGCCCGGTTGCGAAGTGGGCGTCGAACAGCGCCGCGTGCAGCGCATCGGCCGCATCGGCGTGGTGGACCCGCACCCACTCGGCCGTCTCGAGGGCCCGCCGCGTGTTGGGCATGCGCACGGGCGGCCGGAACGGCAGGCCGATGGCCTCGCACTCGGCGGCGATGCGGGCGAACGTCGCCGCGAGGCGCCCGTCGGGCCGGATGGCGCGTCCTTCCGGCGGGATCTCCGGGTGCAGCTCGTAGGGCCGGTGCACGACCACCAGCCCGAGCGCCGCCATCTGCGCGCTGCGGTCCTGGCCGACGTAGCACCAGGGGCACAGGTAGTCGCTCCAGCAGGTGGCCTCCATGGGCCGGATGGTACGCCGGTCGTCTCCCGCTATGGTCGGCCGCGTGCGGCTCGCCACGTGGAACGTCAACTCGCTGAAGGCCCGGCTCTTCCGGGTGGAGGCCTGGCTCGAGGAGGTCGAACCCGACGTGGTCTGCCTCCAGGAGACGAAGCTCGCCGATGCGGCGTTCCCCGCCATGACGTTCCAGTCGCTGGGCTACGAGTCGGTGCACCACGGCGAGGGCCGGTGGAACGGCGTGGCCATCTTGAGCCGGGTCGGGCTCGAGGATCCGCTGTTCGGGTTCGGCCCCGACGACGACGATGCCGAGGCCCGGCTGGTGTGGGCGACGTGCGGGGGCATCCGCATCGCGAGCGCCTACGTGCCGAACGGCCGCTCGCTCGACCACGAGCACTACCAGTACAAGCTGGCGTGGCTGGCGAAGCTCCGGACCCTCCTCGACGAGCAGGGCACCGCGGCCGACCCCCTCGTCGTCGCCGGCGACTTCAACATCGCCCCGACCGACGACGACGTGTACGACGCCGCCAAGTTCACCGACACCACCCACACGAGCCCCGAGGAGCGGGCCGCGCTGGCCGACCTGGAGTCGTGGGGCCTCGTCGACACGTTCCGTCGACTCCAGCCCGAGCCGAAGCTCTTCAGCTGGTGGGACTACCGCGCGGGCGACTTCCACAACCACCGCGGCATGCGGATCGACCTCGTCCTCGGCACCGAGCCGGTGGCCGAGCGGGCCGTGTTCGCCACCATCGACCGCCAGGCCCGCAAGGGCGAGAAGCCCTCGGACCACGCACCCGTCATCATCGACCTGGCCGACTGACCGGTCGCTTCCCCCACCTCGGAGCAGCCTCGTGAGCGAGCAGCCACCCCCGACCGAGTACCTCCCGAAGATGACCGGCGAGGCCGACCCCGAGCGCCTGGCCATGGTCACGAAGCGGCTGCGGGCCGCGGCCGCCGGCGACCTGTCGCCGCGGCGCGAGGCGCTGAAGGACCTCGCCGACGCCGCCCGCGACCTCGTCGACCGGCTCGTGGCGACCGACGCGCCCGACGACGTCATCGCCGCCGCGACCACCGAGGTGCGGGCGGCAGCCGACCGCTTCGAGGGCTACCACCAGGGCTCGCTCTACGGCTTCTCCGAGATGGCCAACGCCGGCGGCCGCGAGGACCCGCTCTACGACCACAGTCCACTGATCGGCATCGCCAACCCGCTCGCGCCGCCGATGACCGTACGCGAGGAGGACGGCGTCATCGTCGCCGAGGTCGTGTTCGGCCAGGCGTACGAGGGCCCGCCCGGCTGCGTGCACGGCGGGTACGTGGCGGCAGCGTTCGACGAGCTGCTCGGCGCGACCCAGTCGCTCTCGGGCGCGCCGGGCATGACCGGCACGCTGACGGTGCGGTACGAGTCGCCGACGCCGCTGAAGACCCTGCTGCGGATGGAGGGCCGGCTGGTCGGCGTCGAGCGCCGCAAGATCTTCACCGAGGGGTCGATCATCGTCGACGGCCGGGTGACGGCGACCGCCAAGGGCACCTTCATCGCCATGCAGCCCGGCCAGTTCCTCGATCTGATCGCGGAGCGCCAGGCCCGCGGTGAGGAGATCCGCTAGGGCGCTTCGGGGGCGGCGCGGTCGATGAACGCATCGACCAGCGCGGCCTCGGCGGCGAGGTACTCCTCGAGCCCCTCGACGATGGCCTTCTCGACCCGGCCGCCCACCAGCGGAGCCCGCACCTTGACCTCGCCGCTCAGCGTGCGGGTGGCGCCGTCGCCCTTGGCCACCGTGCGGGTGGTGCCCTGGGCGGAGAACCGGTCGGCGTAGTTGTCGGGCAGGAACCGGAACGTGGCCGTCCCGGCAGCCAGGTCGAAGGTCGAGTCCTGGGTCCACGACAGCTTGCTCGGGTCGATGGCCGCAGCGACGGCGGGCGAGAACTCGCGGACGAACATCGTGTGGATCTTGAGGCGGACCGTGTCGCCGTGGCGCTCCTCGCCACGGACCTCCATGCCGCCGAGGTTCGGCAGTCCGACGAGGGTGGGGTAGAGGTCCGGGTCCGCGTACGCCTCGTCGACGGCGCGACGGTCGTGGCGGAAGTCCTGGCTGATCTGGAACTGCACTCGGTGTCTCCGCTGGGTGCGGCGGTCAGGTGCCGGTGAGCGGATCGGACGCCGGCACGTCGTCGGCCTCGCCGGCCACGACCGCGAGCAACCTAGCCCCGTGCCGTTCCCGCGTGGACAGGCCGACGTCGCGCACCGCCGCCAGCTCGTCGAGGGTGGTCGGCCGGGTGCGCACGATCGCCTCGAGCGCCTTGTCGGAGAGCACGACCGTCGGGCGCACCGAGGCCTGGCGGGCCACCTCGGCGCGCCACGCCTGCAGCGCGGTGCGCACCAGGTGGGCATCGTGGAGGGGACGCTCGCCGAGGTCGGCGCGGCTCAGCTCGGCTCGGGTGGCGGCGACGGCGGCGAGGGGGTCCTCGGCGTGGGTGACCTCGCGGGCGAGCTCGCCGGCCGCGCCGCGGATCCACGCCAGGTAGGGCGACGGCCGGCGGTCGACGGATTGCGCGCCGAACGTGCGCACCTCGGCCCACGTGCAGCGCAGCACGTCGGCGGCACGGGTCACCGCGACGTAGAAGAGCCGTTGCTCCTCCTCGCGCTCGGCCGGTGCCTTGGCGTGGCTGATGGGCACGAAGCCGGCTTCCACACCGGCCAGGTGCACCACGGGCCACTCGAGGCCCTTGGCCGCGTGGAACGTGAGGATGCTGACCGCGTCGGCAGCCTCGGGCCCGTCCTCGCGCAGGGTGGCGCGCAGCCAGCCGCTGAACCCGTCGGTGCGCGCCGCCGGGTCGACCACGAGGAGGTCCCGTCCGAGCCGGAGGACCTGCTCGAACGAGGCGATGCGCCGACCGGCCGCCGACGTCTCGTCGACCTGGGGGCCGATCTCGTCCTCGTCGTCGTAGCGGTCGTCGTCCTCGAGCGCCTCGAGCAGGTCGGCCCGCTGGTTCGCCACGGACGCCTCGAGGTCGGTGAGGGTGGTGGCGAGCGGCTCGCGCAGCTTGTCGAGGCGGCCGAGCAGGTCGCGCACCTCGGGGTCGTCGAGCAACTGGGCGGCGCCGCGCACCCGGTGGGGGATCGCGGCGCGCCGGAACGCCGCCTCGATCACCGAGGTCTGGGCGTTGGTGCGCACGAGGACGGCCTGCGACGACCACGGTCGTCCGGGCACGTGGTTGTCGTGCACCGCCCGGGCGATGCCGTTGGCCTCGTCGAGGTCGGTGGCGTAGCCGACGACCGCGGGCACGGCACCGTCGGCGCGGTGCGGCTGGAGGTCGTGACGGGAGCCGGCGCGGCCGCCCGAGAGCACGGCGGCGGCGGTGTGGAGGATCTGGGGCGTCGAGCGGTACGAGTGCCCCAGCTGCACGACCTCGGCGCCGGGGTGGCGCACCGCGAACTCGGTCAGGAACGTGGGCTCGGCGCCGTTCCACGAGTAGATCGCCTGGTTCGGATCGCCGACGACGGCCAGGTCGGGGCGGTCGCCGAGCCACGCCGCGAGCAGGTGCTCCTGGAGCGGGTTGACGTCCTGGAACTCGTCGACGAACAGGTGGCGGAAGCGCCAGCGCTGGGCGGCGGCGAACGAGGGGTCGGTGAGGATCGCGTCGGCGCACTGGCTGAGCAGGTCGTCGAAGTCGACCAGCCCGCGCTTGCGCTTCTCGGCCTCGTAGCGGCGGAACCACTCGGCGATGCGGTCCGGCTCGACGGGGAGCCGCCGATCGGCTTGCGCGGCGGCGAGGGGGTAGCGGTCGGGCGAGACGAGTCGGGCCTTGGCCCACTCGATCTCGGCGGCCAGGTCGGCGGCGTTCACCCGGGTGGTGCCGCCCAGGATGCGCCCGAGGATCCGGGCCTTGCGGTCGAGGAGCGTGGGGGCCGCCATCCCCGCGCTGCTCCATCGGGTGCGGAGCTGGGCGTAGGCGACGGCGTGGAACGTGCCGGCCGCCGGCAGGTCGCGGAGGCCGAAGGCGCGGAGGCGGGTGTCGAGCTCCGACGCCGCCTTCCGGGTGAAGGTCAGGGCGAGGACGTGGCGGGCGTCGGCGGTGCCCGTCGCGCAGCGGTGGGCGATGCGCCGGGTGAGCACCCGCGTCTTGCCCGAACCGGCGCCCGCGAGGATGGCGAGCGGCTGGGCATCGGTGGTCACGGCCCGTCGCTGGGAGGGGTCGAGGCCGTCGAGCAGCCGGTCGGGGTCCACCTCCGGAGCGTAGGGCGCCGGGAGGCCCGATCGTCACGGAACCCCCTGGCAGGACGGGCCTACACTCACCCCGTGGCCTTTCCTCCGAAGCTCCTCAACGAAGGTGAAGAGATCGTGCTGGACCTGCGTCCGCACCTCCTCTTCATGGCGCTGTCGTCCGGCGTGTTCCTGGCGGTGATCCTGCTCGGCATCGGGGTCATCGCCGTGACCTCCGGCGACGGCTTCCTCGACCAGGCGAGCAACTACGTGGCCGGCATCGCCTTCTTGGTGTGCGGCGCGTGGTTCCTGCTCACCTACGCGCGCTGGACCACCACGCACTTCGTGCTCACCACCGATCGCATCATCAACCGCGAGGGCATCATCGCCAAGCGCGGCACCGACATCCCGCTCGACCGGGTCAACACCGTGCTCTTCAGCCAGGGCCCGCTCGAGCGCCTGGTGGGCGCGGGCGACCTCACGGTCGAGTCGGCGTCGGAGACCGGCGCCAACCACTTCGAGAACGTCCGCCGTCCGAACGTGGTCCAGAAGGAGATCTACGTCCAGATGGAGGCGAACGAGAACCGCAAGTTCGACCGCATGCGCGGCGGGCAGCCCCACGCGGCTCCGGTCGACGCCACCAAGGCCCACACGATCCCCGAGCAGATCGACCAGCTCTCCGAGCTGCACCAGCGCGGCGTGCTGAGCGACGCCGAGTTCGCCCGGAAGAAGGCCGAGCTGCTCGACCGCATGTGAGCGGGCACCGCCCCACGCCGCGCGTGGTGAGCCTGGTCCCGTCGGTCACCGAGACGCTGCTGGCCTGGGACGTCGTGCCGGTCGCGTGCACGCGGTTCTGCGAGCAGCCCGAGATCCGGGCGGTGGGCGGGACGAAGAACCCCGAGATCGACGACATCGTCGCCCTCGCCCCGGACCTGGTCGTGGTCAACGACGAGGAGAACCGCCGGGAGGATGCCGAGGCGCTGCGCGCCGCCGGGCTCGCCGTGCACGCCTGTTCGCCCCGCTCGGTCGACGAGGTCGCGCCGGAGCTGGAGGCGCTGGCCGCCGCGGTGGGCATCGACACGGCGGTCGAGGCGGCCGACGAGCCGCTGCCGCCGCTCGAGCTGCGGGCGTTCATCCCCATCTGGCGCCGGCCGTGGATGACGATCGCCGGCGACACGTACGGCTCGTCGCTCCTCGCATCGATCGGCGTCGCCAACGCGTTCGGCCGCTCCGGCGCCGAGGGGGAGCGGTACCCGACGGTCGAGCTGGCCGACATCGTCGAGCGCGGCGCCGACGTCGTCCTCGCGCCCACCGAGCCCTACGCGTTCAAGGCGATCCACCTCGATGCGTTCCGCGAGGTCGCCCCGGTGGTCGAGGTCGACGGCCAGGACCTGTTCTGGTGGGGCGTCCGCACACCGGCGGCCCGCCGCCGGCTCCATGCTGCGATCGCCACCGCCCTCGATCGCCCCTGACCGTCGGAGGCGGGTCAGGCCGTGACGCGGGCGCCGGCAGCCGCGTGGACGAGCCAGCCCTCGTCGAGCGCGCCGGGTTCGGTGAGCGCGACGACGCAGCCTCCGAAGCCGGCGCCGGTGAGGCGGGCGCCGATGACGCCGTCGGTGCCGTTGAGCCGGTCGACCAGCGCATCGAGCACGGGGGTGGACACCTCGAAGTCGTCGCGGAGCGACACGTGGCTCGCGACGAGCGCCGCACCGACGGCCGCGAGGTCACCAGCGGGCAGCGCCTCGCCGACGGCCCGCACCCGAGCGTTCTCCGTGATCACGTGGCGCGCCCGGCGCCGGAGCACGGGGTCGGTGAGCTCGTCCGCGGCGGCCGGATCGGCGAGGAGGCGGAGCGGACCCAGGACCGCTTCGGCGGCGGCGACGGACTCGGTCCGCTTGGCATAGGCCGAGCCCGCGAGCTGGCGCGCCTGGCCCGAGTGGATGACTCGGATCTCCACGTCGTCGGGCACGGCGATGGGCGTGACGGTGAGCTCGTGGCAGTCGATCAGGAGCGCGTGCCCGTCGACCCCAGCCGCCGAGGCGAGCTGGTCCATGATCCCGCAGGGCACCCCCGAGGCCTGGTGCTCGGCGAGCTGCGTGAGGCGGGCGAGGTCGACGGGCGAGCCCTCGAAGCCGAGGGCGAGGGCGAGCGCCACCTCGAGCGCGGCGCTCGACGACAGGCCCGCACCGATGGGCAGCGTGGTGGTGACCTCGCCCACGAACCCCTCCGTGGGCCGCAGCTGGGCCACCACGCCGGCGACGTAGCGGGCCCAGCCGGGCGTGGCCGCCGCGGGATCGACGACGTCGAGCGAGACGACCGCCGGATGCTCCTCGTCGGGCGAGACGAGGACGACCTCGTCGCCGCCCCGGGTGCCCGTGATGGTGGTGGCGAGGTCGATGGCCAGGGGGAGGACCAGGCCGCCGCTCGAGTCGGTGTGCTCCCCGATCAGGTTGACCCGGCCCGGTCCGACGGCGGTGATGCGCTGCCCGTCGGTCACGGCGCCGCGCTCCGCAGGTTGGCCGCGGCGTCCTCGGGGGCGACTGGGTTCAGGTAGGCGCCGCTGCCCAGCTCGGCGCCGGCGACGTAGCGCATCACGCCGGGCGCCCGGTGGGGGCCGGCGATCTCCACGTGCATCCACGCTCCGGGCCACGCGCCGGCGTCGAAGGGCCGTTGGTGGATCCAGAACACGTAGGGCATCGGCGGGTCGAAGACGTGCTCGAGCCGCCGCAGCGCCTCGGTGAACACCGAACCGAACGCGTCGCGGTCGGCGTCGTCGAGCGACGGCAGGTCGGGGCGGGGCTCGATCGGGGCGACGCGCATGCCGTAGGGGTAGATCGGCGCCGAGGGCACCCACGCCCGCCAGCCGTCGCGCTCGATCACGGTGAGCTCCGGGCGGTCGTCCTCGAGCAGGCGGTGGCCGTCGGCGAGCCGGGCCAGCTCGGTGGCCGGGAGCGCCGGCACGTCGGGGTAGCTGTAGATCTGGCCGTGCGGGTGCGGGATCGTGGCACCCACCGCCTCGCCGTTGTTCTCGAACACGAGGACGTAGGCCAGGTCGTCGCGGGCGCCCAGCGCTGCGGTGCGCTCGGCCCACAGGTCGACCACGAGGCGGACGTGCTCGGGCGGCAGGTGGGGGAGGCGGGCGTCGTGATCCGGGGCGTACAGCACGACCTCGCACCGCTCGTCGGGGAACGACGGCCACCGGTTCTTGAACGCCTTCACCACGTAGGGGTCGGGGGCCTCGGTCCCGCCCACGCAGAACGGGCAGTCCGACGTCGGCCGGTTGGGCCGGTTCTGGCGGCTGCCGGTGACCTGCACCTGCACGCCGGTGAGCGGATCGATCCGGAGCTCCATGCACCCCGGAACCTACGCGAGCCGGCAGCACCGGCCCTCCGCCCGCGTTCGCTTCTCCCGTTCGGGAGGCCGGCCGGTAGCGTTGCTGGACCATGTCGCGGTACCACCTGGTCACCCTCGGGTGCCCCAAGAACGAGGTCGATTCCGAGAAGCTCGTCGGCCAGCTCGGCGCCGACGGCTTCGCCGCGACCGACGATCCGGACCAGGCGGACCTCCTCGTCGTCAACACCTGCGCCTTCATCGGCGAGGCCCGGCAGGAGTCGATCGACACGATCCTCTCGCTCGCCGAGCACAAGGGCGAGGGCGCCCGGCTCGTCGTCACCGGCTGCATGGCCGAGCGCTACGGCGACGAGCTCACCGAGGCCATGCCCGAGATCGACCTGGTCGCCGGCTTCGGCCACGCCCTCGACGACCACGGGCACGACCACGACCACGGTCCGATGGCCGCGTCGGAGACGTCGACCGCGGTCGAGATCGGGCGCAAGCCGTCGCTGCCGGACTTCGACCTGCTGAACCTGCCCCGGCCCCGGTCCACCCGGCCGTGGGCGTACGTGAAGGTGGCCGAGGGCTGCGACCGGGCCTGCGGGTTCTGCGCCATCCCCAGCTTCCGCGGCCCGCAGCGGTCCCGGCCGCTCGACGTGATCCTCGACGAGGTCGAGGCGCTCGACGCCAAGGAGATCGTGCTCGTCGCCCAGGACCTCGCCGCCTACGGGCGGGACCAGGGCGTCGGCGAGCGGTCGATCGTCCCGCTGGTGCACGCCGTCTCGGAGCGGGTCGCCCGCACCCGGCTGCTGTACCTGTACCCCTCGGACCTCACCGACGGGCTGATCGACGCCATCTGCGCCACCGGCGTCCCGTACTTCGACCTCTCGCTCCAGCACGTGTCGCCGCCGCTCGTGCGCCGCATGCGCCGCTGGGGCAACGGCGACAAGTTCCTGCGCCGCATCACCGACATCCGGGCCCGGGAGCCCGAGGCCGCCTTCCGGTCCAACTTCATCGTCGGCTACCCGGGCGAGACCGAGGACGACCACGACCAGCTGCTGCGGTTCGTGGAGGAGGCCGAGGTCGACTGGTGCGGGTTCTTCGCCTACTCGCCGGAGGACGGCACCTACGCGGCGGACCTCGATGACCAGGTCGACGAGGAGCTCGTGGCTGACCGCCTCGCCGAGCTTCGGGAGCTCCAGGACGGCATCACCGCGCGGAAACGTGACGATCTCATCGGTTCGCGGGTCGAAGTCCTCGTGGACACCCCCGGCACCGCGCGCTCGCACCGAGAGGCTCCGGAGATCGACGGCGTCATCGGTGTTCCCGACCACCTCGCGGCGGGTACGTTGGCCACGCTCACCGTCACCGGTGCGCTGGGCCCGGATCTGGAAGCGGAGTAGCGAAGCGATGGCGTTGGGGGACGAGCTGGGGACCTCTGGACCGGTGCCCATCGATGATCGCTACGGACCGGGTGCGCTGCTGACCCCCGCCAACATGATCACGATGCTCCGGCTGATCCTGACGCCGGCGCTGCTGGTGATGATCGTCGAGGAGCCCACGTCCTGGGCCGCCGCGGCGTTCTGGACGGTGCTGGCGTTCAGCGACGGCATCGACGGCCACCTGGCCCGCAAGCACGGCACCACCCGTTCGGGTGCGTTCCTCGACCCGCTCGCCGACAAGGTGCTCGTGCTCGGCGCGCTGTTCGCGCTCGTGGCCGCCGGCCGGTTCTGGATCGTGCCGGTGCTGCTGATCGCCGTCCGCGAGATCGCCATCAGCATGTACCGCACCCACCTCGCCCGCCAGGGCCTCGCCGTGCCGGCCCGCCCCCTCGGCAAGCTCAAGACGGTGGTGCAGGAGTTCGCGGTGGCCTTCGCCCTGTTCCCGATCACGGGCGACTACCACATGCTCGCCACCGTCACCCTGTGGGTCGCGGTCGGCCTCACCTGGGCCTCCGGCGCCCAGTACCTCCTCGACGGGCGTTCGGCTGCCACCACCATGAGCCGCACCCCCGCCACCCCCTCCGCCTGACCGCCCCCACCCCCGACTCCGACCCCGACCCCGACCGAATCGGGTCACCGGAGCCGCGTGGTGCGGCTCGAACGACCTGATTCACCGCCGAACCCGGGTGCACCTGCCGAATCGGGTCACCTGAGCCGCGTGGTGCGGCCCGAACGACCTGATTCGGTTCGGGCTCGCCCTAGGGTGCGGCGCATGCGCTGTGAAGTGGTCGCCATCGGGACGGAGCTGCTGCTCGGGCAGATCGTCGACACCAACTCCTCGTGGATCGGCGAGCAGCTCGCCATCGCCGGGATCGACTCGCTCTTCCAGACCAAGGTCGGCGACAACATGGACCGGATGGTGGCCACCCTCGAGCTCGCGCTCAGCCGCTCCGACGCCGTCATCTGCTGCGGTGGCCTCGGCCCCACGCAGGACGACATCACCAAGGAGGCCATCGCCAAGGTGATGGGCGTCGACCTCGAGCTCGACGACGAGGTCGCCGCCCGCATCGAGCTCATGTTCACCTCGCGGGGCCGGCGCATGCCGATGAACAACCTCCGTCAGGCCGAGGTGCCGGTCGGTGCCACGGCGATCCGCGACCCGCAGCCCGGCACCGCCCCCGGGCTCATCTGCCCGGTCACGTGGGAGGGCCAGGAGAAGGTGCTCTACGCCGTCCCCGGCGTGCCCCGCGAGATGCGGGAGCTGGTGCTGGCGGCGATCGTCCCGGACCTGCAGCGCCGGTCGGGCGACTCGTCCACCATCTTCAGCCGCACCCTGCGCACGTGGGGCGAGAGCGAGTCCGGGCTGGCCGAGCGGCTGGCCGGGCGCATCGCGATCCTCGACGGCTCGGGCAACCCGACGCTCGCCTACAACGCCAGCGGCATCGAGGGCATCAAGCTGCGCCTCACGGCGAAGGCGCCCGATGCGGCGTCGGCCGAGGCGCTGGTGGCCGAGGAGGAGCGGGAGATCCGCGCCGTGCTGGGCGACCTGGTGTTCGGCGTCGACGACGAGACCATCGAGGCCTCGGTCCTGAAGGAGCTGCGTGCGGCAGGGGAGCGGCTGGGCCTGGGCCGCCCGCTCACGCTCGGCCTGGCCGAGTCGCTCACCGGCGGGATGATGGGCTCGCGCGTCGCCGACGTCCCCGGCGCGTCCGACGTGTTCCGCGGGTCGATCGTGTCGTACGCGTCGCAGGTGAAGTTCGACGTCCTCGACGTGCCCGAGGGGCCGGTGGTCTCGCTCGAAGCGGCGTCGGCCATGGCGGTCGGGGCACGTGAGGTGCTGGGTGCCGACGTGAGCATCGCCGTCACCGGCGTGGCCGGTCCCGACGAGCAGGAGGGCCACCCCGTCGGCGCGGTGTTCGTCGCCATCGACCTCGGCCCGCTGTCCGACGAGGCCGGGCCCGAGGCGTTCCACGTCCCCCTCTTCGGCGACCGCCTCCAGATCCGCCAGTTCACCGTCATCACCGCGATGAACGCCCTGCGCCTGAAGCTCCTCGGCTCCCGCCGCGACCCCGACCCGTTCGGCAGCGAAGGCTGACGGCGGTTCAGCCGCCGGTTCAGCCGAAGGCGTAGTCGACGACCTCGTCGTCCACCACCTGGAGCCGGACCCGGGAGCAGTCGAGGTCCCACCCGGTCCCCTTGCCGACGCCGTCCTCGGAGACGACGGTGGGCGTCCGGCCATCGCGCCGGATCGCCGCTGACGCCTCGCCGGTCGGGAGGCCGCGGTAGGCATCCGACTCGGCGTCGGTCATCGGACAGGGCGGAGGCAGGACCTGCACCGGGATCTCCACCCGGATGTCGCCCGTCGCCCCCGGCAGCACGGCGATCGCGGTGTAGTCGCCACCGGGCAGCGTCCCCCGGAAGGGCCCGTGCGGGTCGTCTCCCAGACCCCGGGCGGTGAAGCCGGAGGACGTCGGACCGGCGAGGGGCACCACGCTGGTGGCGCCGGCCTGCAACCGGGTGCCCGCATCCTGCTGGCAGTCGTCCGTCTGGTCCTGCTCGAGCATCCCGGACTCGCCCCGGGGGAGCAGTCCCCAGCGGAGCGAGCGGAGGCTGCAGCCGCCGATCGCGATGGTGTGGTCCGTGGTGTTGCGGATGCGGAGGACGGCGGAGGTCGGCACGATCGCCTGCACCGTCGGGCCCGCCAACTGGAGCTGGACCTCGAGCCCGGTGAGATCGGAGTAGCGCTCCCGTGGCTGGCCGTCGGTCGGCGGCGTCACGGTCGCGGGTGACGAGCGCGTCGCGCCGGCTTCGTCGGGCCCGGACGGCTCGGACGCAGGCGGCGTGGTCGTGGTCGTCGAGGTGGGCGTCGTCTCGGGAGCGGCCTTCCCCCGGCCGAGGATGGCGGTGAGGTCGGCGGCGCCCGTGATGCGGGCGGCGGGCACCTTCTCGGCGGTGGCGACGAAGGCGTGCCACTCCTCGGCGGTGGCCGGCCGGAGGCTGCCGATCAGCTGCACCAGGAGCTCGTCGTACGCGCCGCGCTGCTGCTCGACCACCTGAGGCTGGGTGCGGTCGTGGTCGTCGATGATCGGCTCGACTCGCGGCGCTTCGAGGTCGGCTCCGGGCCAGTCGCCGACGAACGCGGTGCCGCGACGGAAGGTCCGGGACGACTGGAGCACGTCGTCGACGCCGTCCCACTCCGGCCCACGGAGCGCGACCGGGAGCGCCTGTCCAGGCACGTCGCGGGGTTCGTCGACGGTGAAGGCGGTGGCCACCGGGCCTTCGCCCGGGGCGTTGAGGTGGTACGACACGCGGTTGCCGTCGGGGGCGATGAGCGACAGGGCGAGGGTCGGGCCGGTCGGGATGCCCGGAGCGACGTTGGTCCCGGTCAGCTGCATGCCGTCGATGGGTGGAGCGGTCGAGCTGGGGGCGGCCACGATCGCTCGGGCCGCGCCGACCAGGTCCGCCTCCGACAGGCCCTGCTCGCTGCGCAGGGTCCACGTGCCGTGGTGGTCCCACTGGAGCACGCGCGTGGCCGGGCTCTCCTCGAGCTGGGCCATGCGGCTCTCGTCGATCCCGTTGCCGAGCGAGGGGCCCGGGTCCCCCAGCGCGTCGTGGTCGGGCAGCGGGCACGGGACGTACGAGAGCTCCAGCCGCGGGGTGAGGAGGTCCTTCGTCGGCCGCTGCCACGACCGGCCGGACACCCCGCAGCCGGTCGGCACCTTGGCGACCCAGGCGGTGCGGAGCCTCCACCCCTCGGGCAGGCCCTTCGGGATGTACAGGCCGGTCGGCGTTGGCTGCTCGCTCTGGAGCGAGGTCGTGTCGTCGTCGGGCCGGGTGGCGGCGACGACCACCGCGAGGCCGGCCAGCAAGGCGAGGACCGCGGCGACGGCGAGCCAGCGGCGCTCGGCGTGGCGGGTCGCTGCCGGTGGGACGCCCTGGGCACGGGCGGCGATCTGGGGCCAGGCGTCGGCGATCGGTTCGGCGTCGAGGACCGGGTCGAGGTGGCGCCGGAACCAGGCGGCGTCGGCGGGGTCGGGCCGGTCGGTGGGGTCAGTCATCGGCGACCACCTCCTTGAGGGCGGCGAGGGCGCGGTGCACGAGCGAGCGGACGGTGGCGGGCCGGGCGCCGAGCACGTCGGCGATCTCGTCGTCGGGCAGATCGAGGTAGAAGCGGAGGGTGACGGCGACGCGCTGGCGTTCGGGGAGGCCCTGGAGGGCGGCCCACACGGCCGTCGACGTCGGCGGCACCGCTGGCGCCGGGCTCACGCGCTCGGGCGGCACCGGCAGAGCATCGGCGCGCTTCGTGCGGCGCCCGGCATCGCGGCACAGGTTGACGATCGTCGTGCGCAGGTAGCCGGGCGGGTTGTCGACGTCGCCGAGGCGAGGAGCGATGCGGACGAACGCGTCCTGGGCCAGCTCCTCGGCCCGACCCCGGTCGCCGACGAGCAGGTGGGCGAGGCGCACGGACGGCTCGTACTGCTCGCGGTAGAGCGTCTCGAGCTCGGCCAGCTCGCCGGTCGCGTCTCCGGTTCCGCTTCCGCCGGGAGCGGTCATCGTCCGGCGGTGCCGACCGCTCGTCGGGGGTGCGGGATCCGCCACATCGTGCACACCCGGTCTGACGAACGGCCCGGGGGTTCTGTTGCGCGCCCGTTCACGGCTGGGCGGCCGGTGTGCCGTGTTCGATGGCCAGGTCGCGGAACGAGCGGGCGGCGGGGGAGAGGGGGCCGGACCGGCGGACCAGCACGACCGATCGGCGCAGCGGCGGGGAGAGGGGCGCGACCACGGCGCCGAGCGTGGCCGCGGCGCGGGCGAGGGGCTCGGGCAGCACGGCGGCGCCGGCACCGGCCATCACGAGCGGGACGATGGCCTCGCGGTGCTCGGTGACGACGCCGATGCGCGGGTCCGTGTCCGGGTCGGCCTGGCGCAGGGCGTCCGCGAGCAGGCGGCGGCTCGATGTGCCCCTGGGGCTGGTGATGAGGGGGAACTGGGCGAGGCGGGCGACGGGCAGGTCCCGGTCGGCGCTGAGCGGCGTGCCCGGCGGGAGGACGGCCAGGAGCGACTGCTCGCCCAGCACGTCGCTCGCGAGGATGCGGTCGTCGGGGACCTGGTCGCCGAGCCCGAGCTCGCACTGGCCGCTCCGGACCAGGGTGGCGACGGCGGCGGCGTCCTCGGGCTCGGTCAAGCGCACCAGCACCTGCGGGTGGAGGCGGCGGAAGCGTCCGACGAGGTCGACGAGGGGCTCCACGACGAGGCTGGGGAGGGCGACCACGTCCAGGCGGCCGGCGGTCAGGCCGGCGACCTGCTCCACGACGGATCGCGCGACCTCGGCGTCGCGCAGCATGCGCCGGGCCGGCTCGACGAACGCCTCGCCCGCGGCGGTGAGCGTGACCTGGCGGCCGATCCGGTGGAACAGCTCGGTCCCCAGCTCCCGCTCCAGCGACGAGATCGCCTGGGAGAGGGCGGGTTGGCTGACCGGGATCGACGCGGCCGCCGCGGTGAACGTGCCGTGGTCGACCACCGCCACCACGTAGGCCGCCTGTCGCAGATCCATAGGTTCAGCCTATGGGATGCATCCAATCTTGGTCTTGGACTTCTCGAACAAACGGGCGGATCCTGGTCGCGTGACCTCCCACCTCCTCGTGATCATGGCCGTCGGCGCAGGGATCGGGTTCCTGGGAGGCCTACTCGGCAAGGGCGGCTCCGCCCTCGCCACGCCGATCCTCGTGGCCTTCGGCGTGCCGCCCGTCGTGGCCCTCGCCGCCCCCCTGCCGGCCACGGTCCCGGGGACGCTCGTCGCCGCCGACAGCTACCGCCGCAAGGGCCACATCGACCGCAACGTCTTGACCTGGTCGCTGATCGCCGGCATCCCGGCCACGGTCGTGGGGGCGATCGGCTCGAAGTTCGTCGACGCCCACGCCCTCATCCTCGTGACCGACGCGGTCATCGTGGTCCTCGGCGTCCGCATGGTCCTGCGCCCGGGCCACGGCGGCGCCGAGCTCGTCGACGAGCCGGTCCAGCGCCACCTCATCGTGGCGGTCGCCGTCGTCACCGGCCTCGCCGCCGGACTGCTCGCCAACAGCGGCGGGTTCCTGCTGGCCCCGCTGTTCATCGCCGTGCTGGGCATGGCCATCAAGCCGGCGCTCGGCACGTCGCTCGCCGTCGCCGCCGTGCTCGCCGTCCCGGGGACCCTGATCCACCTGGCGCTCGGCCACATCGACCCCATGGTCGTGGCCGCCTTCGCGCTGGGCTCGGTGCCGCTCTCGCGCTACGGCGCCCGGGTCGGTCTGCGCACCGATCCCGGCCGCCTCGAGCGGGGCTACGGCGCCGTGCTGGCGCTCCTCGGCGCGGGCTTCCTCCTCGCCGCCTTCGCCTGACCGGCTCCCGCCCTGGGTCCCGGTCGCGCCACGTCCGGCGGTGCGTCGGACGTGGCTCGGACGTGGGCGGCCGCCTCGGGGCGGGGAGCGACCGGGCGACGCCGGGGTCCGGCGGATTTCTCGTGATTGGTGCTTGCTCCGAACACCTGTTCGAAATACCATGGCTGTTGTTCCGGTGCGCCGGAGCACCCCAGCGCAGCGGCCCCGGGCGCTTCGCTGTCAGACCCCCTCCGTAGGGTCCATCGCATCGGATCGCTGCGTTCGCCGCAGCCACACAAACACCGTCGTGGTTCACGAGAAGGAGAACGCAGTGGAGCGTGAAAAGGCACTCGACATGGCTCTGGCCGGCATCGAGAAGCAGTTCGGCAAGGGCTCGGTCATGAAGATGGGCGAGAAGGGCTCGATGGCCGTCGAGACCGTCCCCACCGGCGCCCTGGCGCTGGACCTGGCGCTGGGTGTGGGCGGCCTGCCCCGCGGCCGCGTCGTGGAGATCTACGGCCCGGAGTCCTCGGGCAAGTCCACCCTGGCCATGCACGTCGTGGCCGAGGCCCAGCGCAACGGCGGCATCTGCGCCTACGTCGACGCCGAGCACGCCATGGACCCGGTCTACGCCCGGGCCATCGGGGTCGACATCGACGAGCTGCTCATCTCGCAGCCCGACACCGGTGAGCAGGCGCTCGAGATCACCGACATGCTCGTGCGCTCCGGTGCGCTCGACGTGGTGGTGGTGGACTCGGTGGCCGCCCTCACGCCCCGGGCCGAGATCGAGGGCGAGATGGGCGACAGCCACGTCGGCCTCCAGGCCCGTCTCATGTCGCAGGCGCTGCGCAAGCTCACCGCCAACCTCAACAAGACCAACACGATCTGCATCTTCATCAACCAGCTGCGGGAGAAGATCGGCGTGATGTTCGGCTCGCCGGAGACCACTCCCGGCGGTCGGGCGCTCAAGTTCTACTCGTCGGTCCGGCTCGACATCCGCCGCATCGAGTCCATCAAGGACGGCGTCGAGGTCGTGGGCAACCGCACCCGGGTCAAGGTCGTGAAGAACAAGGTGGCCCCGCCCTTCCGGCAGGCCGAGTTCGACATCATGTACGGCAAGGGCATCAGCCGTGAGGGCTCCCTGCTCGACATCGGTGTGGACCTGGGGCTCATCAAGAAGTCCGGTGCTTGGTACACCTACGAGGGCGAACAGCTCGGTCAGGGCAGGGAGAACGCCAAGCAGTTCCTGTCGGACAACCCCGAGATCATGGTCGAGGTGTCCGAGCGCATCCGGATCCAGGTGGGCGTCGACGACGACCCCAACGCCGAGGCCGATGTCGACCTCGAGGTCGATCCGGACGACCTGCCCATCACGCTCGACTGACCGTCGACGGGTCGGCACCATCGCCGTCGGCCCGTCACGGTCAGACGAAGGCCGCTCCCGCTTCGGGGTCCGAATCCAGTCGGACCAGTCCAACCGGAGCGGGCGGCCATCGCACCGCTGATCCGCCCGTCCCGGCAAGCCGCGCCGCACCCGGGCGGGTCAGCGCACGCATCCGCTTGGACCCCAGGACCGGAACCGCCTCCTCCAGGGCGGACCGAACCCTGCGCGGCACCAGGCGAATCGGGAACCTCGCGTTCCCCCCACACCCGTCGAGGGCGTCCGGACCAGCTGGGGCCGGGCGCCCTCGGCGCGTGTCGACCCGCTCCCGAGCGGGGGGAGACGGCGTGCGAACCGATGCCGTACGCCGTCTTGGGCACCACCCTCTGGGATCGGCGGGGCGAGGCAGATCGCGCGTCAGTCGGTCGCGGTCTCGGAGGTGAGCTCGGCGGCCTCGGGAGTGAGCTCGGCGGGCGACCAGCGGCCGATCGTGCTCGCGATCGGGAGCAGCCAGTGGTCCCGGCACTGGGCCGAGAACCAGGCCTCGTGGCGGGCCTCCTCGGCCACCATCTCGTCGAGCTCCTCGCCGAACCCGCCATGGCCCGACGCCCGGGCATGGGCGGCGGCGTCGACGTACTGGCCGACGTTCATGGCCTCGAGCCGGCCGGCGGCGTACATCGGGAGGAAGCGTCCGCCCACGAAGCACAGCCCGCCGAAGAACCGGCCGATCGCGGCCATGAGCCGCTCCCGCCAGGGCACCGGGCCGGAACCCAGGGCCGTGAGCATGTCGACCACCTCGTTGCGGTGGACCCACTCGGCGGCTTCGATGCGCTGGATCTCCTCCCGCTCGCCCCGTCGGCGCTCGCCGAACCGGGAGCGCCAGTGGCCCTGGTACGCGTACGCCGCCGCCAGCTCGCCCGCGTGCGCGAGCTGGAGGATCCGCACCAGTTCCCGCTCGTGATCGATGGCGGTGCCGCTCACCTCGTCGATGCGCCAGCCTCGCGCACCCGCCCCGTGCGCGCCGCGGTGGGTCGGCGGTCAGCCCGGCTCGGCCGAGGGGAGCGTCGCCCGCAGGTCGGCGAGGGTCGCAAGCACCTCGTCGCGGTGCTTCGCCGCCTTCATCCAGTCGGGCAGCTGCCACGACAGGCCCTTGCCCACCCAGCGGCGGCCCATCGGCGAGATCCGCGCCTCGGGTCGCTCGCGGAGGTCGGCGCCGATGTAGTCCTCGAGGTAGGCGAGGTGCTCCTCGTTCGCGGCCCACAGCACCTCTCCGCCGCAGCACGGAGCGCGGAGCCACAGCGGGTGGATCTGGTCGGGGGTGTCCGGCCAGGTCGAGATGAGGCGGGTGTCCGGGTCCCGCCAGGTCCGCCCGTCGTCGACCGGACCCAGCCGCAGCTCCCCGCGGGCGGGCCCGCCGGATCGGCCCTCGCGCACGAGCGCGCACGACGGGCAGCTGAGGCGCACCACCGCCGCTCGTCCGTCCGCCGCCGGAACCGCTCGGGCACATCCGTCGCACCGGGGGCAGCGCACCAGCGCCGGCCACCGGTCCGGCCACGTCGTCGAGTCCCGGAAGCGCTCGGCCATCGCCCCAGTGTGGCGGACGAGACCGCTGGCGACCGCGGGATCGAACCCGCGGCCGAGCCGCGCCTCAGGTCGCCACGACCAGGATGCCCACCGTCCGGCTCGCCGTGGCGCAGTCCTCGTCGATCGGCCGCGACGGGTTGGTGCAGAAGTCGACGGAGACCTGCGCCGACCCCGTCTTGAACCCGGGGGCGAGGTTGCGGAAGGTGGCGGTGTACGTCTTCGGCTGGCCGGGTCCGCACGGCACGCTGACCTCAGCGGGCCGATCGGTGAGGTCGCCCTGGGTGATGGTGGGGAACAGGTCCACCGGCTCGCGCCGGGTGCACGAGATCTTGCCGACCAGCACGAGCGAGTCGCTGGTCCCGTGCAGGACGAGCGCATCCCGGTTGATGACCGGGTTGATCTGCATCTGCGGTTCGCAGCCGGCGGCCACGATCACGGCGACCGCCGCAGCCATCGCGAGGAGTGTGCGCTTCATGGAGCTGACCCTTCCGTGGTGAGCATCGAGGCTGGGACCTTCTCCCTCGCTGCGCGCCGATGGACCCGCCATTCGCGGTACTGGACCTCGCCCCGCGCTCATCCCCGCCATCGCCCCCGAGGGTGACGCCACACCCCTCACCAGGCTCGTCGCCCGGCTCCGTGCAGCGAGGGGGGGCGAGCTCGATGCGCTCGTGGCGATCATCGACAGCGTGATCGAGTCCGGTGCAGCGCAGCCGATCGCAGCCACCACCTCGATGCACGACCTCCTCGTGACCGATGTGCCGATCCAGGGGCCTCCGCTCGAGGTGATCGCCATCCGTGAGCTGGTGGGTTCGCTCCGTCCTCTGTCGGCCCCTGGCCTGGTCCGCATCGAACACCTCGCGCCCACCGGACGCGACGACGGGATCGAGCGCCCTCCTGTGGAGGCGGTGCCGCTGTTCTGGCGGTTCGTCCGGGAGACGTTCGGCGTGTCGGCGGTTGGTCCGATCTGATCCCGACTCGGGTCGGTCGACACGGACCCTCGTAGACTCGTCGGGCCATGACCGAGCCGACCGACGCCGCTGCGGACCCCAAGCGGTACCTCGTGCGCACCTTCGGGTGCCAGATGAACGAGCACGACTCCGAGCGGATCTCGGGGTTGTTCGACGCGGACGGGATGGAGGCCACCGACGACCTGGAGCAGGCCGACGTCGTGGTGCTCAACACGTGCTGCATCCGCGAGAACGCCGACAACAAGCTCTACGGCACCCTCGGCCACCTGAAGTCGCTGAAGGACCGTCGACCCGGGATGGAGATCGTCGTGTCCGGCTGCCTGGCGCAGAAGGACAAGGAAGGCATCCGCGAGCGGGCGCCCTACGTCGACCTGGTCTTCGGCACCCACAACGTCCACCGCGCCACTGAGCTCCTCCACCTGAGCCGCGAGGAGGGTCCGCTCACCGAGATCCTCGAGGCCACGGTCGCCGACGACCACGAGCTGTTCCCGTCGGCGATGCCCGCCCGCCGCGACGAGGGCTACACCGCCTGGGTCACGATCCAGATCGGCTGCGACAACTCGTGTGCGTTCTGCATCGTCCCGGCCGTCCGAGGCGAGGAGATCTCCCGCCCGTTCGCCCGGCTCGTCGACGAGGTCCGGGACCTGGCCGGCACGGGCGTCACCGAGGTGACGCTGCTCGGCCAGAACGTGAACAGCTACGGCCGCGACCTCACGCTCGCTGCTCGCCAGGCGGGCGAAGACGTGCGGGTGCGCCCGCTGTTCAGCGACCTGCTGCGCGAGGTCGGTGCCGTCGACGGCATCCGCCGGGTCCGCTACACGAGCCCGCACCCGAAGGACCTGCGGCCCGAGACGATCGCGGCGATGGCCGAGACGCCCGAGGTGTGCGAGCACCTCCACCTGCCGGTGCAGTCCGGCAGCGACCGGGTGCTGGCCGCCATGCACCGGGGCTACACGGCCGAGCGCTACCTCGAGAAGCTCGCCGCAGCGCGGGCCGCGATGCCCGACCTGGCCGTCACCACGGACCTGATCGTCGGGTTCCCCGGCGAGACCGACGACGACTTCGAGCAGACGCTCGAGCTGGCCGCCGCCGCCGAGTACGACTCCGCCTACACCTTCATCTACTCGCCCCGGCCCGGCACCGAGGCGGCCGAGATGGTCGACCAGTTCGTCGCCCCGGACGTCGTGGCCGAGCGCTTCGACCGGCTGAAGGCGGTGCTCGAGCGCAGCGCCCTCCGCAGGCACGAAGCCCGCATCGGCCTCGTCGAGGAGGTCGTCGTCGAGGGCCCGTCGCGCAAGGACCCGTCGGTCATCACGGGCCGGACCCGGCAGAACAAGCTGGTCCACTTCGCCAGCGCGTCGCCGCTGCGGGTCGGCACGTACGCCGACGTGCTCGTCACGGGCGCGGCACCGCACTTCCTCCGGGGCGACCTGGTCGCGGTCACGGCGGCCGCCCGCCACCGCACCCGCATCCCCGTCACCGCCGGCTGAACCTCGCCCCTAAGGTCCGGCCATGAGCACGTGGTCCCTCGATCTCGGCGACCTCGACCTGGTTCCCCGGCCCCGGGTGCTCGTGCCGACCGGCATCGGCCCCCCGGCAGACGACTGCCCCGTCGCCTCCGTGGTCGATCCGTCGCTGCCCGCCCAGGGCTTCCGGCTCGACATCACCGAGGACCGCGGCGCCACCATCGCCCACCGCGACGACGCCGGGCTGCGCTACGGCCTGGCGCTCCTCGGGCAGCTGACCGAGCGCCCCATCGGCGGTCGGGTCCTCGGCGTGCACGTCGAGGACCACCCCGACCTCCTGGTCCGGGCGTTCATGCTCGACGTCAGCCGCGACCGGGTGCCCACCCGCACCGCGCTCGACGAGCTCATCGACGTCCTGGCGCTCGTCCGCGGCAACCAGCTGCAGCTCTACATCGAGCACACCTTCGCCCACGCCGGCCACGAGGAGGTGTGGGCCGAGGCCTCGCCGCTCACTGCCGACGACCTCTCGTGGCTCGACGGCCGCTGCCAGGCGTCCGGCATCGAGCTGGTGGTCAACCGCAACTGCTTCGGGCACTTCGAGCGCTGGCTGCGCCACCCGCAGCACCTGGCGCGAGCCGAGGCGCCGGAGGGCGTGGAGGTCGTGCCCGGCCTCCGTCTCCCGCCCAGCGTCCTCGCGCCCACGCCGGAGAACGCCGCGTTCGCGCTGGACCTGGTGCGGGAGCAGCTCGCGTGCGTGCGCAGCCGGCGGGTCAACATCGGGTGCGACGAGACGTTCGAGCTCGGGCGGGGGGCGAGCGCCGCCGAGTGCGCCGAACGGGGCCGGGGCGCCGTCTACATCGAGCACGTCCGGCGCCTCGCCGACCCCCTCCTCGACGACGGGTACGAGGTGCAGGTCTGGGCGGACGTGATCCGCCGCCACCCCGCGCTGGCTGCGCAGCTGCCCGACGGGATCGTGCCGGTGGCCTGGGTCTACGAGGCGCCCACCCCGACCGATGCGGGCCCCGACGTGCCGCCCGACCTGGCCGCCGTGCTGCACGACCTCGGCATCGACACCGATGCCTCCGGCGGCTTCGAGGCGAACGTCGCGCCGCTCGTCGCCGCCGGGATCCCGTTCTGGGTGGCGCCCGGCACCGGCGACTGGAACTCGCTCGTGGGCCGCTGGCAGAACGCGGTCGACAACCACGTCGATGCGGTGGAGACCGCGGTGCGCCACGGCGCCGGCGGCTGCCTGATCACGGCCTGGGGCGATCACGGCCACCACCACCCGCCGGCGGTCACCCACGGCTCGCTCGTCCACGCCGGCGCCGTCGCGTGGTGCGTCGCATCCAACCGCGACCTCGACGTCGCCCGCGTGCTGGACCGCCACGTCTTCCGGGACGACGCCGGCGAGCTCGGCGGTGTCGTGGAGGCCCTGGGCCGCCTCGGCGAGCGCACCGGTCGCAAGGCGCTCAACGCCAGCCCGCTCGCCGCGGCGCTGCTCCCGCACCTGCCGCTGCTCGTGACCGGCGCACCCGACCCGGCTGCGGTCGACGACGTGCTCGACCGCCTCGCCGACATCGACGCGAGGCTCGATCGGGCGGCGCCTGCTGGCGAGCACGGCACCCAGGCGGTGGCCGAGCTGCGGGCGGCAGCGCGGCTCGCCCGCCAGGGGGCGTGGCGCCTCCAGGGGGAGCGCGGGCCGTCCGCTGCGGACCGGGCCGACGACCTCGCCGATGCGATCGAAGCGCAGCGCGCCGCCTGGCTCGGGCGGGCACGTCCCGGCGGGCTCGACGACAGCCTCGGCCAGCTCGAACGCACCCTCGCCGCCGACCGGGCTTCCACCGATGGGTGAGCACCGCCACCGCCTCCTCCCCGACGGCGCGCCCCCGCCGCTCGCCATCGTGGGGACCACGGCATCAGGCAAGTCGGCCCTGGCGATGGCGATCGCCCGCCACCGCGGCGACGTGGAGCTGGTGTCGGTCGACTCCATGCAGGTGTACCGGGGGATGGACCTCGGCACGGCCAAGCCCACCGCCGCCGAGCAGGCCGAGATCCGCCACCACGTCATCGACCTCGTCGACCCCTGGGAGCCGTTCGAGGTCCACTCCTTCCAGCGGGCCGTCGCCGAGGCCCTCGCCGACATCGCGGCCCGGGGCCGGCGAGCGGTCCTGGTCGGGGGGACGGGGCTGTACCTCCAGGCCGTGATCGACGGCTTCGAGATCCCCGGCCGGTTCCCCGACGTCGCCGCCGAGCTCGAGGCCGAGGACGACACGCTCGCCCTCCACGCCCGGCTCGTGGAGCTCGACCCGCTGGCCGCGAGCCGCATGGAGCCCTCGAACCGCCGCCGGGTCGTGCGGGCGCTGGAGGTCACGCTCGGCAGCGGTCGGCCGTTCTCGTCCTACGGGCCTGGCGTCGGCACCCGGGCGCCGTCGCCGATCCGCCAGCTCGGCATCCGCCTCCCGCAGCCGGTGGTCGCCGAGCGCATCGAGGCCCGCTACCACCAGCAGGTCGCCGACGGCTTCCTCGCCGAGGTCGAGCGCCTGGCCGACGGTCCGTCCCTCAGCCGAACGGCGGCCCAGGCCCTCGGCTACCGGGAGCTGCTCCGCTTCGTCGAAGCGCAGCGGTCCGGGCATCCCGAGCCGACCTTCGACGAGTCCCTGGACGAAGCGATCCGCCGCACCCGAGCCTTCGCCCGCCGCCAGCGAGCGTGGTTCCGCCGCGACGACCGCATCACCTGGTTCGACGCCGACGCCGACCCCGCCACCCAGACCACCCCCATCCTCGCCGCCACCGCCGCCCACTGGCCCTGACCCTCCACCGCGAGCGTCGAAGCGTCGAAGCGACGTGCGAGCGCACGCGCCTCGGTGGGCGGTCGCCGGTTCGGCCCCCGGTTCCCCTGGGTTGCGTGCGGTGGGGTGCCGTGACGGCGTGCGAGCGCACGGGCCTCGGGTTCCACCGTCGTCTCGCACGGCTTGCGTGCGGTCGGGTGTCGTGACGACGTGCGAGCGCACGCGCCTCGGTGGGCGGTCGCCGGTTCGGCCCCCGGTTCCCCTGGGTTGCGTGCGGTCGGGTGTCGTGACGGCGTGCGGGCGCACGGGCTTCGGGTCGTGCGTCCTGAGGCGCGTGCGTGGCGGTGCGGGTGCGTGCGGTGGGGTGTCGTGGTGGCGTGCGGGTGCGCTCGGTCAGGCGGCGCGGGCGGGTGCGGGGATGAAGGCCGCCACGAGGCGGTCGCGGAGGTGGGTGGCGCCCGGGACGATGTCGCTCTTGTCGACGTGGAACAGCGTCCAGCCGAGGGCGGTGACCAGGGCATGGCGCGCCTCGTCGGACGCCCAGCGCGCCGGGCCGTGCCACTCGACCGAGTCGTACTCGAGGCCGATCCGCCGGTCGGACCAGCCGCCGTCGAGGCGAGCGATCACGACGCCGTCTGGGTCCCGGACCTCGATCTGGCGCTCGGGCTGCGGAAGGCCCCACTCGTCGAGCATGCGGAGCAGGCGTGCCTCGGCGGGGCTCCCCGGGCGGATGACCGGGCGCCAGACCTCGACCAGGTCGCGCAGGACGTCGTGACGGCGGAGGAGGCGGGGGTCTCGGTTGGCGTCGAGGATCGCGTCGACCGCTGCGGGCGTCGCGAGGCGGAGGTGGAGTGCCTCGTCCACGAGGTTCCGAAGGCGGTGGACGCCGAGCACGGCGCTGCAGTCGACCAGGGTCCGAGCGCCGGCGGTGGTCCGGACGCCGTCGACCGTGGTGATCTGGTCGTCGGGCAGGTCGGTCCGATGGATGCGGGCCACGCTCGACCGGGCCGATGAGGTCGACGGGACGGTGAGCCACGGGACCGGGGGACCGGTGATGCGGAGTCCGGCGAGCTCTGCGGCGTTGAGGTGCGAGATCACGCCCTCGGGCCGTGCGAGCACGGCGGCCATCGCCCGCTGCACCGGCCTCGTCGGCGCGCCGCGGATCCGGTACACGCCGATCGTGATGCGCTCCCACCGGCCGGTGAGGATCCGCCGTCGGATCTGGGTCGCGCTCAACCCGGCGGCGACCGCCTGGTTCGTGTTGAGCAACCCGTGCTGCTTCGCCGCCGTGGCGGCGGCTCGTGCGTCTGCGCCTTCGACCATCCCACCATGCTCCTCAGCGGGTCTGACACGGAAAGGTCGCGTGCGCTCATGCGTCGGGGTGACGCTCGATCGCACGGGACCCGAGTGGGCACGGCGCGTGCGTTCGTGCGTCGTGGGGGCGTGCGGGCGCACGCGGTTCGGGCCCGGAGTTGGGGTTGTGTGCGCTCGGGCGTCGTGGGGGCGTGGGGGCGCACGCGGGTCGGGTGGGGGCGGTGGGGGTGGGTGCGTTCGGGGGTCGTGGGGGCGGGCGAGCGCACGCCGTGCCGGTGGGGGGTGGCGGGCCGGGGGACGGGTGGGTGCGAATCAGGGTCGGCAATCGGGGGTCGGGCTGCGAGACTGGTGGGACCATGACGTTCCGCCTCACGAAGCACCACGGTCTCGGCAACGACTTCCTCGTCCACCTCACCGACGACGCAGGCGCCTTCGGCGACCGGGCGGCGTGGGTCGAGCGGGGCGTGCGCTGGTGCCACCGGCGCCACGGCATCGGGGCCGACGGCCTCCTCGTCGGGCTCCACGGGCCGGCGGCCGACGGCGTCGACCTGGTCATGCTGCTCGTGAACGCGGACGGGTCGATCGCCGAGATGAGCGGCAACGGCATCCGCTGCTTCGCCCAGGCCGAGGCGCTGCGCCGCAACCAGGAGCGGGGCACCTTCACCATCCTCACCGATGGCGGGCTGCGCACCGTCGAGTACGCCGCCACCAACACCCCGGCCCGCCACCAGGGCACCATCGAGGCGAGCGTCGGCATGGGCCCCGCCGTCACCGGCCCGTCACCCGACCGGCCGTCCGAGGCGGTGGCCGGGGAGCGCAAGCGGGCCACGTTCGACCTGGGCAACCCGCACCTGGTGCTCCTCGTCGACGACCCGGCCGCCATCGACCTCGCCGCGGCCGGCGCCGAGCAGGAGTCGGCGTTCGACGGCGGCATGAACGTGCACTTCGTGGCGCCCACGCCGGGCGAGGACGACGCCATGACCATGCGGGTCTGGGAGCGCGGCGCCGGGGTCACCGAGGCGTGCGGCACCGGGGCCACCGCCGTCGCCCGGGCGGCCCACGACTGGGGCCTGGTCGGCGAGCGGGTCACCGTGCACATGCCCGGCGGCGACGTGCAGGTCGCGGTGGGCGACCCGATGGTCCTGCGGGGTCCGTCGGTCTTCATCGCCGGCATCGTGGTGACCTCGTGAGCGGTTCGGATCCCACCGGCGTGGACGAGCCGCAGCCGGGCGACCTGGACCACGACCTCGACACGCCTTGGGACGGCGCACCGCACGAGGTCGACGACGACTTCTCGGACCTGATCGACGCCGACGAGGAGGAGTCGCACCGTGGCGCGTTCGGCGACTACGGCGGCACGTCCGGAGCCCTCATCGACCGGTCCTTCCGGGAGCGGATCATCGTCGTCGGCGTCACGCTCGGCGGGGGCGATCCCGAGCGCACCGAGCTCGACCTCGACGAGCTGGCGATGCTCGTCGACACCGCCGGCGCCGACGTCGTGGGCCGCATCCTCCAGCGTCGGGCGAACCCGGACCCGGCCACCTACCTCGGCAAGGGCAAGGTGGCCGAGCTGAAGGAGCTGTCCGAGGCGCTCGACTGCGACACCGTGGTGTTCGACGACGAGCTGTCGCCGGCGCAGCAGCGCAACCTCGAGAAGCAGCTCGGGCGCACCGCCCTCGACCGCACCGCCGTGATCCTCGACATCTTCGCCCAGAACGCCTCGAGCGTGGAGGGCAAGTCCCAGGTCGAGCTGGCTCAGCTCCGGTACCTGCAGCCCCGGCTGCGCGGCAAGGGCAAGGGGCTCTCGCAGCAGGCGGGCGGCATGTCGGCGGGTGGCGGCGCCCGGGTCGGCAGCCGTGGTCCGGGCGAGACCCAGCTCGAGACCGACCGCCGGCGCATCACCCGTCGCATCCACAAGCTCGAGGCCGACCTCCGCGCCATCAGCCACCAGCGCGACACGCAGCACAAGCAGCGGACGCGCAGTCGGGCGGCCCAGGTGGCCATCGTCGGCTACACGAACGCCGGCAAGTCCACGCTGCTCAACCAGCTGAGCGGCGCCGGGGTGCTCGTCGAGGACCGGCTGTTCGCCACGCTCGACGCCACCACTCGGCGCCTGCAGCTGCCGGGCGGCGAGGCCGTGCTGCTCACCGACACCGTCGGCTTCGTCCGCAAGCTGCCGCACCAGCTCGTGGAGTCGTTCAAGTCGACCCTGCGCGTCGCCGCCGAGGCCGATCTGCTGGTGCACGTGGTCGACGGCTCGGCGCCGGATCCGCAGAGCCACATCGACGCGGTGCGCGACGTGCTCGGCGAGATCGGCGCGGGCGAGGTGCCGGAGCTGATCTGCTTCAACAAGGCCGACCGGTCCGACGAGGTCGCCCGCCTCGTGCGCGCCACCGAGGGCGCGGTGGGCATCTCGGCGCTCACCGGCGAGGGCGTCGAGCACCTGCTGCTCACGATCGGCGACCGCCTCCGTGCCCAGACCGCCGTGGTCGACCTCCTGATCCCGTTCGACCGCGGCGACGTGCTGGCCGAGGTCCACCGCGAGGGCGAGGTCCTGCGCGAGGAGGTGGGCGAGGGCGGGATGCAGCTCACCGCCCGGCTCGACGAGGCCGCTTCGGCCAAGCTGCGGGCGTGGCAGCTCGCCTGACCCGGTACCCGCTGGGGCGGTGACGCGGCGGCCGGTACGGTGTCGCCCGTGACCGACCCCGCAGCCCCGAACTCGTCCGCTGCCGCCGCTTGGGCGGTGGGCATCGCCACCTTCAGCGCCGACGGCAAGGTGCTCGACACCTGGTACCCCGACCCGATCCTCGGGATGACCGAGGGCGCGCTGCGGCTGGCCGAGGAGCACGGCCACACGACCGGATCGGGCACCTACCCGCTGAGCCGGGGCCAGGCGCTCGACTACCTCCGCGTCGACGTCCAGCACCTCACCGAGTCCGATGACCTGCGCCGGGTGAAGCGGGCTGCGGTCGTCACGTTCATCGGTGACCTCGACGACGCGCCGGTCGACACGCACGACTGCTACCTGCGCCTCCACCTGCTGTCGCACCGGCTGGTGAAGCCGCACGGCTGCAACCTCGACGGCCTGTTCGGCCTCCTCGCCAACGTGGTGTGGACCAACCTCGGGCCGTGCGCGGTCGAGGACTTCGAGCAGACCCGGCTGCGCCTCCGCGTGGCCGGTCACGTCGTCACGGTCTACGGCGTCGACAAGTTCCCCCGGATGGTCGACTACGTGCTGCCCACCGGCGTCCGCATCGCCGACGCCGACCGCGTCCGCCTCGGCGCCCACCTCGCCGAGGGCACCACGGTCATGCACGAGGGCTTCTGCAACTTCAACGCCGGCACGCTCGGGACCTCCATGGTCGAGGGCCGGATCAGCGCCGGCGTCGTGGTGGGCGAAGGGTCCGACATCGGCGGCGGCTCGTCCATCCAGGGCACGCTGTCGGGTGGCGGCAAGACGGTGATCTCGATCGGCGAGGGCTGCCTGCTGGGCGCCAACGCCGGGCTCGGGATCTCACTGGGCGACCGCTGCACGGTCCAGGCCGGCTGCTACATCCTGGGCGGCACGCTCGTCACCACGCCTGACGGCCAGGTCGTGAAGGCGGCCACGCTGTCGGGCCAGTCCGACCTCCTGTTCCGCCAGAACTCGAAGACCGGTGCGATGGAGGTGCTGTCGCAGACGGTGGACTGGGGCTCGCTCAACACCGCGCTCCACCAGAACGACTGATCCCGATGGCCGGGTTCACGCCGCCGCCGTACCCCTACGACCGCCTCGCCCCGCTCAAGGACGCGGCGGCCCAGCTGCCCGGCGGGGTCGTGGACCTGTCGATCGGGACGCCGTTCGATCCGCCGCCGGCTCTCGTGGCCGAGGCGCTCGCCGACGCCGATGCCGCGCGCTCGTACCCGCCTTCGGTGGGCACCCCCGCCTACCGCGAGGCGGCGGCCGGCTGGTTGCTGCGCCGGTTCGGTGCAGCGGTCGATCCCGGCTCGGTGGCGGCATGCGTCGGCACCAAGGAGGTCGTCGCCGGGGTGCCGCAGTGGCTCCGGCTGCGGACGCCCGACCGCGACACCGTGCTGTATCCCGAGATCAGCTACCCGACCTACGCCATGGGGGCGACGCTCGCCGGCTGCCGGGCGGTGCCCGTCCCGGTCGACGAGGGGTGGCGCATCCGCCTCGACGCGATCGACCCGGCCGATGCGGACCGGGCGCTGTGCCTCTGGGTGAACACGCCGGGCAACCCCGCCGGCGGGCTCGACGACCTGGGTGCGGCCGCGGTCTGGGGCCGTGAGCGGGGCATCCCCGTCTTCTCCGACGAGTGCTACGCCGAGTTCACCTGGGCCGGTCCGCCGCGCTCGATCCTGAGCGACGGGACCGAGGGCGTCGTCGCGGTCCACTCGCTGTCGAAGCGCTCGAACTTCGCCGGGGCCCGCGTCGGCTTCTACGCCGGTGACCAGGAGCTCGTGCACTTCCTCTCCGAGGTCCGCAAGCACGCGGGGTTCATGGTGCCGGGGCCGATGCAGCTCGCCGGCGCCCTCGCCTGGGCCGACGACGAGCACGTCGCGGTCCAGCGCGACCGCTACCGGACTCGCCTCGAGGCCCTCGCCTCCGGGCTGCGGTCCTTCGGGCTCGACGTCGACCTGCCCGCTGGTGCCTTCTACCTGTGGATCGCCGCGCCCGACGGGGACGCCTGGGCCCTGGCCGGCGACCTGGCCCGGCAGGGCGGGCTGCTCGTGAGCCCCGGCGAGTTCTACGGCGCCGCCGGAGCCGGTCACATCCGGGTGGCGGCGGTCCAGCCGCTCGAGCGGATCGAGCTCGGGATCGGGCGCCTCCTCGGCTGAGATCGGCAATTCCTGTTCCGAACCCCTGGCCATGGGCGAGACTGGCCGGGTGATGCCTCAAGCTGCCGCCGCACCTGCCCCCACCGTCGTCCCCGAGAAGCCCAAGGGGGCGATCGGGATCTGGATCGGCGTGCTGCTGATCGTCGGCGGCATCATCTTCGGCATCGTGCTCGTCGTGTCGGGTGCCCGGTCGCTGGTCGACGGCTTCGACGACCTCGTGCGGGTCCCGATCAACGGCGGCGGCATCGTCCGCATCGAGCAGACCGGCTCCCAGACCGTGTACGCGGAGCGGCCGGCTGTGGGCAGCGGCAGCAGCTTCAGCACCGGCACCACGTTCAGCGGCTACGGCCCGAACGTCGCCATCCGCATCATCGGCCCCGACGGGAGCGACGTCTCGTTCAACGCCAGCGGCCCCACCGAGACCTACACGATGGACGGGCGCGAAGGCGTCAAGGTCGGCAGCTTCTACGCCGCCACCACCGGGGAGTACCGGGTCGTCTCCCGGGCGCAGGACAACAACGGCAACTGGCAGCGCATCGCGGTCGGTGACGCCATCGAGCTCTCGGGCATCGGCGCGATCCTCGGTGGCATCTTCGGCGGCGGCCTGGTGGTGCTGATCGGCGTGGTCCTCGTGATCATCTTCGCCGTCCGCCGCTCGCGGTCGAAGAAGCGCATCGCCCAGGCCTCGTCGCCGTACCCGGGTGCCTACGGTGCTGCCGGCGCCGGCTGGCCCGCTGCCCCCGGTTACGCGCCCGCGGGCACCGGCTACGGCGCACCGCCTGCGCCGGGTGCCGGCTCGTGGTCGCAGCCGGGCTCCACCAGCCCCGGCTGGGTGCCGCCGCCCGTCGTCCAGCCCGGCGAGCAGGGCCCCGGTCCCACCTGGTCGCCGCCTCCGCCGCCCGCACCGCAGGCGCCGTCCGGCGCGCCCACCTGGCAGCCGCCTGCCGCGCCCCCGGCCTGGCAGCCGAGCGGCGACGCGCCCGCGCCGACGCCCCCGAGCACGCCGCCGCCCGGTGCGCCGGCCGACCCGCTCGCGCCGTCGTGGGAGCCGCCTGCGGGTGACGCCACGCCGCCGCCTCCTCCGCCGCCTGGTGGCGACGGCGGCTCGGCGTCGTGACCGACCTGCTGCTCCTCACCCGAGACCTCGTCGCCTTCCCGTCGGAGAGCCACGCCGAAGCACCGTTCGTCGACTGGATCGAGGCCGAGCTGGCCGGGTGCGCCCACCTCGAGGTGGAGCGCGTCGGCGACAACCTCGTCGCCCGGACGTCCGGGGCCGGGGCCACTCGCGTCCTGCTCGCCGGCCACACCGACACGGTCCCGGCCAACGGCAACGCCACCCCGCGCCTCGAGGGCGACGTGCTCTGGGGCTTGGGGTCGACCGACATGAAGGGCGGGCTGGCGGTGATGCTCGAGCTGGCGCGCACCGTCACCGACCCCGCCGTCGAGGTCACCTACGTCTTCTACGCCGCGGAGGAGGTGGCAGCGGTCCACAACGGGCTCGGCCACCTCTTCCGGGACCGGCCCGACCTGCTCGAGGCCGACGTCGCCCTGCTCGGCGAGCCCACCGAGGCCGTGATCGAGGCGGGGTGCCAGGGCACCATGCGCCTGGAGGTCACGCTGCTCGGCGCCCGGGCCCACACCGCCCGCCCCTGGATGGGCCGCAACGCGATCCACCGGCTGGGCCGGGTCCTCGCCGCGGTCGAGGCGGTGCCGGAGCGGCGCCCGGTCATCGACGGGTGCGAGTTCCGCGAGGCGCTCCAGGCGGTGGCCGTCACCGGTGGTGTCGCCGGCAACGTCGTGCCCGACCGGGCCACGGTCACGCTGAACCACCGGTTCGCGCCGGACCGCACGCCCGAGTCGGCCGAGGCCGCCGTGCGGGCGGTGATCGAGCCGCACCTCGACGACGGCGACACGTGCGAGGTGGTCGACCTGGCACCGGCCGCCGCGCCGGCGCTCGACCACCCGGTGCTCGACGCGCTCGTCCGCCGCAACGAACTGCCCGTGCGGGCCAAGCTGGGCTGGACCGACGTCGCCCGCTTCGCCAGCAACGGGATCCCGGCGACGAACTTCGGTCCCGGCGACCCCACGGTGGCCCACATGGCCGACGAGCGGGTCGACCGCGGCACGATCGAGCGCTGCTACGCGGCCCTGGCCGACCTGCTGACCACCGGGGTCTGACGCAGTGGTCGGCTTCGGCCGCCGGCGCCCGACCGCCGGACAGCGCCGCACCGGTCCTCCTGGCGAGGAGCACTGGTGGGTCGACGCCGACCAGGCGTTCGCGGAGACGCCGTTCCTGACGACGCGGGACCTGGCACGGGGCTGGCAGACCGTGCCCATGCCCAACAACGCCGAGCGGCTCGATCCCCACGGCGACGACGAGCACTCGGCGGCGATCCGGGCCGCACGGGACCACCGCGTCCTCACCGCACTCGACGAGGGCGCGGCGTGGCGGCACCGCAAGGAGCGGGTCCTGGTGGTGCCCCGCATCGAGGTCTTCGCCGATCCCGACGACCGGGAGCTCCGGGCCGCGTGGACGGCGCACGGCACCGCCTGCCTCGACGCCGTGTGGCGCCAGCGCTGGCGCGAACGGGACATCGAGCCGGGCTGGATCGAAGCCCGGTGGAAGGCCGACGACGAGATCGATGCGGTGGCGCCGGTCGACGACGAGAGCCGGGCGGCGCTGGGCCAGGTCGACTGGATCACCGTCGAGGACCAGACCCACACCGCCGCGTCCGGCACCATCGACCGCTACGAGCACGTCACCGTGTGGTGCGGCCGTGGCCTGATCACCGCGACCGTCCGCCACGACGACGCGCTCGACCTCGACGCCACCACCCTGCGCGTCGCCCTGGCGGCCTACCGCCGGCTCTGGCAGCTCGAACCGCCGGCGTAGCAGCGGGCGCGTGCCGCCGGACCAGACCCGGGTTCCGGTGAGGGTGCGGCCGATCAGTCGAAGATCGGGCCGTCGGTGCGGCTGCGCTTCAGCTCGTAGAACCCCGGGGTGGCGGCGACGAGCACCACGCCGTCCCACAGGCGGCCGGCCGCCTCGCCCTTGGGCGAGGGGGTGACCACCGGGCCGAAGAAGCTGACGCCGTCGATCGAGATGACCGGCGTGCCCACGTCGATGCCGACGCGGTCGATGCCGTCGTGGTGCGATGCGAGCAGCCGTTCGTCCCAGTCGGTGCTGGTGGCGGCGTCGGCCAGCTCGGCGGGCAGGCCGACCTCGGCGAGGGCCTCGGGGATGAGGTCCGGGTCGGTGACCTTGCGGCCGCCGGGATGGATGCGCGTCCCGAGGGCCGTGTACAGGGGGAGCAGGACCTCGTTGCCGTGCTGGGCCTCGGCGGCGGTGCACACCCGCACCGGGCCCCACGCGGTGTCCATCATCGCCCGATAGCGATCGGACAGGTCGTCCCGGCCCTGGTTGAGCACGGCCAGGCTCATCACGTGCAGCCGCAGCTCCACCGGGCGGACCTGCACGACCTCGAGCATCCACCGCGACGTCAGCCACGCCCACGGGCACAGCGGATCGAACCAGAAGTCGGCGACGCCCGCCTGCGGCTCCGAGGCCGAGGGAGCGTCGGTGGTGAGGGCGTCGGTCACGGGGTCATCCGATCGGGTGGGGCGGGGAGTGGAGGTCACCGTACCGACGGAGGCGTGGATCCCGACCTGGTCCCCGAGACCGGCGGGGCGGAACTCCCTACACTGCCGCCGTCGCCTCACCTGAAGGAGCCCTCATGGCCATCGCCGTCGGACAGCCCGCCCCCGCGTTCACGCTCAAGGACCAGGCGGGAGCCGACGTCTCCCTGAGCGACTTCGCCGGCGAGCGCCCGGTGGTGCTCGTGTTCTACCCGTTCACGTTCACCGGGATCTGCGAGGGCGAGCTGTGCGCCCTGCGCGACGACCTCAGCCGCTACGAGGCCGCAGGGGTGCAGGTGCTCGCGGTGTCCTGCGACTCGAAGAACTCGCAGAAGGTGTGGGCCGACCAGCAGGGCTACACGTTCCCGCTCCTGTCGGACTTCTGGCCGCACGGTGCGACGGCGCAGGCCTACGGCGTCTTCAACGACGCGCTGGGGTGCGCCAACCGGGCCACGTTCGTGATCGACCGCGACGGCACGATCGTCGACGTGTTCGAGACCGACAGCCTCGGCACGCCGCGCGAGCAGGAGCAGTACGAGGCCGCGCTGGCCAAGCTCTGACGCCGCCGCGGCGGGGCTCAGAGCTTGCGCATCACCGTGACGACCCGGCCGAAGATCTGCACGTCGGACGCCGGGAACTCCATGGGCGCGAGCCGCTCGTTGGCGGGGAGCAGCACGACCTGGTCGCCGCTGCGCGTGTAGGTCTTGACCGTGGCCTCCTCGCCCGGGATGCCGGCCACGACGACCTCGCCGTTGCGGGCTTCGGGCTGGGAGCGGACGACCACGAAGTCGCCGTCGAGGATGCCGGCATCGATCATGGAGTCGCCGCGGACCTTCAGCATGAACAGGTCGCCTTCGCCGGTGAGGTCGGCGGGCACCGGGACCACCTCCTCGACGTTCTCCTGCGCGAGCACGTCGGTGCCGGCCGCGACCTCGCCGACCAGCGGCACGTGGCGGATGGGCCGGCGCTCGACCGCGGCACCCGACTGCGGGTCCCACCGGACCTCGATGGCGCGGGGCTTGGACGGGTCCCGCCGCAGGAAGCCGAGCCGCTGCAGGGTGGAGAGGTGGGAGTGGACCGTGGAGGGGGAGCCCAGCCCGACGGTCTCGCCGATCTCGCGCACCGACGGGGGGTAGCCCTTCTCCCGCATCGACGCATCGATGCACTCGAGGATCTGTCGCTGGCGGGCGGTGAGCGCTTGATCGGTCATGGAGGCTCCTTGCGTCGGCCCGGGCGGGGCGAACAGGTGGTCGACCGAGACCGTACCATCGCGCACGTGTTCGGGCAAACACCTGTTCGTCGACGGGCTTGACGGCGAACGGGTGTTCGTGGTTACCATGGGCACCTCCGAACAGGCGTTCGTGGAACGGGCGTTCGGAGCCCTTCGTTGTCAGACCCCCTGGGGAGCATGTGACCATGGCTGCAATCATCGAACCCCGCCGGCTTCCCGTCCGCCCCGCTCCGCGCCCGGCGCTGCGCCTCGTGTCCGCCCACGACGGGCGCCCCGTCGAGGCTCCGGTCGACCTGGGCTTCGGCCCCGCCCACCTCGCCGCCGCCGTGGCCGCCGTGGTGGTCGCCGTGCTCCTCGCCCTCGCCATCAGCGGCGGCGCCTTCGCCCGCCTCGCCCCCGGCCCGGCCGACGGTGCGGCGCCGGCGGCGGCATCGGGTGCCGTCACCGCCCCGGGTGGCACGCAGGTCACCGTCCAGGCGGGCGACACGCTCTGGAGCATCGCCCAGCGCGTGCAGCCCGACGGCGACGTCCGCGGTCTGGTCGACCAGCTCACCGCTACCTACGGAACGGGCCCGCTCCAGGTCGGCCAGCAGCTCACCGTCCCCGCCTGAGCTCCGGCGCGCCGGGGCCCCCGGCGGTGCAGGTAGCGTCGCAACCGTGCGCTGCCCCGCGTGTGGAACCTTCGAGGACAAGGTGATCGATTCTCGGCAATCCGAGGACGGTCTGCTGATCCGGCGCCGCCGCGCCTGCTTGGCCTGCCAGCGCCGCTTCACCACCTTCGAGCGCCTCGAAGAGGTGCCGCTGTCCGTGCTCAAGCGCTCGGGTGACCGGGAGCCGTTCGACTCCTCCAAGGTGGTCGCCGGGCTCGAGCTCGCGACCAAGGGGCGGCCGGTCGGCGCCGACGACCTCGACCGGATCGCCGCCGCGGTGGAGGAGTCCCTCCGCCTCGAGGGATCCGAGGTGAGCAGCGACCAGGTCGGTCGAACGGTGCTCGAGCACCTGCGCGAGCTCGACGTGGTGGCGGCCGTCCGGTTCGCCAGCGTCTACAAGGAGTTCGACGACCTCGCCGACTTCGAGCGCGAGCTCGACGAGCTCATGGGGCCGTCCCGCCTCACCAAGGCCACCGAGCCCAAGCGCCACTGACCCCCAGGTCCGTCGCCGGGCGGACGGGTCGGCCGGGCCTGCGGTCAGTCGGCGGCGACAGCGCCGAGGCGGGCGAGCTGGTCCTGCCACCACTCGGCGAAGCGCTGCTGGAACGGCGCCAGCGGGAACCCGTGGCGGGCGGCGTGCTCGGCCGGGATGCGGTCCCAGCCGTGGTGTTCGACCACGACCCGGGTCTCGGTGCCGACGTCGGTGAAGGTGACGTGCAGCTCGGTCGACTGGTCCGGGGCGAAGCTGGCCTGGCGCCACGTGAGCACCAGCCGGGTCGGCGGCTCCCACGTGAGCACCTCGCCGATCGTGAACGACGAGCCGTCGTCGTAGGTCTCGACGAGCCGGCCGCCAGGGCCGGGGTCGAACGCCAGCGTGCCCGTGCGGTCCGTGAACTGGAACAGCCCGTTGGGGCGCCACCAGGCGCCGATCTCGTCGGTGAACGCGGCGAACGCCCGCTCGGGCGCGGCCGGCACGCGCAGGGCGACGAGGACCCGCGAGCCTTCGCTCACGTCGAGCGGAGGTGGTCGGCGAACGCGGTGAGCTGCTCGGTCCAGGCCCGCTCGGCGAGGTCGATCCACGCCCGCAGGTCCGCCATCGGCGCCGAGCGCAGCGCGTAGATCCGCACGCGCGCATCGAACGGCGGGTGCTCCTCGGTCACGAGGTCGTGCTCGCGCAGGAGGCGGAGGTGCTTGCTCATCGTCGACGGGGACACATCGAGCTCGGCCGCCAGCTCGCCCGCCCGCCGCGGGCGCTCGGCCAGGAGCTCGACCGCACGACGGCGCACGGGGTCGGCGAGCGCCGACAAGGTGGCGTCGACCGATGCTGCGGCGGCGGTCACGGCCACTCGGTGGCCACGATGGGCTGGCCGAGGGCCGCCTCGGCCTCCTCCCGGCTGACGTCGCGCACGGTCTGGGCGAACGACCAGCGGTGCCCCTCCAGGTCGAGGGCCTGGTACACGCGGTCCCCGTAGAACTGGTCGCTCGGTTCGCCGATGATGCGGGCGCCGGCGGCGCGGGCCCGCTCGCAGTGGCCGTCGACGTCGTCGAGGAGGTGGACGTGGACGCTCTGGGTGTTGGCGCCGCCGACGTGGTCGGGGCTGCGGACCAGGTCGCTCCACTCGGCGCCGACCATGATCCGGCCCTGTCCGGCGCAGCTCATCTCGTAGTGGCACATCTCGGGCTGGTCGGGCGGTCCCTCGATGGCCATGGTGGTCTCGAACCCGAACGCCTGCTCGAGCCAGGCGAGCGCGGCCTTCGGGTCGCGGTAGGTGACGGCGGAGGTGAAGACGGGGGCGTCCATGGGGGCATCCTTTGCTTGCGGTTCGTGGAAATAGTGTCCAGAAACGGCAATCAATGTCAAGGGCTCGTCCGGGTACGGCCTCAGTCGACGGGCTCGTCGGTTCGGACGTACCGGGCGAGCAGGTTGCCCTCGGACTCCCAGAGGTGGGCGAGCTCGAGGCGCCGGGGGTGCTCGGCGACGCTGGCCACCGCCCGGCGGGCGGTGCCGCCGACCAGGAGCGGCGCGACCGTGAGGTTGAGCTCGTCGATCAGGTCGTCGGCGAGGAGGTGGCCGTTCAGCACGCCGCCGCCCTCGACCACCGCGCAGCGGACCCCGAGGGAGCCGAGGTGGTCGGCCATGGCAGCGAGGTCGACCGACTCCTCGCCGGCGATCTGCACGTCGGCGACCTTCCGCAGCGCCGCCAAGCGGGCCTCCGGCGCTCGGGCGACGGTGTAGACGAGCGGCGGCTCCGGCGCCTCGGTGAAGTACGAGCTGCCCTCGTCGAGCTCCAGCGACCCGCTCACCACCACCATCCGGGGGTAGGCGGTCTGGCCCCGCTCGACCCGGGCGGCGCGCACCGCCTCGGTGGGCTTGGGCGGGCCGTAGCCCTCGGCGCGGACGGTGCCGCCGGCCGCGATGATCACATCGCCCACCGCCCGGATCGCCCGGAACACCTGGTGGTCGGCTTCGCTGCCCAGCGAGCCGGAGCGGCCGCCGATGGCGATGGCGCCGTCGGTGCTCGTGACCATGTTGAGCGCCATCCACGGCCGTCCGGGCGGGGCGGGCCGAGCGGCTGTGGCGTGGGCCTCGAACGGGTCGATGTCGGCGAACTCGGGCAGCAGCTGGCGCACCCCGGGCACGGTACCGCCGCCCCTGGCACGATGGGTCCATGTCTGATGCCGTGCACACCGCCATCCGGACCTGTCCCCTCTGCGAGGCGGGCTGCGGGCTGGAGCTGACCCTCGACGGCGGACGGGTGACCCGCATCCGCGGCGACCGCGGCGACGTGTTCAGCCACGGCTACGTCTGCCCGAAGGGGACGACCCTCGGGAAGCTGCACGAGGATCCGGACCGCCTTCGCTCGCCCCTCGTACGGCGCGACGGCGAGCTGGTCGAGGTGTCGTGGGACGAGGCGTTCGCCGAGGTCGAGCGGCGCTTCACCGCGTTCGTCGACGAGCACGGGCGCGAGGCGCTCGGCGTCTACGTCGGCAACCCCAACGCCCACAACCTGTCGGCGCTGCTGTACCTGAAGCCGCTGCTCAAGTCGCTCGGCACCCGCAACGTGTTCTCGGCCAGCACGGTCGACCAGCGCCCGAAGGAGCTCACCTCGTCGTGGCTCTTCGGCGGGGGCCTGTCGATCCCGGTGCCCGACGTCGACCGCACCGAGCTGCTCGTGATCCTGGGCGCCAACCCCTACGCGTCGAACGGCAGCCTGGCGACGGCGCCGGACTGGCCCGGCCGCATCGAGGCGATGCGGGCGCGGGGCGGACGGCTCGTCGTGGTCGACCCCCGTCGGAGCCGCACGGCCGAGGAGGCCGACACGCACCTCGCGATCCGGCCCGGCACCGACGCCTTCCTGCTCGCCGCGCTGGTCGCCACGCTCGCCGAGGAGGGCCGGATCGATCCGGGCCCCGCCGGCGAGTGGGTCCAGGGCCTCGACGCCGTCCTCGGTGCGCTCGCCCCGTTCACCGCGGAGGCGGTGGCGGCCACGGTGGGCATCGACGCCGCGGCGATCCGCCAGCTGGCGCTCGACCTGAGCGACGCCGGGAGCGCCGCGGTGTACGGCCGCATGGGCACGACCACGGCGGAGTTCGGCACGGTGGCCTCCTGGCTGGTCGACGTCGTCAACGTGGTCACGGGCAACCTCGACCGCCCCGGCGGCGCCATGTTCGCCAAGGCGGCGGCAGGCGCTTCGAACACCCGGGGCGCGTCCCGCACCGGCCGGGGCCTGCGGGTCGGACGGCACGAGAGCCGGGTCCGCGGCCTGGCCGAGACGATGGGCGAGCTGCCGGCGGCGTGCCTCGCCGAGGAGATCGACACGCCGGGGGAGGGGCAGATCCGGGCCATGGTCACCGTGGCCGGCAACCCCGTCCTGTCCACGCCGAACGGCGACCGGCTGGACGCGGCGATGGCCGGTCTGGACCTCTACGTCGCCGTCGACATCTACCTGAACGAGACCACGCGCCACGCCGACGTGATCCTGCCGCCGCCGAGCGCCCTGGAGAAGGGCCACTACGACCTGGCGCTCCTGCAGGTCGCGCTGCGCAACGTGGCCAACTACTCGCCGCCCGTGCTGCCGCTTGCCCCAGGGCAGCCCGACGAGTGGGAGATCCTCGCCCGCCTGGCCCTCATCGCCCAGGGGATGGGCGCGTCGGCCGCGCCCTCGCTGGTCGACGACCTGGTGATCAGCACGCTGGTCGCGAGCGCCGTGGCCGACGAGCACGGGCCGGTCGCCGGCCGCGACCCCGACGAGGTGCTCGCCGCGCTGGCGCCGCGCACCGGGCCCGAGCGCATCGTCGACCTGCTCCTGCGCACCGGCCCGTACGGCGACGGGTTCGGCACCCGCACCGACGACGTGGCGCCCGGGGTGCCGCCCCTCACGCTCGACGTGCTCCTCGACCATCCTCACGGCGTCGACCTGGGCCCGCTCCAGCCCCGGCTGCCGGAGGTGCTGCGCACGCCGACCGGGTGCATCGAGCTCGACGCCGAGCCGATCCTCGCCGACCTGCCCCGCCTGCGGGCCGCGCTCGACCGCGAGGTGCCCGAGGCCGTGCTCGTGGGCCGGCGCGACCTCCGCTCGAACAACTCGTGGATGCACAACCTCGAGGTGCTGGTGAAGGGCAAGGCCCGCTGCACCCTGCACGTCCACCCCGACGACGCCGAGCGCTGGGGGCTGGCCGACGGGGCGAGCGCCCGGGTCACCGGCCGGGTCGGGGCCGTCGAGGTGCCCGTCGAGGTGACCGACGCCGTGCGCGCCGGCGTCGTGAGCCTCCCGCACGGGTGGGGCCACGACCTGCCGGGCGTCCGCCTGGGCGTGGCCGGGCGCTACGCCGGGGTCAACTCCAACGTGCTGTCCGACGAGGCGCTCGTCGACGTCCCGTCGGGCAACGCCGTCCTCAACGGCATCCCTGTGGCGGTGGCCCCGGCCTGACCCAGCCGGCGCCGGCGCCGGCGCGGGTCAGGGCCCGGGTCAGGCTGGCAGCGGCTGCTCGGGGTCCGCTCCGGGCAGCACCACGGAGCGCACCTTGCGCAGGACGCCCTCGAACACGGCCAGCTCCTCGGGTTCGAGCAGGTCGATGATGGTGCGGTCGATGACGGCGAGGTGCGAGGGCAGGGCGTCGAGCACGCGGTGCAGCCCGTCGGGGGTGATCACGGCGTAGGCGACCCGCCGGTCCTCGAGGTCGCGGACCCGGACCACGAGGCCGGCGTCGAGCAGCCGGTCCACCACCCGGGTGAGGCCGCTGTTGGACAGCGTCGACTGGATGGCGAGGTCGGTCATCCTCAGGCGGTGCTGGGGCGACCGGGCCAGGCGGATGAGGACGTCGAAGGCCGATCCGGTGAGCCCGTGGGCCTCGAGGTCGGGGTCGGTGGCCCGACGGAGACCGGCGTGGACCTCGACGAGGAGGCCCATCGTGGTGAGGCGGGCGTCGGACAGCAGGGAGGCGGGGGCGGGGGAGCTCATGCGGCGCCGGTTGTACCCAGCTGGCCACCCGTCGAATCCACAACGCGCCCGGTCGAATCCACAGTGACGCCCAGGGGTGTGGATGAACGCCGGGGAAATCCCCGCGAAATACACAGGGTTGTTCCCCTTCCAACCCACAGGGCATCCCCCGTAGGTTGGTCCCCGGCGTCAACGGATGCCGGACCGGACGGTCGGAACAAGTGGTGTGGGATCTCTGCGGAGTCGTGTCAGTGGACGCCGTGGAAGGAGTACGTGAGGGAGGCCCCGGTGGCCGCCGCGCTGCGGTGGGTGCTGCTCCCTTCGACCTGCCCGTCCGGTTCGGTGTCCGTTGCCCTGCCCCCACGGTGGGCAGGGCAACGGGGAGCGCAGAAACCTGGGCCTACCCGTTGACACCGCTGTAGTTACCGTGGTGTAGTTTGGGTTCTACATCTTGTGGTGCCGGGGCGACAGGGGACGTCTTGACCACAAGGGGTTGTGGTCTGGGCAGCGCCGCCCGGGCAGGGAGGTCCGCCTCCCGAACCGACCATCCGGCACCGCCAGCAGTACCCGCACCACCTTCCTGACGCACCGACCTCACCCGAGGAGACCCCCCATGGCCATGGCACCCGAGCAGACCGGCATCGGCATCCGCCGCCACTTCACCACCGAGGGCGTCCACCCCTACGACGAGGTGACCTGGGAGCGGCGCGACGCCCGCATCACCAACTACCGCGACGGCTCGGTCGCCTTCGAGCAGCTCGGGGTCGAGTTCCCGACCACGTGGTCGCTCAACGCCACGAACATCGTCGCCCAGAAGTACTTCCGCGGCACGCTCGGCACGCCGGAGCGCGAGTCCTCGCTCAAGCAGGTCATCGACCGCGTGGCCGACACCATCACCCAGTGGGGCATCGAGGGCGGGTACTTCGTCGACGACAACGAGGCCGAGACCTACCGCGCCGAGCTCAAGCACCTCCTGGTCAACCAGAAGGCCGCCTTCAACTCGCCGGTGTGGTTCAACATCGGCGTCAAGGGCGTCCCGCAGCAGGCGTCGGCCTGCTTCATCCTCTCGGTCGACGACGAGATGGACTCGATCCTCAACTGGTACCGGGAAGAGGGCGTGATCTTCAAGGGCGGCTCGGGCGCCGGCGTCAACCTGTCCCGCATCCGCTCCTCCAAGGAGTACCTGAAGGGCGGCGGCACCGCCTCCGGCCCGGTCAGCTTCATGCGCGGCGCCGATGCGTCCGCCGGCACCATCAAGTCGGGCGGCAAGACCCGCCGCGCCGCCAAGATGGTCATCCTCGACGTCGACCACCCCGACATCGAGGAGTTCATCTGGTGCAAGAGCCGGGAGGAGCAGAAGGCCCGGGCCCTGCGCGACGCCGGCTTCGACATGGACCTCGACGGCGCCGACAGCCACTCGATCCAGTACCAGAACGCCAACAACTCGGTCCGCGTCACCGACGAGTTCATGCAGGCCGTCGTCGACGACACCGACTGGCACCTCCGGGGCGTCACCGACGGCGAGATCAAGAAGACCGTCCGGGCCCGTGACCTCATGCGCCAGATCAGCCAGGCCACCTGGGAGTGCGCCGATCCGGGCATGCAGTTCGACACCACCATCAACCGCTGGCACACCGCCCACAACACGGGCCGCATCAACGGCTCGAACCCGTGCTCGGAGTACATGCACCTCGACAACTCGGCGTGCAACCTCGCCAGCCTCAACCTGCTGAAGTTCCTCGATGACGACGACGTGTTCGACGTCGAGGGCTACAAGTCGGCGGTCGAGATCATGTTCACCGGCCAGGAGATCCTCGTGGGCCGGGCCGACTACCCGACGGACCCGATCGGCGACACCTCCCGCAAGTTCCGCCAGCTCGGCATCGGCTACGCCAACATCGGCGCCCTGCTGATGGCCCTCGGCCTCGCCTACGACTCCGAGGAGGGCCGGGCCTGGGCCGGTGCGCTCACCGCCCTCATGACCGGCCACGCCTACGCCACCTCGGCTCGCACGGCCGCCCGCATGGGCCCGTTCGCCGGCTACGCCGACAACGAGGAGCACATGCTCCGCGTGCTGAACATGCACCGCGAGGAGGCCGCCAAGATCAACGAGGAGCTGGTCCCGGCCGAGCTGCTCGGCGCCGCCCAGCAGTCGTGGGACGAGGCGTGCGAGCTCGGGGCCGCCTCGGGCGTGCGCAACTCGCAGGCCTCGGTCCTGGCGCCCACCGGCACCATCGGCCTGATGATGGACTGCGACACCACCGGCATCGAGCCCGACCTCGGCCTGGTCAAGATGAAGAAGCTCGTCGGCGGCGGCACCATGACCATCGTCAACCAGACGATCCCGCGTGCCCTGCGCCGCCTGGGCTACTCGCCCGTCGAGGTGACCGACATCGTCGCCTACATCGACACCGAGAAGAGCATCCTCGGCGCCCCGCACCTCAAGGCCGAGGACGTGGCGATCTTCGCCTGCTCCATGGGCGACAACCCGATCCACTACTCGGGCCACGTCCGCATGATGGCGGCGGTCCAGCCGTTCATCTCCGGTGCCATCTCCAAGACCGTCAACATGCCCGAGGACGTCACCGTCGAGGACGTGGAGCAGCTCCACATCGACGCCTGGCAGCTCGGCGTGAAGGCCGTCGCCATCTACCGCGACAACTGCAAGGTGGCCCAGCCCCTCGCCATGGCCAAGAAGGAGGGCGCCGACGCCGACGCCCCCGCCGGCGTCGCCCCGCAGGTGGTCGAGGTCGAGAAGGTCGTCGAGAAGATCGTGGAGAAGGTCGTCACGGTCAAGCAGCCCGTGCGCACCAAGCTCGACCGCAACCGCACCTCGAAGACCTTCGAGTTCCGGGTGGCCGACTGCAAGGGCTTCGTCACGGTCGGCGAGTACGCCGACGGCCGCCCCGGGGAGGTGTTCCTCAAGGTCGCCAAGCAGGGCTCCACGCTCGCCGGCATCATGGACGCCCTGTCCATCAGCCTGAGCTACGGCCTCCAGTACGGCGTGCCGCTGCGCACCTACGTCGAGGCGTTCACCAACACCCGCTTCGAGCCGGCCGGCATGACCGACGATCCCGATCTGCGCATCGCCTCGTCGCTGCTCGACTACATCTTCCGGCGCCTCGCCCTCGACTACCTCACCAAGGAGGAGCGCGAGGAGCTCGGCATCCTCTCGGTGTCCGAGCGCACGCAGCCCACGCTGCCGGGCGTCGAGGAGACCGTCGTGCAGAACGTGCAGGGCACCGACCTCGCCTCGGACCCGAAGTCGATCCCGTCGGCCTCGGAGCTCGAGATCGAACTGGCCGACGGCCCGTCCGACCAGCCCAGCCTCCTCGACCGGGCCGGGGTCACCGATCCCACGCCCGCCAAGGAGCTGCCGCAGACGCAGCCCAAGGCCGTCACCTCCGATGCGCCCTACTGCTACCAGTGCGGCGTCCAGATGCAGCGGGCCGGCTCGTGCCACGCCTGCCCCAGCTGCGGCAGCACCAGCGGCTGCAGCTGACCCGGTCCTGAGCCTGCCTCCGGCGGGCGCAGCCTGACCCACACCGAAGACGGACCCGGCCGGTCCTCCTGCTCAACGCCGAGCAGGAGGACCGGCCGGCGTCGATTTTCGGCCGTCGCTCGTGGTGGCCCTGGACCGTTGGCCACCGCCGCCGCCGACTGCCGGCGACGGGCGGTCCTGATCCGTCGCCGGTCAGGTGTCCGTCGGGACGCGGGCGATGGCGGCGGCGGCTTCGGCGATGGGGGTGGTGCCCGACGACAGCTCGACGGTGCGGCCGATCGTGGCGTCGTCGGCGAGGACCGCGGCCACGACGGCGGCGACGTCGTCCCGGCTCACCTGGCCTCGGGGCACGTGGCGGTCGACGTGTACGAGCCCGGTGCCGGGGGCGTTCGTCAGGCCGGTGGGCCGGACGATGGTGTGGTCGAGGGCCGCCGCGCGGAGGTCCTGGTCGGCCTGGGCCTTGGCCCGGAGGTAGACGCTGAAGACCTCGTCGTCCTGGGGCGGGTCGTCGGTGCCCTGGGCGCCCACCATCACGTACCGGCGCACGCCGCCGACGACGGCCGCGTCGATCAGCTTCTTGGCCGCGCCGTGGTCGACCGTCCACTTGCGGGCGGCGCCGCTGCCGGGACCGGCCCCGGCCGCGAACACGATGGCGTCGGCACCGGCCACCACCTCGGCGACGGCGGCGTCGTCCGCGTGCTCGAGGTCGCACACGACGGGCTCGGCACCGTCGGCCTGGAGGTCCGACGCGTGGTCCGGGTTGCGGATGAGGCCGCGCACCCGGTCCCCGCGGACGACGAGCCGCGGGGTGAGGAGGCGGGCGATCTGGCCGTGGGCTCCGGCGATGACGACGTCCATGCCGGGACGGTACCCAGGCGGCGCGCCGGCCAGGCGCCCTCGGCGTCAGGCGCCGCGGAACAGCAGGTCGATGACGGCGTCGGCGTGGGTGGCGATGGCCTCGGGGGAGCGGGGGTCGAACCCGGCGAGGCGGCGGCACTCGGGGGCCAGCACGAAGATCGTCGGCCCGGCGCCGGTGAGGAGGTAGTAGAGGAACGGGGCGGGCACGTCGGGCACGGCGCCCTCGGCGGCGAGCTGCTCGAACATGGCGGTGGTGGCCTCGTAGAGCGGTCGGATGTGCACGTCGACCAGCCAGTCGATGCGCTCGCCCTCGCCCTTGCTCTCCTGGGTGATGATCCGGTGGAGCTGCGGGTTCTCGGCCGAGAACACGATGAAGTCGCGCACGGCGAGCTTGGCCGTGGTGAGCAGGTCGACGCCGCGGAGGCCCTCGATCCGGGTGCGCATGGTGGCGTCGAGCCGGGCGAAGAGGGAGTCCACCGCCGCCCGCCACAGCTCGTCCTTGGATCGGAAGTGGTAGCTGAGCGACGGCTGGGACACGCCGGCCGCCGCGGCGATCTCGCGGGTGGTGGCGCCCTCGAACGAGCGGTCGGCGAAGCGGTCGACGGCGGCGGCGATGATCCGCTCGCGGGTCGCGTCGGCCGACGGCCGGGTGGTGCGCTCGTCGGTGGTGCTGGAGGTCGCCATCACCACAGGCTAATCGCTTGATCGAAGATCGGGGTAGATAGCTGATCAGTTGATCAGGTAGGGTGCTCGGTGATGAGCCAGGGGACCGGCGTGGGGACGACCGACTTCGACGTTGCGATCGTGGGCTGCGGCCCCGTCGGCGCGGTGCTCGCCGCGCTCCTGGGGCAGCGGGGTCGTCGGGTCGTCGTGGTCGAGCGCCACGCCGCGCCGTACGACCTGCCGCGGGCGGTCCACTTCGACCACGAGGTCGGCCGCATCCTCCAGGGTCTCGGCATCGGTGCCGAGCTGCGGGCGATCTCCGAGCCCGGCAGCGAGTACGAGTGGCGCAACGGCTCGGGCCAGACGCTCCTGCGCTTCGGCGGCCGGCCCGTCGGGCCGTGCGGCTGGCCGGACTCGAGCATGTTCTGGCAGCCGGCGCTCGAGCGGCTGGTCGAGTCGGCTGCCGCCGAGCAGCCCACCGTGGAGATCCGCCGGGGGACGAGCGTCCGCAGCCTCGACGACCACGGCGATGGGGTCACGCTGCAGCTCGAGCCCACCGGAGGGGGTGCGGCCGAGACCGTCGACGCCCGCTTCGTGGTCGGGTGCGACGGCGCCAACAGCACCGTGCGCGACCTCGTGGGCATCCCGGTCACCGACCTCGGGTTCTTCTACGACTGGCTGATCGTCGACCTCGAGCTCCACGAGGAGCGCACGTTCGACCCGATCAACGTCCAGATCTGCGAGCCGTCGCGACCGACCACGATGGTGTCGGGTGGACCGGGGCGCCGTCGGTGGGAGTTCATGCGCCTCCCGCACGAGACCGCGGCCGAGCTCGACGACGTCGACCGGGCGTGGGCCCTGCTCGAGCCGTGGGACGTCCGGCCCGGCAACGCCACGCTGGAGCGCCACGCCGTCTACCGGTTCCAGGCCCGCTGGGCCGAGGGGTGGCGGGCCGGCAACGTGCTCATCGCCGGCGCCGCCGCCCACCTGATGCCGCCCTTCGCCGGCCAGGGCATGTGCGCCGGCATCCGCGACGCCGCCAACCTGGCCTGGAAGCTCGATCTCGTCCTGGCGGACGCGGCGCCAGCCGACCTCCTGGACGCCTACGAGGTGGAGCGGGCCGACAACGTCAAGGCCGTCATCGACCTGTCGATGGCGCTCGGCCAGGTGATCTGCATCACCGACCCCGACGAGGCTGCGGCCCGCGACGAGGCGATGGCCCTCGGCGCCGCTGCGGGCGCCCAGCCCCAGCCGGGGCTCCCCGGGCTGGCCGGCGGCATCGCCCGCCTCGACGACCCGGCGGGCGGCACGCTGCTGCCGCAGGGCCGCGTCGACCTCGGCACGGGAGCGATGCTCCTCGACGATGCGGTCGGCACCGGGTGGCGGCTGGTCACGACCGACGCTGATCTGGCGGCGCAGCTGCCCGGCCACGAGCGCGACTGGTTCGCCTCGCTCGGTGGCGCCGTCGTGACCATCGACGAGCGCTCGGACGTCGACGGCACCTACGCCGCCTGGGCCCAGCACCACGGCGTGACCACCGGGCTCCAGCGGCCGGACTTCCACCTGTTCGGCACGGCCGCCGGCGCCGACGGTGCCGCCGGCCTCCTGTCCGCCCTGCGCTCGGCCCTGGCCGCACCCGCAGACCACCTCGCACCCACCCCCGATCCCGGAGGAACCCCGTGAAGCTCGCCAACCTCGCCGGCCGCCTGGCCCTCGTCGTCGACGGCGGTGCCATCGACGTCCACGACGCATCGGACGGTCGCTTCGGCCCGGACCCCGCGTCCGCCTACGAGCGCTGGGACGACCTGGTCGCCTGGGCGGCGACGTCGGCCTCGTCGGCCGCGCCGGTGCCGTTCGACGATGCCGATCTCGGAGCGCCGTCGCCCGAGCCCCGCCAGGTGTTCGCCATCGGCCTCAACTACGCCAGCCACGCCGAGGAGTCGGGCATGGACCTGCCCGCCGTCCCGGCGGTCTTCACCAAGTTCCCGGCCTCGCTCGGTGGCCCGTTCGAGCCGATCGAGCGGTCGGGCGACCTGGTCGACTGGGAGGTCGAGCTGGTGGTCGTCATCGGCACCCGGGCCGACCGGGTCGCCGAGGCCGATGCCTGGTCGCACGTCGCCGGGCTCTGCGTCGGGCAGGACGTCTCGGACCGCCAGGTGCAGTTCGCCGCCGGCGCCCAGTTCTCGCTCGGCAAGTCGTACCGCTCGTACGGCCCGACCGGGCCCTGGCTGGTGACGCCCGACGAGCTGGCCGACCCCGACGACCTGGGGTTGGGCTGCTCCATCGACGGCGAGACCGTCCAGGAGGACCGGACCACCGGCCTGGTGTTCTCCGTCAGCCGCCTGATCGCCGAGCTCTCGGCCGTGGTGCCGCTGCTGCCCGGCGACCTCATCTTCACGGGCACGCCCGCCGGTGTCGGCATCACCCGCCAGCCGCCGCGGTTCCTGCAGGTCGGTGAGGTGGTCGAGAGCTGGATCGAGGGCATCGGCACCATCCGCAACGAGGTCGTCGCACCGAAGGAGGTGGCGTCGTGAACGCCGAGCTGGAACTGGGCTACCTGCGGCTGGAGGTCGCCGACCCGGCGGCGCTCAGGACGTTCTTCACCGACGTGATCGGCCTGGCCCCGGGCGCGCCCACCTCGGACGGCGAGCTGACCTGGACCGACGACGCCGCCGCGCAGCGCCTCGTCGTGGGGACGGGCGACCGCAACGACCTGGCCGCCCTCGGCTTCGAGGTCGGGAGCGAAGCGGCGTGGGATGCCACCCTCGCCCGGCTCGCCAGCGCGGGGCTCGCACCCCGCGACGGCGGCGCCGAGCTGGCCGCCGCCCGCCGAGCCGAGCGGGTGGCCGTCGTCGACGCACCCTGGGGATCGGCCGTCGAGGTGGCCATCGGGCTGGAGCGGACGGCGCAGCCTGCTCCCACCCCGCTGGTGCCGGGCGGCTTCCTCACCGAGGACCAGGGCTTCGGCCACGCGGTCGTCGCCACGACGGCGTTCGACGAGGCGGTCCGCTTCGCCACCGAGGGTCTCGGCATGGTCCAGTCCGACTGGCTGGTCACGAACCTGGCCCCGGGCATCGACCTGGAGGTGCGGTTCTTCCACTGCAACGCCCGCCACCACACGCTCGCCCTCGCCCGGGCGCCGTTCGAGCTGCCGCAGCACCTCCACCACGTCATGTTCGAGACGAAGGACCGCGACGACGTCGGCCGCGCCTACGACCGGGCGTTCGAGGCCGGCCTCCCGCTCCCGAACGGGCTGGGCCGCCACGACAACGACCACATGTTCTCGTTCTACGTGGGCAGCCCGGCCGGCTTCCAGGTCGAGGTCGGACACGGCGCCCGCCAGATCGCCGAGCCGTGGACCGATGACCGGCAGTACGACCGGATCAGCACGTGGGGCCACCAGCCGGTCGTCCCCGCACCCGCCCCGCCCGGCGCATGAGCACCGAGGTCATCCTCACCGGCACCGGCGTGCCGCACCCGCGACCGGGGCGCGCCGGCCCCGGCACCCTCGTCCGCCACGGCGACGTGGCCCTGCAGTTCGACGCCGGCCGGGCCACCGTGGTGCGGCTGATGGAGGCCGGCACCCCGCCGCATGACCTCACCGCGCTCTTCCTCACCCACGTCCACAGCGACCACGTGGTCGACCTGGCCGACGTGGTGATGACCCGGTGGATCCAGCAGCAGCTCGTGCAGACGGGGACGCTCCCGCTGGTGGTGCCCGACGGCGCCGCCGCCCGCTTCGCGCGCCGCATGCTCGATGCCCACGACGAGGACCTCGCCCTGCGGGTCGAGCACGTCGGCGCCGAGCCCCTGGAGATCGACCTCCGGCCGTTCCCCGCCCAGCCCGAGCCGGCGCTCGTCTGGACGAGTGCCGATGGTGCGGTCACGGTCGAGGCCGTCGCCGTCCACCACGAGCCCGTGCCCGACGCCGTCGCCTACCGCGTCCGCACCCCGGACGGGGTCGTGGTCGTCTCGGGCGACACCCGGGTGTGCCAGGAGGTCGAGGACCTCGCTGCTGGCGCCGACGTGTTGGTTCACGAGGCCTGCCGCACCTCTGCGCTCGCGCCGGTGATCGCCGGCACCACCTTCGAGACCATCTTCAGCTACCACGCCGACACGGTGGCGCTCGGCGGTCTGGCCGAGCGGGCCGGGGTCGGGCACCTCGTGCTCACCCACCTGATCCCGCCGCCCGACGCGCCCGAGCAGGCCGACGGCTTCGCCCAGGACGTGCGCGAGGGCGGGTACTCGGGCCCGGTGACCGTCGGCGAGGACCTCACCGCCGTCGTCATCTGATCGTCACCCCACCCGGTTTCGGGTCACCTGTGCGCTCCAGCGCGGCTCGCGTGACCCGAAATCGTGGGACTGGCCGGTTTCGGGTCACCTGTGCGCTCCAGCGCGGCTCGCGTGACCCGAAATCGTGGGGGACGCTGGGGTGGCAGGCCATCTGCAAGGGTGAGCCGATGCCCGTGGCCCTCCGCTCCCCGTCCCCCGTCCGATGAGCGCGCTCGACGCGTTCGGGCCTCGGTCGTGGGCTCGCACCGAGGCGACCGGGTTCGGCCGCGTGCCGATGTCCACGTACCTCGCCCGGACGCAGGTCCTCCCGCTCGACGGCGACTGGGCCTTCGCGCTGCGGGCGCGGCCCGAGGACGTGACCGGCGACGACCTCACGGGCGCCACCGACGGGTGGGCGGCCATCGAGGTGCCGGGCTGCTGGACCATGCAGGGCTTCGACCGGCCCCAGTACACGAACATCCAGATGCCGTTCCCGGGCCCACCGCCGCACGTGCCCGACGCCAACCCCACCGGCGTCCACCGCCGGACCGTGACGCTGCCCGCCGAGTGGGAGGGCCAGCGGCTCGTGCTCCACGTCGCCGGCGCCGAGACCGTGCTCTACGTGCACGTCGACGGCGCCCCCGTGGCCATGGGCAAGGACTCCCGCCTGCCCACCGAGGTGGACCTCACCGGCATCGTCACGCCCGGCGTCCCGTTCGAGCTGGCCCTCACCGTCGTCCGCTGGTCCGACGCCACCTACCTCGAGGACCAGGACCACTGGCACCACGCCGGCCTCCACCGGAGCGTCTTCGCCTACGCCACGCCGCCGGTGCACATCGCCGACGTCCACGCCCGGATCGACCTGGACCTCGCCACGGGCGACGGTCGCCTGCAGGTCGAGGCCCGGCTGGGCGCCGACGGCCACGGGCCCAGCGGGTGGACGGTGTCCTTCGAGGTCGCCGATGTCGAGGCCGAGGCGCCGGCGCGCTTCGAGCACCCGACCGACTCGCTCACCAACTGGCTCGTGTTCGACGGCCGCCACGCCGTGGCCGACCTCTCGGTGCCCGACGTGGCTCCGTGGAGCGCCGACGCGCCGAACCTCCACCGCCTCGAGGTGACGCTGCTCGATGACGCCGGCGAGGTCGTCGACGCCGTGGGCCTGGACGTGGGCTTCCGGCGCGTCGAGGTGGTCGGCCACGAGCTGCTCGTGAACGGGAAGGCGGTGCTCATCAAGGGCGTGAACCGCCACGACCACGACCCGCGGCGCGGCAAGGCGGTCACCGCCGAGTCCATCCGCGCCGACCTGGTGCTGATGAAGCAGCACGGCATCAACGCCGTGCGCACGTCGCACTACCCGAACGACGCCGTCCTCTACGACCTGTGCGACGAGCTCGGGCTCTACGTCGTCGACGAGGCCGACCTGGAGACCCACGCCTACCTCCGCAGCCTCATCAAGGACCCGCGGTGGGGGAGCGCCGTCCTCGAGCGCATCACCCGCATGGCCCAGCGGGACAAGAACCACCCGTCGATCATCATCTGGTCGCTCGGCAACGAGAGCGGCAACGCCCCCGTCCTCCACGCCGCCTCCGAGTGGCTGCGGCAGTGGGACGGGACCCGGCCGATCCAGTACGAGAGCAGCATCGGCGAGGCCATCTTCACCGACCTCACCAACGGCGGATCGCTCGAGCTCGGCGAACTGATGGGCCGGCCGACCCCGGAGACGGACCTGGTCGTGCCGATGTACCCCGAGGTCCCGGACCTCATCGCCTGGGCCACCCGGGCCACGCCCGACCGGCCGCTCGTCATGTGCGAGTACATCCACGCCATGAACAACTCGTGCGGCGGCCTCGCCGACTACTGGGACGCCATCCGCACCTACCCAGGGCTGCAGGGCGGCTTCGTCTGGGACTGGGTCGACCAGGCCCTCGTCCAGCAGCTCCCCGACGGCACCGAGCGCCTGGCCTACGGCGGCGACTTCGGCGAGGACCCCCACGACGGCCCGTTCTGCCTCAACGGCCTCGTCGACGCGAACCGGGTCCCGCACCCGGCGCTGCTCGAGCTGGCGGCGGTGATCGCCCCGGTGCGGCTCGAGGCGGTCGATGCTGCCCGGGGCGTGGTGCGCATCACCAACGAGTACGACTTCCGCGACCTGTCGCACCTGCAGCTGTCATGGGCGATCGAGGTCGACGGCGTGGCGATCGACGGCGGGCTGCTGGATCCGCCCGCGCTCGCGCCCGGCGCCTCGACCCGGATCCGCGTGCCGGTGCCGCCCGTCGACCTGCGGCCGGGGGAGCGCGCCCACCTCACGGTCGCGTGCACCCTCGCCGACGACGAGCCCTGGGCGCCCGCGGGCCACCTCGTCGCCCGTCAGCAGTTCCTCGTCGCCGAGGCCCCCGGCGCGGCTACGGCCCCGGACGCCGGCGACCACCGGGCTTCGGCGCCGGCGACCGAGCTGGCCCTGTGGCGGGCCCCGATCGACAACGAGACGTTCGCTCCCGTCCTCGATCCGCACGCCGCGCGCTGGGAGCGGATGGGCCTGCGCGACGCGGCGTCGGTGGCCGAGCTCGTGACCTGGACCGTCGCGTCGCCCGAGGGCGAGCGGGTGGTGCACGAGGTCGTGGTGCCCGACGACGTCGACGACATCGCCCGCGTGGGTGTGCGGCTGCAGCTCGGTGCCGGCATCCGGACGGTCGAGTGGCTCGGCGACGGGCCGCACGAGGGCTACTCGGACCGGCAGGCCTCGACCCGCTTCGGCCGGTGGACGACCCCGGTCGACGAGTGGGCCGTCCCGTACGTCCACCCTCAGGCCAGCGGCAACCGCACCGGCGTCCGCTGGCTGCGCTTCCTCGACGCCGACGGCGCACCGGTCCTCGTCCTCGACGAGCTCGACGGGCTGGACGTGACCGTGAGCCGCTGGACCCAGGAGGAGGTCGCCGACGCCGGCCACCTCGAGGACCTGCCCGCGGTGGACGAGCGGGACGAGTGCTACGTCTGGATCGACGCCCGCCACCGCGGCGTCGGCAGCGGTGCCGTCGGCCCCGACACCACGGCCGAGCACCGCATCGGCCCCGGCCCCTACCGCTGGTCCTACCGGATCCGCTGACCCGGGCCGGACCGCAAGGCCCGGCCCGCAGCGGCGTCAGACCGGGGTGGGGACGGGCTCGTCCTCGTCCATGAACGGGGACTCCTCGACGTGGCCCTCGACGTCGACGTTGGGGAGGATGCGGTCGAGCCACTTCGGCAGCCACCAGTTGCGGTCGCCGAGCAGTTCCATCGTGGCGGGCACGAGGAGCATGCGGACCACGGTGGCGTCGAGCAGGATCGCCATGGCCAGGCCGGTGCCCATGAGCTTGGCGGTGCGGTCGGACTCGAGGATGAACGAGCCGAAGACGAACACCATGATCGCCGCGGCGGCCGTGATGACCTTGGCCGTGGCGGCCAGGCCGTCGGCCACGGAGCGGTGGCTGTCGCCGGTGCGGTGCCACTCCTCGCGGATGCGGGACAGGAGGAACACCTCGTAGTCCATGGAGAGGCCGAACACGATGGCGAAGAGCATCATCGGCATCCACGGCTCGATCGGCGCCGGTTCGACGCCGGTGAGGTCGCCGAGCCAGCCCCACTGGAAGAGGGCGACGATGATGCCGTAGGCCGCGCCGATCGACAGCAGGTTCATGATCACCGCCTTGAGCGGGACCAGCAGCGACCGGAACACGGCCATGAGCAGCAGGAACGACAGGATCAGCACGGCGGCGAAGAAGTAGGGCAGCCGGCTGGCCAGCAGGTTCGAGAAGTCGATGCTGATGGCGGTGTTGCCGGTGACCAGGACCTCGACGCCGGCCTTCGACTCGAGCGAGGGGAGCACGTCGTTGCGCAGGCGGCTCACGAGCTGCGTGGTCTCCTCGGCCTGCGGGCCCGAGTTGGGCACGACGAACCACTGGACGGCGGTGGGGTTCTCGGGGTCGTTCGGGACGGCGGGCGAGGCGAACACCACGTCGTCGGTCTTGCCCAGGGCGGTGGTGATGGCGTCGAGGTTCGCCTGGTCGACGTCGCCGTCGAGCTCGGCCACGAGGAGGAGCGGGCCGTTGAAGCCGGCGCCGAAGCCCTCGACCATGAGGTCGTAGGCCTGGCGGGTGGAGGTGCTCTCGTCGTAGTTGCTCTCGTCGCCGAAGCCGAGGCGCAGGCCGAGCAGCGGCGCCGCCAGGATCAGCAGGGCGACGGTGGAGATGATGGCCACGGTCCACGGCCGGTGCTGGACGACCCGGCTCCAGCGGTAGGCGAGGGTCTCGCGGAGCGGCTTGGGGGCCTTGCGGGGGACCTCGACCTTCAGCGGCTTGAAGACCAGGCCGACCAGCAGCACGACGATGGCGAGCGGGATGCCGATGAGCAGCGGCGAGATGGCGAGGCCGGCGCCCACGAGGCCGACGGCGACGAGCCCGGCCGCGATGAGGCCGCGGCGGCGGGTGACCTCGACCCGGGTGCCGGCGAAGCCGAGCAGCGCGGGCAGCAGGGTGAGCGAGGCCAGCACGGTCACGAGGACCACGGCGGAGGCGGCGACGGCGAGGCCCTGCACGAACGACACGCCCATGAGGAGCATGCCGAGCAGCGAGATGACGACGGTCATGCCGGCGAACAGGACCGAGCGGCCTGCGGTGTCCATGGCGATGCCGATGGACTCGCGCACGTCGTGGCCCGAGTGCAGCTGCTCCCGGTACCGGGTGACGATCAGCAGGGCGTAGTCGATGCCGACGCCGAGGCCGATCATCGAGCCGAGGATCGTGGCGAACTCGGGGACGGACATGACGTTGCTGATGAGCGCGATGAACGCCGAGCCGATGCCGATGCCGAACAGGGCCACGCCGATGGGCAGGCCCATGGCGAGCACCGAGCCGAACGCGACGATCAGGATGACGATGGCGAACGCCAGGCCGAGCGCCTCGGACGAGGGTGTCTCGAACTCGGCGAAGAGCTGGCCGCCGGCCTCGATCCGCAGGCCCTCGATCTCCGGCGCCTTGTCGTTGATGATGTCTCGGACCGCGCTCGCCTGGGAGAACTCGGCGTCGCTCGGGAACTCGACGGTGGCGTAGGCGATCTTCCCGGCGTGCTCGCCCTGCGACGAGACCTGGCGGGCCCCCTCCTCCGTGTAGGGGCTGATGACGCGGGCCACGCCCTTGGCCTTGGCGACCTGGGCGAACAGCTTCTCCATGGCCGCCTGGACCTCGGGGTCGTCGACGCCCTGGTCGGCCTCGAACACGATCGAGCCGGACTGGCCCGCGCCGGCGCCGTCGAAGCGCTCCTCGAGCACGTCGAAGCCGCGCTTGGACTCGACGTTCGGCAGGTTGAAGTCGTCGCGGTAGTCGTTGCCGATGCCGCCCGCGATCGCGTTGACGAGGATCAGGCCGACGACCCAGAACCCGAGCACCCAGCGGCGCTTGTCGTGCATCCATGGTCCGAGTCGCTGGAACAAGGGGGATCTCCTGGTCGTGCGGCCGCGCGCATCGCACGGCGTCTGAGGGGTGGCTCCTGGCGCCGGCCCGCGAGGGGCGCCGGAGGCGGCGATGGCCAGGTTAGGGCCACGGCCACACCAGCTACGACGTCGGAAACCCCGGAATCTCATCGCCCGTGACCCCTGTCACGGCACCGTCCGCGGTCACGTGGCAGGGTGACGGGCCGCCACCTGCCCGGAGGAGTGCCGTGACCCAGAGCCAGGACGCGTTCGAGGAACTGCTCGCCACCTTGCGGGAGGTCGGCGACCGCTACGCCGGCGAGGAGTGGGGCCTCACCGACCCCGGCGACGTCGCCGAAGGGCTGCGCGTGGTCGTCCACCACCTGGCCACGGCGGTGGAGACGCAGTTCGAGCAGGACCCGGCGCACCCGACGTTCCGGGAGATCGTCACGCCGTGGCGCAAGGCGCTCGGCGACAACGCCGACGCCCGCTACCACGACGCCGTCGTCCACCCGGCGGGGACGTACCGGATCCGGGGGAACACCGGGGGAGCGGTGTACGTGTCGATCACCGTCGAGGCGGGCGCCGAGGAGGGCGCCTTCCCCTCCGGGACCGTCGGGGTGCTCAACGACACCGACTTCGCCATCGCCGACGACGGGTCGTTCGAGGTCCTCGTCGGCGGGCCGGAGCAGGCCACGGGGTGGCTCGGCCTGGCACCCGATGCCTCCCGCCTGACCGTGCGCCACTACTGGGAGCAGGCGGTGTCGCCCGCCACCCCGCCGGCGGCGGACCTCGCGCTGGCCATCGACCTGGTCGACGGCGACGTGCCGTCCGGCCCGGCCGCCCCCACGGACGAGTCGGTGGCCTGCTCGATCCGCCGGATGGGGACGTACGTGCGCAGCCGCACGCTCGACAACATCGCCAAGCCCGGCGACGGCGACCCGCCGCCGTTCGTGTCCCGCATGCCCCACGAGTTCCCGCCGCCGGTGCGGCCGGGCGCCCACGCCCTCGCTGCCGCCGACGCGGCGTACAGCATGGCGCCGTACCTCCTCGGCCCCGACGACGCCCTGGTCATCACCGCCGCGTGGCCCGAGTGCCGCTGCGCCAGCGTGTCGCTCTGGAACCGCCAGCTCCAGACGTTCGACTACCTGCGCGGCCCGGTCAGCCTGAACCGCGCCCAGAGCACGCTCGACGACGACGGCACCTTCCGGGTCGTGATCGCCCACCGGGACCCCGGCGTGCCCAACTGGCTCACCACCGAGGGCCGTCCCTTCGGCCTGGTCTTCTGGCGCTTCATGCTCCCCGAGGGCCCCATCGCGACCCCCGCCGCCGAGGTCGTCCCCGTCGACTCCTTGGGCTAGGTCGGACCCCACCCCACCCCATCCCACCCCGCCCGCGCCCACCCCATCCCGCCCGCGCCGAAGTTGGTGTGGAAGTGCGCGCATATCGCGCACTTCCACACCAACTTCGGTCGGGGGTCGGGGGTCGGGGGTCGGGGGTCGGGGGTCGGGGGTCGGGGGTCGGGCGTACCCGGTGGGGTTCGGTTGCACCCGCTGGA
>Ga0182736_1000412_pt1 | contig 68309 bp, 71 predicted proteins | sample eDN5th30CKraftBY_FD_128882 | JGI IMG/M metagenome (GOLD analysis project Ga0182736, IMG submission 128882) | Enriched backyard soil microbial communities from Emeryville, California, USA - eDNA 5th pass 30_C Kraft BY (version 2) (version 2) | ecosystem: Environmental > Terrestrial > Soil >... | reverse complement strand
GTACGGCTTCTGGAAGCCGTTCTTGTCCTTGGCGGCGCTGAACGTGCGCGGCAGGCCCTTCCAGGACCGGCCCGCGTCGCCGGCCAAGGCGCGCTGGAACTCGGCCTTGGACATCGTCAGCTGCGGCTTGGCCGCGATCTCCGCCTGCGGGCCGATCGCGGTCAGCGGCGCGGGCCCGCCGTGCGCGATCGTGCGCGTCCCGTCGCGGGTGACGGACGTGACCGCGAGCAGCAGCCCGCCCGGCGTCTGCGGGCCGACCCCGGCGGCGAGCACGCTGCCGGGGCCGATCAGACCGTCGGGGTCCTCGACGACCACGTCGCGTTCACCGCTCGGGTCGCCGGTGACCGTCCGGATCGCGGACGGCGCGGCGACGCGCGTCGAGCTCGCCACCCGCTGCGTGTAGCGGACGCCGACCCAGCCGACCGCGCCGCGGCGCACCTGGGCGCGCGTGCGGTGGTAGGTCGCGTAGGTCGTCAGCTCGCGGCCGCCGATCGCGGGCGCGGTCACCACGTAGCGCCCCGGGCGCACGTTGCGGAACGAGCGCGACTTCGAGATCACGCGCTTGAAGCCGCGCGGGCCGGTGACCGTCACGCGCGGGCGGCTGCCCTTGGGCGCGAAGCGGACGGACACCCGCAGCGACGTCCGCTCGCGCTTGGCCTTCTTCTTGCCGAGCACGATCGTCCGGGATGCGCCCTGGCCGTCACAGGAGGCCGGGGCGCAGACCGGGGCGGCCGCGGAGGCGGTGGAGGGCAGGGCGGTGAGCGCGAGCGCGCTCAGCGCAGGGGCGAGTAGACGCAGTGAGGGCAAGGCGAATCTCCGTTCCGAGTAACGAACTACTCAGAACGTCGTCCGCAAAGCGCCGGACTTGAGCCTACGTCCGCTTCCAGATCGCGCGACCCTCCGCCTGGCGCTGGACGTGACGCGGGCTGGCGAACCGCTCGTAGTACTCGATCTCCAGGTGCGAGAACTGCACCCAGATGCCGGGCAGGTGGAACGCGTCCGTGTGCGCCGGGAAGCGCCCGTACGTCTCCACCAGGTACCGGCAGATCTCCTTCGTGTACTCGATCGCCTCGGCCGGCGGGTGCCCCGCGTGCTGCAGGTACGTGGCCGCGGTCGCCTCGTCCTTGTAGGTCTGCGCGAACACCTTCGCGTTCTCGTAGGTCCCGCCCGGGCCGAACTTCTCCTCGAGCACCTGGTCGACCGCCGCGTCCATGTCGGTCACGTACGGCGGGCACAGGCCCTCGAGCACGCCGTCGATGCCGACGTAGTTCGGCTGCGACGCCGGCACCGGCGGCCAGCGCTTGAAGCGCGAGTCGAACGTCTTCGCGCTGTACTCGCGGAAGCCGAGGCCGAGCACGCCGGCCGCGGGGTCGCGCTTCCAGACGTGCGGGATCATCGGCGCGCCGTGCACCCAGCCGCCGAGCCGCAGCGCCTCCGCGGTCAGCATCAGGTTCTGGAACAGGAAGTGCGCCTCGTAGTCGGTGCGCACGGTCGTGATCGACCCCATCGGCGCCGGCACGTCGGCGCTGGCGAAGCCGCCGCGGACGCGCTTGAGGCCGCCGATCGGCTGGTAGGGGATCGGGTCCACGAGGCCGATCTTCGACGCCGCCCAGGCCGCCCACTCCATCGCGTTCTTGGGGCGGAACGGCTGCCAGTCGTCGATGAACAGCGGCACCTTGCCGTGCGGCTCCGACAGCAGGATCAGCATCACGTTGATGTACTGGCGCGTGTTGTCGACCACCGGCAGGAACTGCGTGGTGCCGGGCTGGTTGGACATCTGGCCGTTCCAGCCGAGGAAGTACGGCCACTGCCGCTCCGGGAACGCGAAGCGCCCGTCGTAGACCTTGCGCTTGACCGCGTTGGCGAACGAGATCCAGTCGTCCTCGGTGCGGTCCTCCCAGCGTGGCGGGATCTGCGTGAAGAGGTCGATCGCGGCCTGCCCGCGCGGGCGCTCGATCAGCCAGACGCCCTCGTCGTTGGTCATGAAGAACGACGTCGCCTGCGCGTTGTCGGCGCTGGAGGCCGCGCGGCCCGCGACCTCCAGGAACATCGTCCCGAGCTCCGGCGAGCCGTCGACCTTCTGCGTCGGGCCGTCGTGCATGACCGCGCCGGTGACGCTGGTGGAGGCGATCAGGATCGCTTCCTCGAGTTCGGTCAGCGGCGACGGTTCGTTGGCGCTCTCGTACGGCTGGGCGCCGTGCTGGAGCGAGACGCCCTGGGCGACGCGGCGGGTCCGGCGGTCCTGCAGGGCCGAGGTCAGCGGGTAGCCGAAGAGGTCCTTGAGCCCGGGATGGTCGGTCATCTAGTTGTGCTTCTCCAGTTCGGCGAGGGCGGTGGGCCACACGTCGCGCTCGGCGTTCTCACCGAGCCACAGGTCGAGGTGGGCGTAGTCGGGGATCACGTCGTGCGTGTAGTTCGCCGGGCCGTGCGCCTTGCGCAGCGCGTCGTAGGTCCGCTGCAGGCCCGCGGGCACGAACATCCGGTTGTGCTCGCCGGTGATGAAGTTGATCGGGAGCTTGAACGCGTCCAGGTTGGACCAGTAGCTGTCGAAGCCGCGCGCGTCGCGCGCCTCGCCGGCCCGGATCATCAGCGAGATGTGCTCGAAGAACGTGATGTTGCCGTTGCCGAAGAAGCCCGGCACGGCGTGCTCCATCGTCGGCCGGTTGATGTTCTCGTAGTCGTAGACGTCGCCGTAGATGAAGTAGATGCGGCGCGCGACCGGGTCGTCGTAGACGTGCTTGAACGGCAGCGCCTTCATCACGGTCTCGATCAGCTTGCCGTCCCACGAGCCCGGCTCGTAGTCCGTGTTGAGACCCTTGATCCCGACGAGCTTGAACACCGTCGCGAGTCGGGCGTGCGCGCGAATTTGGTTTCCGGTGGTCGGGACGGGGTGGCCGGCGAGGCTGGAGAACGTCGCGCTGCGCAGGCCCTGCATGCCGCCGCCGATCGCCATGAACAGCGACAGCCCGCCGACGCAGTGTCCCATCGCCTGGATCTGGTCGGTGCCGGTCTCCCGCCTGACCGTGTCGACGGCCGCGGGCCAGTCGCGCAGGGCGATGTCGTCGACCGTGAACTGGGTGAAGCTCGACGGCAGGTCCGGGCTGGCGCGGTAGTCGAGCAGCCAGACGTCGTAGCCGTGCTCGCCGAGGTACTGGACCCAGTTCTTCGGGACGGTGTCGATCGCGAAGGCCCGCGCCGCGTTGCCGTAGCCGGGCGCGAGCACCAGCGGGCCCTTGGTGCCGAAGCGGTAGCGGGTGAGGCGGATTTCGGTGCCGTCGGAGGTGGGTACGGCGTGCACCTCGGCGGGGGGCAGAGGGGCCGCCGCGGTCGCGGACTCCATTTCAGATCCTCCTCGTCTCGGTCAGAGAGAGTGTTCTATCCGCGGCGGACCCGCGAATGCAAGTACCGTGAGACGGATGCAGCCGATCGTCCTCGCCGGCGGCGCGCGCACACCGATCGGGCGTTTCAACGGCGCGCTGGCCCGCGTGGACGCCGTCGCGCTGGGCGCGCACGCCGTCGCCGCGGCGCTCGAGCGGACCGGGCTCGAGCCCGACTACGTCGCGGTCGGAAACGTCCTGCAGGCGGCCAACGGGCAGAACCCGGGGCGGCGCGCGGCGCTCGAAGGCGGCGTGGCGCGCACGACGCCCGGGATCACGCTCAACGACGTGTGCCTGGCCAGCATGAGCGCGGTGGGCCTGGCGAGCGCCATGATCCGCGCGGGCGAGGCGCGGGCCGTGCTGGTCGGCGGCTTCGACTCGATGACGCGCGCGCCGCACGCGCTGCGCACGCGGCCGCCGCTGCGGATGGGCGACGCGCCGCTGGTCGACGTGATGGTCCACGACGGGCTGTACTGCTCGCTGGCGGGCGCGGGGATGGGCGCGATGTCGGATGCCGAGAACGCGCGGCTGGGGATCACGCGCGCGGCGCAGGACGAGCTCGCGGCGCGCTCGCACGCGCGCGCCGCCGCCGGGCCGCTGGCGGAGGAGATCGCGCCGCTGGACGCGCTGGCCGCCGACGAGGGCGTCCGGCCGGAGACGACGGTCGCGGTGCTCGCGGGGCTGCGGCCCGCGTTCACGGCCGGCGGCACGATCACGGCCGGCAACGCGTCCCAGGTGTCCGACGGCGCCGCCGCCGCGGTGGTCACGACCGCGGACGCGGCGCGCGACCCGCTGGCCGAAGTGGTGGCGCGCGCGGTCGTCGCCGGGCCGGACTCGACGCTGCACCTGCGCCCGGCCGAAGCGTCGGCGAAGCTGCTGTCCGCGGCCGGGCTGAAGGTCGCGGACGTGGCGCTGTGGGAGATCAACGAGGCGTTCGCGGGCGTCGTGCTGGCGTCGGCGGCGGCGCTCGGCCTCGACCTCGAGCGCGTGAACGTCAACGGCGGCGCGGTCGCGCTCGGGCACCCGCTCGCGGGCTCCGGCCTGCGGCTCGTGCTGACGCTGGCGTACGAGCTGCGGCGCCGCGGCGGCGGCTACGGCGTCGCGACGCTGTGCGGCGGCGGCGGGCAGGGCGAGGCGATCCTGCTGCGCGTGCCGTGAGCGGCGACGCGGCGCCCGCGCACGTCGACGTCCTGGTGATCGGCGCCGGGCCGTACGGGCTGGCCGCCGCCAAGGCCGCGCGCGACCGCGGGCTCGCCACCGCGATCGTCGGAACGCCGATGGCGTTCTGGCGCGAGCACATGCCCGCGGGGATGTTCCTGCGCTCGGGGCCGGACTGGCACCTCGACCACGCGGGCGAGCTGACGCTCGAGCGCCACCTGCGCGAGCGCGGCGAGACGCCCGACCCGCTGCCGCTGCGGCACTTCCTCGACTACGCGGACTGGTTCACGCGCGCGGCGGGCCTCGAGATCCGCGACGACCACGTGACCGCGCTGCGCCCCGGGTTCAGCGCGACGCTCGCCTCCGGCGCGACGATCCAGGCCCGCCGCGTCGTCGCGGCGCCCGGCAGCGCGCACTTCGCCCACCTCCCCGAGTGGGCGCCCGCGGATGCGGTCCACACCTGCGAGCTGATCGAGTTCGGCGACTACGCGGGCGCGGACGTCGCGATCGTCGGCGGCCGCCAGAGCGCGTACGAGTGGGCGGCGCTGCTGGCCGAGCACGGCGCGCGCCGCGTCGACGTCGTCCACCGCCACCCGACGCCGCGCTTCGCGCCCGTCAGCTGGCGCTTCGTCGACCCGCACGTCGACAGCACGCTGGCCACGCCGAACTGGTGGCGCACGCTGCCCCAGGCCGAGCGCGACGCGATCGGGCGTCGCTTCTGGGAGGTCGGTAGGCTGACGCTCGAGCCCTGGCTCGAGCCCCGCCTGGACGGCGTCGTCAGCCACCCGCACACGACGGTCGAGAGCCCGGCGCGGCTCTCCGACGGCACGGCGCTCGCCTCCGGCACGCGCTTCGTGTTCGCCACCGGCTACCGCGCCGACGTCGAGCGCGTCCCGTACCTGCGCGGGCTCGGAATCGCGACCCGCAACGGCTTTCCGGACCTCGATCACGCGATGGCCAGCACGAGCCACCCCGGCCTGCACCTGCCCGGCTTCACCGCCACGCAGGACTTCGGCCCGTTCTTCGGCTTCGTCAAGGGCGCGCCCGCGGCGGCGACGCTGATCGCCCGCGCGCTCGAAACAGCCCTAGCGCGCGCACTCTGACCGAGGTTATGCTCAGGCCCTGACCGCCTGGCCTGACATTTCCCGCCCCTGGAGGCATGAGTGCAATCCGCGATGAACCGACTCTCCGGCTTCGTCCGGACGCGACGCAAGCTCGTGCTCGGGATCTGGATCGCCGTCCTGGTGATCTCGATTCCGTTCGCGTCGCAGCAGACGAAGCACCTGAGCGGTGGCGGGTTCGAGGTCCCGGGCACCGGGTCCGACATCGTCGACAAGCAGATCTCCCGCTTCCAGAACCAGAGCACGGAGCCGCTCGGCATCGTGCTGCGCAAGGACGGCGGCGACCTCAACGCGGCGATCGACCGCGTGCAGCGCGCCGCGGCCAAGGTCGACCACGTCGACCTCCCGGCGGGGACCGTCGAGGGCGCCAAGGAGTCCGCGTCCCAGAACGACGTGATCGTGTTCCCGCTGGCGGTCACCGGCACGCGCGACGAGGTGCTGCAGGCGGCCAAGGACCTGCGCACGGAGCTCAAGGTCGGCGAGGTGACCGACGGCGTCCAGCCCTACGTCGTCGGCCAGCAGGCGCTCTGGGCCGGCATGCAGGAGCTCCAGCAGCACGACCTCGAGCAGGCCGAGACGAGCGGCTTCCCCGCGATCCTGATCGTGCTGCTCGCGGTCTTCGGCTCGGTGCTGGCGGCGCTGCTGCCGGCGGCGCTCGGCGTCGCCGCGGTGATCGTGACCGGCGCGATCGTCTTCCTGCTCTCGCTCTCGATCACGATGTCGGTGTTCGTGACCAACGTGGCCTCGATGCTCGGCATCGGCGTCGCGGTCGACTACTCGCTGTTCGTGCTCAGCCGCTATCGCGAGGAGCTGCACGCCGGCAAGTCGCGCGAGCAGGCGCTCAATGTCGCCATGCGGACCTCCGGCGCCACCGTCGTGTTCTCCGGCATCACCGTGATCGTGTCGCTGGCCGGCCTGTTCCTGATCGACTCGACCATCATCCGGTCGCTGGCGATCGGCGCGATCACGGTCGTCGCGATCGCGATCATCGGCGCGGTCACCCTGCTGCCGGCGCTGATCTCGCTGCTCGGCAAGCGCGCGGACGAGCGCGGCTGGATCGTCACCTGGATCGTCGCGCAGTACCGCAAGGTCCGGCCGGTCAAGCCCAAGCCCCCCGGCACGCCCAGCTTCTGGGCGCGCTGGTCGGCCGCGGTCATGCGGCGCTCGTGGCTGTCGGCCAGCGTCGCCGCGCTGATCCTGCTCGTGCTGGCGATCCCCGCGCTCTCGCTGGAGTTCGGCAACGGCGCGTTGGCGCAGTTCCCGAAGGACAACGAGACCCGCGTGGGGACCGAGCTGGCCTTCAAGCAGGCCGGCCCCGGCGAGTCGGCGCCGACGCTGATCGTCGCCGACTTCAAGACCCGCGGCGACGAGCCGAACAACCAGACGCCGCTGCAGCAGTACGTGGCCGGGCTCGAGCAGACGCCGGGCGTCGCCCGCGTCGAGGACCCGATCCTGTCCAAGGACGGCAAGGCCGTGCTGATCAAGGTCATCCCGGCCGCCGACCCGGAGAGCCAGGCGACGCTGAACCTGATCACGCGCCTGCGCGACGAGGGCGGGCGCGCGTCCGGGCTCGCCGACGTGGCCAAGGTCAACGTCGGCGGCGCGTCGGCGCAGACGCGCGACTTCACCGGCCAGATCTCCGGCGGCCTGTGGAAGATCTTCGCGTTCGTGGTGCTCTGCAGCTACCTCGTGCTGCTGATCGTGCTGCGCTCGGTCCTGCTGCCGCTGAAGGCGGTGCTGATGAACCTGCTCACCGTCGCCGCCGCCTACGGCGTGCTGGTGATGGTGTTCCAGTACGGCTGGCTGGACGGCATCACCGGGTTCAACTCGCTCGGGTACGTGAACGCGGTCACGCCACCGCTGCTGCTGGCGATCGTGTTCGGCCTCTCGATGGACTACGAGGTGTTCCTGCTGTCGCGCATCAAGGAGCGCTACCACGCGACCGGGGACAACCGGCGCGCGGTCGGCGAGGGCCTGCAGGGCAGCGCCAAGGTGATCTCCAGCGCGGCGATCATCATGGTCGTCGTCTTCGGGATCTTCGCGCTGACGGGCGTGCCGCAGATCAAGGAGATCGGCGTCGGCCTGTCGGTGGCGATCGCGCTCGACGCCACGCTCGTCCGCCTCGTGCTGGTGCCGGCGACGATGGAGCTGATGGGCGACGCCAACTGGTACCTCCCGAAGTGGCTGGACCGCATCCTGCCCAACGCCGACTTCGAATCCGACCAGACCGCGGACGACGACCGCGCCGCGGCCGCGGTCGTCTGAGAAAGGACCACGTTCGTGACCTCGACGGTCTCCGAGAGCCGCAAGCAGGAACAGCTCGAGTTCCTGCGCAAGTACTGGGAGTCGCTGATGGCCGGCGACATGGAGGCGTTCGCGCCGCTGGTGGCGGAGCACTGCGTCGTCCACTACCCGGGCAACCACTTCCTGTCCGGCGACCACGTCGGGCGCGCCGCGATCCTCGAGCTGTACTCGAAGCTCTACAAGCTCGGCATCCAGCAGGGCACGTTCATCGGCGAGTTCCACGACGGGCTCACGTCCGACGATCACGCGTGCGCGCTGGTCAAGTACCGGATCGTGCTCGGGCCGGGGATGGAGATCCCGGGCGAGGCGATCGGCGTCTTTCACATCGAGAACGGGCAGATGGTCGAGTACTGGCTGCTCGAGCGCGACCAGAAGATGATCAACGACGTCGTGAAGATGTCCGGCAAGGCCAGCCTGGCCGGGGGCAGCAAGCTGCAGATGGCGCTGGGCGCCGCGAAGCAGCCGGCGCCGCTGGCGCGCACGATCCGGCGCGTGATCCGGATCAAGCGCGGCACGAACGTCAAGATGCTCTAGCCGTGGGGTCGCAGATCGCCGGCCTGGCGCGCAGCGCTCCCGCTGCCGCGCGCGGTGCCCGTCCCATCGCCACGTGGCGCGAGGACCTGATCACGATGCTGATCGGGGTCTGGCCGATCACCGCGATGTTCTTCGACGGGCGCGGCCACAACAACGAGACCGGGCAGGAGTCGTTCTTCTCGGTCGCGCACCTGTTCCTGTACGCCGGGCTGACCGTGCTCGGCGTCTGGATCGGCCTGCTGGTGGTGCGCTACCAGGGCTTCGAGCTGCGCCGGACGCTGCTGCCGGACCTGCGGTTGATCCCGGTCGGGTACGGGGTCGCGATCATCGGGCTGCTGGTGCTGGGGATCGGCGGTCCGTCGGACCTGATCTGGCACAGCGCCTACGGCTTCGAGGTCGGCGTCGAGGCGATCTACTCGCCGCCGCATCTGGCGCTGTTCTTCGGCGGGCTGCTGGTGTCCTCGACCGGCATCCGCTCGATGTGGGCCAAGCGGGACCTGCAGCTGGGGTTCGTGCGCTTCCTGCCGGTGCTGCTGTCGAGCGTGCTGTTCATCGGCGTCGCGGGGTTCATCACGATGTACCTGTCGGCGTTCATGACCAACGTCGCGATGACGAGCGACTTCTGGAACGACCTGCAGCGCTTCGAGGACGACTTCCACGACCAGTCGACGAGCCTGGTCGCCGGCCTGAAGGGCTACGGCGACGACCGCTGGCCGTTCTACTACTACAGCGCCGGGCACGGGGTGGCGACGATGATCGTCACGACGCTCGTCCTGCTCGGGCCGGTGCTGTTGCTGCTGCGCCGCTGGCGGCTGCCGCTCGGCGCGATCACGCTGACGTTCCTCGGCTTCGGCCTGCTCGTGAACGTCATGACCGAATACCGGGACGCCGTGCTGATCGTGCCGCTGCTGGTCACCGGCGCGCTGATCGACTGGGTGCAGCTGCGCTTCGGCTCCGCGCGCTACGCCGGGCGGTTGTCGCTCGGCGGCGTGCGCGCGGTCGGGCCGGCCGCCGCGCTCGTCCTGTGGTGCTCCTACTTCCTCGTGGTCGCCTTGGACAAGGGGATCGGCTGGCCGCCGTCGATGTGGGTCGGCGCGCTGGTCGTGGGCGTGATGACCGGCTTCGGCGTCGCGTTCCTGGTCGCGCCCCCGGCCTACGGTCCGCGGCTGGCCGAGGAGTAGCGCCTCACACGTGGCGCGAGAAGAACTCGACGATCTCGTCCACGCACTCGGAGATGTAGCGGTACCCGGAGTAGCGCTCGGTCGAGGGGTAGTGGATGACCGGGCCGTCGGTGTGCGGCGTCGCGGCCGCGATCCGCTCGACGGTCGCGATCGACCCCCACGGGTCGCCGGTGCCCTGGACGTAGCGCACGACCGTGCCGTTCAGGGCCCGCGCGGGGATCGCCGGGTCCTGACGGCTGGGGCGCGGAGCGCGCAGCAGCGCGTACAGCAGGTCGATCGGGCGGATCAGCGCCGGGCCCCAGGCGCCGAGCTCGGTGCGGGCGAAGTTCGCGTTGAACTCGGTCACGCGCGTCGGCTGGATCGCCAGCACGGCCTTGATCGGCTGTGCGTCCGGCGTGCCGTAGAGCGCGATGTTGCCGCCCGCGGACGTGCCGATCACGCCGATCCGCTCGCCGTCGACCTCCGGCCGCGAGCGCAGGTGGCGCACGGCGCCGACGAAGTCCTGCGCCTCGACCGGCCCGTAGGTCAGCGGCCCGCGCCCGGACGCGCTCTCGCCGTGCCGGCGCCACTCGAACAGCAGCACGTGGAACCCCGCGCGGTGCAGGGCGGCGACCGCGGGCAGGAAGTCCACGTCGCGGTCGGGCACGACGGTCTGGCCGGCGACGTTGCCGAGCCGGTTCCACAGCCAGCCGTGCACGAAGACGACGGCCGGCCCGGGCGCATCGCCGGCGGGCACGAACCACCCGCGCAGCTCGACGCCGTCGGCGGCCGGGAACGCCACGTCCTGATAGGCGAGCCCGGCCTCCGCCGGCGTCCGCGTGAGCGGCGCGCGATGCGCGCGCAGCATCAGCTTCGTCAGCTGTAACGCGCGGAGAGCCATCCGTGGACCCTAGACGCTAACCGCGCCGCATGAGCGGCGCGTGCGCGGCCCTCACACGTACCGCTGGAAGAACCCGACGACGTCGTCGACCCGCTCGGAGATGTAGCGGTAGCCCTCGTAGCGCCCCTCGGACGGGAACTCGATCACCGGCCCCGCGAGCGTCGGCGTGACCGCCGCGAACTCCTGGACGATCCCCATCTCCCCCCAGGGATCGCCCGTCCCCTGCACGTACTGCACGACGGTGTCCCCGAGCTGCCGCGCCGCCACCGCCGGGTCGTGCTTGGCCGGCCGCGGCGTGCCCATGATCGAGTACACGAGCTCCATCGGCTTGGTCATCGCCGGCCCCAGCGCCCCGACCTCGGTGCGCATGAAGTTCGAGTTGAACACCGCGAGCCGGGTCGGCTGGATCGCCAGCAGCGCCTTGATCGGCTGCACCTCCGGCGTGCCCATGATCACGATGTTGCCGCCCATCGAGCACCCGACGGCGCCGATCCGGGAGCCGTCCACGTCGGCACGCGTCCGCAGGTAGCGGACCGCCCCGATGTAGTCGCGCGCCTCGATCGGCCCGTAGGAGATCGGCCGGCGCCCGCCCGCCTCGCTCTCCCCGTGCCGGCGCACGTCGAAGGTGAGCACGTGGAAGCCGGCGTCGTGCAGGGCGTGGATCGCGGGCAGGAAGTCCACGTCCGCGTCCCGCAGCCCCTTGACCTGCCCGCCGACGTTCCCGAGCCGGTTCCACATCCACCCGTGCACGAACACCACGGCGGGCCCGGGCGCGCCGCCGCCGGGGATGAACCACCCGCGGATCCCGACGCCGTCCGCCGCCGGGAACGCGACGTCCTCGTAGGGCACGTCCGGCGTCCGGTCCAGCGGCGCGCGCCGCGCGTTGACCATCAGGCCCGTCATGGCGATCGGGTTGAGCACTCAGGCGCCTTCCGCCGGCTGCTGCACCGGCAGTGCCGGCGGGAACATCAGCAGCGAGATCCCGTAGCCGACGCCCATGGACGTCGAGAACACGCCGCCGGTCACGGTCGCGTCCCAGCCCACGCCGCCCGCGAACAGCGCCGTCGCGAGCAGGAACGGGCCCCAGATCAGCGGCGGCACGACGACCGCGAACGCGCGCAGGCGCAGCCGCGACGCCGGGTCGTCCACCAGCAGCCAGCGCGCCGCGAGGTCGACCAGCACCCCGGTGACGACCAGCGCGCCGATGTACTCGGGCTTCGAGAACCGGGTGAAGAACGGGAACAGCACGGCCAGCAGCGTCGCCATCAGCGTGATCGAGCCGAACGGCAGCACCCAGCGCCGGCGCAGGTAGAGGATCGCGCCCACGAACACCGCGGTGAAGATCAGGATGCCCGCGATCGACGCCATGTTCGCGAACAGGTAGTACGGGAACACGTCGCCGCTGTAGTTCTGCACCGCGGACGCGAGCCCCTCGGTGTGGTGCGCGTCGGTGCCGGGCTCGAACGCGTCGTTGAACCGCCGCAGGTTGTCCTGGAAGTCCTGGGTCGGGATGACGCTGTAGAAGTACGGCAGCAGGTTCATGAACGTGAACTCGACCATCGCCACGACCGCGGTGCACGACAGGATCGCCGGCCACAGCGTGCCCAGGCTGGGCGTGCGTCCCGGCCGGTACCAGTAGGACGCGAGCGCGATCCCGCCCAGCAGCGCGCCGGCCAGGAACAGCAGCTGGTGCGTCGGGCTGAACGGCGCGTCGACCTGGTTCTCGAACCCGTACGCGGCGTGCCACGCGAAGTCGCCGGGCCCGCCGATCGCCGCCAGCGGGAGCGCCACCAACGCCAGCCCGTACCCGTACGGGACCGCTTCCAGCGACAGGTTGAGCTTCCCGCCGCGCGGCTGGCGCTTGACCAGCACGACGCCGATCCACGCGCCGAGGGTCGTCAGACCCGCGTACATCATGATGTGCGCCGAGGACCAGAAGCTGTCCAGCGTGATGGAGTTGTTGTGCAGCCAGCCGTCCCAGAAGACGGCGAACAGCGTGAGGACGGACAGGCCGATCGTGACCTTGTCCTCCCACGGCTCGGTCTGCGGCCGGTTCTTGGCCTTCAAGATCGCGCGCGCCATCCCCCGCAGGTCAGAGGGGGAGGAGATCGTCTGCGCCATGGTTGGAGTCCCTTCTCGTTACAGCCCGATGCCCGGCACGCCGCCGGAGCTCATCTGCAGGTCGTCCCACGCCTTGGCCGCGAGCTCCCAGTCGGTCTCGGAGTCCTGCGCTTCGCCGTGGCGGAGCATCCGGATCAGGTAGGCGAGCGCGGACAGCATCGCGATCGCCGCGAACGCGATCTGCACGCTCAGCACGCCCTCCTCGGTCCAGTAGACGTCGTCCAGCTCGAGCAGCAGCGCCGTCTCGTCGAGCACGAGCGCGACGCCGACGCCGAACGGGAACGCCAGGTACTTGTCGAGCTTCTCGCCCTTGGTGCCGATCGCGACCCCGCCGGCGGCGAGGGCCAGGATCCCGCCGGGCAGGAAGTGGTGGATGTGGCGGTCGCCGACGACGACGTCCTTGATCGGGCCGAGGCCGCCCTTCGTGCGGATCGTCCAGGTGATCCCGCGCGTGATGCCGAACGCGACCGTGAACGACGCGAGCATGTTGAACAGCGCGTTCTCGCGCGTGCGGCTGACCGCGTAGCCCTCGCGCAGGGTCATCAGCGCCTCGACCGGCTTGGACCGCCGGTCCTCCTCGGACGTGATCTGGCGGCTGCGCGGGAGCGTGCCGAGCTTCCACACGCGCGTGAGCTCGGCGCCGAACACGGTCAGCACCGCGCCGCCGGCCAGGACGCCCAGCAGGTGCGTGCGGTTGGAGTTGCCGCTGCGGGCCGCTTCGGCGGCCGCGAGCCGCTTAGACTTGCGTTTGGACACGGCGGCGCCCCTTGTGCAGGTAGATCTCGGCCAGCTGCTGCACGAAGATCACACCGAACTTCGCGAGCGCGCCGAGCTGGGAGCCGAGGCTCGGCCCGCCCGCCCGGAACGTCGTCAGCTGCTTCGCGAAGTCGCGCGCGCGGATGACGATGATCCCGGACGCGATCATGGTCGCGCCGTCGTCGTCGCGCTCCTCGACGTGGCCCTGCAGCACGCGCGTGAACAGGGTCGTGGTGTCCTTCCAGACGTCGAAGCCGGCGTCGTCGGCGACCAGCTTGTGGCCGGTCATCGTCAGCGGGTGGCCGACGCCGTCGCGGAACCAGAGCCGGTAGAGCATGTGCTTGACGCCCGGCTCGACGTCGACGAACAGGTTGAACCAGCCCCGCTCGACCTCGAGCTTGCCGCCGAGCCCGTCGCACTCGACCCAGCCGGTCGCGGTCGCGGGGCGGCGCGCGTCGGTGCCGAAGGACTCGATGTCCTCCACCTCGATCGTGAGGTGGAACTTGAACGCCGCCGAGCCGTCGCGCTCGGGCTGCGCGCCGCGCGCGAAGTCGGCTTCGCCGAACGTGACGTGGCCGAGCATCTCCTCGGTGAAGCGAACGCTTGAGCTCATGAGGCCGCCGCCTCCGCGGCGCGTCGGTCGGGATCGATGATCTGATCGGCGAACCGGTCGGCCAGCGCGGCGATCGTGAAGCTCGGGTTCGGGCCGGTCGGGCCCGGCATCACCGAGCCGTCGGCGATGTGCAGACCCGGGTGGCCGAAGACGTTGCCGTACGCGTCCACCACGCCCTCGCCGGGGTGGCGGCCCATCGGCGCGCCGCCGAGCGGATGGACCGTGATCACGCGCCGGAGGAACCAGAGCGGATTGTCCGCAAAACGACCTCCGAGCGCGGCGGCGAAGTTGCGGGACGTGTTCCGCAGGCGCGTGAAGTACTCGTCCGAGCCGGAGGCCTTGCGCCAGTCGATGTCGAGCTGGCCGCCGCGCAGGCGCAGCCGCCCGTCCGGCACGTCGCGCCCCATCCCGAGCAGCGGCAGGCCGCCGGAGGACAGCTCGGAGGGCAGCATCAGGTCGGCGATCGCGCCGGTGACGTCGGTCTCCGGCGTGCCCTTGATCCAGTTCTTGATCAGGTACGTCGCACCCTCGCGCCAGCGCCACAGCTGCTTGGGCGCCGAGAGCACGTGCAGGATCCAGGCCAGGTGCTGCGGGTAGCCGGCGTCCTGCAGGTAGAACCCGCGGCCGGAGCCGCCCGGGTCGGCCGCGTCGGGCATCCGCGCGGTGGAGGTGATCACGGGACCGTACCCGGGGTCGACGATCCGCGCGCTGCCGTCGGCGTGGTGCGTGTTGAGCACGAGCGTCAGCAGGTCGCCGTTGCCGCAGAAGCGGCTGCCGAGCTTGCGTGAGAGCGCCGGGAACGCGCTGCGGTTGCGCAGCAGCAGGTTCGTCGTGCCGAGCGTGCCGGCGCTCAGGATCAGGTGGTCGCACGTCAGCTCGTAGGTGACCGGGCGCTCGGGGTGCTCGCCGAGGTCGGCGTACAGGACGTCGTAGCCGCCCTGCGGGCGCGGGCCGATCCGGCGCACGTCGGCCAGCGTGCGGATCTCCGCGCCGTGGTGCTTGGCGTGCGTGAGGTAGTTGTAGTCCAGCGTGTTCTTGGACCCGTAGTTGCAGCCGACGTCGCACTCGCCGCACAGCTGGCACGTCGTGCGCGTGCGGCCGTGCAGGTTCGGCAGCTCCTCGTGGATCGCCTCGCCGGGCACCGGCCGGTCCGGGTCGTTGCCGAACGTCACCGCGAGCTTGGGCAAGAACCACTCGAGCCCGTTGGCCTCGGCGGCCTCCTTGAACGCGTTCGTCTTCGGCGTCGACGCGTACGGCTCGTGCTCGAACGGATACGGCGTGAGGTTGAGCATCTGCTCGACGCGGTCGTAGTGCGGGTCGAGGTCCGCGCGCGTGACCGGCCAGTACTCGTAGCCGCCGTCGGACATGTCCTCCTGCACGAACCAGCGCTCGTCCTTGCGGATGAACACGTTCGCGTAGATCAGCGAGCCGCCGCCGAGCCCCGCGCTGACCAGCGCGTCGATCCCGCGGAACGACCAGTAGTGGTACATGCCGACCAGCCCGTGCGGCGGGTCCCAGAAGCTCTCGCGCGCGCGGTAGGGGCTGCGCGTGAACGACCCGGGCGGGTACGGGCGGCCACGCTCGAGCACGAGCACGCGCTTGCCGGCCTCCGCCAGCCGGTAGGCCGTCACCGATCCGCCGAAGCCCGAGCCGACGATGATGGCGTCGTAATGGCTGTCCAAGGTCACACGCGCAACCTAACGGGGCGCGGACCGCCTGAGCAAGTGCGGATCGTCCAGTCGCAGGCGCGCCGTGGCGAGTTCGTCCGGCTTCTTCGCCGGGATCGGTTGGAACTAGCGGGCTGCGTCGGCGGGAAGCCGCGCGAGGCCGCGGGAGACCAGGTCACGGACGTCGCAGCTGACCAACTGCGCCCGCGCGTGGCGAGCGGCGGCCACGTACGCGGCGTCGTAGACCGAGATGCCGGCGTCGTCGGCGACGGCCGCCGCGTGCGCGAGCAGATCGGTGTCGGCCCGTACCAGCCCACCGTCGTCGGCGAGAGCAACGACGCGCTCGCGCAAGCGCTCGCCCGCGGCGGGGTCGCGCCACGCGCGGATCGCGACGTTGACGACCTCGTAGAACGCGAGGTCGAGGGTCGCCAGCGGGTGGTCGGCGCCGAGCAGCCGCACCGCGCTCTCGTGCTGCTCGTCGTCAGCGTCCTCGCTGGCCAGGAGCACGCTGGCGTCGAGCAGCCAGAGGGTCAACGCTCCGGCCGGTGGGCCTTGACGAGCTCGGCCACCTGGCCGCCGCGTCCGACGGCGCGCCCGGTCGCGGCGATCTCCGCCATGCGCTCGGCACGGCGGACGCTTCGGCGGCGCTGCGAATCCTCGGCCAGCGCGCGCAACAACCCGCTGCGCGTGGTCCCGCGCCGCTTTGCCTCGATGTCGATCGCCCGCAGCACGTCGTCAGGAAGAGAAACCATGACCTTGGCCACGTGGCGAGTATACCCGGTATTGCTCACAGCGTACGCACCATGAAGAGGAGCTCGTCCGGCTTCCGACGGCGTACTAGGAGGTGAACGCGGCCGGGTCCGTGGCGAGCGTTCGTCCCCGCCGCGGCGCGGCGAGCGGTCGCGTTCGTGCCGCCGGCGCCGGAAATCGACCACTCGCGGGTCAGGCGAGCAGCGTGCGTCCGCCGCCCGACGTGGACAGCGGGAACGCGTCCAGGTCGAGCGCGACGACGGCGAGGTCGGCGAACAGGGCGACCTTGCCGAGGTCCTCGTGCAGGTACGGCCCCCCGTCGCGGCGGTCGAGCACGGAGAGGACGCCGATCGGCTTGCCGTCGCGGATCAGCGGCGCGACGACCATCGTGTACGGCACGTAGCCGGTGCCCGCGGCGACCTGGCGGGCGAAGCGCGGGTCCTTGCGGCACTCGGGCACGAACACGCCGTCGCCGCTGGCCACGACCGCGCCCGCGAGGCCGACGCCCGCCGGCAGCCGCATCCCGACGACCTCGGACGCGCCCGCGCCCCAGGCGGCCTCGTAGACGAGCTCGCCGTTGGACGGGTCGGTCAGCGCGATCGAGCAGGCCGCGGCCTCGAACATGCCGGCCGCGGTGCGGACGATCGCCTCCATGACGCGCCGGCGCGTGGTCGGGCGGCCGAGCGACTGGGCGAGCGAGTGGCCGCGGTCGCCGGTCAGCGGGACGCCGACCGCTTCCGCGAACGCGGCCGCCGAGGCGATCCGCTGCTCGGGCAGCATCTCCAGCCCGCCCTGCAGCGCGGTCTGCAGCTCCGGCGGCAGCCCGGGCGCGATCTTCTCCAGCTTGAGCACGTCGCCGTAGCGCGGCGGGGTGCCGACCAGCAGCGTCCACAGGGTCGCGGCCAGGCTGAAGATGTCCGACGCCGCGCTGACCGTCCCGCCCGCGAACACCTCGGGCGCCATGTAGCGCGGCGTGCCGACCGCGATCGTCCCCTGGTCCTCCTCGGAGCCGAGCGCGCGCGCGACGCCGAAGTCCACCAGGATCACGCCGTCGGTGCCGAGGATCATGTTCTGCGGCTTGACATCGCGGTGCACGATCTGCTGGCTGTGCACGTAGGAGAGCGCCTCGCAGCCGTGGCGCACGTACTCGATCGCGTCGCCGATCGTCAGCCCCGGATCGCCGGCGCGCTTGAGGACCGCGCCCAGGTCGGTCCCGTGCACGAGCTCCATGACGATGTACAGGCCCTGGTCGTCGCTCGAGTGGTCGATGACCTTGACCACGCGCGGGTGGCTGAGGCTCGCGAGCAGGCGCGCCTCGATCTCGAAGCGCGCCGCGTGGCGCACGTCCAGCAGGCGCTTGACCGCGACGTCGGCCCCGCTCTCCCGATCGATGGCACGGTAAACCGCACCCATCGCCCCGCTGGAGATGGGTGCCACGATCTCGTAGCGCCCGTTGAGCGCCTCCCCCCCGACGGCTGTCGCCTGCTGATCCGGTCGCGTCAAGTGAGCGCTTCGTCCCCCTAGGCCGCTTCGGCGAGGCAGGCGGGCGCGGGCCTGCCCAGCGCGTCGAGCATGTCGACCACGAGGGCGCCCGCAGAGCCCTGGCGGTCGTCGGGGTCCTTCGCCATGCCGGCGGCCAGCACGTCGTCGAGCGCCTTCGGCAGCTCGGGCCGGCGCTCGGTGACGCTGGGTGGTGGTTCGACGATGTGGGCGTACATGGTGGCTGCGTCAGTGTCGCGCAGATAGGGGACGGTACCGGTCAGCGTCTCGATGGCCAGGCACGCCAGCCCGTAGATGTCGGTCGCGGCGCCCACGCGCTCGCCGTCCAGCAGCTCCGGCGCCATGTAGTCGATCGTGCCCAGGACCTGGCCCGGGGCGGTCAGCGCGGCGCCGTCCGGATCGCGCGCGAGGCCGAAGTCGCCGAGGTAGACGTCGCCCGGCCGGGGGTCGACGAGCACGTTGGCCGGCTTGACGTCGCGGTGCACGACGCCGATCGCGTGCGCGGCGTCGAGCGCGCTGGCCACGCACGCGAGCATGTTCAGCGCGTCGTCGATGGCGATCGGGCCGGCGTTGATCACGTTGCGCAGGGTGGACGAGACCAGGCGCGTGGCGATGTACAGCTCGCCGTCGATCTCGCCCATGCCGTGGATCGGGATGATGTGCGCGTGGTTGAGCGAGGCGAGCAGCTCGCCTTCGCGCCGGAAGCGCTCGCGGTAGACGGGATCGATGCCGATGTCCTCACGCAGCACCTTCAACGCGACTGCGCGTCCAGTGATGCGGTCGATCGCCAGATATACGACGCCCATGCGCCCCACACCCACGATCCCCTCGATCCTGTAGTCACCGAGCATTGGCTTGTCCATAGCGAGATCGGCCCCTAGTGTCCCGACTTGAGCTGGACGGTGCAAGTGGACCCTGGCCACACGGTATGCTTGCCCGGCTCGCATGCCTGAGATCGCACTCGAGCCCAGGCCGGGCGATTCCGTCGGTCCTTACCGGATCACCCGGACGATTGGGCGTGGCCGTATGGGCGTCGTCTTCGAAGGCGTCGCCGACGGGGAGGAGCCCGTCGCGATCAAGGTCGTCACCACGGAGCTCTCGCAGGACGAGGTGTTCGTCCGCCGCTTTCAGCGCGAGGTCGCCGCGGCGCAGAAGATCTCGCACCCGCACGTGGTCCCGGTGCTCGGCGCGGGCGAGGAGGGCGGCCTGCCGTACCTCGTCCAGGCCTTGATCCCGGGTGGATCGCTGCATGACCGCCTGGTGCGCGACGGGGCGCTCGACGTCGCCACGACCGTGCGGCTGCTGCGCGGCCCGGCGGAGGGCATCGACGCGCTGCACGCCAGCGGGCTGATCCACCGCGACATCAAGCCCGGCAACATCCTGCTCGACGGCGACACCGCCTACGTGACGGACTTCGGGCTGGCCAAGGACAGTCAGGCGTCGAACCTCACACGGCCCGGCCAGGCGCTGGGTTCGCTCGATTACATGGCGCCGGAGCAGATCCGCGGCGAGGATGTCAGCGCGGCGACCGACGTCTATGCGCTCGGCTGCATGATCCACGAGTGCCTCACGGGGACGCCGCCGTTCGGCGGGCGGCCCAGCATGCGCGTGCTGTTCGCGCACCTGCAGGAGGAGCCGCCGGATCTCTCGGAGACCCGGCGGGACATCGCTCCGGCGGTGGCGAAGGCGATCAACAAGGCGCTGGAGAAGGAGCCGGAGGACCGGCCGGCCAGCGCCGCGGGCTACATCGCGTCGATCGCCCGCGCCGCCGGCGCCTAGCGTCTAGCGCAGCTCCTTCTTGACGAACGCGGTCGCGGCCTTGGCCGACTTGGCGTTGGTCACGACCGAGATGTGGTCGAGGCCGGGGTACGTTTTGTAGGTCACCTTCACGCCGCGGCCCACGAGCTCGCGGTCCAGCGCGTCGGTGAAGCTCGGGAGCACGGTGGGGTCCGCCTTGCCCTGCTCGATCTGCACGGGGCCGGGGATCTTCAGCGACTCCGGGTCGTCGTCGGCGCTGAGCGCGGCGATCACCGGGGCCAGGTTCGCGCCGGGCGCGAACAGGCTCGCGGGCGCGATCGCGCCGAACGAGTCCGGCTTGGCGAGGTCGCCGCTGCACTTCTCGTCGACCTGCGGGTAGAGCGCCTTGGCCTGGTCGGAGAGCAGGCTCGGGACGTTCAGGCTCGGGTTGGCCAGGTCGATGCCGCGCACGATCAGCGCCGCCAGGCCGCTCAGGCTGCCGGGCGTGGTGAGCACGCTGAGCAGCGACGCCTGCTCGGCGAGGTGGCTGGCGGGGGCGAACGCGAGCGTGCCGCGCAGCTTGAGCTCCGGCGTCCACTTCTTCGCCAGCGAGCCGGCGAACAGCGCCGCCTGGCCGCCCTGCGAGTGGCCGGCGACCAGCAGCTGCTTGCCGATCTGCGGGTTCAGCTTGCGCGCGGCACGGACCATGTCGAGCACGCTGCGACCTTCGGCGTCGCCGATCAGGTACAGGTGCGGGCCGGGCGTGCCGAGCCCTTCGTAGTCGGTGCGGACGACCGCGTAGCCGGCCTTCAGCCAGCTATTGAGCAGCTTATAGTCGTAGCCGCCGCTGCCGATGATGCTCGGCGCGCACTGGTCGGCCATGCCGACGGTCCCGTGTGCCCAGCTGATGACCGGCCAGCCGCCCTTGGGCGCCTTGCCCTTGGGGACGGCCACCGTGCCGGAGACCGCGGTCGTCTTGCCGTCGAGCGACGTCGAGCGGTACAGCAGCAGCGTGTTGGCCTTCGCGCTCTTGAGCACGGCCGGGCCGGTCAGCTTGCGCTGCCAGATCGGGGTGCCGTGCGGCCCCTTGGGCAGCGTCGCGGGCGGCGTGTAGAAGGCGGTGCCGGCGGGTCCCTTGGGGACGGCGGCGGTGGCGGGGGCGGCCAGGAGCAGGGGCGAGGCCGCGACGGTCAGAAGGCCGGCGAGCAGGCGATGCGACATAGAGTGGTGAAATTAACGTTTCGAGAACGCCCGTACTGCCGTTTCGGCCGGCACGTCGCCGGTGAGCAGGTCGAACGCACCGCCGATCGTGTTGTCGGCCTGCAGGCAGAGCACCAGCACGAGCGCGACGTCGTCGCGCGGGATCTCGCCGCGGCGGCCGAGGTCGGCGGCCAGGGCGACGGCTCCGGTCCCGGGCTCGTCGGTCAGCCGCCCCGGACGTGGGGACGGAGGTCGCCGTCGCCTTCGAGGTCGAAGAGCACCGGCTGTGCACCGTCGGCCTCGAGGTCGGCGGCGTGGTCGGGGTTGCGGATCAGCCCGCGCGCGGTGTGGCCGTCGCGCGCGAGCAGTCTCAGGAGGCGGCGGGCGATCTGGCCGTGCCCTCCGGCGACGAGGACGTCCATTCCTGGAGGCTACCCAGGGACTCCTCGGTCGTCGGGCGGTGCGTCTGCACCCAGCCGATCGCGATCACGACGATGACGCCGCCGAGGATCTGGCTGGCGGCGAGCGCCTGGTCGTGCAGGACCCAGGCGATCAGCGCGCCGAGCACCGGCTCGAGCATCGCGACCACCGCGACGCGCGCCGCGGGCAGGTGGCGCAGCGCGGTGACCAGCAGCAGGAACGGGATCAGCGTGCCGATCGTCGCCACGCCGAGCGCCAGCGCGAGGTGGCGCGCGGAGCCGAGCAGCGCCCACGGGAACGTCCACGCCGGCGCGACGACGAGCCAGAACAGCGTCGCGAACCCGAAGCCCCAGGTGAGCGTCGTGAACGCGTCGTAGCGGCGGCCGGCGCGTTCGCTGGCGATCAGGTAGATGGCGAGCGTGACCGCGCCCGCGAAGGCGGCCGCGACCCCGATCGCGTCGAGGTTCCTGAAGCCGGAGAAGGCGTCGACCACGAGCGCGCACCCCGTGATCGAGAGCGCGACCGCCGCCCACAGCGACGGCGCGACGTGCCGCCGGTGCACGACCCGCAGCCAGATCAGCAGCAGCGCCGGCGCCAGGTACTGGATCACCAGCGCGACCCCGATGTCGAGCCGCTCGATCGCGGCGAAGTACGACGCGTGTACCAGTGCGATGCCCGCGATCCCCAGCCAGGCCATGGGCAGGACATCGGCGCGCGCGATCCGCAGACGGCGCGGGGAGAACAGCGCGAGGCCGATCAACAGCAGCGCGAACGCCACCGCCGAACGCAGCTGCGAGAGCCGCACGGGGGACAGCCCATCGTCGAGCAAATAGCGCGCCAGCGAGCCGTTGAGTGCCGAGCAGGCGGCGGACGCGGCGGTCAGGAGATACCCGAGGCGGGGATTCGGCACCGGGGCATTCTGGCGATCCCGCTGCTAGAACCGGGGATGTGAGTGAGCCGGTGAGCGTGTTGGACGCCGACCCCGCGCTCGCCGATCTGGTCCCGTCCGGTCAGCGCGCGCAGGCGCGCTTGGTGACCGGCGCGGCCACGATCGAGTGGGAGACGGGGACGTGGAGGGAACCGATCGACGCCGAGCTGGTGCGCGGCGGATACGGGCTGCTGGTGCTCGAAGGGCTGCTGCTCCGCCGTGCCGGGATCGAGGGCCGGCACGCCGCCGAGCTGCTCGGCCCGGGCGACCTGCTGCGGCCCTGGCAGCACGGCGGCGACAACTCGACGCTCGACGTCGAGTGGACGTGGCGCGTGGTGGCGGACGCGCGCTGCGCGGTGCTCGACCCGCAGTGGATGCTGCGCGCGGCGGCGTGGCCGCAGCTGGGCGCGGAGCTCGCGGGGCGCGCGCTCGTGCGGTCGCTGCGCCTGGTGATCGCGATGGCGATCGCGCAGCAGCCGCGGCTCGACGAGCGGTTGTGGATGCTGTTCTGGGACCTCGCCGACCGCTTCGGCAAGGTGCACCCGGACGGGGTGCACCTCGACCTCCCGCTCACGCACGAGGTGCTGAGCCACCTCGCGGGCGCCCGGCGCCCGTCGGTCTCCGGCGCGCTGACGCGGCTGGCGAGCGAGGGGCGCCTGCGGCGCTCGGGCCGCCTGTGGATCCTGGTGGGCGACCCGCCGCCCACCGACGGCAGCTAGTCGAGGAAGACCGCGATGTCGTCGACCGGGGCGCGGTCCGGGACCCGCTGCTCCTGGCGCGCGGTGCCGAGGTGCAGGAGGCCGATCGGGAGCTCGTCCTCGGGGATGCCGAGCGCCGCGCGGCCGGCCGGCGCCTCCATGACCGGCACCGTCCGCCAGTAGCCGGCGAGCCCGCGCGCGTGCGCGCCGAGCAGGACGATGTACGCCGCGACCGCGGTCGCCAGCACGTCCTCGTGGTCCTGCGCGGCGTCGCCGTCCTGCTTGGCGCTGACCGCGATCAGCGTCGGCGCGCGGTCGAGCTTCGCGCCGCTGCCCGGCTTGAGCTCGTCGGCGGCCGCCTTGAGCCGCTCGCGCGCGCCGTCGCCGAGCACGCGGAAGCGCCAGGGATCGGTGACGTGGTGGTTCGGCGCCCAGCGCGCAAGCTCGAACAGCTCGAGCAGCACGGCGGGCGGGACGGGGTCGGGGCCGAACGCCTTGTGCGTGCGGCGGGTGCGGATCAGTTCATCGAGAGCGGTCGCGTTCACCCAGGCGATGCTACGAAGCGGCGCACGGCGGCCAGCGCTTTTGGGTCACCCTGGTCTTGCACGTCGTGCCCGGCGCCCTTGACGATCATCAGCGTCCCGCGCGGCGCCAGGCGCACCGCGCCGCGCGCCCACTCGTACGGCGTCGACAGGTCGCGGTCGCCGTTGAGCAGCAGCGTCGGGACGGCCGGGAGCCGGCCCGCCGTGGGCGCGGACGGCACGGCGACCGGCGGCCAGTACAGGCACTGCAGCGCGAACCCGTTGCCGGCGGCGGTCGCGCGGTCGAACGGGTACAACGCGCTCGGCGGCAGCGCGTCCGCGGCCCGCCGCAGCGCGGCGGCGCGCCCCGCGGCCGGCGCCGACGCCCCGCCCCACGGCGCGGGCGAGTCCGCGCACAGCGTGCTGGCGTGCAGCCCCTGGCTGAGCTGCTCCGCCGGCCAGCGGTGCACGGCCTGGCCGACGCCCCGCAGCCAGCGGTCCAGTGACGCGTCGTCCCCGCGCGCCGCGGCCCGGATCGCCGCGACGTACCCGTCGTCGCGCGGCGCGCCGACCGACAGCGTGGTCAGCATGTCCAGCAGCTGCGGCCCGTCGTGGCGGCGGGCGACGACCTTGGCCAGCGCCGCGGTCGTCACCGGCCCGAGGATCCGCCGCGTCGCCCGCATCTGCGCGTCGGACAGCAGGCTCACGCCGCCGGACGGCACGACCGAGTCCAGCACCAGCGCGCGCACGTGCCGCGGATGGGCGAGCGCGTAGCGCTGCGCCGTGTAGGTGCCGTAGGAGACCCCGTCCAGCGCGAGCTTGTCGACGTGCAGCGCGCGCCGCAGCGCGTCGAGGTCCGCGACCGTGTCCGCGGTGGTGAAGAAGCGCCGGCGGGGGCCGAGGGCGCGAGCGCAGTCCCGCACCGCGCCGGCGGTCGGCGGGGAGAGGTCGCTCGCGCCCATCTGGCGCTGGAGCGCCGGGCACTGCAGCGCGTCGTCGCCCGTTCCACGCTGGTCGAACGCGACCACGCGCAGCCGGTCCGCCTCCGGCCCGAGCCAGCCGCGCACGCGCCTGAGGAACGACACGCCCGGCTCGCCCGGCCCGCCGCTGAGGAACACGAGCACCGGCGCGTTCGCCGGTCCCTGCACCACGACCTGCAGGTCGAGCGCCGGCCCGCGCGCGGCCGAACGGTCCAGCGGCACCCGCAGGGTCGCGCACGTCGCTTCTCCGCAGCGCGCGGCGCCGGTCAGCCGCGGCGCGGCCGGATGCGGGTCGCTCGACCCGCCGCACCCGGCGACCAGCAGAGCGAGCACGAGCGCGCGACGCATAACCCCTACATGGCCCTGGGGCGTTTGTTTCGTCAACGCTCGAACCGGAGAGTGTCAGGAACATGGCCGACACGGTCAAGACCCGGATCCCGGCGCGGATGGACCGGCTGCCGTGGAGCGGGTGGCACTGGCTGGTGGTCTTCGGCCTCGGAACGGTCTGGATCCTCGACGGCCTCGAGGTCACGATCGTCGGCGCGATCGCCAGCCGGCTGTCGGAGAAGGACGCGCTCGGGATCTCCGGCTACCAGGTCGCGGTCGGCGGCACGTTCTACATCGTCGGCGCCGCGATCGGCGCGCTCGTCTTCGGCTACCTGACCGACCGGCTCGGCCGCAAGAAGCTGTTCCTGGTCAGCCTCGGCGTGTACCTCGTCGCCACGGTCGCCACGGGCCTGACCTGGAGCGCCGCGTCGTTCTGGGTCTTCCGCTTCTTCACCGGGTTCGGCATCGGCGGCGAGTACGCGGCGATCAACTCCGCGATCGACGAGCTGATCCCCGCCCGCGCCCGCGGCTGGGTCGACCTGGCGATCAACGGGTCCTACTGGCTCGGCGCCGCGTTCGGCGCGGCCCTGTCCGGCCTGCTGCTGGACAAGAGCATCTTCGCCGCCGACGTCGGCTGGCGGCTCGCGTTCTTCATCGGCGCGGCGCTCGCCGTCGGCATCATGCTCGTGCGCCGGCACGTGCCCGAGAGCCCGCGCTGGATGATGATCCACGGACGCAACGACGACGCCGAGCGGCTGGTCTCGGACATCGAGCGCGACGTGGCCGAGCGCACCGGCGCAGAGCTCGAGGAGCCCGACGACGAGATCGAGATCCAGCAGCGCGAGTCGACCGGGTTCATCGAGATCGCGCGCACGCTGTTCTCCCAGTACCCGTCGCGCTCGTGGCTCGGCTTCACGCTGCTGGCCACGCAGGCGTTCGTCTACAACGCCGTCATCTTCACGTTCTCGCTCGTGCTGACGAACGTGTTCGACGTCGACTCGAGCGTCGCCGGCCTGTACCTGATCCCGTTCGGGATCGCGAACTTCCTCGGGGCGCTCGCGCTCGGCCGCCTGTTCGACACGGTCGGCCGGCGGGTGATGATCTCCGGGACGTACTTCACGGCGGCGCTGATCCTGGCGGCGCTGGCCGCGCTGCTGGCCGGCGGGACGCTCGGCGTCTGGGGCTACATGGCGTTCCTGTGCGCGGCGTTCTTCGTGGCCTCGGCGGCGGCGTCGGCGGGCTACCTGACGGTCTCGGAGACGTTCCCGCTCGAGATCCGGGCGATGGCGATCGCGCTCTTCTACGCGGTCTCGACCGGGATCGGCGGCGCCGTCGGCCCGCTGCTGTTCGGCAAGCTGCTCGGCGGCGACGACCCGGCGAGCGTGGCCGTCGGGTACTGGATCGCCGCCGGGCTGATGGCGCTGGCCGCCGTCACCGAGGTGATCTTCGGGGTGGACGCCGAGCAGCAGCCCCTCGAAGAGGTCGCGGAGCCGCTGTCGGCGGAGTCCTAGGCCGCGGCCGGTATCGAGCTCGGCCCGCAGGCGAGCAGGTCGGCGACGAGCGTGTCGACGCGCTCCTCGAGCCAGCGCCCGCTGGTCAGGAGGTGCTCGGCGAGCGCGCTGATGTCGCGCAGGGTGTCCGTCGCCTCCTCGAGGTCGGCGGCGAAGATCAGAGTGTCGGCGGCGTCGCGGATGCGAGCCTGCTCGCCCGGTAGGAGCTTCGTCGGCCCCAGCTCGGCGAGTGTCTGTACAACGCGCCCGTAGGCCAGTGTGCGTTCGTTTGTCATGACACGTGGTCTCCTGGTGGAGTCTTCGTCACAAAGAAACGCATCTGAACCCGCGGTTTGCCGCTTTCGACGCAAACTCCACGAGTGTTCGATGCCGGCGCTAGGGAAAGATCAGGGTCTCCTAGGGTGATCCCCAATGGTTCCGGACGCCCGCCGGCGCGAGCCTGTGACCATGCCCGGAATCGCTGAAGAACCCCACGACCCGCTCCCCGGCCCCGAGAACGCCGGAGCGCGCCGGCTCACCCGTTCCACGACCGAGAAGTACGTGGCCGGCGTCGCCGGTGGGCTCGGCCGCTACTTCGGGATCGACCCGCTGATCTTCCGCGTCGCGTTCGGCGCCGCGACGCTGGTCAGCGGCGTCGGCCTGCTCGCCTACATCGCGCTCGTCGCGTTCCTGCCCAAGGACGACGGCGAGCCGGCCTGGATCGCGGGCCGCTCGAAGCTGACGACGATCGCGTTGACCGGTGTGCTGGGCGTGATCGCGGTCTCGACGCTGGCGACGCCCGCGTTCCTGTTCGGCCCCGGCCTGTTCGGCGTCGCGGTGCTGACGCTCGGCGGCATCGGGCTCTACCGCGCGTTCGGCGGCAACATCAAGGACGACCCGGCGCGCGCGATCGCCCGCGCCACGCTGGTCGCGATCGGCCTCGCGGCCGCGCTCGGCGCGGCGACCGCGGTCGGCTTCGTGGCCGCGATCGGCGGCGGGACCGCGATGGCGATCATCGCGATCGCGGCCGGCCTCGGCCTGGTCACCGCCGGCCTGCTCGGCGGCCCCCGCTGGCTCATCCTGCCCGTGATCGTGTTCGTGCTCCCGCTCGCCGTCGTCTCCGCCGCCGACATCGACCTGCGCGGCGGCGTCGGCGAGCGCACGTACCGGCCCGCGACGGTCGCGGACCTGCGGCCGGAGTACAAGCTCGGCGTCGGCCACATGATCGTCGACCTGCGGCGCGTGAGCCTGCCGGCCGGGACGACGGAGGTCAACCTCCGCCTCGGTATGGGCGAGGCGCGCGTGCGCGTGCCGGAGAACGCGTGCGTGACCACGGCCGCCACGATCGGCGCCGGCGCCGCCGACCTCCCCGAGCGCGTCGACCAGGGCCTCGACATCAACGTCGACCACGCCGACGCCGCCGCCGGGCGTCCGCGGCTGGTCGTGAAGGCCGACCTCGGCGTCGGGCACCTCCAGGTCGACCGGAGCGCCTGCGCGTGAAGCGCCGGCGCGCCGACCGCACCCTGATCGTCGCCGGGCTGGCGACCATGGCGCTCGGCGCGCTGGTGCTGCTCGACCGCACCGGGACCATCGATGTCCGCTTCGACTACATGCTGCCGGCGATCCTCGCGGCCGTCGGCGTCGTCCTGCTCTCGGCCGGGCTGGGCGGGGGATGACCATGAGCGCCTCGTCGCCCGGCGACAAGGAGTTTCGCCCTCCGGTCACGGGAACGGACGACCCCGCTGGCCCAGCGCCGGCCGCCCCGTCGCCCGTGACCTCCGTGCGACGTTACCCAGCCCACGGCTACGTGGGCGGCGTCTGCGCCGGGTTCGCCGCCCGCCTCGGGATCGATCCGCTGCTGATCCGGATCGGGTTCGTCCTCACGCTGCTCGCGGGCGGCGTGGGGATCCCGCTGTACGGGATCGGCTGGGCGCTGATCCCGGCCGAAGGGCCGGAGCGGCCCGTCGTCACGCGCCTACTCAACCGGCGCGACACGTGGCTGGTCGCGGCCGGGATGGCGTGCCTGACGCTGTCCGCCGTGCTGGTGCTGCGCGACTGGGGCGTGTGGTTCGGCGACAAGATCATCTGGCCGACCGTGATCGCCGCCGCCGGCGGGGCGCTGATCTGGCGCCAGTCGCAGGCGGCGCCCGAGCGCGCCGAGCCGCGCGCGCAGCTGCCGCGCGAGGCGGTCAACCGGGCCGGGATGGGCGCGGCGCTGGTGATCGGCGGCGCGCTGCTGTTCCTCTCGCTCAACGACTCGCTGGCACCGGCGCGCGAGGTGGTGCTGCCGGTCGCGGTCGCGCTGATCGCGGTGACGATCATCCTGGCGCCGTGGTGGATCCGGCTCGTCCGCGGGCTGGCCGCCGAGCGCGCCGCGCGGATCCGCTCGCAGGAGCGCGCCGAGGTCGCCGCGCACCTGCACGACTCGGTCCTGCAGACGCTCGCGCTGGTGCAGAAGCGGGCGGAGGACCCGCGCGAGGTGGCGGCGCTCGCCCGCCGGCAGGAGCGCGAGCTGCGGTCGTGGCTGAACAGCACGCGGCCGTCCGGGACGAACACGCTGGCCGGCGCGCTGGAGACCGCGGCAACGGAGGTCGAGGCCGACCACCACGTGCCGATCGAGGTCGTCACCGTCGGCGACGGGCCGCTCGACGAGCGCGCCGCCGCGCTGGTCGCGGCCGCGCGGGAGGCGCTCGTGAACGCGTCCAAGTTCGCCGGGCCGGAGCCGATCGCCCTCTACGCCGAGGTCGAGGACGGGCGCGCGGAGGTGTTCGTGCGCGACCGCGGGCCGGGGTTCGACCCCGACGCGGTGTCGCCGGACCGGCGCGGCGTGCGCGACTCGATCGTCGCGCGCATGGAGCGCCACGGCGGGCGCGCTACGGTCCACAGCACGCCGGGCCATGGAACGGAGATCGAGCTGGTGATGGAGCCGTGATCAGCGTCGTCATCGTGGACGACCACTCGCTGTTCCGCGCCGGCGTGCGCGCGGAGCTCGACGGGCTGGTCGACGTGCTCGGGGACGCGCCGACGGTCGAGGACGCGGTCGCCTGCATCCTCGAGCTCGAGCCCGACGTGGTCCTGCTCGACGTGCACATGCCGGGCGGCGGCGGGCTGGAGGTGATCCGGCAGGTCACCGAGAAGCGGCCGGCGCAGCGGTTCCTGGCGCTGAGCGTGTCCGACGCGCCCGAGGACGTGATCGCGATCATCCGGGCCGGCGCGCGCGGCTACGTCACCAAGACGATCTCGGGCACCGAGCTGGCCGACGCGGTGCGCCGGATCGCCGACGGCGACGCGGTCTTCTCGCCGCGGCTGGCCGGGTTCGTGCTCGACGCGTTCGCGTCCCTGACGCCGGTCGAGGTCGATCCGGAGCTCGATCAATTGACGGCGCGCGAGCGCGAGGTGCTCCGGCACATCGCCCGCGGCTACCTCTACAAGGAGATCGCCGCGCGGCTGGGGATCTCCACCAAGACCGTCGAGGCGCACGTCTCGGCGGTGCTGCGCAAGCTGCAGCTCTCCTCCCGGCACGAGCTCTCGCGCTGGGCGGTGCAGCGGCGGCTGGTCGACTAGACGCCGAGCTCGTCCAGCGAGCTCTGCAGCTCGGCCGCGTCGCGGTAGACGCGGAACGCGCCGGCGCCCTGCAGCTCGTCGGCGCCGTAGCCGCCGGACAGCAGGCCGATCGAGAGCATGCGCGCGCGGCGTGCGGCCAGCAGGTCCCAGACGGCGTCGCCGATCACGTAGCAGTCCTCGGGCGCGACGCCGAGCCGGCTCGCGCACTCCAGGAACAGGTCCGGCTCCGGCTTGGCGCGGGCGACGTCGCCGCGCTGGACGACGACCATGTCGCCGGGGACCTCGAGCGCGTCCAGCGACGCGTCGATGCCGGGGCGGCGGCCGGACGTGGCGATGCCGTGCGTGATCCCGCGCTCGCGCAGGGTCTCGAGCAGGGCTTTCGCGCCGGGCAGCGGGCGGCGCTCCTCCGGCGGCAGCAGCTCGCGGAACAGCCGGTCGTGGATCGTCTGCAGCTCCTCGGCCTGGCGCTCGGTCAGCTCGTGCCCGAGCTCGCGGCCGACCGCGCGCGTGAACAGGCCGCCGCTCATGCCGATCCGGCGGTGGATGCGCCAGCCGTCGATCGCCATCCCGCCCTCCTGGAGGGCCTTCTGCCAGGCGAAGACGTGGGCGTAGACGGTGTCCACCAGCGTGCCGTCGAGGTCGAAGATCAGTGCGGGCATGGCCTACAGGTTGGACCCCGCACTGCGGAAGGAGGCGCCGGCCTGGCGCTCGCCGAGCGCGAAGTGGGGTGGGAGCGGCGCGTCGTCGTGCCAGGCGGCGGCCAGCCGCTCCGCCAGCGCCGGCCCGTGCTTGAAGCCGTGGCCGGAGCCGCCGCCGACCAGCCAGACCGCGGCGTGCTCGGGGTGGGGCGCGGCGATGAAGTGGCTGTCGGGGCTGATCTCGTAGCGGCAGCACTTCGAGCCGGTCAGCCGGGCCTGGGCGAGCGCCGGGAAGCGGTCGGCGGCGTAGCCGCGCGTCAGCGCTTCGGTCGCGGGCGTCGCCGGCGGGAGGTCGGCGTCGGGCTCGATCGCCGGGCCCTCCTGGTCCCAGGCGATCTTGACGCCGAGGCCGTCGAGGTCGGCCGTGCCGTAGGTGGCGCGGTCGTAGTCGACCCAGCCGGGCGTGTCCCGCCACGCCGGCCCGCCGTCGAAGAAGAACAGCTCCTGGCGGGTGACGCGCAGGTTCACCAGGCCGGGGAACAGGCGGGCGAGCCAGCAGCCGCTGCTCCAGACGATCCGGTCGCCTTCGAGGGTCGTGCCGTCGTCGAGGCAGACGGCGTCCGCGTCCGGGGTCGCGCGGGCGTGGACGAGCGTGGCGCCGCGGGCGGCGGCCGCGCGCGCCAGGGCCTGGACGGCGCGCTGGGCGCGCAGCACGCCCGCCTCGGGCTCGTGCAGCACCCAGGCCAGGTCGTCGCCGTCGAACGAGGGGAACCGGCGGGCGGCGTCGGCGACCGACCAGCGCTCGGTCGGGATGCCGAGCGCCTGCAGGGAGCGCTCGGACTGCGCCTCCCAGCCGTCGTCGCGGTGCGCGAACCAGCTCACGCCGCAGTCGATCAGCACGTCGGCGCCCGTCTCGGCCTCGAGCTGCTTCCAGAGCGTGCGCGCGCGGCGCGCCATCGCGGTGTAGTCGGTCTCGGCGCCGTGCGAGCAGCGGATCAGCCGCGTCTCGCCGCCGCTGGTCGCGCGCGCGTCGCCCGGCTCGAACTGGTCGACGAGCACGACCTCGTCGCCGCGCCCCGCCAGCCACCAGGCCAGCGACGCGCCGAACGTCCCCGCCCCGACGATGACCACGCGCTCCATACGGGCTAAGTTTGGCGGGTGCTGCTCGCTGCCGCGCTGGCGTCGGTCGTGCTCGGGCATTCCGTGCAGGGGCGCGAGATCCGCGCGACGCGCGTGGGGGAGGCGGGCGCGCCGGTGAACGTGCTGGTCGTCGGCGACGTGCACGGGGACGAGCCGGCGGGCGAGGCGATCGTCGCGGCGCTGCGGCGGGCGTCGCGGCCGGCGGGCGTGACGTTCTGGCTCGTGCGCACGGCGAACCCGGACGGGCGAGCGGCGGGAACGCGGCACAACGCGCGCGGGGTGGACCTCAACCGCAACTTCCCGTGGCGCTGGCGGGCGGGCACACGGGGCGTGTACTTCCCGGGTCCGCGCGCCGGGTCCGAGCCGGAGACGCGGGCGCTGATGCGGCTGGTGCGGCGCGTCCGACCGCAGTTGGGTGTGTACTACCACCAGCACATGGGGATCATCGTCCGCGCCCCCGAGGCCGATCAGGCGCTGCAGCGCGAGTACGCGCGGCGCAGCGGGCTGCCGCTGCGCTCGCTGCCGGCGTACCGGGGGACCGCGATCGGGTGGGAGAACGCGCTGGTGCGCGACGGCACCGCGTTCGTGGTCGAGCTGCGCGCGGGCCCCGCGCCGGTCGCGCGGCACGTGCGCGCGGTGCTGGCGCTGGCGCGGCGGGTGCCGGCGCGTCCGGCGGGCGTCTCCGCCGCGGCGCCGGCGGCGCGCCTCTCCGCGTTCCGCCCGGCGGGCGTCTCCGCCGCGGCGCCCCACTTCGCGGCCCCCCGCGCGGAGGCGCCCGCGTGATCGTCGTGGCCCGTCACGGCGAGACGGAGTGGAGCGCGTCGGGCAAGCACACGTCGCGCACCGACGTCCCGCTGACCGAGCGCGGGCGCGCGGCGGCGGCGGAGCTGCTCCCGCGGCTCGCCGGCCGCGACTTCGCGCTCGTGCTCGCGTCGCCCCGCGCCCGCTCGCACACGACCGCGGTGCTGGCGGGGTTCCCGGACCCGGAGGTCGATCCCGATCTGGTCGAGATCGACTACGGCGACTACGAGGGGCTGACCACGCCGGAGATCCGCGAGCGGCGGCCCGGGTGGTCGGTCTGGACGCACGACGCGCCCGGCGGCGAGAGCCTCGAGCACGCCGGCGCCCGCGTGGACCGCGTGATCGCCCGCGCGCTGGCCGCCGACGGCGACACGCTGCTGTTCGCGCACGGGCACATCCTGCGCATCCTCGCCGCCCGCTGGGTCGAGCTGCCCCCGGCGCGCGGCGCGAGCTTCGCGCTCGACACCGGCGCGCTCGGGGAGCTCGGCTTCGAACGCGAGCGCCGCGTCGTCCAGCGCTGGAACGCCTAGAGGGACCGGGGGTGTGGCCGGAAACTCGCCTCACAGGCGACCTGGCGGCCACACCCCCCCGCGGCGAACGATCCATTCAGTGCCCGAAGCGCACGTCCGGTAGCACCCGTCGCAGCCACGCCGGCGCGTACCAGGCGGCGCGGCCCGTGAGCCGCAGCAGCACGGGCACGAGCGCGAGCCGCACCAGCAGCGCGTCCAGCAGCACCGCGATGCCCAGGATCAGCCCCATCTCCTTCGGCGGCAGCGGCCCGGACAGCGCGAACGTGAAGAAGACCGCGACCATCACCGCCGCGGCGGCGAGGATCACGCGCCCGGAGTGCGCCAGCCCGCCGATCATCGCTTCGCGCGGGTCGCCGCTGCGGTCCCAGTGCTCCTTCGCGCTCGACAGCAGGAACACGGTGTAGTCCATGCTGATCGCGAAGATCATCGCGAAGAAGAACACGGGCCCCCAGGCGTCGAGGAAGCCCTGCGCCTCGAACCCGAGCAGGCCCGCCGCGTGCCCGTCCTGGAAGACGAGCTTCGCGACCCCGAACGCGGCCCCGGTCGCGAGCAGGTTCGTGAGCACGCCGAGCGCGGCGATCAGCGGCGCCTGCAGCGCGATCAGCAGCAGCAGGAACCCGAGCCCGAGCACGACGCCGACGACCAGCGGCGTCTTGCTCGCCAGCTCGGCTTCGAGGTCGTGGTTCTCGGCGGGCGCGCCGCCCACCAGGGCGCCGGCCGGAAGCGCGGCGCGCAGGCGGTCGATGGCGTCGCCCAGCGCGGGCGAGGAGGGGTCGACACGCGGGATGGCGGAGAGCAGCGTGGGGCCCGCGGGCACCACGCGCGCGATCGCCGGATCGCGCTCCAGCACGCGCGTCGCCTGCTCCGCCTCGCCGGCCGGCACCACGACCTGCAGCGCGCCCGGTGCGCCCGGGCCGAACGCCGCCTGGACCAGCTCGTAGCCGGCGCGGCTCGCGTCCTCGCGCGGGACGACCTTGATCGACGGCATCCCGGTCGCGAGCTTCGCCACCGGGAACGCGAGCGCGACGAGCAGCGCGACCGTCCCGAGCCCGAACGCCCACGGCGCGCGCCACAGCCGCGCGCCCCAGGCCGCGAACCGCGGCGACCGATGCTCGCCCTGGTGCACCCAGGGCAACGACAGCGCGTCGACCCGCGGGCCCAGCTTCGCCAGCACCGCGGGCAGCAGCGTCAGCGTCGCTGCCGCCACGAACGTGACCGCGAGCATGATCCCGAGCGCCATCGAGCGGAACGCGGGCGAGTTCACCAGCAGCACGGCGCTGAGCGAGATCAGCACGGTCAGCGCGCTGAACAGGACCGCCTTGCCGGCCGTGTCCATCGTCTCCTCCACCGCATCGACGGCGGATCGGCGGCGCCCGAAGAACGCGCCCCGGAACCGGTGCACGACGAACAGCGCGTAGTCGATTCCGAGCGCCAGCGCGAACATCAGCGCGAAGTTCATCGCCCAGATCGAGACGGGCGCGAGCTTCGTCGCCAGGTACAGCGACCCGGCGGACGCCAGCAGCCCGAGCATCGTCAGCAGCAGCGGCAGGCCCGCGGCCGCCAGCGAGCCGAACGCAAGCACGAGGATCGTCAGCGTCACCGGCCAGCTCAGCAGCTCCGAGCGCAGCATCGCGCTGCGGTTGGCCTCGTTGAAGTCCGACCACATGCCGGACGCGCCGGTCAGCGCGACCCGCACGTCGTCCGCGCCGAGCGCGGCCAGCGGGCCCTTGAGGTCGTCCGCCGCTCGCACCATCTGGTTCGCGTCGGCCCGCGCGCCGCCGGTGAGGACCGCGGTGTGGCGGTCGGGCGAGACCATCGGGTCGCCGGGCGCGGCGACCCGCGCGTCCTGCCCCAGGCGCGCCGAGACGGCGTCCAGCACGGCCGCGAACGCCGGGTCGTCCGTCGTGCGCGTGTCGCTGTGCACGACGACGCTCAGCCCGGTGCTGTTGTGCTCGCCGACGAGCTCGCGGACGCGCACCGACTCCGAGCCTCCGGCCTGCCAGCCCGCGCCGGACAGGGCGTGCTCGACGCGCGGCGCGAACACCCCGAGCACGACCGCCAGCACGGCCCAGGCGACGAACACGGTGCGGGCGTGCGTGGCCGTCCAGCGCCCGAGGCGCCCGACGGGACCGCTGCGAATGGGTTCGGCGTCCGCGGCCGGCGGCGGCGGAGCGGGCGAAAGCATCGTCATGCGCACTACAGTACAACTACACAGAAGTGAACGAGTGATTGAGACGACCGCGAATGACCTCCACCTCCACCGACCTGCTCCGCCCTGACGCCGCGCTCGTGCGCCTGCCTCGCCGTCGAACCCCGCAGCGCCAGCCGGCGCCGGTGCCCGGCGCGCCCGGTCTGTTCACCGTCGACGCGACCTGGGGCGCGATCCAGCCCCACGAGCTCCCCGGCGGCGTGCGGACCGTCGGCGAGCTCGAGGTCCTCGACCACCTGCGCGCCGGCGGCCTCGCGATCGACACGCGCCAGCCCGACCAGCTCGCGTCCGGCACGCTCCCGGGCGCGATCGCGATTCGCCACCAGGAGATCGTCGACCGCCTGCCCGGCGACGCACACGGCCCGATCGTGCTCTTCTGCAACGGCCCGCAGTGCGCCGCCACGCCCCAGGCGGTCGCCGCGCTGCTCGCCGCCGGCCACGCACCCGACCGCCTGCGCTACTACCGCGGCGGCATCCACGACTGGGTCACACTCGGGCTCCCGTTGACCACCGAACGGTCGTAGAGTGGTGCCCGTGCTGACCAGCATCTCGCCCGAGCTCGCCGAGCTGATCGCCACGCGTCTGCGCGTCGTCGGCGACCCGATGCGGATCCGCATCCTCGACCAGCTGCGCGACGGCGAGCTGTCGGTGACCGAGATCACCGAGCGCCTCGGCACCAGTCAGCAGAACGCCTCCAAGCACCTCGGCATCCTGCTGCAGGCGGGGATCGTCGGCCGCCGCAAGGCGGGCACGAGCGCGCTCTACCGCGTCGTCGACGACAGCATCTTCGCGCTCTGCGAGCTGGTCTGCGGCGGGCTGCAGCAGCAGGTCGCGGGCCTGGCGGCGGTGGTCGACGCCGCCTCATGAGCTGAACCTGAACGGCTCACCCCCCTCCTAGATTCAGCGAGCACCCTGGGACCACGAACAAATCCCTGTCTGGAGGGGGTTTCATAGATGATCCCACGTTCCCTGGCCGCCTCGGGCGGCCTCGTCGCCGTGCTCGCACTGGGGGTCGCCGCCTGCGGCAGCGACAACGACAACTCGAGCAGCACCGCGAGCAAGAGCGCGACCACCGCACCGAAGTCGGTGACGATCTACTCGTCCTACCCGTTGCAGGGCGCCGGCCGCATCCAGTCCGAGGCGACCGTCAATGGCGCCAAGCTCGCGCTCGAGGAGGCGGGCGGCAAGGCCGGTGACGTCCTGGTCAAGTACGTCCCGCTGGACGACTCGACCGCGCAGGCCGGCAGCTGGACGCCGGAGCAGACGTCGGCCAACGCGCGCAAGGCCGCGCAGGACAAGTCGACCGCGGTCTATCTCGGCGAGTTCAACTCGGGCGCGACCGCGGTCAGCCTCCCGATCCTCAACGAGGCCGGGATCCCGCAGATCAGCCCGTCCAACACGGCCGTCGGCCTGACCACCGACGATCCGGGCGCGTCCCCGGGCGAGCCGGACAAGTACTACCCGACCGGCAAGCGCACGTTCGTGCGCATCGTCCCGAAGGACACGATCCAGGGCGCCGCGCTGGCGACGCTGATGAAGCAGGACGGCTGCACGAAGATCGAGCTGACCAACGACCAGGAGGTCTACGGCACGGGCCTGGCGCGCAACATCGAGGCGTCGGCCAAGGCGCAGGGCATGACCGTGGTCGGCAACGACGCGATCGACAAGGACGCCGCCAACTACCGCTCGCTAGCGCAGAAGGCCAAGGGCGAAGGCGCCGACTGCATGGCGTTCGCGGGCATCACGGCCAACAACGCCGCCCAGGTGTTCAAGGACTTCGCCGCGGCGCTGCCGAAGGCCAAGCTCTACGGCCCGGACGGGGTCGCCGAGGAGACGTTCGCGAACCCGACGAGCGGCATTCCGGCCAACGTCGCCGCCCGCACCAAGGTCACGATCGCCACGCTCTCGCCCAGCGAGTACCCGCCGCAGGGCCGCGAGTTCTTCAAGTCCTACACGGCCAAGTACGGCGTGGCGAACCCGGACCCGTACGCGATCTACGGCTATGAAGCCATGGAGCTCGCGCTGGACGCGATCAAGCGATCCAAGACCGCTGACCGCCCGGACATCATCAAAGCGCTGTTCGACACCAAGAACCGCGACTCGGTGCTCGGCACCTACTCGATCGACGCCAACGGCGACACGTCGCTGACCGACTACGGCGTGTACTCGATCAAGAAGGGCAACCTCGTCTTCGACGAGACGATCAAGGCCAAGCCGGCCTCCTGATCGAACCCGCTCCAGGGACGACGTGCGACGCCTGTGCTACGTTCGTCGCATGTCGTCCCAGGTCGCCGCGCGCGAGCTGCGCAACAACACCGCGGAGCTGCTGCGCCGCGTCGACGCCGGCGAGGAGATCGTGATCACCCGCCGCGGCGTCCCCGTCGCCGCGCTGGTCCCGTTCACGCCGCCGCGCCGGCGCTGGCTGCCGCGGGCGGAATTGATCAAGCGCCTCGAGCGCGCGCAGGCCGACCCCGGGCTGCGCGATGATCTGGAGCGGCTGGCGGGGGAGACGACGGACGATCTCGGTCCGTTGCCGTGATCTCCAGAGCGCTGCTGGACACGAGCGTCTTCGTCGCGCGCGAGAGCGGGCGTCCCCTGGACACCGCGGCCCTTCCCGGCGAGTGCGCGATCTCCACCGTCACCGTCGCCGAGCTCCAGCTCGGCGTGCTCGCCGCCACGGACGTCGCCGTCCGCTCGCGCCGGATCGCCACGCTGGCCGCGGTCGGCGATCTCGAGACGCTCCCGATCGACACCGACGTCGCCGCGACCTGGGCGCTGCTGCGCGTGCAGCTCGCGCAGGCGCAACGGCGCATGGGCGTCAACGACCTCTGGATCGCCGCGACCGCGCTCGCCCACGACCTGCCGGTCGTCACGCAGGAGGCCGGCTTCGACGTGATCGCGGAGGCCGGCGGCCTCACCGTCGTCCGCGTCTAGCAGACCCCCGGCGCCGCCGCGTGCACCCGGCGGGTGCCGAGCGGCGCGGCCAGCCGCGCGATCGCGCTCGCGTGGCAGAAGTGCGGGATCCAGCCGCCGGACGCCTCGCGCACCGGCTCCCAGCTCGCCTCGACGGTCAGCACGACGGCGGTCGGCGACTCGGCGACCGACACCGCGACGTCGGACATCCGGTCGCAGACCTTGAAGGCGACGATCAGCTCGTCGGCGTCGGGACCGGCTGATACGGCGGAGGCGGAGAGGCGAACGCGTTCCATGATGCCCCCCATAATATCTCTAAATACGCTCGGGATTAAGTAGTTTCTATTCTGGCGGTCCGAATGATCGAGATCCGCCAGCTCCGAAAAGTCTTCCCGAACGGTGTCGTCGCCCTCGACGGCGTCGATCTGCACGTCCCCGCGGGGGAGATCACGGGCGTGATCGGCCGCAGCGGCACCGGCAAGAGCACGCTGATCCGCTGCGTGAACCGGCTCGAGGAGCCGACGTCCGGCACGGTGCTGATCGACGGCCAGGACGTGACCCGCATGCGCGGCGCCGAGCTGCGCGCCACCCGCCGGCGGATCGGCATGATCTTCCAGCAGTTCAACCTCCTGACCTCGCGCACCGCCGCCGAGAACGTCGCCCTGCCGCTCGAGGTCGCGGGTGTCAGCCGGGCGCAGCGGCGCCACCGCGCGCACGAGCTGCTCGAGCTGGTCGGCCTCGCGGACCGCGCGGACTCCCACCCGGCGCAGCTGTCGGGCGGGCAGAAGCAGCGCGTCGCGATCGCCCGCGCGCTGGCGTCCGAGCCGGCCGTGCTGCTGTCCGACGAGGCGACGTCCGCGCTCGACGCCGAGACCACGCTGTCCGTGCTCGACCTGCTGCGCCGGATCAACGCCGAGCTCGGCCTGACCGTGCTGCTGATCACGCACGAGCTCGACGTCGTGCGCCGCGTCTGCGACACGGCCGCGCTGCTCGACGCCGGCCGCGTCGTCGAGCACGGCCCGCTGGGCGACGTCGTCGCGCGGCCCGGCTCGCGTCTGGCGTCCGGCCTGCTGCCCTCGCTCGGTCGCGTCGAAGTCGCCCCGGACGAGACCGCGGTGGACGTCGTCCTGCTCTCCGACGCCGACGAGCGCCTGGCCGCCGCGCTGGACGACGGCGCGCGCGTCGAAGCGCGCGCGACCGAACGGATCGGCGGTCGCCTGGTCACGCGCGCCCTGCTGGTCACCCGCGACGCCGCCCACGCCGCCCGACTCTCTCAGGAGCTGACGCCGGCATGACCGAAGACTGGGTCCCCCTGCTCTGGCAGGCCACGCGCGAGACGCTCGTGATGGTGGGCGTCGCGATGGCGGTCACGATCCCGCTCGGGCTCGCGCTCGGCGTACTGCTGCTGATCACCGGCCGCGGGCAGATCCTCGAAGCGCCGCTGGCCAACCGGATGATCGGCGCCGTCGTCAACGTCGGCCGTTCGGTGCCGTTCATCATCCTGCTGGTCGCCGTGATCCCCATCACGCGCGCACTGGTCGGCACCACGATCGGGACGACCGCCGCGATCGTCCCGCTCGCGCTGGCCACGATCCCGTTCTTCGCGCGCATCGTCGAGACGGCGCTGCGCGAAGTCCCCGGCGGGCTCGTCGAAGCCGCGCTGGCCGTCGGCGCCCGCCGCCGCGAAGTCGTCACCAAGGTCCTGATCCCCGAAGCGCTCCCCTCGCTCGTGGCCGGGGTGACGATCACCACGATCGGCGTCATCGGCTACTCGGCGATGGCCGGCGCGGTCGGCGGCGGCGGGCTCGGCGACGTCGCCATCCGGTACGGCTACCAGCGCTACGAGACCTCGATCACGATCGCGACCGTCGTGGTCCTCGTCGTCCTCGTCCAGCTCCTGCAGTTCGCCGGCGACCGACTCGCCCGGCGCCTCTCTCACTCCTGATCCTCCCCACGAAAGGAACACGATGCGACGCATCGCACTCGCCCTGGCCGCCGCCGCCCTCGCAGCGGGCGTCGCGGCCTGCGGCGGCAGCGACGACAAGACGGCCACGGCGTCCACTCCCCAGGACGCCAGCCGGCCGCTGGTCGTCGGCGCCTCCCCCGTCCCCCACGCCGAGATCCTCGACTACATCGCCAAGGACCTGGCCCCGAAGGCCGGCCTGAAGCTCCAGGTGAAGGAGTTCACGGACTACGTCCTGCCGAACACCGCCCTGGTCGACCACCAGCTCGACGCCAACTACTTCCAGACGCCGGCGTACCTGGCCGACCAGGAGAAGGCGCGCGGGTTCAAGGCGGTGTCGATCGTCGGCGTGCACATCGAGCCGCTCGGGCTCTACTCGCGCAAGATCGAGGACGTCGCGTCGATCCCGAACGGCGCCCAGGTCGCGATCCCCAACGACGCGACCAACGAGGCGCGTGCGCTGCGCCTGCTGGCCGCCAACGGCCTGATCACGCTCACCGACAACGACAGCCAGACGGCGACCGTGCGCGACATCGCCGACAACCCGAAGGGGCTGAAGTTCGCCGAGGTCGAGGCGGCGCAGACGCCGCGCGCGCTCGACGACGCCGACCTGGCCGTGATCAACGGCAACTACGCGCTCGAGGCCGAGCTGACGCCGGCCAAGGACGCGCTCGCGCTCGAGCAGGCCGAGAACAACCCGAACCAGAACATCCTCGTCACGCTGCCGGGGGAACAGAACGACCCGCGCGTGAAGAAGCTGGCGCGGCTGCTCACCTCGCCTGAGGTCAAGCAATTCATCGACGACCGGTACCGGGGAGCGGTGCTCCCCGCGTTCTAGCGCTGGCCGTCGAGCGTCGAGCGCACCGCGCGCAACAGGTCGTCGCCGTCGAACGGCTTGGCCAGGAACGCGGTCGCGGGATCGTCGGAGCCGGCGAGCGACGTGTCACCGGTATAGCCGGAGACGAACACGACGGGCAGGCCGGGGCGGCGCTCACGCGCCGTCACGGCCAGCTCGACGCCGCTCATCCCGGGCATCACGACGTCGGTCACGAGCACGTCGGCGTCCTCGAGGCGCTCGAGCGCGACCGCGCCCGACTCGACGCTGACCACCTGGTAGCCGGCGGCGTAGAGCAGGCGACCGGTGAGGACGCGCACCGCGTCGGCGTCCTCGACCACGAGCACGGTCTCGCCGCGCCCGCGCGGGGACATCGGCGACGGGTCGTCGTCGCTCGCGCGGCGGACCGCCGGCAGCAGCACGTGGACCGTGGTGCCGCGCCCGGGCTCGGAGTCCAGCTCGACGCGCCCGCGGGCGTTGGTGACGATGCCGTAGACCGTGGCCAGGCCGAGCCCCACCCCGTGGCCGGAGACGGCCTTGGTGGTGAAGAACGGCTCGAACGCGTGCGCGGCCACTTCGCGCGCCATCCCGCGCCCGGTGTCCGCCACCGTCAGCCGGACGGCGCGCGGCGACGGGCTCGCCGGGTCGTGGACGACGGTGTTCTCGGCGTGGATCGTCAGCGTGCCGCCGTTCGGCATCGCTTCGCGCGCGTTGTGCGCGAGGTTCATCAGCACCTGCTCGAGCTGCGAGCGGTCGGCCTCGACGTCCCACAGCCGGTCGTCGCAATCGACCTTGAGGTCGACGTCGTCGCCGAGCGTGCGCTGCAGCAGCAGCTCGACGCTCTCGATCACGCGCCGCAGCGAGAGCACCTCGGGCGTGCCGGTCTGGCGGCGGCTGAACAGCAGCAGCCGCCGCGTGAGCTCCGACGCGCGGCGCGACGCGGCGATGATCTGGTCCATGTCGCCGGCGGCGCGCGACCCGTCGTCGAGCTCCTTGCGCACGAACGCGGCGTAGTTGGCGATCACGGCCAGCAGGTTGTTGAAGTCGTGCGCGACGCCGCCCGCGAGCTGGCCGACGGCCTCCAGGCGCTGGGCCTCGCGCAGGCGGGACTCGAGCCGCGTGTGGTGGGTGACGTCGGTCGCCACGCCGCCGACGCCGTACAGGCCGCCCTCGTCGTCGATCAGCGGGAACTTGACCGAGAGGAACGTGCGCGGGGTGCCGTTGTGGCGCACCTCCTCCTGCACTTCGATCGGCTTGCGCTCGGACATCACGCGCAGGTCGTCGACGCGCATGCGGTCGGCGACGTCGGGCGGCAGGACGTCGCGGTCCGCGCGGCCGATCAGCTCGGCGGCGGGCTTGCCGTGCAGGCGCTCGAACGCGCGGTTGACGAGCAGGTAGTGCCCGTCCGGGTCCTTCAGGAAGATCGCGGCCGGCGTGTTGTCGAGCACGGCCCGCAGCGCGCGCGGGTCGGCTTCGCGCAGCACCACCAGCTCGTAGTCGCCCATCGGGTGGCGGCTGACGTCCAGGCCGGGAGGCAGCTCGCCCAGCGGCGCGCCGACCGGGTCGCGGCCGAGCAGGCCCTTCGCACGCTCGTTCGCGAACACGGCGACGCCGGCCGCATCAGTTCCCAGCAGGGCGTCGGGAGCAGCCTCCAGCAAGTCCTCGAACGTCGGGGAACCGATGGGCATGAGTGCCGGTGCGGGGCAGTGTACGCGGGAACTCAGGCTTTGGCGCGCCTGGCGGCCTTCACGCGCGCGACGACTTCCAGCTCGACCTTGCGCAGGCGCACCGCGCGCGGCGTCACTTCGACGCACTCGTCCTCGCGCACGAACTCGAGCGCCTGGTCGAGCGAGAGCTTGCGCGCCGGTACGAGCCGCACCAGCACGTCCGACGTGGACGAGCGCATGTTGGTCAGGTGCTTCTCCTTGACCGCATTGACGTCGAGGTCCTCGGGGCGCGAGTTCTCGCCCACGATCATGCCCTCGTAGACGTCCTCGCCGGGCTCGACGAACATCGTCCCGCGCTCCTGGAGGTTGAAGAGCGCGAACGACGCGGTCTTGCCCTTGCGGTCGGCGACCAGGCTGCCCGTCGGGCGCAGGCGCATCTCGCCCGCCCACGGCTCCCAGCGCTCGAACACGTGGTGCAGCAGGCCGGTGCCGCGCGTCTCGGTCAGGAACTCGGTGCGGAAGCCGATCAGCCCGCGCGCGGGGACCAGGTAGTCCATCCGGACCCAGCCCGTGCCGTGGTTGATCATCTGCTCCATGCGGCCCTTGCGCAGCGCCAGCATCTGCGTGATCACGCCGACGTAGTCCTCGGGCACGTCGATCGTCAGGCGCTCGACCGGCTCGTGGCGCACGCCGTCGACGTCGCGGATGACGACGCGCGGCTTGCCGACGGTCAGCTCGAAACCCTCGCGGCGCATCAGCTCGACCAGGATCGCCAGCTGGAGCTCGCCACGGCCCTGGACCTCCCAGGTGTCCGGGCGCTCGGTGGGCAGGACGCGGATCGACACGTTGCCGACCAGCTCGGCCTCCAGGCGGTCCTTGATCTGGCGCGCGGTCAGCTTGTCGCCGTCCTGGCCGGCGAGCGGCGAGTGGTTGATGCCGATCGTGACGCTGATGGACGGCTCGTCGACCGTGATGACGGGCAGCGGGCGCGGGTCCTCGGGGTCGGCCAGCGTCTCGCCGATCGTCACCTCGGGCAACCCGGCGACCGCGATGATCTCGCCCGGGCCGGCCTGCTCGGCGTCGACGCGGTCGAGCGCCTCGGTGACGTAGAGCTCGACGACCTTCGCCGACTGGACGGTGCCGTCGGCGCGGCACCAGGCGATCGGCTTGCCCTTCTGGATCGTGCCGTTGTGGACGCGGCAGATCGCGAGCCGGCCGACGTACGGGGACGCGTCGAGGTTGGTGACGTGGGCCTGCAGCGGCTTGGCCGGGTCGTACGTCGGCGCGGGGATGCGGTCGACCAGGAGGTCCAGCAGCGGCTTGAGGCTCGTGCCCTGGTCGGTCGGGGTCAGGCTCGCCTTGCCGGCCTTCGCGTTCGTGTAGACGATCGGGAACTCGATCTGTTCCTCGCTCGCGCCGAGGTCGATGAACAGCTCGTAGACCTCGTCGACGACCTCGGAGATGCGCGCGTCCGGCCGGTCGACCTTGTTGACCACGAGGATCACGGGCAGCTTGTTCTCGAGTGCCTTGCGCAGCACGAAGCGCGTCTGGGGCAGCGGGCCCTCGGACGAGTCGACCAGCAGCAGCACGCCGTCGACCATCGTCAGGCCGCGCTCGACCTCCCCGCCGAAGTCGGCGTGGCCGGGGGTGTCGACGATGTTGAGCTTGACGTCCCCGTGGCGGACCGCGGTGTTCTTCGCGAGGATCGTGATGCCCTTCTCGCGCTCGAGGTCCATCGAGTCCATCACGCGGTCGTTGACGTCCTGATTGTCGCGGAACGCGCCGGACTGCCACAGCATCGCGTCCACGAGGGTGGTCTTCCCGTGGTCGACGTGGGCGATGATGGCGACGTTGCGGAGGTCTTCGCGGCGGGTCATGGGCGGCGTGCAGGGTAGAAGGGCGTTAGCTATGCGCTGTGAGTATACGCGGTGTGTATAGTAGTCGCCATGGCAATCGGCACGACGTTCCTGGGGCTGCTCGAGCACGGCCCGCGACACGGCTACGACCTCAAGCGGGCGTACGACGAGCGGTTCGGGACCGACCGGCCGCTCTCGTACGGGCAGGTGTACGCGACGCTCGCGCGGCTCTTGAAGAACGGGCTGGTCGAGGTCGACGCGGTCGAGGCGGGCGCGGGGCCGGAGCGCAAGCGCTACGCGATCACCGACGCGGGGGTGACGGACGTCGACCGCTGGCTGAGCGAGCCCGAGAAGCCGGAGCCGTACCTGCACTCGACGCTCTATACGAAGGTCGTGCTCGCGTTGCTGACGGGCCGGCGGGCGGACGTGCTGCTGGACGCGCAGCGCGCGGAGCACCTGCGGCTGATGCGCGAGCTGACCGCGCGCAAGCAGCGGGGCGACATCGCGGATCAGCTGATCTGCGACCACGCGCTGTTTCACCTGGAGGCCGACCTGCGCTGGCTCGAGCTGACCGCGGCGCGGCTCGACCAGCTCGCTTCGGAGGTCGTCGCATGACTCGCGCGGCGCGTTCGCGTGCTTCGGCGGGAGCTCGCGGTTATGGGGCCGAGCGGGTCCGGCAAGTCGACGCTGCTGCACTGCATCGCGGGGATCGTGCGGCCGGACGCGGGCGTGGTCGAGTACGACGGGTGCGAGCTGTCGGCGCTGTCGGACGTCGAGCGGAGCGCGCTGCGGCGGCGCGAGTTCGGGTTCGTGTTCCAGTTCGGTCAGCTCGTGCCCGAGCTCTCCTGCCGGGAGAACGTCGCGCTGCCGCTGCGGCTGGAGGGCGTGAAGCGGCGCGTGGCCGAGCGGCGGGCGGACGAGCTGCTGGCGCTGCTGGAGGTCGCCGAGGTGGCGGGCGCGCGGCCGGGTGGCGTCTCGGGCGGTGAGGGGCAGCGCGTCGCGGTCGCGCGGGCGCTCGCGACGGAGCCGCGCGTGCTGTTCGCGGACGAGCCGACCGGCGCGCTCGACTCGCTCAACGGCGAGCGGGTGATGGACCTGCTGACCGCAGCGGCCCGCGAACGGCAGACCGCGGTCGTGCTCGTCACGCACGAGGCGCGCGTCGCGGCCTACTCGGACCGCGAGGTGATCGTGCGCGACGGCCGCACCCGCGACCTGGTCTCGTCGTGAGCCGCACGACCGGCGCCGCGCCCCGCGGCGACGACATGGCGGGTGACGGCGGCGGGTCGCGCCAGGGCGTGCCGGGCGGCGGCGGGTCGCGCGGCGGCGGCGGGTCGCGCGGCGGCGGCGGGTCGCGCGGCGGCGGCATGCCGGGCGGCGGCGGGTCGCGCGGCGCCGGCGGGTCGCGCGGCGACGGCATGCCGGGCGGCGGCGGGTCGCGCGGCGACGGCGGGTCGCGCGGCGGCGGCGATTCGCCCGGCGGCGGCGCGCGTCGCGGGCCCGCCACAGCCCGCCGCGGCGGCGCGCTGCGCGAACTCGCCCTTGGCGCCCGGCTCACGCTGGCCGGCGGCCGTTCGGGCCTGCTGCGGTCCGGTTTCACCGCGTTCGGGGTGGCGCTCGGCGTCGCGGTGCTCCTCGTGGCCGCGTCGCTGCCGACGATCGGCGACGGACGCCGCGCGCGCAGCCAGGCGCGGGTGGACCAGGCGGAGCCCGGCGACGCCGGGGCGCCGTCCGGCGCGGCCGCGGGTGCGGCGTCGTCCAGCGCGGGTGACGGCGCGGCGGCGTCCGGCGCGCGGGCCACGACGCTGCTCGCTCCCGTCGACACGCGCTTCCGCGACCGCGACGTCTACGGCCGCCTCCTGCAGCCCGACGGCGCGCACGCGCCGCTCCCGCCCGGCCTGGAGCGCATGCCGCGCGTGGGCGAAGCGTTCGTCTCGCCCGCGCTGCGCCGCCTGCTGGCCACGCCCGACGGGCGGCGGCTGCTCGCGCCGCGCATCCCCGGCCGGATCGCCGGCGAGATCGGGCGCGACGGGCTGCTCGGCCCCGGCGACCTCGCGTTCTACGCCGGTGCCCAGGGGCTCGCGGAAGGCCCGCGGGTCACCCGCGTCGCCCACTTCGGCTCGGACGCGCCGACCCCGCCGCTGCATCCGGTGCTGGCGCTGCTGATCGTGATCGTGCTGGTCGCGCTGCTGCTGCCGGTCGGCGTGCTCGTGGCGGCCGCGGTGCGGACCGGCGGCGAGGACCGCGACCGGCGGCTGGCCGCGCTGCGCCTGATCGGCGCCGACCGCCGGATGGCGCGCCGGATCGCGGCGGGCGAGGCGCTGGTGAGCGCGGGCGCGGGTCTGCTCGGCGGCGTGCTCCTGTTCCTGCTGGCGCGCAACGTCGCCGACGGCGTGGAGCTGTGGGGCATGAGCGTGTACGGCGCGGACCTGCGCCCGACGTTGCCGCTGGCCGCCGCCGTGGTGCTCGGCGTGCCGGGCGCGGCCGTGCTGGTGTCGCTCGTGGCGCTGCGGCGCGTGGTGGCGGAGCCGCTGGGCGTCGTCCGCCGCGCCGAGCCGATCCGGCGCCGCGTGTGGTGGCGGCTGCTGCTGCCGGCGGCCGGCGTGGCGGCGCTCGCCACCACCGACGACGCGTCCGGGGAGCTGCAGGTCGCGATCGGTGTGATCGCGCTGCTGCTCGGCGTGGCGGCGCTGCTGCCGTGGCTGGTCGAGCGTGTGGTCGCGCGGTTCGGGGCGGGTCCGGTGGCGTGGCAGCTCGCGATCCGCCGCCTGCAGCTGGACCCGGGCGGCGCAGCGCGCGCCGTGAGCGGCATCACGGTCGCGGTCGCCGGCGCGATCGCGCTGCAGATGGTGTTCGCGGGCGTGGAGCGCGACTTCACGCGCGACACCGGCATCGACGTCTCGCGCGCGCAGCTGTCCGCGACGTTCACGACGACCGACGCCGGGGCCGTCGACGATCGGCTGGGCGAGACGCGGGGCGTGCGCGCGGCCATCACCGTCGCCGAGTACGCCCCGACGGAGGCCGCCCTCGCGCGCGGAGACCACCGCACGCTCTACGTCGCTCGCTGCACGACCCTGCGCGCGGTGCTCGCGATCGAGGGCTGCCACGACGGCGACGCGTTCAGCGTCGGCGGCGCACCCCCGAAGACGTTCGCCGGCTGGACCCTGCCGCGAACGCGCGCCGCCGGCCTGCACGCGGATTCGGCCGGGTGGTTCCGCGCCGGCGTCTACACCACCCCCGCGGCGGTCGAGGGCGCCGCCCTGCCGGCGCCGCAGGTCAACGCGTACCTGAGCCTGGACCCGGACGACGCCGACGCGGCCGAGCGCGCCCGCAACGCCGCCGCCGGCATCGACCCGCTGGCGACGGTCATCACGCTGCGGCGCACGCGCACCGACGCGCAGTTCGCCCAGCTCCGCCGCGCGCTGTTCGTCGGCGCGTCGGTCGTGATCGCCCTGATCGGCCTGAGCCTGCTGCTGACCGCGCTCGAGCAGCTGCGCGAGCGGCGCCGGGCGCTGGCCGTGCTGGTCGCGTTCGGCACGCCGCGCGGGACGCTCTCGTGGTCGCTGCTGTGGCAGTCCGCGGTGCCGGTCGCGCTCGGGCTCGGGATCGCGCTGTGCGCCGGGATCGGGCTCGGCGCGGTGCTGCTGCGGATCCTCGACACGCCGGTGCGCGTCGCCTGGGGTGACGCGGTCGGCCTGGCCGCGGTGGGCGGCCTCGTCGTCCTGGCGGTCACCGCCGCGAGCCTCCCGGTGCTCTGGCGGGCACTGCGCCCCGAAGGCCTGCGCACGGAGTAGCGTCGGCGGCCGCCAGTGTCTCAACCAGGGGAGAGGGTCATGAAGCGCATCCTCCTGCTCGTCGCCGCCGTCGTCGCGTTGATCGCCGCGCCGGCCGCCCACGCCGTGCCGTCGCCGGGGGCGGCGGGGATCGGCGATCCGCTGTTCCCGCAGCTCGGCAACGGCGGCTACGACGTCCAGCACTACGACCTCGACCTCCGCTACGCGACCAGCGCACCGTCGCAGCCGATTGACGGCACGGTCACGATCCTGGCCAAGGCGACGCAGGATCTGAGCCGCTTCGACCTCGACTTCGCCGGCCGCTCGGTCGGCGCCGTCTCCGTCAACGGCGCCCCCGCCTCCTTCACGCGCGACCGCGAGGACCTGGTGATCACGCCGAAGCGGCCGCTGCGCCGCAACCTGCCGTTCCTGGTCACGGTCTCGCACTTCACGGCGGTCCCGACCGTCGCCGACCCGAGCGACGGCGCGACGACCGCGTTCTTCGTGCACTCCTCCGGCTCGGCCACCGCGCCGCAGCCGAACTGGGCGCACCTGTTCCTGCCGTCCAACGACCACCCGCGCGACAAGGCGACGTACGACATCCGCTTCGACGTTCCCGCCGGCACGACCGCGGTGGCCAACGGGGTCAAGCTCGCGCAGTGGACGGCCGGCGGCCGCAGCCACTTCGTCTACGTCCAGCGCCAGCCGATGGCGACCGAGCTGCTGCAGCTCGCGGTCGGCTCCTACGACGTGACCACCGTCGGCGTCCGCGACGGCGTCTTCCTGCGCGACGTCACCGCGAAGCCGATCACGGCCCGGATCCAGCCGCTGCTCGGCGTCACGCCCGACCAGATGCGCTGGATGCAGGCGCGCGCCGGGCGCTACCCGTTCGACCTCTACGGCTCGCTCGTGGTCGAGGCCGACCTCGGCTTCGCGCTCGAGACCCAGACGCTCGAGCTGATGGACACGTCCTGGTTCGAGGACCCGCAGGACGTCTGGGACCCGACGCTGCTGCACGAGATGTCGCACATGTGGTTCGGCGACAGCGTCTCCCCGTACTCGTGGAGCGACCTGTGGCTCAACGAGGGCCACGCGTCCTGGTACGAGTTCACGTACGCCGAGGAGCGCGGCTTTCTCGAGGGCGACACCGAGTTCTACCCCGACCCGACCGGCTACGCCCACCTCGACGACCTGATGAAGGCCGTCTACGCCCACGGCGACGAGTGGCGCGCCGAGTCCGGCCCCGTGGCCAAGCCGACCAGCGCCGACACCCTGTTCGACCTCCAGCGCTACCACGGCGGCGCGCTCGTGCTGTACGCGCTGCGCCAGAAGATCGGCGCGGCGGCGTTCCAGCGCATCGAGCGCGCCTATGTGCAGCGGTTCGCGAACCAGTCGGTCTCCACCGACGACTACATCGCGCTGGCCGCGCAGGTGTCCGGCCGTCCCGACGTGGTTCCGTTCCTGCGCGACTGGCTGTACGGGACCCAGACGCCGCCGATGCCGGGTCACCCGGACTGGACCGTCAACCCGCCGGCCGCCGCGCCGGCGCCGACGACGCTGAGCGCACCCGCGGCCCGCGCCCGGCGCCGCTGAGCGCGGTCAGTGCAGCTCGACGCGCGCGCCCACGCCGGTCAGGCGGCCGGCGAGGGCCTGCGCGTCGTGCGCGTCCAGCCCCGTGGCCACGGTCGCCGGCGTGGCCTCGACCAGGTCCTTGGCCTCCCTGAGGCCGAGCCCGGTCGCCTCGCGGACGAGCTTGATGACGTTGATCTTCTTCGGGCCCGCGTCGACCAGGACGACGGTGCCGCCCACCGGTGCGACCGGGTCGAGCGCCAGCAGCTGCGCCTTCTTGGCCGCGAACTCGTCCTCCGTCAGCACGCCCTGATCGCGCAGCGCGGCGAACTTCGCGAGCTCGTCGGCGGCGGTCGTGGGCGGCTCCGGCGCGGGCGGCGGCGCGGGAGCGGCACCGCTCGTCGACCACCGCTCGTCGGCCGGCGTCGGGCTGAAGAGACGGCTCAGGAATCCCATGCCGACGGGTTGTACAGCCGCGGTCTGGCAGCTTCAAGGCAAGTCCGACCGCATTGGTAGGCTTTAGCGGCGATGATCTTCACCACCAAGGCCGAGTACGGCGTCCGGCTGTTGATCCAGCTCGGCCGCCACGGCAACGGGCATCCGGTCTCGTTGAAGGCGATCGCCGAGGCGGAGAGCCTCCCGCTCGCGTACTGCGAGCGGATCGCGGCGCTGCTCAAGAAGGCCGGCCTGGTGGCGTCGACGCGTGGCGCGCACGGCGGGTACGTGCTCGCCCGGCCGGCGGAGGAGATCACGATGGACCAGGCCGTGCTCGCGCTCGAGGGCGCGATCGCGCCGATGGACTGCTTCGTCGACGACAGCGACGGGCGCGTGCAATGCTCGCACCTGGGCGACAGCGCGGGAGCGTGCTCGACCAAACTGTTGTGGACGCGCGTGCAGATGGGCGTGATCCGCTCGCTGCAGCGGACCACGCTCGCGGAGCTCGTCGAGTTCGACGCCAAGCCCGCGGCCATTCCGACTTCTGTTTCGACTTCCTGAGGACCACATGGGCGAGCTCCAGATCACCAACCTCCACGTCAGCGCCGGCGACAAGCAGATCCTCAAGGGGGTCGATCTGCACGTGCGCCCCGGCGAGTTCCACGCGCTGATGGGCCCGAACGGCTCCGGCAAGTCGACGCTGGCCAACGTGATCATGGGTCACCCGAACCTCGAGGTGACCGAGGGCCAGATCCTCTTCGACGGCACCGACATCACGGAGGCCGATCCGGACGAGCGCGCCCGCGCCGGCCTGTTCATGGCGTTCCAGTACCCGGTCGCGATCCCGGGCGTGACCGTCGCCAAGTACCTGCGGATGGTGCTCAACGCGCACCGCGAGGGCCGCGGCGAGGAGGCGATCTCGCTCAAGGACTTCCGCAAGACCGTCGAGGCCGCGATGCAGCTCACGCAGGTCCCGAAGGAGTTCTCCAGCCGCTACCTCAACGACGGGTTCTCCGGCGGCGAGAAGAAGCGCATGGAGATCCTCCAGCTCGCGCTCACCAAGCCGAGCCTGGCCGTGCTCGACGAGACGGACTCGGGCCTGGACATCGACGCGCTCAACACGGTCGCGCACGGCGTCAACACGGTCGCCGAGGGCACCGACATGGGCGTCCTGATCATCACCCACTACCAGCGCATCCTGCACCTCGTGAAGCCGCAGTTCGTGCACATCATGTTCGAGGGTCGGATCGTCAAGGAGGGCGGGCCGGAGCTCGTCGCGGAGCTCGAGAAGCACGGCTACGGCTGGATCCGCGACGAGGTCGCCGCGGCGACAGCATGACGCTCACGGTCCCGCCTTCGACCGAGTTCCCGACGCTCTCGCGCGAGGGGCTCGTCTACCTGGACACCGCCGCCACGGCGCAGACCGTCCGGCCGGCGCTGGAGGCGATGGACCGCTACTACGAGACGTACCGGGCCTCGATCCACCGCGGCGTGTACCCGCTCGCGGCCGAGGCCACGGACGCCTACGAGGGCGCGCGCGAGAAGGTCGCCGCGTTCACCAACTCGACGTCGGGCGAGACCGTCTTCACGCGCAACGCGACCGAGGCGATCAACCTCGTCGCCTACGCGTGGGGCCACGCGAACGTCGGCCCGGACGACCTCGTGGTGACGACGCAGATGGAGCACCACTCCAACATCGTCCCCTGGCAGCTGCTGGGCGGGAAGCTGGCCTACGTGCCGGTGACCGACGACGGGCTGCTGGATCTCGACGCGCTCGACGCGCTGCTGGAGCGGCGGCCGAAGCTCGTCGCCGTCGCCCACGTGTCCAACGTGCTCGGGACGATCAACCCGGTGGCGGAGATCGTCGAGCGCGCGCACGCCGCGGGCGCGCTCGTGCTGGTCGACGGCGCCCAGGCCGCGCCGTCGCTGCCGGTCGACGTCGCCGAGCTCGGCGCCGACTTCTACGCCTGGACCGGCCACAAGGTCTACGGGCCGACCGGGATCGGCGTGCTGCACGGTCGCGCGGAGCTGCTGCGCGACATGCCGCCGTTCCTGGGCGGCGGGCACATGATCGCGCGCGTCGGCGAGTTCGAGTCCACGTGGGCCGAGCCGCCCGCGAAGTTCGAGGCCGGGACGATGCCGGTGGCGGAGGCGATCGGCCTCGGCGCCGCGGTCGACTGGCTGTCGGAGATCGGGATGGACGCGGTCCGCGACCACGGGCGCGACGTCACCGGCTACGCGCTCGAGCGGCTGGCGGAAGTCCCCGGGCTGCTGATCCATGGCACCACGGACCTCGACGTGCGCGGCTCGCTGGTCAGCTTCGCGCTCGAGGGCATCCACCCGCACGACGTGGCGGAGATCCTCGGCCGCCGGGGCGTGTGCGTACGTGCCGGGCACCACTGCGCGCAGCCGCTGATGCGCCGGCTCGGCGCGCCCGCGTCGACGCGGGCGTCGTTCGCCGTGCACAACACGCGCGAGGACGTCGACCGGTTGATCGAAGGTCTGGACCAGGTGCGTAAGGTCTTCGAGTAGCCATGGACGACCTGTACCGCGAGAACATCCTCGAGCACTACAAGCGCCCGCATCACTGGGGCGAGTTGGAAGACCCCGATCTGGAGTTCTTCGACACCAACCCGCTGTGCGGCGACGAGCTGCGCGTGCAGCTCAAGCTCGCCGACGGGAAGGTCGCCGACGTGGCGTTCTCCGGCCACGGCTGCGCGATCTCCCAGGCGTCGGCCTCGATGGCCTCCGACGAGCTGATCGGCATGCCGGTCGAGAAGCTGCTCGAGCTCGACCGCGAGTTCGTGCTCGACCTGCTCGGCATCGAGATCTCCGCGACCCGCCTCAAATGCGCGCTGCTGTCGTTGAAGGTGATCAAGTCCGCGAGCCTCGGGCACGCGGCGAGCTGGGACGCGGCCGAGACCGCGGCCTGACCCGCCGCGTTTGAGGGTTAGCGCCCGCCGCGGTGCTGCTTGGGCAGCGTGCGCGGCGGCGGCTTGAGCGCCGGGCGCGCCGCCTGCTTGGGCGGGCGCCGCTTGGGTACGGGTTTGACGGAAGGACGGCGTGGCATGGGCGACGCTCCTGTGTGTTGCGGTGAGGCGGCGGCGGGCCGGCCGTCCGCGCCGTCGCGGCAACCATCGGGGGCGGCGAGGCGGGTGTGCGGAATGCGGACAGCCGGGGGCACGCGCGAGCGGCGGCGTGCGGGAAGGCGTCTCAGCGAATCAGCACGCGGTCAGCGTACTCGGGTCAGCCGCGCGCACAAGTGCGGCTGGCCCTACTTCCGCGCCGTCACATCCGGCGCCACTGTGTCGTCTGGTGGGTATGGACGTCGCGATCGTGGGTGGAACCGGAACCGTGGGCGCTGAGGCCGCGCGCGAGCTGACCGCGCGCGGGCACCGTGTGCGGGTTCTGGCGCGCACGGCGCGCGAGTTCCCGGTCGACCTCGTCACCGGCAGCGGCCTGACGCGCGCGCTGGAGGGCGTCGACGTCGTGATCGACGCGGCGCAGGGCGGGCGCGACGTGCTGGTCGGTGGGTGCGCGCGGCTGCTGGCCGCCGAGCGCGCGGCGGGCGTCGCGCACCACGTCGCGATCTCGATCATCGGGATCGACCGCGTCGGCGGGCGCTACTACCGGACCAAGCTCGAGCAGGAGGCGGCGGTCCAGGCGGGCGGCGTGCCGTGGACGATCGTGCGCGCGAGCCAGTTCCACACGCTGGTGGCGCGGGCGTTCTCGGCCAGCGCGCGGTTCGGCGTCGTCCCGTCGGTGCCGGTCCCGCTGCAGCCGGTCGATCCGCGCGAGGTCGGCCGGGTGCTGGCCGCGACCGCGGAGGCCGAGCCGTCGTTCGCGATCACGCAGTTCGCCGGGCCGGAGGTGGTGAGCGTGCGCGAGCTCGCGCATCGCTGGCGCCGGCAGACCGGGTCGCACGCAGTCCCGCTGCGGCTGCCCGTGCCGCGGACGCTGCGCTCCGGCGGGCTCACCAACCCGGGGGCGTGGCGCGGACAGGTCACCTTCGACTCGTGGCTGGGGTCATGACGGCGCTCGTGGAGCGCTTCGAGGCCGAGCGGCCGCGGCTGGTGCGGCTCGCGTACGGGCAGCTCGGCAGCCTGGCCGAGGCCGAGGACGTCGTGCAGGAGGCGTGGCTGCGGCTCTCGCGCGCGGATTCGGGCTCGATCCGCGATCTCGGCGCGTGGTTGACCACGACGGTGTCGCGCCTGGCGCTGGACACGCTGCGCTCGGCGCGCGTGCGCCGCGAGGCGTACGTCGGGCCGTGGCTGCCGGAGCCGATCGTCTCCGAGCCCGGGCCGGACGAGCGCCTGGCGGTGGACGAGGACGTCAGCCTGGCGCTGCTGGTCGTGCTCGAGAGCCTGTCGGCGGCGGAGCGGACCGCGTTCGTGCTGCACGACGTGTTCGGCTACGCGTTCGACGAGGTCGCGGACGTGCTCGACAGCTCGCCGGGGGCGGCGCGCCAGCACGCGTCCCGCGCCCGGCGCGCGGTCGAGGCGCGCCGGCCCCGCTTCCCGGTCACGCCGTCGCGGCAGCGCGAGGTGGTGCAGGCGTTCGGCCAGGCCACGCAGGACGGCGACCTCGACGCGCTGCTCGAGCTGCTGCACCCGGACGTCGTCTTCACCTCGGACGGCGGCGGCGTGGTGAGCGCCGCGCGGACGCCGCTGGCGGGCGCCGAGCGCGTCGCGCGCACGCTGATCGGAATCGCGCGCAAGAGCGGCGTCCGTGGCTACCGGTCCGTCGACATCAACGGCCTTCCCGGGCTGCTCAGCGTCTCCGACGACGGCGTCCCGACCGTGGTCGGCTTCGTCGTCGACGGCGACCGGATCGTGGCGATCGACGTCCAGCGCAACCCGTCGAAGCTGCGCTCCCTGCCGGTGGCCCATACTTAAGCGAACATAAAGGGACCTGGCACCTTTAGGTTCGGTCGGCGCCGAGATCAACGTCGGCGCGCGGCAGCAAACCTAAAAGGGCCTGGCCCCTTAAGAGAACGTTTAGGTTGGGCGGGCGGCGGCGTCGGCGCCGACGCGCTCGGCTTCGGCGGCGAACGCGCGCTCCATCGCCGGGACGTTCTTGGCCGCCTCGCGGTCGAGCAGCGGGTTGTCGAGCAGGCCGCGCAACGCGATCAGGCCGCGCAGGAACGGCGGGTACGTGACGGTCCGGGCGCGCTTCTCGATGCCGGCGACGGTGCGGGCGACGGCGGGCTCGACCGGGTAGGTCCGGCCGAGCGCCTTCGGCAGCCGGTCGCGCGCGCCGGTGAAGATCGGCGAGCGGTCGCTCGCTTCGACCATCGGGGTGGCGAGGAACAGGTAGTACGCGACGGCGACGCTGACGGCGTGCGGGCGCAACTCGACGCGCAGGGCGCGGCCCAGCGCCTCCACCCCCGCCTTGGAGGCGCTGTAGGCCCCGAGGCCGGCGCTCGGCAGCGGCGCCGCGGCGGAGGAGACGAGCAGCAGGTGCCCGCGGCGTTCGATCAGGTGGGGGAGCGCGGCGCGCGCGGTCCGCCAGACGCCGAGCAGGTTGACGTTGATCGTGTCCTCGACGGTGTCGGGCCCGACGAGCCGCAGCGGGCCGCCGGTGGCGATTCCCGCGTTGGCGATCGCGACGTCGATGCCGCCCAAGCGGGCGGCGAGGTCGTCGACGGCGCGGGTGAGCGCGGCGGCGTCGCGCACGTCGGCGACCGCGGTCTCGGCGCTCGGCAGGACCGTGGCCAGGCGCTCGGCGTCACGGTCGATCAGCCCGATCCGCATGCCCTTGGCCGCCAGCTGACGCGCCAGCTCGGCGCCGATGCCGGACGCCCCGCCGGTGATCACCGCGACCCGCCCGTCGAGGTCCCAGGTCATCGGCGCACCGTATACGGTTCGGCCCATGAGTATCCCCGGCCTGCCGGGTGACGAGAACCCGAACCCGCAGTGGCAGCTTCCGCGCGACGAGCCGCGCTGGACGTCGCAATGGGCGCCGGAGGACCCGCTCGCCGAGCCCGCGCCTGAGCGTGTCGCGACGCCCGCGACCGGCGCCGCGTCGTCTTCCGGCGCGGCCACACCCTCGTGGACCGGCGGGCCGCCGCGGCGCGTCGAGGGCGGCGCGGTCGCGGCGCTGATCGTCGCGATCATCGGCCTGGCGCTGTGCCCGCTGGTCGGGTCGGTCGTGGCGCTGGTGCTCGGGCTGCGGGCCAAGCGGAGGATCGACGCGTCGGGCGGCACGCTCGGCGGCCGCGGCGCGGCGGTCGCGGGGATCGTCCTGGCCTGGGTCGGGATCGTGATCTACGGCCTGCTCGCGGCGCTGGTCGCGATCGGCATCGCGGTCTCCTGAGCCGCGAGCGGTCACTTTCTGGCGCCATGCGCCGCAACGCGACCACTCGCCGGGTGAAGAGCGGGCGCGAAGCGACGGGGCGCGGGCGAGGCGGCGGCGCGACGTGCGACGCGCGCGGCGTGGGTGCCCGCGCGCGGCGCGGCTCAGCCCACGATCGCGGCCCGCTGCACGAACGCGTAGACCCACCCCGCGAGCACCGCGACGCCCGCCAGGACGGCCACCGCGCGGCCCCCGGGCGCCGCCCGCCGTGCCACCAGCAGCACCACCCCCGCGACGATCAGCAGCACCGCGACAACCACCCAGACCGCGTTGAAGCGCGTGAACCCCAGGTCCCCCCGCGCGGCCAGCGCGAACGCCCGCGTCGCCCCGCAGAACGGGCACGGAAACCCCGTCAGCTCCCGGAACGGACAGATCAGCCCGGTGTGCCCGTCCGCGGGCACCAGAGCCCCCGCCGCCAACGGCGCACAGCCGAACGCCGCCACCACCACGCCCTCGCGCACGCCTCGGATCCTGCCACGCCCGAGCCCATCGATAGAATCCATACCTCCGGAATCGGATTTCTTGCCCGTGAGTGAGCTGATCGACATCTGCCCCCTTGAGGATCTGCCGCCAGGCGGCAAGCGCCTCATCGTGCACGAGGACCTCGAGATCGGCATCGTCAACTGCCAGGGCGAGCTGTTCGCGATCGAGGATCGCTGCTCACACGACGACGGCGAACTGATCGAGGGCGAGCTCGACGAGGTGGGTTGCATCATCGAGTGCCCCCGGCACGGCTCGCGGTTCGATCTGCGCACCGGAAAGCCCCTGAACCTGCCCGCGTACGAACCCGTCGACGTCTTTCCGGTCGTCGTCGAGGACGGCGTGATTCGAGTGGAGGTCGATTGACCATGGCTACTCCCGAGGTGATCGCCGAGCAGCAGGCGCTGGCCGGCATCAACGCGGACTACAAGGAGAAGTACGGCTTCTTCGATCCCGAGAACTACCTCTTCAAGGCGCCCAAGGGCCTGACCCGGCGCATCGTCGAGGAGATCTCGCAGTACAAGAACGAGCCGCAGTGGATGCGCGAGTTCCGCCTGAAGTCGCTCGACTACTTCCTGGCCCGCCCCCAGCCCACGTGGGGCTCGCCGATGCTGGCCGAGGTCGACTACGACGACATCCACTACTTCGTCCGCGCGTCCGAGCGCGCCGAGCACGACTGGGACGACGTCCCCGAGGACATCAAGAAGACGTTCGACCGCCTGGGCATCCCGGAGGCCGAGCGCAAGTTCCTCGCCGGCGTCGGCGCCCAGTACGAGTCCGAGGTCGTCTACCACCAGGTGCGCGAGGACCTCGAGAAGCAGGGCGTGCTCTTCCTCGACATGGACTCGGGCCTGCGCGAGCACGAGGACCTCGTCCGCGAGTACTTCGCGTCGATCATCCCGCCGAACGACAACAAGCTCGCGGCGCTCAACTCCGCGGTCTGGTCGGGCGGCTCGTTCGTCTACGTGCCGCCGGGCGTGCACGTCGAGATGCCGCTGCAGGCCTACTTCCGGATCAACACCGAGAACATGGGCCAGTTCGAGCGGACGCTGATCATCGCCGACGAGGGCTCCTACGTGCACTACGTGGAGGGCTGCACCGCGCCGGTCTACACGACCGACTCGCTGCACTCCGCCGTCGTCGAGCTGATCGCCAAGCCGGGCGCGCGGATCCGCTACACGACCGTCCAGAACTGGTCGCAGAACGTCTTCAACCTGGTCACCAAGCGCGCGTACGCGCACACCGACGCGACGGTCGAGTGGGTCGACTGCAACCTCGGCTCCAAGCTGACCATGAAGTACCCGAGCGTCTACCTGATGGGCGAGCGCGCCCACGGCGAGGTCCTGAGCATCGCCTTCGCGGGCAAGGGCCAGCACCAGGACGCGGGCGCCAAGATCGTCCACGCGGCGCCGAACACGACGTCGAACATCTTCGCCAAGTCGATCTCCAAGGACGGCGGGCGCAGCTCCTACCGCGGCCTGCTCGAGGTCGCCAAGGGCGCGCACGGCTCGCGCTCGAAGGTCGTCTGCGACGCGCTGCTGCTCGACGAGGACTCGCGCTCGGACACGTACCCGACGATCCGCATCGGCGAGGACGACGTGGACGTCGGACACGAGGCCTCCGTGTCCAAGATCGGGGAGGAGCAGCTCTTCTACCTGATGTCGCGCGGCATCCCGGAGGACGAGGCCGGCAAGTTGATCGTCAACGGCTTCATCGAGCCGATCGTCAAGGAGCTCCCGATGGAGTACGCGGTGGAGATGAACCGCCTGATCGAGCTCCAGATGGAGGGGTCCATTGGCTGAATTGGCCGCCGTCCGCGAGCCCGAGTGGCTGAAGGAGCGCCGCACCGAGGCGGCGCGCCTGGCCGCGGAGCTCGAGCTCCCGACCTTCAAGGGCAAGGTCGGGTGGGAGTTCACGGACATCACGAAGCTCGATCTCGGGTCGTTCACGCCCGCGGCGCCGGGCGAGGGCGACGCGTCCGCGGTCGACCGCGCGGAGACGCTGCTCGAGGCGCCTGAGGGCGCGCACCATCTCGGGCAGGTCGACGGCCGCGTCGTCGACGGCGGCGACATGCCGGACGACCTGCTCGTGCTGCCGCTCACGCTCGCCTGCGAGACGCACGCGGACCTCGTGCACGAGCACTTCGGCACGGTCGTGGACGCCTCGCACGACGTCTTCACGGCGACCAACGACGCGGACTGGACCGGCGGCGCGTTCGTGTACGTCCCGCGCGGCGTCCGCGTCGAGGCCCCGATCGTCCTGACCGCGATCTCCGACGCCGAGAAGGTCGCGCTGCACCGCCGCGTGCTGATCGTGCTCGAAGAGGGCGCGGAGGCCGAGGTCTGGGAGCAGCACCTGTCCGGTACGCCGGACAACGAGACGCTGCTGAACTCGGTCGTCGAGCTGCGCGTCGGCCAGAACGCACGGCTGCGCTTCGTCGGCGCGCAGGACATGAACGAGCGCTCGTGGGTGTTCGGCTTCCAGCGCGCCGAGGTCGCCCGCGACGGGCACCTCGACTGGGTCACGGCCGGCTTCGGCTCGGGCAACGGCAAGGTGCACACCGAGACGCTGCTCGCGGGCGAGGGCTCGCACGCGAAGGTGACCGGCGCCTACGCGCCGCACGCGCGCCAGCACGTCGACTTCGACACGCTGCAGGAGCACGGCGCCGCCAACACGACATCGGACCTCGCGTTCCGCGGCGTGCTCGCCGACCGCTCGTCCGCCGTCTGGCGCGGCATGATCAAGGTCGACCCGGGCGCGCAGCAGACCGACGCGTTCCAGGAGTGCCGCAACCTGCTGCTCTCCAAGAAGGCGCACGCGGACGCGATCCCGGGCCTGGAGATCCTGGCCAACGACGTGCGCTGCACGCACGCGGCCGCGATCGCCCAGATCGACCCCGAGCAGGTCTTCTACCTGCGCAGCCGCGGCCTCGACGACGCGCTGTCGAAGCGGCTGGTGATCGAGGGCTTCATGGCGGAGCTCGTCGAGCGCTTCGAGCAGGGCCCGATCCGCGAGGCGATGGCGGGCGCGCTCGAGCGCCGGCTCGCCGCGCTGCTGGACTAGGACGTCGCGCGCGCGATCGCTCCCGCGATCGCGCGCAGCCGCTCGACCAGCTCGGGCGCCCCGTGGACCGTGTACGGCGCGGGCAGCATCGCGATCCGCATCGCGAGCCAGTCGAGGTTGTCGTCGCTCGTGCGCAGCTCGCAGCGGCCGTCGGCCAGCGGCGTGACATCGCCGCCGAGCCAGCGGCGCCCTTCGAGGTCGGCCGCCGGGCACTCGACGGTCACGTGCGCCTCGTACTTCGAGGGGTAGGAGCGCAGGCTGCGCTCGACGAACGCGGCCGCGTCGGGCGCCGGCAGCTCGCGCGGCGTGAAGCGCACGCCGGCCGAGACGGGCGCGGCGATCCGGTCGACGCGGAACGTCCGCCAGTCGTCGCGGCCGAGGTCGTACGCGACCAGGTACCAGCGGCGGCCGGCGTTGACCAGCGCGTGCGGCTCCGCTTGGCGCTTGGTCGGCGCGTTGTCGCGCGCCGTGTAGGCGAAGCGCACGCGCTCGCGGTCGCGCACGGCGGCGGCGAGCGTGGTCAGGTGCTGCGGATCGACCGTCGGGCCGGCGTAGACCTGTAGCGTCTGGGTCGCCGCGCCGAGCGCGTGCACGCGCCGGCGCAGGTGGGCGGGCAGGACCTGCTCGAGCTTGACCAGCGCGCGGACCGCGGTCTCCTCGATGCCGCTGACCGAGCCGCCGGCCGCGGTCCGCAGGCCGACGGCGATCGCGATCGCCTCGTCGTCGTCGACCAGCAGCGGCGGCATCGCCGCGCCCGCGCGCAGCTGGTAGCCGCCCGCGGGGCCGGTCATCGACTCGACCGGGTACCCGAGCGACCGCAGCCGCTCGACGTCGCGGCGGACGGTGCGCGGGGAGACCTCGAGCCGCTCCGCGAGCTCCGACCCCGGCCAATCGCGCCGTCCCTGCAGGAGCGAGAGCAGGGTCAGCAGGCGGCTGGAGGTGGTGCTCAAGTGACGAGCAGCCCGCCGTCGACCGGCAGGACCGTGCCGGTGACGTACGAGGACGCGTCGCTCGCGAGGAAGATCAGCGCCGTGACCAGCTCGTCCGGCTCGCCCGGGCGGCCGGCGGGCACGCGCGCCATCATCGAGTCCAGATAGCCGTCCGGGTACTGCTCGGTCATCTCGGTCGGGAAGAAGCCCGGAGCGAGCGCGTTGACCCGGATGCCCTTGCGACCCGTCCACTGCTGGGCGAGGTCGCGCGTGAGGCCGACGATCGCCGCCTTGCTGGCGCTGTAGGCGGCCTGGGGGAGGCCGGCGGTCGTCAGCCCGAGGACCGAGCCGACGTTGACGATGCTCGACCCCGGGCGCATGACGCGGCCGCAGGCCTGCGCCATCCAGTAGGAGCCGTTGAGGTTGACGTCGATCACGCGGCGGAACTCGTCGGGCGTCTCGCGCGTGGCGGGGACGGCGGAGCCGATCCCGGCGTTGTTGACCAGGACGTCGACGCGCTCGAGGACGTCGAGCGTCTCGCTGACCACGCGGTCGCAGTCCTCGGGCTTGGCGACGTCGGCGGTGATCGCCAGGCAGCGGCGGCCGCGGTGCTCGACGTCCCGCTGGGTCTGCCGCAGGCGGTCGGCGCGGCGGGCGCAGATGGCGACGTCGGCGCCGGCGTCCGCGAGCCCGGCGGCGAACGCCGCGCCCAGGCCGGACGAGGCGCCGGTGACGAGGGCGACCTTGCCGTCGAGGCGGAAGCGGTCGAGCACGGAGCGGACGTTACCGCGCTTGCTTCAGGCCGCGGCGCCTGTGATCTGGGCCAGGACGTTCAACGCCAGCCGCTGCGGACGGGCGACGCCGAACGCGCGGGCGAGGTCGAGCTGCTCGTCGGCGGCGTCGAGCGCCTCGCCGGTGCGGCCCGTCGCGGCGGCGGCCGCCGCGAGCGTCGAGCCCCAGGCGACGACGCCCGGGTTGCGGACGTTCAGGGCGCGCTGGCGGCGGGCGCATTCGCGGGCGAGCTTGAGCGCCTCGGGGGCGCGACGCTGGGCGAGACGGACGCGGGCGAGGGTGTCGAGCAGGAAGCTGTGGCCGAGGTGTTCGGGCCAGCGAGGCGATGGGCCGGCGAGCGCGAGCCAGCGCTCCGCGTCCGCGGGCGCGGAGCGTTCGAGCAGCGCGTCCGCCAGCGCCGCGATCGCGAACGGGTCGCCGCCGGCGACGACGCGCCGGGCGTCGGCCTCGCCGCTGCGCGCCCGGCCGAGGCGCACGCGGGCGAGCGCGCGGAGGGCGAGGGCCGAGTCGCCGCCGGGCGCCGCGTCGCACGCGTCCTCCGCCTTCTCCAGCCGCCCCGCGGCGATCAGCGCGAGCACCGCGGCCGGGTGGAACCCGTGCGCGGCGAGCCACGTCTGCGCCTGGTCGGCGCCGGGCGCCGCGGGCGCGTGGCGTGCGACGGCGGCGAGCGCGGGGAAGTCGAGCACGTCCAGCATCATTGCGCGCGCACCGGCGGTAGGGTCGGCCTCATGGCCCTTTCGGAGCTGCTCACGGCGGCCGCGGCGGCGCACGCCGACCGCCCGGCCCTCAAGCTGGACGACACCGTCCTCAACTACGCGGTGTTCAACGAAGCCGCGACGCGCGTCGCGGGGCTGCTGAAGGAGAAGGGCGTCGCGCCCGGCGACCGGGTCGGGATCATGCTCCCGAACGTCCCCTACTTCGCCGCCGCGTACTACGGCGTCCTGCGCGCGGGCGGGATCGTCGTGCCGATGAACGTCCTGCTCAAGGGCCGCGAGGTCGGCTTCTACCTGCGCGACTCCGGCGCGAAGGTCCTGTTCGCCTGGCACGGGTTCGCCGAGGCAGCGGACGCGGGCGCGGCGGACGCCGGCGCCGAGGTCATCCCCGTCGAGCCGGGGAAGTTCGAGGAGCTGGTGCTGGCCGCGCCGCGTGCGCCGGAGGACGAGCCGCGCGCGGGCTCCGACACCGCCGTGATCCTCTACACGTCGGGCACGACCGGCACGCCGAAGGGCGCCGAGCTCACGCACGACAACCTGGCCGAGAACTGCACGGTCACCGCGCGGACGCTGATCGGGATCACCGAGCGCGACGTGATCCTCGGCGCGCTGCCGCTGTTTCACTCGTTCGGGCAGACGTGCGGGCTCAACGCCGCCGTCGCGACGGGCGCGTGCCTGACGCTGATCCCGCGGTTCGATCCGGTCAAGGCGCTCGAGATCATCGCCCGCGACCGGGTCACGGTGCTCGAGGGCGTCCCGACCATGTACCACGCGATGCTGCACGCGCCCGGCCACGAGGCGGTCGACACGTCGTCGCTGCGCGTCTGCGTGTCCGGCGGGTCGGCGATGCCGGTCGAGGTCATGAAGGCGTTCGAGCGCGAGTTCGACTGCATGATCCTGGAGGGGTACGGGCTGTCGGAGACGTCGCCGGTCGCGTCCTTCAACCACCCGGACCGCGAACGCAAGCCGGGGTCGATCGGGACGCCGATCGCGGGCGTCGAGATGACGCTGATCGACGTCGAGGGGGACGTCGGCGAGATCGCGATCCGCGGGCACAACGTGATGAAGGGCTACTGGAAGCGCCCGGACGCCACCGAGGACGTCATGCGCGACGGCTGGTTCGCGACCGGCGACATGGCGACGGTCGACGAGGACGGCTACTTCTTCATCGTCGACCGCAAGAAGGACATGATCATCCGCGGCGGGTACAACGTCTACCCGCGCGAGATCGAGGAGGTGCTCTACGAGCACCCGGCGGTGTCGGAGGTCGCGGTCGTGGGCGTGGCCGACGACGCGCTCGGCGAGGAGGTCGGCGCCGCGGTCGTCCTGCGCGAGGGGGCCTCCGCGACCGAGGAGGAGCTGCGCGCGTTCGCCCGCGAGCGCGTGGCCGCCTACAAGTACCCGCGGCGGATCTGGTTCTCCGATGAGCTGCCCAAGGGGCCGACCGGCAAGATCCTCAAGCGCGAGATCACGAGCCCTTCCTGAGCGCGAGCGTGACGCCGTCGTTGAGGCCGAGCAGGACGGACTCGACGCGCTCGTCGGCCGCGATCCGTTCGTTGAGCGCGTGCATCGCCCGCCCCTCGGGGTTGTCGGGGTCGAGCACGCGCTCGCCGCGCAGCGTGTTGTCGAGCACGATCAGCCCACCGGGGCGCGTCCGGGGGACGAGCGCCTCGTAGTAGCCGGGGTAGCCGCCCTTGTCGGCGTCGACGTAGGTGAGGTCGAATTGGGGGACGGCGGGGATCGCGTCGAGCGTGGGCTGGGCCGGGCCGATGCGGATCTCCACGCGGTCGGCGAGGTCGGCGGCCTCGAGGTTGCGCTGCGCGATGGCGGCGTTGTCCTCGCTGACCTCCAAGCAGGTGAGCTTGCCGCCGGGCGCGAGCCCGCGCGCGATGCAGATCGCACCGTAGCCGGTGAACGTGCCGATCTCGAGTGCCTCGCGCGCCTGCAGCATGCGCGCCAGCAGCGTGAGCAGCGCGGCCTGGTCGGGACGCGACTGCATGCGCGCGTCGGGCCGCTCGCTGGTCTCGCGCGCGACGCGCTCGAGGACCGCGTCCTGGCCGGAGAAGCGCGTCAGATAGTCGGTGAGATCCATGGGCGCATTGTGGCGCCGGCGCGGCGGCGCGCGCGGTGCGGGGGTGAGTGGCGAGCGGGCGGGATGGGCGCGCGTGGGTGAGTGGCGCGCGGGTGTGGCGGGTGTGACGCGGCGAGTGGTGTTGTTCCGGCGCGGGCGGACGGAAAGTGACCGCTCGCGTGGCGTGTTGGGCGGCGGTGGGTGACGCGCGGGCTCGATGGAGCGTGGCGCGCGGAGCGGCGGCGAGTGGTGTGGTTTTGGCGCGGGTGGCCGGAAAGTGACCGCTCGCCGCGCGGTGTGGTGGGGTCAGCCGCCCTCGAAGCCGAACTCGCCGCTCGGTGCCGCGCTCGCCGCGCCGCCGGAGCTCGTCGCGCCGCTCGATGTCCCGCCGCCGCTCGATGTCCCGCCGCCGCTCGATGTCCCGCCGCCGCTCGTCGCGCCGCCGCCGCTCGACGTCCCGCCGCCGGACGACGCGCGGCGTGACGTGCCGCCCGGCGGCGTGCCCGCGATCGAGGCGCTGCGCGACGACGTGCCGCCCGAGGCGCTGCGCGACGACGTGCCGCCGCCGGATGACGCGCGGCGTGAGGTCGTGCCCGCGCTCGCCGCGGACGCCGTGGTGGACGTCCGGGATGCGGATCGGGTGCGGCCCTCGAAGCCGAACTCGTCCTCGCGCGACGGCGCCGCGGTCGGGGTGGGCGCGGGGCGCGGTGCGGACGTGCGCGAGGCGACGGGCCGGCTCGGCGCGACCGTGGGCGTGAGCACCGGTACCGGCGTGGCGCGGGACGAGGCACGCGCGGCGGCCGCCGCCGCCACGGCCCGCCGCTTCGGCACCGCTCGCCGCTCTCGCGCCGCCGCGTCGTCCGGCGGCGGCGACGCGGAATGGGTGATCAGCGGCGGCGCCGGCAGCGCCCCCGTCATCACGCACGCCCCCGCGCCGACCCCACCGAGGCACAGGCCGGTCAGCGCCGCCGCCGCGGGCCCGAGCCGCGCGCCGCCCGCGCTCGCGTACACGCTCGCCTCGACCAGCCGCGCCAACCACGCGAACGGCATCGCCAGCGCCAGCCGCCGCGCCCGCGAGAAGCGCAGCTCGCGCACGGTCGCCCGGCAGGTCGCGCAGTGCCGCAGGTGCGGTCGCAGCGAGAGCACGTCCGCGCTGGTCGCGGTGCCCGCCGCGAGCGCGTTCAGCGCCGGCTCGTGGCGCGCGCAGCCGTCCCCCGCCTCGAGCCCGCTGAACAGCTTCAGGAACCGCCGCCGCCCCTCCGTGACCGAGCGGTTCACCTTCGTGTACGTCCAGCCGAACCGCCGCCCGATCTCCTGGTAGGTCAGCCCGTGCGCCTTCAGCAGCAGCGCCCGCGCCTCGTCCGGCTTCAAGGCCCCGAGCGCCTCGACGGACCGGCTCACCCGCTCGTCGCTCGCGACGTGCTCGTCGACCTCGCGCAGGCCATCGTGCACGCTCGCGTCCGGGTCCACATCGAACTGCGCGACCGACGCCAGCCGCGCCCGCCGGATCGCCATCGCCTCGTGCTTGACCACCACCCGCAGCCACGCGCCCTCGGTCGCCGCCTCGACGCTGTCGAGCTTGCGCAGGTAGATCTCCAGCGCCCGCTGGTAGGCGTCCAGCGCGTCGTCGGCGCACAGCGAGAACTGGTGGGCGACGCGCAACAGGGCCGCGCCGTCCCGCGCCACCATCGCCTCCACCCGCCGTGCGCCCACGTCGCGTCCCCTCCCCGGTCGGCCTCATGCGACATATAGGCCGATCGTGGACGCGTTCGCCCCACCACTCTCCGCAAATAGCGATGAATTCCGTGAGCGCGCCTATAGTCGGGCACATGACCCCGACGGCCACGGCACCGGACATCAAGGACTCCATTCTCGAGACGGTCGGCGAGACGCCGCTCGTCCGACTGAGTCGGATCGGGGAGGGGTGTGCCCCGCAGATCGTCGCCAAGGTCGAGTACTTCAACCCGGGCGGGTCGATCAAGGACCGCGTCGCGATGGCCATGATCGAGGCGGCCGAGCGCGACGGCAGCCTGCGCCCCGGGGGCACGATCGTCGAGCCGACCTCGGGCAACACCGGCACCGGCCTGGCGATCGCCGCGCGCCTGAAGGGCTACCGCGTGATCGCGGTCATGCCGGACAAGATGTCGCGCGAGAAGATCGACCTGCTGCGCGCCTACGGCGCCGAGGTCGTGGTCACGCCGACCGACGTCTCACCGGACTCGCCCCAGGCCTACTACCGGGTCGCGGACCGCCTGACCAAGGAGATCCCGGGCGCGTTCCAGCCCAACCAGTACGCGAACCCCGCCAACCCCGAGGCCCACTACCACAGCACCGGCCCGGAGCTGTGGCGGCAGTCGGGCGGGCGGATCACGCACTTCGTCTGCGGCGTCGGCACGGGCGGGACGATCACCGGCACCGCGCGCTACCTGCGCGAGCAGAACCCGAAGATCGAGGTCATCGGCGCGGACCCCGTCGGCTCGATCTACTCCAATGAAGAAGTCCACCCCTACCTGGTGGAAGGCGTGGGCGAGGACTTCTGGCCGGCGACCTACGACCCGTCCGTGGTCGATCGCTACGTGACCGTCTCCGACCGTGACGCGTTCCTGACCACACGCCGGCTCGCGGAGACCGAGGGTCTGCTGGTCGGCGGCTCGTGCGGGCTCGCGATGCACGCGGCGCTCGAGGTCGCGCGCCAGATCAAGGATCCGGACGCGATGGTGGCGGTGATCCTGCCGGACGGCGGCCGCGGCTACCTGTCGAAGATCTTCAACGACGAGTGGATGACCCAGCACGGGTTCCTCGAGCGCTCGGTCGACCGCACCGTCGGCGACGTGCTGCGCCAGAAGACCGCGGCGGGGGAGATCCCGCCGTTCGTCGTCGTCCAGACGCACCAGCCGGTGCGCGACGCGATCACGCTCCTGCACGAGCACCGCGTGTCGCAGCTGCCGGTGGTCAGCGCGGACGATCCGTACACGGTCGTCGGCTCGGTCGGCGAGCGCGGCCTGCTGCGCGCGGCGATGACCGATCCTGCGGTGATGTCGGCGGCGATCGCGGACGTCATGGAGGCGCCGTTCGCCGGCGTGTCGACCGTCGACCCGGTGCGCGAGGCGGTCGATCTGCTGACCGGCGACACGCAGGCGCTGATCGTCTCCGAGCACGGCCGGCCGGTCGGGATCGTGACCCGGACGGACCTGCTCGAGTCGCTGGTGGCGGCATGACGCGGTTCGCCACGCGCGCGGTGCACGCCGGGCTCGAGCCCGATCCCACGTACGGGTCCGTCGTCCCCGCGATCCATCAGTCGACGACGTACCGGCAGCCCGCACCCGGGCAGTTCGTCGAGGAGTACGACTACTCGCGCTCGGCGAACCCGACGCGCTCGGCGCTCGAGCGCGCCCTCGGGGACCTGGAGGGCGGCCTCGCGTCCGCGTTCTCCTCCGGCATGGCGGCGACGCACGCCGTCATCACCGCGGTCTGCAACGCGGGCGATCACGTCGTGATCCCGGACGACCTCTACGGCGGCACCTACCGGCTCGTCGACAAGGTGCTGACGCGCTGGGGCCTCTCGTACACGATGGTCGATCAGACCGACCTCGACGCGGTCGCCGCCGCGGTGCGTCCCGAGACGCGGCTGGTGTGGGTGGAGACGCCGACGAACCCGACGCTGAAGGTGATCGACCTCGCGGGCGTGGTCGAAGTCGCGCGCGGCGCGTTCGTCGCGGTCGACAACACGTTCGCGACGCCGGTCTACCAGCGG
>Ga0182736_1000409_pt1 | contig 69067 bp, 52 predicted proteins | sample eDN5th30CKraftBY_FD_128882 | JGI IMG/M metagenome (GOLD analysis project Ga0182736, IMG submission 128882) | Enriched backyard soil microbial communities from Emeryville, California, USA - eDNA 5th pass 30_C Kraft BY (version 2) (version 2) | ecosystem: Environmental > Terrestrial > Soil >... | reverse complement strand
GCTAACAGATTAGTCAGATTCCGAACGGGCTGCTTCAGTTCTTTTACATTAATGGTAGACTGTGCCCCAATTACCGTCAATTTCTTTTGTTGTCCGAACCCTACCACCACTACTTCATCCAAACTTCCTGCTTCGGATCGCAGGGTTACATTAATGGCTGAACGTCCAGTTACCGGTGCCTCTTGCCGGATATACCCCACAAATGTAAATACCAGCACGGCGTTCTCGGGCACGTCTAGCACATAACGTCCATTACCGTCTGTTATGGTGCCTATAGCCGCCCGATCTTTCACTTGTACAGAAACGCCGGGAATAGTAGTTCCTGTAGAATCGGTAACGGTTCCGGTTACTTGCTTGTTCTGTAAAGGGACACTATTGGTCGATTTATTCAGGCGGTTTAGAACAATCATTTCATCTACCAGCTTATAGGTTAGTTGCTGAGACGGCAGAATACGATCCAAAATGGTTGTCAGCCGCTGATTTTTCACATCCAATGTCACGGGTTTTGTATCCTTCAAAAGATAGTCGGAATAAGCAAATTGAACTGCTGTCCTATCCGTAATTTCTTTCAACACTTCTTTCAAGGACTTACTTTTCCAGGTAACACTCAACATTGGATTATTTACCGGTTCCACCTGTTTTCTCAACGATGCCGTTGATATTCCGAAGATCGACAAAAAGAACAGCAACAGCCCCGCAAATCGGAAACGTGGAAAGCGCATTAATGCGTAAAAAAATAAACTTTTTATCATTTGCATTTAAGGTTAATTGTTTGGTTATCATTTATTAAAACAAAAAAGCATCCCTTTAATTAGTGCCACAAGAATCCCCTGCCACTTTGTAGCATACGATAATGTTAAGCGTGAAAAAGGATAGCTAACGTTAATTACAACGTTTTCCGGTTAGTTTGTAGGTCCCCGCTTCATAAGTTAAGTCTCCTTCCATTATACTGGTCAGTATGGATAATATTTTGGTTAATTTAAAGTGATCAAATCTTACAGTAATCGGGCAGTCTAGCAGCGCTTCATTGGCTGCAATTTTCACCCGATACTTTCTTTCTATATCCCCCAATATCATACGGAGCGGAGTTGCTTCATAATGCATTATCCCCGTTCTCCAATCTGTAAAATCAAGTGTTTCCATATGCTCGATATGATCAAAACTTTCTTTATCCGAGTGGTAGGTCACCCGCTCATCGGACTCCAAATGAACAGGCGACCTACCTTTACCAGGCACATGCATATCAGCTACCGATACACGGCCCGAAGCTACACTCACCTGTATTACAGGTTCACTGCTATGCGCACGTACATTGAAGCTGGTTCCCAATACATTGACCAATACATCGCCAGCCTGAACCAAAAAAGGTTTATGCACTTTGCCAGCCACTTGGAAATAAGCTTCGCCGCTTAACTGAACCCTGCGTTCCTTCTTATTTTCGACACAGGCCAATCGACCTCCACTATTTAGCCATATATTCGTCCCGTCTGTCAATGTTATCATTTTTATTTCTCCTCTTTTCGCTACAAATTCCCGAGTGGTGCCCCACCGCCCGAAAAGATTATAGGACTGTATAATAGAATAGCTTACAATGCTCCCGACAATCAATAACACTACTGTAGCAGCTACCTTCAGCAATACCCTTTTCTGAACTATTTGCCGTTGCTTGACAAGGGTCCGTACTTGAATATTGTTGTAAATCCGATCATGCTGCTCATTCGTCCAGTTGTCTTCATTTACTTCTGCTATTTCATCTTCATTTTCCTGTTGTTCAAAATAATTTGTAATCCAGGTTTCATCAGAAGAGTCCTTCCGATTCCGCAAATAATTAAAGAACTGTAGTAATTTTTTTAAATACATAACGCCTACGTATAGTATGATGCAAAATAAGGAAACAACCCCTAAAAGAAATTTATTTTTTTTTTGATTGCGCTTTTAAAAGAATTCCTTGAAAGCGAGCCGCAATCTATGAAGTGCGAGTGTAATCTGATTTTCGACGGTTTTTACTGAAATATTCAGGTGATTGGCAATTTCCTTATTGCTTAATTGCTCGGTTCGGCTCATTTGAAAAATCTGCCGACAACGAACAGGCAATTCTTCCATCTGCTGATTTAACAGGTTATTAATTTCTTTTAATCTCACCTCTTCATCGGCTTTTTGAGTAGCCGCCATGTGTTGAACCACATCAATAGCCAAATGGGTTCTCCCCTTGCGCAATGCCATTAATACCTGATTCCTCATCGATCGAAAAAGATAGGAGCGTACATTTTTGATTTCGAGCTGTTGACGTTTTAACCATAGATTAACGAACAGCTCCTGAAGCAAATCTTCGCATATCGTTTGGTCGCGCAATAAATTATATGCTGCCATATAAAGTTTGGCAGCATAGCGATTATAGATTGCTGTATAAGCTTTTTCCTGGCCCTGTTGTGCCCATAAAAAAAGTTCTTCGTCCGTTGCTAAGTTATATGGCTTCATAATGTATTAGCTCTCCCTTTTAATCCGAAGGTTTGTTGTGCAACACTTTTGCTAAAGTCTCTTTCAGCCACTGTTCAATACATCAATAGTTGTACCCCCAGTGAAGAAATCCGTTTTAAAGAAGTTTCTAACCATACCTGCATATTGTCCTTAGATTCACTTTCCTTTTCCGCTTTAGCTATCTTATTATTTACCACAAAAAACAGCATGAATAATAAGATTGATTGCGCATACGGAATTCCTTTTTTTAGTGCCATATCTCATTTTTAAGATCTCAAACTACCTATTGTGCTTTTCGTAAAATATCCGTGTGTTTTACTTTTAGCAAGTCTATATATGCTCACATAACTTAACCAGCCCCATAACAACTACAATCATCATTGCAAGCATAGGTGGCGATATCCTGCTTAGCTATACCATGCTTTATTTCCGCTTCAGATGCCGCTCTGATATCGTCAACAATCAGTTCCAGGATAAAATCATCATCTAATGAATGGTATTGATCCTCTTCTTTTTTAAGTGAGATATGTTTTGTTTCACCAATGCCCATCCCAAATAATTGGCGTTCTAATGCAGGTAAAATTTTACCTTCACCATATAAATAAGTTATTGCAGGGCCATCCATGATATTCTCCAGCACCTGTCCGCTGCTATTCTGCATGCGATAACGCAGCGTTACGACGCAGTGCCCTTGAATCCTCATACAATCTCCTCCTCTAAAAGCGATTCATAAACATTCTCCTCTACCTTTTCAGTGGCATGAAAAAGACGAGCCACTGGCACAGCAAGTAGCGCACCGATGCTAGGTGCTAAAAGGTAAATCCATAGATTGGCTACATGCCCCGATACTAAAGCAGGCCCCAATGAGCGTGCAGGATTCATGGAAGCGCCACTAATTGGCCCAGCAAACAGCGCTTCCAACCCAACCACACTCCCCACAATAAATCCTATCAAAGGAAACTCTTTGGATGTTTTCTTGTATAGCAAATGGAGAATTGTTAACATCAAAAAAAATGTTAAAATAACTTCCAATAAAAAGGACTGCATTACCCCCTCGTGGGGAAGGGTTGCACCAAGCAATAAATTCGTAGGGAATAAACCTCTTAATACCATACTAGCAGTGAGAGCACCTAAGAGCTGTCCAAAAATATAAGGCATTAACTTATTCTTGGGCATTTCGCCTGCTGACATTAAAGCGATACTAACTGCCGGGTTCATGTGTGCCCCCGAAATATGTCCAAACGCATAAATTAGACACATCACCACTAAACCAAAGGTCATGGCAATACCTACGTGGGTCACCGTGCCATGGGTCTCTTGATTAATAATAACTGCACCTGTACCACAAAACACCAGTATAAAAGTGGCTAAAAACTCAGCTATGTACTGTTTTTGTTTAAAAGGTTTCATCCTATTTCTCGTCTAGTATTCGATAGGTCGGTTTTGGAAATCCCGGCACAAAAGCCTCGCTGCTTAACTTCTTTATACTGCTATTCGTTTGCCTTTTTGCTTGCTCAACCGCTTCTTCCAGTAAGACCAGTAAGTTCTCAGGCGTTGTTTGCACCCTTGCGTTAATCAATAAATCTACCTCATCTACTGGCAGGTTGGGCAACATTACGTTTTCTTCACCCGTCGAACTACTTGTAAAGCTTATTTTCTCCTGTACACCTTTGCTATTACAGCCAAATTTTAAATGTCCAATAGGTAAACCAGCCTGTTGAACAGACCGATAAAAATTTTCCATTAGTAGCTGCGCAGCTTGTAAAGCTGTATGCTGTTTGTTTTGAATATTTAGGCGTTGATTTAGCCAAGCCAATTCAGCTTCTCCTGCTCCATATTGCTGATAATCCAGCTCTAAAGTCTTACGTTCCCCATCTAGAAAAGAAGATGCTGTAGCTAACCAGTGCTGAATATCTTGCTCATTATAAGAGTTTTGAAATAATACTGTTTTATGACTAAAATAATCTGCTATAACCCTATTCAACGATTTCCATTGATAATCTGAAAGCAAATCACATTTACTGAGCACCAAGATATCGGCCTCCTCCAATTGCTTTTTATAAATATAATTGACAGTATTGGCAAATAGGCTTGAACCCGATACTTGTGCCGGCAAAACCTGCGCATCTGCAAAAACGGATAAAACGACTTGATTTTGCGGATGAAAACGCTTTAAAGGCCGCATAATAGTCGCTATCAAATCGGCACAGGATCCTACAGACTCCGCAAATATAACTTCGGGTTGTAGCTGCTTCTCCAGACTGGCGAGATGCTTCTCGAGCGCATCATAATTGCAGCAGAAACAACTGCCAACCACTTCTTCGGTGGAAATACCTTCATCTTTAAAAAAAGCGGTATCAACAAGTTGATTGCCCTGATCGTTTGTAATGACTCCCACATGCTTACCCACTGCCTTCAACTTTCGGCAAGCCTGCTGAATGGCGGTAGTTTTACCGCCTCCTAAAAAACCACCTATTAAGTGAACTAGCATTTTATATTTTTAAGCTTTTAATTTCATTGATTTACCCGAAACCAGTACTTTCTTCACTACAATTTCACCTTGAAGTACTTCAAGCCTTGGTTCGTTGTTCTCAAGATGCACCATTCCAAAACCCTTCGCTGTAGTGATAAACGATTTGAAGTCGCCTATCTTGGAATCGATATGCAGGATTTTGTCTACAGCATCATAACGAATACCTGTTAAACCCTGAATTAATCCATAACTGGATAAAGCCCGACCATACCAACTACCACATTCATATTCGTTAAAAGGGTTTCTTACCCGTCCATCGTAACGATCACGGCAAATACGAACAATTTCCAAACCTTCCTTTACTGCGCCCATTAAGAGCAGATGAGATGCCACCTGATATTCTATTCCCGTCCAAACCTCATCACTATACACAAATGGCAAGGAAAGTTTCCCGCCTTTGGGCCAGGTACATAATAGGAGTCCGCCTTCTTTTCCTGCCGCATAGGAAGGACGTTGGGGATTAGGATGATCGGAAAGATCTCTCTTGAGATTATAACGATGAACGGCCTGCAAATGATTTTTAATTTTTTGGCTATCTACTGGGTCTGGAAGACCGCACATATTTGCTATCCAAGCGCCTAAGATACCATCTGAGAGGCATCCTTTACCATATTGGTATTTAGGCCCCTCTTTTTCTAATAGCGCCTGTGCTTCTGCAGAATAAGTACCTCCAAAAGATTGGGCTGTAGCTGGATTAGGTGCATGAAGGCCTTTGTATTTAATTTCCTGAATAAAATATTCACCATTGTAAAGCTTACTCTCCATATATTCCTGCCCCTGCTGATAAAGTTTTTTGTAGGACGAAGTATTTTCTTTAAGGTATTTCCCCATTTCCTGCATCGCTAAAAGTGCACCTAAATAAAAACTGGTACACATGCCATCGGGGCCCCAAAATTCGATATCATAGGTATTATGATGCGGCTCTTCCACAATGCCTTTACCGTCTGGATCCCAGGTTTGAATGCAATAGTCCATACTCTTCTTTACCAATGGGTAAAGATCTCTCAGCCAAGCATCATCTCCACTAATACGCCAATCCCGATAAACTTTCATGATGCCCCCTAGCTGTCCGTCGGCCGCTGCATGAAAGTCATGTTTAGCCGGACTAATGGGTGAATTCGCTCGGAAATTCTGATGTCCTTGTTCGTTTTGATTTTCACAGAATTCAGTATGACGCAAGCTCCGTTCTAAGCGTGGAAAAAGATGGGGAATTGCCTGTGCATAGTTCCACACATGCGTGCAAGATCCATGACAACATCCATCATCATCACCGCATCCTTCCCAATTCCATAGGCGTCCATCGTGTTGCCGCATCACTGTTGGCGATTTTAAAATGCTTAGGTTAGCTGCTACAGCTTCTAAAACCTCTGCCGGAAGTGTGCTGCCAAACAGAGCCTCTTTAAAAAGTGTAGATTGCTTTTTGAGTGTATCATAATGTTCCCGCCAATATTGGCTTGTTGCATGTATGTCATCAAATTTGCTACTGTACCACGGTCGATAATAATAAGCAGTACTATTTTTATCACGACTATATGCTTCATGCGTATCGCATGGAGGTGTTGTATTTTCCGGCGACTCGATATCACCAACATGCAGTTTAGTGTAAGGTATATACCAGGAAAAATACAACCGAATAGTCTTACTCTCATTAGGAGCCAATTTAAAAGGAACAAATAGAGATGCTCCTGGTGCTCCTTTATCAATAGGTGCGCTATCACGCGTTTTACCGGCACTTACCGTATTCCAAGCTATGGTTAAAGGGTCCCACCAGCCGCCCTGAAACCAACAATAATCAACTATCGTACTGGTTTCATCGGTAAATATCGCGAGTTCGGCACGTTCTTCTGGCCTTTCTTCAGATCCATCTTGAAAGAGAATGAAACCTTTATCCATTTGCTTAATCGCTGCTCGATCATTTAATCCAAGAAAATTCTTAGCATTATACGAAAATACAGCATCGATTGCCGTTGCTTGGGTATTATGGAAAGTATATTCAATAGCACCTAATGGCATGCTGGAATTGTCTTCATCGTTGGGAATAAAAGGACTCCAGGCAGAGAGCTGGGCGGTTAAAGGCATTTCATCATCCTGAAGATCAATCGAACAAAAAGGAAATTGCGCCTTAAAAGTAGCTGTATTAAAACGAGGCAAACCATAAGTAGAACCAGCAGCGCCATTTCCTGTCCCTCTTTGGCCAAATAATTTCCACTCCGGAACAGGGCCCTCCAATACCTTTGCACCATTCTTAATGCCCTGCACCGCAATGGCTGCAAAAACCGGAGGCTCATTAAATAATTGCGGTTTGTTTCGGATAGATAAATGAGAAAGCGCACCCACGCCCTCTATACAAAACATTCCCGCACCCATTCCTCCAATAGGAAAACCTATCCGATTCAGATGAGCAGTTTTATATTCGCCGTTATATGATCTCTTGGAAAGATCTTGCTCCTTTATTCCCGATGTTTCTGTTTCAGTCCGTTTTTCTTCTTTTTTAAAGACCAATTGCTCTGGCATAGCAGACACTGCCAATCCGCTAACCGTAAGCTGCCTTAAAAATGATCTCCTTGAGTTTTTACTATCCATATCAAGCTCATTTAAGGTTTTATTTAAAAATTACGTTCTAAGCAACCTCCCATTTTGTTGTATAGCTGGTAGCGTTTATTATAGCTGGCCGATTTTGTTTTGTCTGGGTGATATTCCCTATCGAAGCCGCGCCCCATCGCAGCCATGGCCTCTTCAACTGAAGGATAAATACCCGCTACAACTGCGGCGAACATCGCTGCACCTAATGCACAGGTCTGTTCGGATTTATGGATCTTTAAGGGCATTTGTATTACATCTGCCAACATTTGCATCACAAAAGGCGACTTCTGCGCAATACCGCCTACACCTATTAGGCCTTTTACAGGCACCTGTTCTTCCTGAAACCGTTCCACGATTTTTCGTGCGCCGAAACAGGTAGATTCTACCAGGGAACGGAAAACACTCGGCGCATTACTCCCTAAGCTTAAACCAGCTATCATGCCCGTTAATGCCTGGTTGGCGTCGGGTGTACGCCGACCGTTAAGCCAGTCGATAGCCAATTCATGTTGTTCGGCAAAGGGCAGTGCATCTGCCTGTCTACTCAACTCCTGTAATAGCTGGTCATTGATATCGTCTATCAATATCTTAGCTGTATCGACATCAATTTTATCCGATTGCACCAATATATGCTGCAATGGCCATGACAGCAAGTGCTTAAACCAGGCGTATACGTCGCCGAAGGCTGACTGCCCAGCCTCCAAGCCAATCATACCCGGTATAATCGAGCCGTCTACCTGACCGCAAATTCCCTTAACCACTTTATTACCAAATTCATGCTTAGGTACTACTAGCATATCGCAAGTAGAGGTGCCCATAACCTTACTTAAATAATAAGGCTCTATTTGCCCACCAACAGCTCCCATATGGGCATCCATGGCACCAATTCCAATAACAACTCCCAAAGATAAACCCAAACGGTCTGCCCATTCCTTGCTGATATAACCTGCTGCTTGATCAGCGGTATACACTTTATTCGGATAGTGATCAACCACCTTATCTAAACGGGGATCCAGTGCGGAAAAGAAGGCTTTGGGCGGTAGTCCTCCAAAGTCGTCAGACCATAATCCTTTATGTCCGGCCGTGCAAACACCTCGTTTGAGTGCATCTGCCTGCTGCCCGCCGGTAAGTAAAAAAGGAATCCAATCGCAATGCTCTACCCAGCTATAAGTGGCCTTACGCACCTGCTCATCAGTTCTGAAAATATGTAATAGCTTCGCCCAATACCATTCGGAAGAATAAATTCCGCCGACATACTTCAAGTAATTTTCTTCAAATGAAGTAGCATGTGTATTGATCTCTTCTGCTTCTTTGACCGCCGTATGATCTTTCCATAGGATAAACAGCGCATTCGGATTGTCTGCAAATGCGGGCAATAGGGCTAATGGTGTACCTGATTCATTTACCGCTACGGGGGTAGACCCCGTAGTATCTACCGAAATTGCCCGAATATTGGCCCTCACCGAATTTCCGCCTTGCACCAAACACTTCTTTATCGTTTGCTCTAAGCCCTCTATGTAATCTAATGGGTGTTGTCTAAACTGATTTTTTGTTGGATTACAATATAGGCCATCCCGCCAACGCTGATAAAAATGAACAGCTGAGGCTACTTCTTCTCCGGTATCCGCATCTACAATGATAGATCGTACAGAATCCGTCCCAAAGTCTACTCCTATGCAATAATTAGGTTTCATGTTTTTAGTATCAAGACCTTTCTAAAGTTGTAAGTTATGAGTTATGAGTGCCTGATTGCTATTATTTGTCATCCAGAACGCAGTGTTAGCGGAGTGAAGGATCTATTAGATGCTTCGTGCCTCAGCATGACAAGCGTATTATTGGCTTTTTCGCCCTTCTTATAACGTACAACCTAGAACTTATAACTCAAAAGCTTTCTGCTTTAGGCTTTTAATGATGATGTAAAACGATCTTATTATCATGCTCTACCTTACCAACGCCCCAGATGGCATACCACGCTATGAAAGCGAAGCATAACATGGGGACAAAAAAGGCCACTGACATGCTCGAATGATCTGCAATTACACCCATAAAAGGCGGACAGAAAGCCCCCCCAGCAACGGCCATCACCAAAAAGGAAGAAGCTTTTTTAGTGAGCGAACCCAATCCATGAATACCTAGCGCAAAAATGGTTGGAAACATAACCGACATAAAGAAATAACAGCTAAAAAGTGCAATTACCGAGGCCCAGCCGAGCGCCAACTGCACTAAGATCATTAAGATGGTATTCACTAGGGCATAGCCTGCCAATAAACGTTTTGGTTTAAAAAATTTCATGAGATATGCCCCAGAAATCCGACCAATAAAAAACATACCCATGCCTCCTATCGCCAGAATTAATGAAGCTGCCTGCTCTGAATTTTTCGGCATAAAAACTTCGCCAAAATACCCTAGGTGTTGCATAATGTTTGCTACAGGTACAGTTACATTTGCAATTTCTTCCGTGACATAATTAATAAAAAAAGAATTTACACCCGTTTGTGCGGCCACATATAGAAATTGCGCGATAACCGCCGCGATAAAGGCTGGATGCTTCAGCAATCGCCCCATCTTCGGATTCTCTTCGGACTCTTCTGCACTCCTTTCTTCAATATCGGGCAGTTTAATTAACATAAAGATAATGGCCACTACCACCACAATGCACCCTACACCCATATAAGGTGTAACTAAGGAGTCGAACTTCTCGGCCCCATCTTTTTGTTCTGCTCCAAAAATAAACAAACCACCCATTAAAGGGCCCAGTATCCAGCCAAGGCCATTAAATGATTGTGATATATTAATTCTTCTTGCGGCAAATTCTTCCTCTTGGGAACCTAATACGGTAGAATAAGGGTTCGCTGCAGTTTCTAAGCATGCTAAGCCACATGCAATGACAAACAGTGCCAGCAAAAAGGGAATAAAAGCCTCAAATTTTGCGGCAGGATAAAACAAAAAAGCACCTATAGCAAAAAGACATAAACCAAGAATAATCCCTTTTTGATAACCGTAACGCTTCATAAATAAACCGGCAGGAACGGCCATTGCTAAGTATCCGATATAAAGCGAAAACTGAACGAAGCCCGATTGTGCTTTGGAAACATGCAGGGTATCCTGAAAATGCTTATCCAATACATCTAGCAGTCCGTGGGCAAAACCCCATAACAAAAAAAGGCTACAGATAAAAATGAAAGGGACAAGGTAACTTCGCCCATCGGCAGTTCGGAAAAGTGATGCCATTTTTTTTGCTTTCATATCCTATGGTTATTTGTATAACGGTCCATAACTAGTACAAGCCCTATAATCTGCTCCTTCAGCCTCCATGCCAAATGCATTCCACGCACTTGGCCTAAACACTTTACCTTCATCCACATTATGCATACACACAGGAATACGGAGCATCGCCGCCAAGGTAATTAAATCCGCACCAATATGTCCGTGGCTTATGGCGCCGTGATTAGAACCCCAAGCTGCCATTACAGAATACACATCACGAAATACTCCTTTTTCGGTAGTTCTAGGCACAAACCAAGTGGTTGGCCAAGTTCTATCTGTCCGTTCGTCCAATATGCGGTTGACGTTTTCTGGAAGCTCCACCGTCCATCCTTCCGCCAGCTGCAATACCGGCCCTATACCTTTAACTAAGTTTAATCTGCACATGGTTACCGGCATTGCTCCTTCCGTTAAAAACTTAGAAGAATAGCCTCCGCCTCTAAAGTAATCGAGATTGGCCGGATACCATGTAGTGGCCTCCAAACAATCCGCTACTTCTTGATCACTGATCTCCCAGTGCGGCTTCATGGCCGGTTCTCCCTGTTCTTTCTGTTTACCTGTAGCATCTAATGTGGCAGCTCCAGAATTAATTAAGTGTATAAATCCATTTTTCGCTGGCCCTTCCGGCCGCCACCCTGATACACGTTCCACTGCTTCTGGGCTCCAGAAGGTACGTACGTCGGCAAATAGCTGTGCTTTGTTCGTAAGCAAGTAATTAAACAACATAGAAACACCGTTTAGAGAGTCGTTTTCTGTTGCCACCATGTAAGGTGCACGTTTGCCATTCCAATCAAAAGAAGAATTGAGCAGTGCTTCCGCAAAATCGCCATTAGGCAGAAAATCTGTCCATTGCCGTTGCCCTTGGAAACCAGACACCAGTGCATTGTGGCCATGCGCTTCTTCTGCATGCCCCATTTCCTTCAGCTTATTGTTGCCGATCATCAGATCACGGATAATAATGGCCATTTTTACCACAAACTCCCAATCTTTATCTTTATCTTCACGTGATTTTACTTTATGGGACTGATTGAAATCTTCTCCTTCTTTACAATGCTCCCTTGTCCAAACCAAGGCCCGTTCGTATTCCTCCTGATCAAAAATATTCAATTGAATTCGCCGTAACACCTCAGAAGAGTCTACGTATTCATTGCGCATGCCCAGATAAGTTTGAAAGAATTCAGCATCCACAATAGACCCCACAATTCCCATGCATACCGAACCGATAGCCAAATAAGATTTACCGCGCATTAAAGCTACTGCCAAGCCCGCCCTGCCAAAAGCTAATAATTTATCCTTTACATCCGCAGGTATAGCCCGATCGCCCATATCCTGCACATCTTCGCCATAAATACCAAAAGCGGGTAGCCCCTTCTGATTGTGGGCGGCTAAGGTTGCTGCCAAGTAAACTGCCCCTGGGCGTTCTGTTCCGTTGAAACCCCAGATGGCTTTAGGCAATAAGGGATTCATATCCATGGTTTCCGACCCATAACACCAGCAAGGAGTTACGGATAAAGAAACTCCAACATTTTCGGCTTCAAATTTTTCCGCACAATTAGCCGCTTCTTTTACACCGCCTATGCACGTATCAGCAATTACGCATTGTACAGGCGTTCCGTCCGGATAACGTAATTCCGACTGGAACAATGCCGCCACGTCTTGTGCCATATACATCGTAGTTTCTTCCAATGATTCACGGATTCCTCCTAAGCGGCCATCAATAATTGGCCTAATTCCTATTTTGGGATATTTGTTCATAATTAAAAAGTAAAAATTAAAAAGTAAAAAATCCAAACGACCATCTACTTTACTGCCTTAATAAGTAAAAATTCAAAACAGTTATCAGCTATCGGCTATCAACGGTCAGCGATCAGTAGTCAGCTTTTCGCTTTCTGCTTTAAGCTTTTCGCTCTTCTTATAACGTATCACTAAAAACTTACAACTCAACTCAAAAGCTTGCATCTTTTAAGGAAATCCCCAGCACCTTTTGTGCAATTTCATCCAAGTGCTCTTCATCTCCGGTAAAATGAAATACATAATGGTTATGGCTCAATTTTTCACCCGGTTTTAAGAAAGCTGCGGGAGAAACACTTTCCATTTCGTAAAAAGGCCCCATTTGGCTACCATCTGCTAAGGGCCCATCATTATAAGCATTCATGGCGTCGCCTGTAAAAGGATCTTTATCCGGTGTCCATTCTTGATTAAGATAGGTAGCCTTAGGATCAATATCAAAATAAATAATGGTAAGTATCTTGGTATCTGCCGCATAACTTCCTGCAACTGGCTTTACCCGTTGTGGAGGGATACCTAACTTACCACGCGATTTACCATCTGCTTTAAGCAACAAGACACCGTTTTTATAGCTGATACGGTCTTTCGGAATTTCACCGAAATAATCGGTGGTTGCTACTTTACCACTAGCCTCCTCATGATAAGGAATAATAATAGTTGTTTTTGGAGAAGGGGTAAACATATCTAAACTCCATAAACAAGGTGCCCCTGTAGATTTATCCCAAGCGGTTTCACCGGCATTAATAACGGTATTTGTAGTTTTAAAACCGACTGATTTTAATTGCTCATTTAATTTAATGCCGAGTAGTTCCTGTATCGCAGCATTTTCGAGAATCTCAATTTGCCGATTCAGATTAATGGCCAAATTTGTACCCGCATAATTGATAATCTGAGTTGCTTTACTTAAGCTAACTTGTTGTTCGGACGCTTGATCTACTTGCCATGATTCTACATCTATTGCTGGTGGAGTATGCCAATTATCATATTCCATCTTGGTACCGGGCTTGAAGAACACGGAGAACTTACCACCTTCCGGCCCCAACCATAGCCTATCTTCACCGCCGTAAGCATTCATATGCGCATCCTCCTTATCAAATGCCTGATAATTTATCCAACCAAAGCTCTTCCCTTCCTCACCCTCCGCTGTACTGGTAAACACCTTAGCCTGATATTTAGGAGAAACTAGCAGCTGACCCTGTCCGCTTTTATTTTTCAACACCAGAATACTATCTCTTTCCTTTAAAAATGACAGGTCGTAACCAAAGGAACCTGAAGCATATTGACCCATCTTATTCGTACTATTTTCGTCTGAATTTATCGTTTGGTTAGTTCTGTTACCGCAACCATATAAGCTTGCAGCCAAACAGGCAGAAACAATTAATTTATGATTCATTTTAATATGGTTTAGTTTACTTCTAATTCATCTTTTGAAGGAAGTTTCGGGAAATGGGCATGGGGTTCCCGTTGGTACCAATAAGCGACGGTAATTATATCCGAGTTTTGCGGCAAATACCTTCCGCCAGATCGCCAGCCTAAATCCTGAATAGTTACCTTAAGATCTTTATCGAACCTGATCGGATCCAAAATATGCCAACGATACATTCCGAAACGTTGTTGCACATGATAATGGCCATCGCCCCGGATCACCTGATGCAAGCCGGCATAGGGCGTATTAAATTCGGCATATTCAATGGTTTGAGCCCCTGGCCCATGCTGTTTAGGTCGATCAAAATCATAAGAACCACAGAAATAATCTTCTGTTCCAGTACCTACGATTGTGGCATAATCCTGATCGCCATCCATAAAGAATTTAATTTCGCCTTCTCCCCACCAACCATTGTTATTTACACCAATTCCCATATACGTTCCGACATACTGCCCTTTACCTTTTACGCCATCCAGTATGGTATGCAGAGAAGTGGAGTTATATTTGGTACGTCTATATTGGGCGTGGAAATAGCCCTCATCTTCCCCCACTTCTGTTAATGTATAATCTACCTGATAATAGAGATTCATCGGTTTATCGTCGATGTTTTCCATGGTGATTCTGCATTTTCGTCGAAAGGGCATTTTCCAATAGCTATTAAAAGCACTTCCAGGATTTACGGTTATTGCCAAGGAGTTTAGCGGTGCATACTCTCCCCAAGCTGTACCAAAAAATGCACCAACGGGAGCTTCAACAGATGGTTCGGTTTCGTCGTCCCAATAAAAACGGATAACAGAAAAATTCCAATTGCCCGTTGGTGTCATCCAAATATGTTGTATAGCACCAGAACCCTCTATTTCGGCAATGGTAAATGTCTCTCCAGCATTTATGGTAACAAAGGGGTTTACCTTCCACCCTTTTCCCAAGTCGCGAGCAGCATTGGAGGCATTGGCAACGTTTCGCTGACCAGCCTGCGCAGCCGGATCAGCCATTCCACCTTTCCCTTTAGCACCATTGAAATTTTCTGGGCTTATAGAGCGCGTTTTAGCATCCGATAACCTCGAAAGGTTGCCCATATTCATGTTGAGGCCGTTGAATCCATCCTGTTTTTGTGCCGCTGCAAAGAAGCAAACAAAAAGCATTGCTATAGCAATTAGAATAGTTTGTTTCATCAGAAAATTCTTGTTAAGGTTCATATATAATTACAGTTTTTGGTTTATAGAGAGGTTCCCCTCAAATTATTTTCTATTACAATAGTAAGCTTAATCGATTAAACATACAAATTTTATTTCATTTTTATCGTTTAGCTGTAAGGTGTCACTTCTTGTTTTGTATGTCAAAATAAAATCAGTTGGTTTCCAGAAATCCCTTTCCGTAGTGATCAACAATACGGTTGTATGCTTCTGCAGCGGCACCGTTTCCCCAATCGAAGATCGTGAATTCGCCGATACCCAAACCATGCGCATCTGTTACCCCGCCATGGCCGTAGTTTTCCATCATAAAACCATAGTCTTTTTCTCCAAAGAAGGGCCACGCTTGCTGCCACTGCACCTTGCTAGTTGGATTCTCGGGGCAATACATCATCACAAAGGAGGCGCGTAGCGCTGCCAAACCTCTTTGTGTGTATTCCAGGTTACCGAGTTGTTTACCATAATCAAGAAGTAACTCGGCGAACAAACTCTGCCGGGAATCGTTCCACTCTCCATCGGCATTCATCACGCCAAATCCCCCCAGTGCAGGAACATGGATAAATGATGGCTGCCACACCGCCTGGGCCATCAGCAATTCATCAAGGGTACGCGCCCCCAGACTCAGGTACTCTTGGTTATGGGTAATCCGATAACAGGCCAACAGTGCTTGTGCAGTCCAGTACATGCTCAAGGTATTCTGCTTAAATAGATTATTGCGCTTCACTTTTCGGCCTACCAAATCCGTCTCTCCATAACGGCTGCACGACCAGTAGGTTTCAAAATCTTCCCATTGCCCCACAGGGATCACGTGATCAATCACGGCCTGCATTGCTTTCAGCGCGGCCATCTTATAGCGCTCCTCTTGAGTCAGTTCATATAATTTCAGCAGAAATGTTACGGACATGGATGTTTCTGGCGACTGATTGAGGTGCTGCATGGGTTGAAGGGAGTCAAGTGTCAGCCAGCCGGGGAAGAAACCATCTGGTTGCTGCATATCGAGCAACCCCTTTGCATAAGTAGCAGCATAGTTCAATAGCCTGATATCCTTTTCCAGCTCATCGTACCAGGTCAGCATCAGCCAGGCGGTGTAACTCATGTCTAACAGGTGATATGGTGCTTTTCGGGCATCACCTGTATAGGGGTTTCTATTGGAATTGCCAAAATAATGGGTATTCCAACCGCTGGAACGATGATATCGTTTACCCTGAATCAGGGTATCCTTCATTTCCGTAGCAATCAGTCCGGGAAAAAAACCATTTGTTTGCGGGAAAGACAAGGCCAATTCTTTGGTTTTCAACGCATAATTTATCAGTTTATTCTGCCCGGTGCGCCTTGCATATCGATATAATCCCTGTGCTGAGCGTAGCGAATTGAACCATGCTTGATTCCAGATAGAACGGAATTCCCGCTCGTCGACTTCCCCTGGATAATTCGGGCTTTGTGTAACATTTACAATAAATACCGATGCTCCAAGCTGCTTTCCTGCCAGATCAAACTCCTGCCATACCGGTTTTTTCCAATTGCTAAACGCCCAGTTATAAGTGTGCCTGACATAAGGTTCCAGATCAGGTTGCTTAAGAAATTCATTTTGCTGATACAGCCCTCTGCCCCATTTTTCCCAGAAAAAGGATAATGCCGCTCTCCAGGGATTGGCAGGTAAATCGCCGGTCTTCGCCGTCAGGATGTAAAACCCGAATTTGATTTTACCAGGGGGATAAGTCCCTCCTGGTTTCCGGGTGTACAGCACATGTTCTTTTACCGTAGAAAGGCTCATGCCCAGTGTCAACTTATTTGCAGGAGCATCCATATCCATGTACCAATCTACAGGCGACTTTTCGTGCAGTAAATCAATATCCGGTATCAAAGTAAGTTGTCGTCCTCCGCCAGCCATAATCAGCGCGGGAGCTCGGAACACATGCTGCGCTATGATGTGTTCGGCAGTAGGTGTCAGGTGCGGCGCCCAATGAAAAGTGGGTGTGAAATTGGGAGTAATATTGACTTGCCAGTCGTCCAATCGCACCGTATCACCAACGTCCACGGAAATCATCACTTTGATGACATTCGGAGTGATCTCTTGATAGTCGACCGTTGGCGCACGGCCGCCAATGCTATCTACTTGTACAACGGCAATGTAACGGGCTAATTTTTCCGGTAAAGTTGTACCATAGCATGCTATGCCCAATAGCTGAATCAGAACCAAGCAAAAGAGCACTAATTGACTTTTTCTAAACATCTTATCAATTCTATCTAACAAATACCTATCAATCTGACCAATCGCCCATATCCGCCAGTTCGGCCTTCATCAGGAAGACATTATAAGGCATCCACATAGACATCAGGAAATACAGGCTATCGCCGGTTACGGATAATGGATGAAAGTAAGAACCATACAGTTGGGCATAATCCTTCCCTGAAGCTAATTCGTAAGGGTCGCTCCAAGGGCCGGTAATCTCTACCGCCGTACGCATGGTGATATTATACCGATCAGCATTGAAATAGGCCATAATCCATTTTTTATGTGTATTGTTATAGATGAACGATAGTTCACCTACCTTATCGTCTATCAGGATAGTAGCTTTACTTTCATCACCTTTGACCCATTGACTGGCAGTAGCGTTCCAGTATTCGTAATTATTCCGGATTTCGATATCCGATTCCCGGAAACGCGCCAAATGCGCAGGGCTATCTCGTCCCGTTTGCGTACCCACCATATACACATAGCCATCTTTCTTGAAATATCCAACTTGTCCAAAATTGCTGGTTGATGAGAACACAACATTTTCACATTTCGTCCATGTTTGACCATTATCTATAGACTTATACATCCCCGAATAATTCGTGACCCACCCTGTCCATGACCTGATGTTAAAATAATGCACATAATCGGCACCATTTGCCCGAATGGCTGCAGTAGGAATAGATGTCCAATCACCATTACCCGACTGGTCTTTTCCCCCGTAGATGATTTCACGGGCATTCCCATTAGGGTTAGTGGCCATATTATTCAAAAGCAATCCGTCCGTCAAATCATCGTCTTCAGAAAAAGCTAAAACATTAGATCGCCAGCTACCGCCATTTGGCCCGGGGTTACCAGCGTTGGGTGCAAAATCACTACCGAAGGTATCCCCGAAAAAAATTCCGTATTTCCCCGGATCCATTTCCCATACCACGCCAAGATCAGTTCCTCCGACATTCCATTTGGTTGCCGTATTGTTTGGATTCGGAAAGGCCTCACCGCCGATGGTTCGCCCCGTTACGCGGGATATTCGGTTAACGCTTCTGATAAAAAATCCCCAACGGTTATCAACGGTCAATGTGAGCTCCTTAGACGATTTACCATCTTGATAATAAGCCCGCAGTATCAATTGGAATGATTCGGGGTCATTGGCTTGAATGGTATAGGTAAATATGTAGGAAGAGGAGAGCTCCTGTCGGTCTATCTTGACTATATATGGAGCTCCCCCACTCTTCTGTACTGTAAGATACGCGATAGCATCAAGCTGGTTGAAGCGCAAGACGGTCGATACTGTTTTTGTCTGTCTCGCTGGGATCAGGTTTGCTTCTGAAACGACAATCTCATCTTTAGGTTCCACAACAGCCTCACCGCCCCCCTTCCCTTTACTACAAGCGAGCAACAGCAGCAAGGAAGCAAGGACAGCCAGCCTATAGTTGATGATGATTACCTGTTTCATTTTATCCATCACTTAATTTCAACAATTTCTGCTTCCGAATAATACCTTTCCGATCTCCCTTCCATCCTAGCCTCATCGGTTAAATAGCCCGAAAGCTTAACCACAAAGCGGTAGGTCTTGGTAGGGTCTATTGTAATATCTCGTGTTGTTTCCTCGCCAGCCAAGACAATAATTTCGCGATAGATATCATCTTCTACCTTTTGGATATCTACTTCCAATGGTCTTTTAAACTCCGCAGCTATCGCTGTGGGTATCGCCCACTTTAAGGTCACGACATTCTCCTGTTTGGTATAATTCAGGTTGCTTACTTTTGGTAAGCTATAATTAAGCCCTTTAAAATCAATAATGTCCCTATCGTAACAGCTTACGAGCGATACAGCGATGAACGCCAATAGGGTAACTCGAATTAAATATTTCATCTGTAAATTCTTTTACGATTAATAGCCTACATTCTGCGTATAATTGCCTTTTGCCCAATTCATTTGCGGTTGTGGTATTGGGAAATACTCGTCGCGCCCGGCGGTAAAGCGCGCAATACTCATCCACGAGAATCTGTTTTTCTCGACGGCAAAATAATCATTCATCGTTTTCTCTAAAATTCCCCAGCGCTGCAAATCAAAGAAACGGCGCCCTTCACCCGCCATTTCCAAACGGTTTTCCCATTGCATTGCTTTCCATGCGAACTCCTTATCCCAGGTACAGTTCACCCCAGGTTTATAGGTTTCTATTTTATAGTTCATAATGGGACTGCCATCACGCATCACTAAACGACTAGTGCTATTGGCAGCACGTTCTCGTATTTTATTAATGAGCGGTAATGCCTCATTCCAACGATCCAGTTGGATAAGCACTTCTGCTTTCCACAGCAGCACCTCATCATAGCGAATCATCCGTTTGTTCATGGAGTTGAACTGCCACCCATCGTATAACAAGCAATTACAATCTGGCGGAACCAATTCTTTAACGGATTTCAGGTAACCGTACTCAGCAGGATTACGAATTCCGCTTTTTTCGAAGAGTAAATCAGTTTTATATTTCCAAGGCTGTCCCGGAGCAACTGCGGTATGACTAAATCTTGGATCGAATGTATGCTGACCGAAAAATACCGCATCGCCATCGGCATAACTACCCTCGTTATAGTTATCAAAGAGCGGCAAACCATCAGAGCCCGTCTTAAATGCATTACCCATCGAATAGCTAATCTGATGGAAGCCACAGCACTGAAATCCGCCCCATTGGAAAGGGTGATTGAGTCCTTCGCTTCGATTAATCTTTCCTCCTGTGGAGCTACCATCATCAATCGAATACTGGATTTCCCAAATAGATTCTTTTGTCTTGTTATCAAAATTAATGTCAAAATTTTCAGCAAAATCAGCTTGTAGGCCAACTTTCCCCCCCTCCTGATTGGTTAATTTTTCTAAGTAAGCAAGCGCTTCGGTTAATCTGTCTTTGTTAATATTCACAACGGCATTCCGATCATCCTGTTCATACGCCATAAACATCAGCGTACGCGCCACCATGGCCGTTGCCGCATTTTTATCCACTCTGCCTTTTTCGGGCTGGGTTTCGGGAAGCAGCTCTTCGGCTTCTTTGAAATCAGCTAATATTCGTTGCCATAGATATTGATCGTTAGGCTGACTTCTATCCCTGTTGGGAACCGCTTCAAATTCAGCTGATGTTCCCACCACTGTTTCATCGATATAAGGCATATATTTAAAGAACTCTTTCAGTCGGAAATGCGTGAATGTCCGAATGAATTTCATTTCCCCAAGGCGGGCATTTTTCTGCGGAAAATCTTCCTCAGAGATTGTTTCAAGCCTTTGGATGGCAGTATTACACCGCTGGATGATCTGGTAAGACACATACCACGGAAAGTCGAGGGGCCAGCCATTGGGATTGACATTCACAAAGGTCTCCATAAAGAACCAACCATCGCCGTCCCATGTACCGCCCCCTCCCTTATAGGAATCATCAGAACGTAATGAACCCGACCACCATGGTGCGAATGGGGAGTCCCAAGATGGAATATCCGTCATCCGTGCATAAGCTGCAGTCACAAAGCCTTCCATATCTTCAGGTTTCGTTAGCAGCGATTCGTCCAATACTTGTTTTGGAGCGATATCTAGTGCATTTGTACAGCCCATTGCCCACAGTGCAAAAGCGAAGGGTAGTAAGGTAAATTTAACTATTTTCATAATTAGTGATTTTAGAAGGTAACGTTAATACCAAAAGTTGCATAAAATGGTGTTAGGTAGCCATAACCAGGCATTTCCGGATCAAAGCTGGTATACTGATCTTTACCCCATGATTTTTTAAGCGTGAACACATTGCGTGCAGAGGCATACAATCTAAGCCGCTGCATTTTCATCTTACTGGCGATGACCGATGGGAAGGTATAGCCCAACTCGATGGTGCGCAGCTTGAGGTATGACCCATCCTCCACGAAATAACTGGAGAGACGATGCTCCGCATTGGTTGTGGAATTCGTTATAGCCGGAATATCAGCATTTGGATTATCAAAATACCAAGCATCTAAAATACGCGTTGGGTGATTTTTTTGAGCCGGAACGGAAATATTCCACAAATCGGATTCTCGCTTCCAGGCATTATCTACTTTGTTGCCGAAAACACCTTGGAAGAAAACATTGAGATCGATGTTACGATAACTGAAATCAAAGGTCATCCCGCCAAAGAAATCTGGGTCAGTAATGCCTATATAAGTACGGTCATTCAATTCTTCGATAACACCATTGCCGTCCAGATCTTTATACCGAATCCGTCCGATAGCTTTACCAATCTGTTCAGGAGAGTTATCCACTTCTTCTTGTGTTTTAAATATCCCATCAGCTACCAAACCATACAGAATATTAGGAGTCCGCCCTAATACCAGATCGTTAATCCCGTCGCCCGGGTATTTGTTGATGACGTTTTCAGGCAGGCTCACAATTTTCGTTTTATAGGTACCTAAATTGGCCGAAATACTATACTGGAACGCATGTTTTGGGTCGTTACGGTAACCGATTTCAAATTCGATGCCCCGGTTATTCATGTCTGCACCATTGATCCACGGCTCACCACCTTCGCCCATCGCAGCGATATAGGGTGTTTGCACCAAAATATCGGTTGTTTTTTTGAAATAGTAGCCCAATGACCCGCTTATTCGGTTATCCAGAAAACCGAAATCAACAGCCACGTCGGTTTGTGTGGTGGTTTCCCATTTCAGATCGGGATTTCCCAACCACGTTCTCCGATAACCAGAATACAGTGGTCCGGTTTCGTTTCCCTCTATTGGATACGACGTTCCAAAATAATCGGTGGTGAATGGTGTGGAAGTATATCCTCGTGGTAAACCTTGAACGTTTCCATTTGCACCCCAACCCGCACGAATCTTCAACTCCGAAAGCCAATTGTACTGCTGCATAAACGACTCGTTCTTTATGCGCCATCCTGCCGAAAATGCCGGGAACACAGCATAGCGATTGTTGGCACCAAAGAGTGATGACCCATCACGGCGCAGGGTAGCGGAGAATAAGTATTTATTGTCATAAGCATAGTTAGCTTTGCCAAACAGCGAAAAATAAACGTATTCATCTGCCGAACTACCAAGCGAATACTTAGTGCCTGTAGTGATACCGATATGGGCAAAATCCCGATCCTCGAGGTAAACGCCCTCTCTCCTTGCAGAAAAGCCTTCTTGTACAAAGCGGGTATATTCTACACCGGCTACCGCATCAAGTGTATGTTTAGCTTTACTTAGGTTATAAGACAAGGTGTTGGTCCACACATAGCTTAATGGATGGGATTGACTATTGCCTACATAATTTTCACCGTCGCTATTCCGTCCGCCGGTTTCCGACCAAAGCTTATCTAATGTACGGTTATAAGCATTACCGTAATCTACGCCAAATTGCGTACGCGCGGATATTCCGTTCCAAATTTTGAGATCGGCAAAGATGTTTCCGATTATCTTTACATAATGATTAATATTATCCTTACTATCGGTAAGCAACCGAATTGGGTTGGTAAAATCATCAAAGCCAGCAGCACCAGCCCATCCTCCATTGATATCATGAACAGGAACCGCTGGAGGATTAATCAATGCCCAGCGCATTTCATTACCTCCTTTGTACTGCAGATACGATACAGCGAGGTTTTCGCCAATTTTCAGCCGATCATCAATTAGACTATACTCCGTATTGGCACGAATGGAGTATTGCCGGAAAAATGTGTGAATCTGCGTTCCTTCATTATTGTAATAGCCCAATGAAAACAAGCTCCTTGATCGGTCAGTTCCGGTGGAAACCGTGAGCTGATGGCTGGTCATCAGCGCTGATTGGAGTAATTCATCCAACCAGTCTGTGTCGGATCCTTTCACTGTATGCTCCGCGTTGAGCCATTCTGCAGGCTTTGCAGCGTCCAACACTGGTCTTCCGTTAGCATCCCTATGCCAGGTGAAGTCGTAAGTAGTTGGCAACGACATGGGCAAACCATATACAGCCTCGTCATACGCGTATGCCCGAAACATAGCAGTTCCGTATTGCTCGGCATTCATCAGGGTAGGCTTATTTGTAACGGTGCTTAATGCTACACTACCATTGTATTCTACAGTGGTTTGGCCAACTTTCCCTTTTTTCGTTTGAATCAATATCACCCCTCCCGATGCTCTTGCGCCATAGATACTTGCTGAGGCCGCATCTTTCAAGACTTGAATGGATTCGATATCCCCAGCATTGATATCCCGGAGATTCAAATTCTCTGTCGGCATTCCATCCAGCACAATCAAGGGTTTAACACCTCCCGATAGGGATGAAATCCCCCTGATCTGTATCCCCACACCTTCAGAAGGATCCCCACCATTTGTGGTAATGTGTACCCCAGCGAGCTTTCCCTGTAGAGATTTCATTGCATTTGCCGCCGGATTTTTCGCAATATCGCTTGCACCTGCCGTTACGATTGACCCTGTTAAATCCGCTTTCTTCTGGGTCATGTATCCAGTATACACTTCCGCTTCCGCAAGCATATAAAGGTCATCCTCCATCGCCACATCAATGGTGGCTGAACCTTCAACAGTGCGCTCTATCGGCTTCTTTCCCGTATAAGAGAACACCAATATAGCTTCTCCTGAAGCAACCCGAATTTCATAGTTCCCGAGCTGGTTTGTCGTTGTTCCAACCGCAGTGCCTTTTACGCGAACACTAACACCCGTCAGGGGCTCGTTTGTACCTACTTCCAAGACTTTTCCCCGCACTATTCGATCTTGTAGTGCCGCAAGGGGGGCACCACTTGCATTGAACTGAATAACAAGACCTAAAATCAAAAAAGGCCATATGATTCTGTTCCTTGCGCTAAAAAAAGTTTTCATAATTTAGTTATTGGTTAATGGTTTCACTTAAATCATCGAGATGCCATTTAAACGATTAAGCATAACGTGAATTTTTTTAGTGGTTATTACTATTTATTTACATGTCTTCAATAGCCCACGAAAAAGGTGACATGATCAGTTTAATCGTTTAAGCAAAAACAGCATAAACGTCTAGCAAAGCTTTGTGTGTTTACATTCATGTTGATAATTTATAATTTGGTTTCTGAGACAATATTAAGCTTAATCGATTAAACAAACAAATTTTATATTCGATTTTTTATATCATTTTTTTGCCCCTATTATTTTATGGATCCTTTGGTACCAAAAAAGAGCCAGAATAATGCATTATCTGGGCTCTTTCTAAAAATTTATAAAAAATTGTTAATTCGATCGTAATCCGGCTACCGCTGTTACTGCTTCTTTATATACATTACCTGCCCACCTCCGGATGCTAAGCTTAAAGTAAGCGTGTCTTTATGGCTTACCGTTTTTGTTTGTTTAATCAGATGATCTGGCTTTTTATCAATATCGGGTGCATCGGCATACCATTCAAGGGTATAATTACCTTTAGGTAAAAAGTCTAAAACCATAGTAAGGGTCCGAGCTTCGGTATTATTTATTGTGCCAACATACCAATCGGTACCTTTACGTCTGGCAATTGTTATATATTTTCCCACTTCAGCATTAGACACATAAGTTTCATCCCATATTGTCGGAACTTTCCGTAAAAATTCAAAACCTGGCTGCCCCTCATAGGCTTCAGGATAGTCGGCTACCATATTGAGGTAGCTTTCTAGGACAACATACATAGCCAACATATGACAACGTGTACCGATCATTAACGGCCGGGTGTATTGTGTTTTAAATTGCGTGGCCGGAACGGCTCTGAATCCACCTAAATGATAATCTGCTGCTCCTGCGAGCAAACGGGTAAAAGGCATGTCAATATCGTGATCAGGGCTTAGACCTTCTTTGCTCCATTTATTCACTTCATAATTAAGCGTTCCTTCACGAGTAAATTCATTGGGGTAAGTTCGATGCAACCCCGTAGGCTTATATGCCCCATGAAATTGTATAAATAAGTGATGTTCTGCCGCCTTTTTCAAAATTTCTTCCTGAATATTAACCATCTCCTGATCATCCCGTTCCAAAAAATCAACCATCATGCCCTTGATGCCCCATTTTTCAAATTGTGCAAAAGACTCCTCTAACTTCGGGTATATGGCTTTCCAATGAACCCACACATGTATCCCTACGCCCTTTTGTTTGGCATAGTCGCAAACTTGCTGCATATCTAAACTCGTCACTGTCTGGGTTACATCGGTGTTTGGGCCAACAATACCATAATTTGCAGCATCGCTTTTATACCAGGCAAAACCACCATATCCAATTACCGAATGATAGTCGATCTGGTTTTTGGCACAAAAGTCAATATAATATTTATTGGTTTCAAAGTTTATCCCGGGAGGAAAAGTCGTATCTGGCACAACATCGCCGTTCCACCAATGGAATGAAGTCTTTCCTGGCTTCAACCAAGAGAAGTCTTTCATTTGAGTTGGTTCATTTAAGTTGGTCAATATATTGGATTCAATCAAGGTACCTATACGATCGCTAATCATCATCGTACGCCATGGGGTACGATGAGGGAGCATAGCCTTTACTTTTATTTCTGTTTGCCCTTGCAAGGGGGACAGCTGACTTTTTAGGATACCGTCATGCTTCGTCAGATACATTCCTGCATAATTTCTCAAATTAGCTTCGGTAATTGCCATATAAATTTTTCCGGGAAACTCAAACAAAGCCGGCATATCCATTAATATACCCGTTTTAAGCGCACTTAACCTTAGCTTTTGATAAATGCCTTCATGCGTATTATTGTAATTATCCCAAAGGAGGGTTCGAACCATGGGATCACCGGAAATATTAAAGTTACTGTTTTCGTCGGTTAATATATACGATGACCAATTTTCCTGTTTCGGAAATTCATAGCGAAAAGCTAATCCGTCATTAAAAGCGCGAACTGCTAGGTTCACCCGTCTCTTTCCTCCTCTTCGTTCAACTAAGGGAATAACGACTTCGTTGTGCTCGTCTCTTACGGTTTTTACTTTACCAACAACTAAATCGTAATGTTCGTCTACCTTATTAAAAAGAGGTTTGAGCACTTGAAGTGCAGCACCAAAGTTATCCGCACCGCTAAAGGCAAGACCTAATTCCGAATCGTCAATTAAGGTTTTTCCTTTATATATTATTTTATATACCGGCGCTTTTTGCGTGAGTTTAAATGAAAAGATGAGCTGACCATCAGGCGATGTTAATTGAATAGGATTTTGTGCCAATACAGGCAAGGTGATCATCAATAAAAAGAAGAAAGAGAGCTTTTGTAGTATATTCATGTTATTTGTTTTAAATAAGGTGAACGAATCTAAGATTGAAATACTGGCAATTAAGGAATCAATTATAATGAGGATTTTGTTTCAAATTTGCGCTCTTCTTAATCCCTCTATTGCAAATTCCCATCCCCATTCATATGGCGTATCAAAAACTTGCTTCCAATATTTATCATAAAAGGCATTAAAAGCTGCTTGATCGCTTTCTTTTAATTTCCTAAGCAAGGTATCATCTTCCTTTGTAGATATCATAATTCATTTATCTAGATTAATAGGCAGAGCACCTAATAATCAGTTAGCTTAATCGATTAAATAATTGCTAAAGGTACATTTTTTTTAAACTTGTCAAGTCAAGACGACTAAAAAGATGTATCTTGGAAATTTTAAACTTATACATGAATTTCAGCTATACAGTTTAATCGTACAAGCAAAAGAGCATGCTAGAAACATGCTAGCAAAATGCTGTATTTTAAAATCCATGTTAATAATATAATTGGTTTTCTACAACAAAAGAGAACGTAATCGATTAAACAGACAAATTTTATTTATCTATTTTGTTATAGACCAAGGTTAAGCGATTTTTAATTACTTCTTAAATTCCCTTCAGGGTTGTCGCTGAAGGGAATTTAAGAAGTAATTAATGGATTATAGGGACTTAAATCCCCGAGCCTACCGCCCGGTCCAAATGAACATATCCGCCATCCACGTGAATTAATTGTCCGGTGGTATGAGAAGATTTTGGCGATAACAAAAAGACTGCCATTGCAGCAATCTCGGCAGTGGTGGTCATGCGTTGTTCCAACGGAATTCTATCCGTTATTTTCTTTAATGTTTCCACTGGATTTTCCAGGGTTTGAATCCAGCTATCATATTGCGGTGTAGCGCATTCTGCAACGACGATAGCATTAACGCGAATATTATAAGGCAAAAGTTCAACGGCCCATTCTCGTGTTAGCGCATTCCGTGCACCATTAGATGCGGCGTAAGCAGAGGTGCCACCTTGTCCGGTTTCCGCGGTTTTAGAACTTATGTTTAAGATAGTACCTTTATGCTTTTTTAAAGAAGGTAATGTATAATGTGCCATCAAATAATAATGAATCAAACTGTTATGCAAGCCATTGATAAATGTTTCATAGCTTCCATGTTCAAGACTTACACCATCATTAAGTCCTGCATTATTCACCAAGCCGTCAATTCGTCCAAAATGCTCCAGCACTTCGTTAACAGCCCGCCCACATTCTTCGGGTTTGGTGAGTTCAGCTTCAATCGCAAAGGCATCTCCACCCTTAGCTTTAATCTCGTCTACTACAATTGCGTTATCGACCATTTTGCGTCCGATAACAACCGGTATAGCCCCTTCTTCTGCCAAAGCAATCGCAATACCTTTTCCGATACCCTTGGCCCCTCCTGTAACGACAATAATTTTATCTTTTAATTGTAAATCCATTTTTTCTGTTGTGAGTTGCCCGTTGTGAGTTGCTCGTCTAAAACCAACTACAACCTATAAAATTTCTCTGCATTCTTATACCAGATCATCTCTTGCTCATCTGCCGACAGTTTAGATAGGTGCTTATCCAGTAATTCAATCACCTGCCCATACGATGCCGCTACCAAACACACTGGCCAGTCCGACCCGAATAGCAAACGCTTCGGCCCGAATATATCCAAAAGGTGATTGATATAATAGGTAAAATCATCCGGCTTCCATTGCTTCCAGTGCGCTTCGGTTACCATTCCAGAAAGTTTGCAATAAACATTAGAATGTTGAGCAAGTGTCCGCATTTCAGCGGCCCACGGATCAGTTTTTCTTGAACTAATATAGGGCTTAGCCAAATGATCCACTACAAACCGTTGTTCTTCGCTAAAATGGTTTAAAAATTTAGCGGCCGCTGGTAGCTGTTTAGGTTTAACCAAAAGATCGTAAGCCAAGTCGAATTTATGCAGCGCCGCAACGCCCCTAATGAAGGCCGGACTTAGCATAAATTGTGGATCAGTCTCACCTTGCAAAATATGCCGGAATCCCTTCAGCTTAGGAAAAACGCTAAAATGAGCCAATCTTTCTTCGATGTGTACATCTTTTAAATCTACCCATCCTACAACACCTTTTATAAAGGCATGCTGCTGGGCCAACGCCAACAGAAAATTGGTTTCTGCTTCCGACTGGTCGGCCTGTACGGCAATACACCCAGCCACATCATTAGCCTGCAATATAGGAGCTAAGTCGGTCGGCAAAAAGTCACGCTGAATAACCACCATATCGTCTGTTATCCAAGTGTCCTTTACTTTATCGTAGATCCAAAAATGCTGATGTGAATCAATGCGCTTCATAAGCCTTTACTACTTGCCTAGACGTTCCTAAGCCATCGGCTCCAAGTTCAACTACGTCCCCAGGTTTTAGATAAACTGGCGGCTTAAATCCTAATCCCACACCTGCTGGCGTGCCTGTAGAAATAATATCGCCAGGCAACAAGGTCATAAATTGGCTGATATACGAAACGATAAATGGTACGTTAAATATAAGGTTTTTGGTATTACCATCTTGCACCCTCTGCCCGTTTACACTTAGCCATAAACGCACATTATTGATGTCTGCTATTTCGTCTTTAGTTGCTAAAAACGGCCCAACTGGTGCAAAGGTATCACAACCTTTTCCTTTATCCCATGTTCCGCCGCGCTCTAACTGATATTCCCTTTCGGAAACATCATTATGTAAAACATAACCAGCAACGTAATCCATCGCATCGCCTTCGCTTACATAACTTGCCTTCTTGGCTATTACAATACCAAACTCAACCTCCCAGTCGGTTTTAACAGACCCTTTGGGAATAATAATATCGTCATTCGGGCCAATTAGAGAAGTTGTTGACTTCATAAAAATAATAGGCTCTGTTGGTATTTTTGCATTCGTCTCTGCAGCATGATCTTTATAATTGAGACCTATACAAACAATTTTGGAAGGTCTGGCAACTGGACTACCCAATCTGGTTCCTTTGGGCACTTCAACCAGCGTTGTCTCGTTGGCCTTAACGAATTCTTCCAACCTAGCTAAACCATTGTCTTCGAAAAAAGCTTCATTAAAATCACCACCTAAGGCAGATACATCAAAAAATTTTCCGTCTAATTGTACACCTATTTTTTCACGGTTAGGCTCACCGTATCTTATTAGTTTCATTCTCTTTTTCGTTGTTCGTTATTCGTTGTTCGTTATTCGTGATGACCAGTTTACAGACCAACAACCAATAACCAACAACTAACAACGATGTTAGTTGTTCAACTTAATAAACCCTCCATCGATGGGGTAATCATTTCCCGTTATAAAGTCTGCTTCATCAGAACATAAATATAGCGCTAATTTTGCAATCTCCTCCGGTTTAGCCATTCTACCAATGGGTTGACTAGCCGATAATTTAGCAAACATTTCTTCTTCCTTACCGGGATAATTTTTAGCGATAAAGCCATCGACAAATGGTGTATGCACCCTGGCCGGAGAAATGCTATTGCAGCGAATGCCGGAAGCGATATAATCCCTGGCAACAGACAAGGTCATAGCAGCGATAGCACCTTTACTCATCGAATAGGCAAAACGATCGGTAATACCTACTTGTGCTGCTATAGAGGCCAAATTCAAAATAACTCCATTTTGTTGTGCTTTCATCAATGGAATTACGCTATACAAGGCATTATAGGCTCCTTTTACATTTACACTATAAACCCGCTCAAAATCTTCCGCACTGCAATTCTCCAAATTTCCTACGTGTGCAATACCGGCATTATTTACTAATATATCAACTTTGCCGATAGCTCGCACGGTTTGCTGCATTTCTTCTTGGTTACTCACATTAACAGCATGTTCAAAAGCTTTGCCCCCCGCTGCATTTATTTCTTCTACAACTGCCGTAGCTGCTGCCGCATTCAACTCTAGTATATGCACTTCGGCGCCCTGTGCTCCAAAGAGCAGGCTAATTGCTTTTCCGATACCACTACCTCCCCCGGTAATAATGGCTGTTTTTCCTGTTAAATTAAACATGTCTATATAAATTAGTATCAAGATATAAGTATCAAGACTTTATTAAGTTATAAGTTATCAAGTTATCAGTCCGCAATGCCCTATGTGTACTACTTAACGACTATTACGACTAAACAACTATCTCAAATCTAATATACTCACATCTACCCTTAAAGCGAAACTCCTCTTCGCCATGGAATAAAATCATCTTGCCCCAGTTTAACCGCTTTAGGTGTCTCTTGTCCACTTGCTACAGCGAGTACATAATCTAAGATACGAGCGGCTGCTTGTTCGATGGTTTCTGTACCTTCGATAATAGACCCACAATTGATATCAATGATATCGGGCATTCTCTCATAAGTCTTCGTATTCGTAGAAAGTTTAATAACCGGCGCAATCGGATTTCCGGTTGGTGTTCCCAATCCGGTAGTAAACAATACTACATTTGCTCCAGCCGCCACTTCTGCTGTTGTGCTTTCCACATCATTTCCTGGCGTACATAATAAATTTAAGCCGGGCATATTCGCAAGCTCCGGATAGTCTATCACCGCCTGCACAGGCGATGTTCCCCCTTTTTTTGCAGCTCCAGCAGATTTAATAGCATCGGTAATTAATCCGTCGCGAATATTTCCAGGTGAAGGGTTGGCATAAAAACCACTTCCATCTTGTTCTGCCTTTGCATTATAGGTTTTCATCAACTCCATAAAGCGTAATGCTGTTTTTTCATCTGTACATCTATCGCTTAGTTCCTGCTCTACCCCACAGAGCTCGGGAAACTCCGATAAAATAACGGATCCCCCCATGGCCACCAACATATCCGATACATAACCCAAAGCCGGATTAGCGGAGATTCCCGAAAAACCATCTGAGCCACCGCATTCTAAACCAATGCAGAGTTTAGCTAGTGCGGCAGGTCTCCGTTCTTGTTTGTTTGCTTGCATCAATCCCGCAAAAGTGTGCTTCAAAGCTTCCTGTAATAATACTTTCTCCGATCCTACTTTCTGCTGTTCAAAAACGTAAAGCGGCTTATCAAAACTTGGATCACGCTTTACTATTTCATTTTTTAGAATACTCGCTTGCGCATGCTGACAGCCTAAACTCAACACCGTTGCTCCTGCAACGTTAGGATGCACGATATAACCCGCAAGTAGGCCACACAAAGCATCAGAATCCATACGGGTACCTCCACAGCCCATATCGTGGTTTAAAAATTTTATACCATCAATATTAGCAAAGAGTTTATGTTCTTGCGGTGCTGCATTACCCATGTGTAAATCGGCTGCAAGAATCTCTTCAACCGAGGCTCCCGTTTGATATAGCGAAATCAGCTGGTCTACTTCGGGCTCATAACTTTTTGGCTTTTTAAATCCTAGCTTTTGCTCAAAAGCTTCTTTCATAACCAATACATTCCTGTTCTCGCAAAACACTAAGGGAATAACCAACCAATAATTAGCTGTCCCCACACTACCGTTTTTTCTATGGTAGCCTAAGAATGTTCTATCACTAAAATTGGAGACATCAGGCAGCTGCCAATCTAACTTTCTAGTACCCAATTTAAAATCATTCGCCGCATGGTAGATATTCGCAGTAGTGAGGGCTTCTCCTTTTGCCAAAGCACTATTCGTTTTGCCAACGAGCACGCCATACATATAAATTTCCTGCTCGGGCGCCATAGGGCTTGTGGTAAACTTATGTTTCGCGGCAACCGGACCCGCCAATGCAAATCTATCGCCTTTAAAATGAATCTCTTCCCCTTCGGGCAAATCCTGCAAAGCAACCAGCACATTATCAGCTGGATGGATCTGTAAATATTTTTTTATCATTGTCATGTTATCTTTTTAAGTTGTGAGCCTGTCCGCCTATTGGCGGATTGCCAGTTGCGTGTGCTACTTCTCCTACGTTTTAGTTATAAGTCCTACGTTTTAAGTGTGCTCAAGCCTTATGCTCATCGAGCGAAAAGCTTAAAAAGTTACCAGTTCCGAGTTGCCAGTTGTGAGTGCGCACTGTCTTATGCTCATTTTCATTGGCTAATTCACTACTCAAAACTTAACAACTATCGTTGCTTAGCTACTATTACGACTCAACTATTATCAATACTTAATTAGTATCAAGATGTCAGTATCAAGTATCAAGACCTTTCTAAAGTTATGAGTTGTGAGTTATAAGTCCTATATGGTTTACAATTCACTCATCACTTATTAAGTCTTTTCCAAATAACGCTTTAACTACTTAACTATTAATATCTTATATCTGATATCTGATGTCTAATATCTAACATCTAACTACTTTAGCTTAAATATTTCTTTCATCAACAACCACTTTTCACCATCTTTTGCTTGCGGCAAGGGTTGTTGATATTTCCACATCAATTCTTCCCACTCTTGTACCTTAGGGTTTCCAGCATCCATTGCTGCTTTATTTTCAAAGCTAAAATCATCCTCTACGTGCATGGTCATAAACAAACGGCTACCCAAGCGGTAAATATGCATATCAAGAATACCTGCGTTAACAATGGATTGTTTTATTTCCGGCCAAATGGCCTGGTGATAGTGTTCGTATTCGGCCATTAATGCTTCATCATCTTTTAGGTCGAGTGCTAATGCGTATGTTTTCATGTAGATAAAGTAAAATTTAAAAGTAAAAATTCAAAAGTAAAAAGCGAAAAGCTTAAAGCTATAAAGCAGAAAACTATCATCTGCTATTGCCATTCATCGTTCACCACTCGCAACTCGCAACTCACAACTTATAACTTATAACTTACAACATCTTAATCCATAAGATCCCACGATTGCGAAGCATAACAGAGGTACTATATATGCGACTTGGATACTGTTAGCAGCAACAGAAACAAGTCCCATAAGTAAGGGTATAACAGCCCCCCCTATAATAGACATTACCAAAAATGACGATGCTATTTTTGTTTCCTCACTTGTGAGGCTTTGTATACCTAACGAAAAAATGGTGGGATACATGATAGACATGAAGAATGGAACAGCAATTAAGGCATATAGCGCTACGCCACCCGAAGATGTCACGGCAATTAATAGCAATGCCACACACAGCAATCCATATAGAGCCAATAAAACTGCGGGTCTAACATATTTCATTAAGAAGGTACCACTGAACCTACCCAGCATAAAGCCTACCATCGCCACCGAACCAAATAAATAAGCGGCATTCTTCTCGCCCATATCGGCAACCTGATGTGCATAGCGGATAAAGAAACTCCCTACTCCTACCTGAGCACCCACATAAAAAAACTGACTTACCACTGCCCATAGAAAATGCTTATGCTTAAATACTTTAAATGAAAAGTTTACCCCTACCGCATGTTCTCCTGTCTCCTCTTCATGCTGTTGTTCCGGCAGCTTGGTAAAGACAAACAATAAGAGCAAAGCTAATACGACTCCTGCAATCACTAGATAAGGGACTTTAACCGTATCTGCTTCCGTTTGTAAATAGTTATTTAAACCTTCTCGCCCCATAGCAGCCAACTCCTCTGGACTATGTTCAATTCCAGATAGAATGAATTTTCCACCTAAAATAGGTGCTACAACTGCACCTAGACCGTTAAACGATTGCGCAAAGTTTAACCGTTGCGTAGCCGTTTCCTTATCCCCCAATACCGAAATATAAGGATTTGCAACGGTCTCTAAAAATGTCGCGCCAGCGGCAATAACAAAGATCGCGGTTAGAAAAAAAAGATAGCTGCGCTCGGAAGCTGCCGGAATGACTAATAATGCACCTGCTGCATATAAAATTAAACCTAATAAAACGCCTTTCTTATAGCCATAACGCTGCATATACAAGCCCGCTGGAATGGCTACGACAAAATAACTAATATAAGCCGAAGTGTCAATTAAGGAAGACTGCAGGTCATTCAGGGCAAAAGCTTTTCGAAGATGAGGGATAAGTATGGGATTTAGATTATGGAGCAAGGCCCATAAAAAAAACAAAGAGGTCACCAAAATAATTGGTATAAGCGTACTTTTTTTCGACATAAAATAATCTTAGGTTCAATTCTTCAAATAAAATTTATCTTTTGGTAAAGCCAAATACAAATTACGCCATTTAAGAAATGAATTCCCTAGCCAATTTTAGCCAAATATTCAGTTATTTTAGCATATTTCCACTATCAGTAATAAGTTTCTCAATGGCAGATAAGAGACCTATAAATAGCTTTTTTAATGCAAACCGATTAATTTGCATTAAAAAAACTATTTAGCTAAGTTTAATTTATATTTGTTAAAATAACTGAATATAGGACTTATTAAAGAATAGGCAAACCAATTTACAGATGAAGCCTCAATTACTAAAAATGAGTACTGCCCCAACACAATCTTTTAGTGTGCGGCAAGATTTTGTTCCTTATATTAATAATCGATGGCACTACCATGCGGAAGTAGAATTAATTCATTTTTATAAGGGAAAAGGGACACAATTTATTGGCGACCAGATTAATCACTTTCATTCGGGCGACATTGTCTTGGTAGGTTCGCAATTACCCCATTATTGGCGATTTGATGAACACTACTTTGACGAACACAACCAAGATAACGCAGACGTCCGTGTTGCCCATTTCAATGAAACTTTTTGGGGAAAAGACTTTTTAGAACTTCCTGAAAATTTAGCCATTAAACAGTTACTTGAAAGGGCAAAAAGAGGAATCCAAGTCACGGGTTCTGCAAAAATGAAGGTGGCACAGCTACTCGAAGAGTTACTGAAATCGGAAGGGACGAAGCGGATTATTTTTCTTATGGAGGCTCTTTACACTATTGCCGACAGTTCTTACCAGCTGATTTCGTCTATCGGGTTTCATCCAAATTTACAAGACGAAGAGAAAAGGCGAATCAACAATATATTTGACTATACCCTTGGCAATTTTCGTCAAAAAATAAGCCTAGAAGATATTTCTGTCATAGCAGGAATAAGCTCGAATTCCTTTTGCCGTTATTTTAAAGCTAAAACGGGCAAAACCTATTCGCGATTTCTTTTGGAAATACGGGTAGGACATGCCTGTAAACTCCTAATTGAAAACAAAATGAGTGTAAAGCAGCTATGCTATGAAAGTGGTTTTAATAATTTTGCCAGCTTTCACAAATATTTCAAACAAATTACAGAAAAAAGCCCCTTGGCTTATCAAAGGGCTTTTTTGGAAAAAGGCTAAGAGCGGAAAGTTCTAAGTTATACGTTGTAAGTAATAAGTTTTAAAAAGCGCTATACACTCCCAACTGGCAACGCACAACTTTTACCGTGTACCATCGCAGACTCCTCTAAAATAACCTACAGACTCTGCAATACCCGCAAGTGGATCCTTCATATCTTTTTCATATTCTAAACCGCATGCTCCGGTATATTTTATCTTCCTTAACATCCTAACAAAGGCAGGAATATCAATTATGCCACGATCAAGCTCGCAGGTAGTACCTTCATTGGTAGCAGCAGTAACATTTTTTAAATGGATATCAAAAATACGTTTACTATATTTTTGTAAATCTGCTACAGAATCCTGTCCATCTCGTTTATTATGTCCCATATCAAAACAAAGGCCTACCCTCGGGTCTAGATCTTTTACCAAATCATAGATAACGGAAGCGCTTGGATACAGTTTATCCTGCGGACCATGATTATGGATGGCAAAGTGGATATTGTATTCCTTAGCTTTTTCGGAAACATAAGGAAGATCTTCGTGGTTAGGAATACCTATTAGCAAATTAACCCCTACACGCTTAGTATAATCAAATGCGTGATCGATTTCCTCTTTTGTTTTCATATAAATAGGTCCTACGCCATATCCGGTTACTCCAGATGCTTTTAGTTTGGCGTGAAAAGCGGCAATCTGTTCATCCGTGCTGTTCAAAGGCAAATGAAAATCCTTAATACAGAGGTAGTGTACATCTACTTTTTTCATCATAGCCAAGGATTCATCCAGATTAAAATGTAAAAAGCTGTAACCCGCCATTCCAAGTTTAAAAGTATCATCTTTGGCTTTTTCCTTAGTATGTGCACTAAGCCCATAAGGAGCTCCCACCAATGTACTGGCCACTACTCCCAGTGCACCTTTTTTTAAAAAATTTCTTCTAGTATCCATAATTTATTTTGTCTGTTTTGCTATTTCCAATGCTTTGGTTGTAGTATAGTATTTTGCCAGCATATTGGGCACTTCCCAATCGGGCAGCTGCTTATTTTTGAGGTAAGAAAGATAGTTCTCGGTAACTTGACCAAAATGTTGTTCATGTACGGTTTTCAGTTCTTCCGGTACCGTGATACTATAAAATCCCGGTTTTAGCTTTTCTATACCTATGCCCTTATACTTGGCGGCCACAGTCTCTACTGCTTGCCGTAAGGTCTCCTCAAAAGCTTGGTCAGCTGAGTCAACCGCTTCTACATATAACATGGGTTTATAACCTTGCTCTGGTCCTTGTTTAATAATCAGGTTGGCGTGTGTTCCGCGCATAATAGAATAATGCGTATCACCTGTGCCTTCCGGCGCCTCAAAATTCCATTTTACAACCACCTTGGCATGTACACCTTTTATGGTATAATCAATCTCACCATTAGCGTAAACGCCAAGCTCGTTTTTGTCGTTAATATTGGCTTTTAGATTCTCTGGAAAATCCTCCTCGGTAGCTCTTTTGAACTGAGCTGCCGTTAACCAAGTTGGCCATCTTTTCGCTGCTAATACATCGATATCTTTTTTATAGTCAATGATCTGCTCCGGAAATCCTTCCCATTGCACGAGGTCTACCAAGTGAGCCGTTACATCCACAATTCCTTCGCCCTGCTTTGTTACATCAAAAAACCATGAAGGCCTGGTTAGTGGCTTGCCGGAAACTTCTTTAAAAAAGTGATGCACACTTTCTTTAGTGATAGCTGGTTCTGCTGCTGTTCCCTTTTGCAGTTCGCCAAAAAGCGCTTTCACCTGCGAAAATTCTTTCTGTAAGGCGGTTGTTACTTCAAAGCGCTCGGTCATGATGTCGTATAGGAGCACATTTTTTTCTTTAGCTTTAGCAAAAGCTTGTTCTAATTTTTGAAAGCCCGCCACATCAATTACCACGGGTTTATCCGCTAACACGTTAAATCCTGCATCAATAGATTGGGTAATGTAGTCGATCTTACGTTGATTATCGCCTGCCAAGACAACAACATTCCCTTTTTTCTCCTGGATCATCTTCTGAACGTAGTCATCTCCGGTGTAAACTTCCTCTTTCCAGTGTGTCGGATCTGTTACCCGCGTGTTAAAACCATCAATGAGGCTCAAATGTGCCTGCAAATCTTTACCATCGTTTGGAGCATAAACATGTACTGTACTGTCCACATTGGGATACATCGATTTCTGTACCAAAGCAGCATGGAAATGCCCTGGGTCCAACGTAATTAAACGAATAGTATGCGCATCTGCTTCCTGTTCTTTTTTTGTAGACTGATTATTACATGCTACGATTACCCCTCCAAATAGGAGCAGTCCGGCTGTTTTCATGAATTTGTTTTTAAACATCTCTATAATATTAGTTGTGCGTTATGTGTTGTGTGTTACGAGTTGTGAGATCAACGTAAAGGGATATCGGTACGCGCAACTGGTAACTACGTGACTTTCCGCTTTTTTACTTTTTAATTCTTACTTTTCAATTATTCAACCTTTCACATGTTCCGTACCATAAGGAAAACGTTGCGGCCTGAATAGGGTGGTGTTCGCTTCCTCATCTCCTATGAACTTTTCGGTTTTAGCATCCCACCTTAGTTTTCTACCAAGTTTCATAGCGGTATGCGCTACCAAACAGGCTGTTCCTACCCGCTGGGCCACTTCAACAGGACTTATCGTTGGTTTTCCATCCCGGATACACTCTAGCCAATTGGTATGTTGTTCCGGACTTTCATAAAGGTGAATCTCATTAGGTCCGATTTCCGAAGTTAATATTTTTTTATCACTTGCCGCAAAAGCTTGGTTATCCCTTCCATCAGATGCCGCTGTTGGATCCGAGGCCGTTACGCCTACATCTCCTCTCGACACAAATATCCAACCTTCGGTACCTTCAAAACGTACTCCATTTGGAAAGGTATCTTTAACCTCAACTTGAATGTTATGGGGATATAAGGCATGTATTTCATATTTACCATGAACATCCCATAAGCCTGAGGTCGGGAACTCAGCTTTTCCTTCTATTTCAAGGGGGCCACTCAACTCCGTATCCATACCCCAATGGGCAATATCAAAGTGATGTACACCCCACCCGGTAATCATACCCGCACCAAACTGCTCACAGCGTAACCAACCCGGTCTATCTCCATTAATCGCTTTTTGTGAATGTACACGGTCTTCTGTATAATACACCTTTGGGGTAGAACCCAACCACATATCGTAATTCAGGTTTTGAGGCACGGGCATTTCAGCAGAATTTCCTCCAGGAGGATCAATTGGAAGTCCAATTTTAACGCTTTTAAGCTCCCCGATCCGCCCATTTCTAACGAGTTCGCATGTTCTTTTAAACTGTGGCCAGGGGTGCATAGACCGTTGTTGTGACCCTAACTGAAACACCACACCAGCTTTTTGAACTACATCCGCCATAGTGCGCCCTTCTTGCACCGTTAAAGAAGTGGGTTTCTGTAAATAGATATGTTTACCGGCAATAGCTGCCTCCATAGCTGGTTGCGCATGCCAATGATCGGGCGTACTGATTACAACAGCATCGATATCTTTGTTAGCAAGTAAATCATGGTAGTCGTCGTATGTTTTTACCTGAATGGACTTCCCGAAGTTGTCCAAATGCTTTTTTTCAATCCAATTTTTCCCCTGCTTTAAACGATTGCGATCTAAATCAGCAACACCTATCATCGTTACATAATCGTGCTTCATCACTTCGGGTAGGTCATGCGTCATTCCAATACGGCCGAAGCCAATCTGACCAACATGGATACGATTGCTAGGGGCATTTTTTCCAAAAACAGTTGACGGCACAATGCTTGGAAAAGCAGTTGCAGCGAGCAAGGCCGCCGAACCTGTTGCCGATTGCTTAATGAATGTACGACGGTTTAATTGGTTTGCTTTCATCTGATTAAATTTTTGTTTTCAGTTGCCAAATACCCCTTGGTAAGCAGATAGATCTCCTCTAAGGGTTTTATTCAGTTTTTATGCTTTTTGCCGTAGCTTTACTATAATCTCTACCCTTTTGCTTGCCTATTGCCCATTGAATCCCTCCTAATAGATGCCTTTGAAAATCAGGATCATTGTAATCTTCTTTTTGATGACCCAAGGAAGTATACCAAGCTCTTCCGCCATCAAATTCATGGCACCATACTGAAGGAAATTTATTTCCAAAAGTTTTGGGACGCCGTTCGCTTACTTTATCGATGGTTGTTAAATCGTTCACCGCGATAACATGTAAGTTCACTTCCATTTCTTTTAGATAATAACACTCGTCTTTTGTTCTTTTCCATACTTGTGGCAAATGTGCTACCGAAGGATGATCTTTGTCAACAAGTTTAACAGCGAATGCCTGCCCAGGCTCATGCCAATCAAATGTTCCACCTAAAAGTCTTTTGAACCAAGGCCAATTCCGCTCGGTACCCGAAGCGGAATGAATACCAACAAAACCACCTCCCGACTGTATATAGCGCATCAAGGCTATCCGCTGCGCATCATTCTCAAACACATCGTTATTCGTATTCGAAAAAACGAGTACATCATATTGCTTTAGCTTGCGATCTGTAAAATCCTCCGGATTGTCGCTCACGTCTACTACAAAGCCCGTACGTGAGGCGATAGACTGGATGGCGCTTACCGAGCTCTCAATATTATCATGAACAAAACCTTCACCATTCTTTGTATATACCAGCACTTTTACTTTCTCCCATTTTATTGCTTGTCCATGTACTAACGGCGTAATTAACAGCAGCAATAAAAACAACTTAATTTTTCTTAGCACTTTCATCATATTATAATTGGACGTTATATATTGGCTTTATCTTTGTTCGCTCATATTGGTTTCTATAGTTTTTACAGCAATTAAACTATTGTAAAGTTCTTAAGCGCCTCTACAATAATAAGGATAGCCATACATTTTTCAGCACATCTGTTATTAAAAATTAACGACAACGATGTAGTAAAAAAGCGTTTACAATCCAAAAAATGTTTATTGTACACTATTTTTCTATTGGTTCCAAAATTTATCCGTTTTTATGTCACATAAGCCTGCTACAATAAAAGATATAGCAAAGGTGCTCAACATATCTATATCCACCGTATCAAAAGCCTTACACAACCATCCAAATATCGGAGTAGTAACCAAAGAGCGTGTATTGTCTATCGCTAATAAGCTCAATTACACTCCCAACAAAGCGGCCATTCACTTTAAACAGCAAAAAACCTTCACCTTGGGAATCATTATCCCAACATTGCTCGATCATTTTTACACGCTAGCTGTCAATGGTTTTGAAAAAATTGCTTCAGACGCCAAGTATATGGTACTTATTGGCCAAAACATGGAAAGTTTTCAACGTGAAAAAGAACTGGTTTCTGTAATGCAAAGCAATCGGGTTGATGGTTTATTAATTGCTATTTCCAAAGAAACCGACAATATTGATCACCTTCACAAATTGGAACAGGCAGGTATACCCGTAATGTTTTTCGCCCGTAAACCCATTAATGAGATCTATAGTTGTGTAAGCAGCGATGTGTATCATGCGGCTAAAGACGCCGTAGACCTGTTCGTTTTAAGAGGCAATACCCGCATTGCATTTATTAATGGCCCAAGCCACTGGACTACCAGCAGAGATCGTTATCTTGGCTATCGGGACGGACTATTAAAAAACGAACTTCCCGTTATTCAAGATTTAATTCGCGAAAGCGACCTTTCTACACCAAACAATTACAAGGCCTTAAGAGAATTGATGCAATTGCCAGATCCACCCACCGCCATATTATTATTTAAAGATTACCTCATGCTCGATGTTATGACCTGTCTACGCAAAGAATTCGCCGAATATTATACTTCGGTTGAACTTATTGGCTATGGGGCCTTGCCACTTTTTAGTCATTTTGAGCGACCTCCTCTAGCCTCTCTTAAGGAACAACCCTTTGAGATTGGCGCTACTGCAGGTTCTTTGCTGCTTGACATGATCAATAACCCGCAACAAGAACGTAAGCCAAAGCTTATATCATTACCCTGTAAGCTAACCTTATTTTAAAGAACGTTCTTTGGATTAAGCTACTGTGCACTTTTCGCGAAATCCTTCCAGTATTTCTCCGCTTCAAGAGCTGTTAATGTACCATCGAATACGATTAAACGATAGTGTAACTTATATTTTTTATGGGGTAGCAATACCCAATCTTTATTTTTTGTAGGTGCAAAATTTACAAAAACATCTCCTTTTCCGTTGGTTCCCGGAGGCCATACCCGAATAGGCTCTGGATGATTGTAATTCGCTGGATAAGATAAAAACAGCACACCAGCATTTGTTCCATCGATGGCTCCTTCGGCCATCACCCAGCGTTCTAATGAACCATCTGCATTTTTTCTGTCTTTGCCGCTTGCGGTTAATATTTTGCTACTCTTATCTGTCCACTGCTCATTTGCCCTAAACCCTAATCCTCCATATCGGTATTCTTTAAGTGTCACGGTATCATTCCCTACTACCGATAAAGTGGAATTTATTGTGCATGCGTACCGTTTATCATCTATAGGCGTGATGTTAACCTCCCAGTCCTCATCCAAGACCTGCTGTTCTTTTCCCGGTTCGGGAAATATTATATGGGCATGTTTAGCACTGAACCCAGTGGTCTTGCCTGCATCTTTTATCGTATTAAATCTAACAAATCGCACCGTTCCCTGCTTATCGCCAAGATTCCATAGGTCATACACTTTCCCCTTGTACTGCATCCTTGTCCAAGGGTTCCATAAACCAAAATGATGGTAGTGGTCTGGTGGTTGGATACGTGTTAGCGTCTTTCCTGATAACGTATTTAATGGATGGATGAAACCTGCCCTCCGGAAGGCACTATCTACTCCTGCTGGAGGATAAACTTCCTGATACTGATATCCCAGTAGATAATGCCCCTGCTTATCCATCAATTTTAATGTCCCATCTTCTTTCTTTACCTGCTGTGCAAAGAGACCGGTAGCGGTTAGCATCAATAGTACTAAAATATAACTTCTCATACTTGTTGTTTTATAATTTACATGGAAGGTAGTTTTTATCCAACATTATTGCAAATTTTACCATAGTTCATCAGTTGGTCGCTTCTTCATCCGTAGGCATTTCGGGAATTTTCTCCAGAGGTGGAACATTACCTTCCGCCCCTGCATAACCCTGATTTTGATTGATATGACCAAGCGTGTTCGCATTAATAACCGCAATTGGTACAGGCCACAACACATGATAAGAGCTCATTTTATAGGTTATTCCGATAACCGTGGTCACCCCTTTATTATAAAAATCCGTCTTCGCCATCACCCGGTCGTAGAAATAATTGTCTGTAGAAAAATTATTGAGCGAATAGGTTTTTCCATTCTCTGCTGCTTTGCCGGTTTTGGCAAAAATATAGGCAATCCGTGTAAGTTCTGTTTTTCTTGGCTCTTCATAATAAAGTTCGCGTGCGCGTTCATCCAGTATCGTACCCATATTAATTTCGCCCGCCGTTATCGGCGCTGCATGTGCCCTTGTCCTCACTTTATTAATATCAGCAGCAGCATTTGCCAAATCCCCCTTCCAGAAATAGGCCTCTGCCCGTAAAAGGTATGTCTCAGCCAAACGAAAAACATACCAATCGGTATTACCGCCTCTGGGTTGTGTAACTGTAGGATCTTCTACAAACAATTTATAGTGTGGCCAACTAAACCAATACCGTATCGTATCACTTACCAGTATGCTACCTTTATCATTTCTATACTGCAAATGTTTACCATAATAGTCATCTTTACCCTTCAGGTCGGGATTATTATAGACCAAATCTTCCATGCGCATCCAGTTTCCCGGCGCATGTCGCAAATCATTCTTGTCGCTCCAAATCCCCTCCTGACTGTAGTATGTAGGGCGTAAGCGACCAATACCACGACCGTAGGTCTCTACCTGAGGAAACTCAAGTTTATCTTTATCGGATGTCCCGCTCTTACCACTGGGGGTAATAACACCGGAGTTAGCCCAATATGGAACCCCATTGCGCATACTCTGAATACCGTCAGTTATATTGCCGTCGATATTTAAACGGTCGATCACTAGCATCAGCGCTTCCGCATTTCCCGCTAGCGATTTATTTTCTGGACGATGTAAATCCCAAATAATGTTTTTGGAAGCGTTGTCCGCATCCTTTCCAAAACGTTCGGTCATCAAATGATAAACACCCCCGTCAATCACTCGACTTGCAGAGGCGATCGCATCATCGAACAAACCTAAGGCTAAATTTACCTTGGTTAATAAATGACTAACGGCTCCTTTGGTTACCTGACCTTTATTTACCGCATCTGGCACCCATTGTTCTGCAAACTCCAGATCTGCTTTGATTTTCTGTAAAATCACTTCCCGTTTCGTGCTATAATAGTCCAATTTTGGCTCATCAATGACATCGTCCACAAAAGGTACGTCACCAAATTGTTGGGTTAACCGATAATACCGCATAGCGCGATGAAAATAGGCGGCGCCAAGCAAATGATTCTTATCCTCTTCCGATGCATAGTCAGTAGGTTGATCAATATATTTAATAACCGTATTGGCATAACGGATGCCTTTATATCCTTCTATCCAGTACCAGCCAATTTTATTATAGTCGGTATTGTTCAATTGCGCATCGGGTGTAATGGCCAGGTCTAGGTTTTGGGCCGGCCCAGGTTTATCCGTAGTACCTTCAACAGCTACCTCCGAAAAGATATCTTCGGTCACAATCGGCGCCGCATCTCCATAAAACTCTAACCGTAGGTTACGCTCACAGGAGACAATGGCCGCCCATAATCCATCCGCTGTATTAAAGGTTTTATCTGGTGTAAAGAAAGATAGGGGTTTGGGTTCCAAAAAATCCCTTTTGCAAGCATAAGGTAAAAGTAGTAAAATAGCTATAACACAAGGTACTGCTTTATTTTTTATTAATTGCTTCATTATTCATCAATTTACGCTGTTAATCTCCTGAATTATTAAAAACCGCTAAAGTGTTACATCTAAGCCGAAGGTGAACGTTCGCGGTGTCGGACCAACTCCCTGATCGGGATCCCACTCTGGATCCCATAATTGCCACTCTTTTTTGTAAACTGCTGCATTTCTAACATTGAAAAATAATCTTAGATTCTTTACATTGTACCGTTGAGTCCATTCTGTAGGTACAGTATAGGCTAAAGACACGTTATCCAATCGGATAAATGACCGATCCCGATAGACATTAAACCCCGTTGCACTGCCTTCATTCGAGCCAATCCTTGCCCATTCTGTTGATTGGTTCTCAGGAGTCCAATAGGGATACGCATAGGCGTTCATCCGATCGGGAAAACCATTCCGATTTTTCATTTCATTAAAGGTTGCCTTATGCCCCCATAGTGAATAAATCATGAAAGAAAACGTGAAATTTTTATATAATTGAAAATCATTCCGTAACGACCATCGGAAGCGCGGCTCGGTATAACCCAAAAATTGCTTATCGGCATTAGTGAATCGACCATCATCATTTACATCTTCTAAATGATAATCTCCTGGCGCTAACTCATAACGCGCCGCCTGTTCTGCTTCACTGGACTGATATACACCGAGTGCCTTCCAATCCCAAATGGCATCGATGGCATGACCAACAAACCATTTATTGCCAACATCATCCAGTTCTTGCCCATCGGCTCCATAATTTCTGTAGATATGCTTGATTTGATTCCGGTTTAACTGAAAATTAAATGACGTCCGCCAGGTAAGGTTATCCCTTTGGATATTATTAGAATTCAATGAAATTTCAAAACCGCGGTTCTGAACTTCCCCTAAATTATCCATGACCCAATCAAACCCGCTGACATCCGGCAGGGTACGCTTAACCAATAAATCGGTCGAATTCATCTGATAAACCTCAACAGTACCGTCCAGCACATTGTTGAATAAGCCAAAATCTAAACCAAGATTATAAGAGGTATTTCGCTCCCATCTCAGATTTCTATTCTGCATGCGTTCCATATACAGCTGACTGGCTTGAATAACTGTTCCGTCTGGCATAACGTATAAATATTTTCCAGTTGTAAGATCAGCAATAGCATTATACAAACCATCTGTCCCTAGATCACGATTACCATTACTTCCCCACGATAAACGAAGTTTTCCATAGTTAAACCAATCGCTTTTAAAGAAATCTTCATCCGTAAAAACCCACCCCAAAGCTACGGAACCGAAGTTCGCTCGAGGATTTTTTTGGCCAAAGGCCGAATATCCATCTCTTCGAAAAGTTCCGGTGAACATATAGCGATCTTTTAACGAATATACTACCCTACCCATAAGCGCATCGCCTGTACTATATTGATCGTTACTGCTTACAATAGGTTTAATGCCCGAACCAATACCATGGTACCCTAATTCATCGGTTGGATCAAAATTTTCATTGGTCATGGTATTATCCCAGCGTTGAAATTTTTCGGCATTTACCAAAAAGGTGACGTCGAAATGATGGATATCGGCTACCGTTTTATCCCATTTTAACAAATTATCAACCTGCCAATAGTATGTTTCCCGTTGTCGCCGCGATGCTCTTCCCCCAAATCCGGCCCATTCCTCGTGTTGGGCGCTTTGTGCATTATATTCGTCTAAGAGTTCCAATTGAGGGGTAAAGTTTAATTGATACTGTATACCAAAAGGTAATTTCACCTTTGCAAAGATGGTACTGTTCAATGAGTTGGTTCGATATAAACGATCGGTATAGAAGGCATCATATCCTAAGTTTACTCCCCCACTCGCTTCATTATTAGGTCTCCAGGTCAAGTTCCCCTCATCATCGTATCGGCTGCCCCAAGGTGATAGGCTAGTAATAGCATCCCAATTATAGGGAATTGCACTTTCATTTTTTGAAGAGAACTGCGTGTTCATTCCCACTGTTAAGAACTTCGTAATATTCGCTTCGATGTTCGCCCTGGTTCTAAGGGTCTTATATTGGTCGTCTACGATAACCCCTTCATTATTGAGATAGCCGGCCCCAACATAATATGAAATATTTTCATTCTTGCCAGAAACGCTCACATTATAATCCTGTCTTAATCCGTTATGAAAAGCTAGATTATACCAATCTACGCTTCTCCCCGCTTTATAATTGGCTATTTCAACAGGCTGCATATTTAATCTTCTTAACCAGGTTTCCACGGGATCCCCATGAGAATCATCGTAAGCCAACCAATCGTCAACGCTGATATCAGCAGGTAAAGCACGTGGGTCGTTGTATTGATAGGGTTTTGCACCCACCTTGCTTGTCCGAAAATAATCAGAACGCCAAGTAGTAAAATTAGCGGCATCATACACTCTTTGGTTTACGGCCATCGTTGCTAATCCGGTGGTGGCATTAACATTAATCTGTGGCTTACCTTCCTTCCCTTTTTTAGTAGTTACCAGTATAACACCGCTGGCAGACTTCGCGCCAAAAACCGCTGCCGAACTGGCATCTTTCAAAACATCTATAGTTTCTATATCACTTGGGTTGATATCTTCTAATGCACCATAAAAAATAGCCCCATCTAATACGATTAAAGGAGATGTCCCAGCATTAAGCGAAGTTCTTCCCCTAATTTGTAAGCTACCTCCTCCCTTAGCCCGTGCGCTAAATCCGATGTTAACCCCAGCAACGTTTCCCCTTAAAACATCACTAACTTGTGTTGGTGTTTCATTTTCAAGTTTCTTGGTATTTACACTAGATACAGCTCCTGTTAGATCTCGCTTTCTTACCGTGCCATATCCCACAACAACCACTTCCTCTAAATTCGCTACATCTGCCACCAGTTTCACCTGAATGGGCTGCGCAGTCGAAGCAGGAATTTCTTGAGGAGCATAACCTACAAAAGAAAAAACCAGCGTTGCATTCGGTTTAACATTGGAAAGGACGAATTCCCCTTTTTCGTTGGCGCTCATGCCATTCGTCGTTCCCTTCTCCTTAACAGCTACACCTGGCAGTGGACTGCCATCTTCCTGAGCAACTACCACTCCTTTTACCGTTATACCCTGCTGAGCAAATACGTTCACCCCGACCCCCATAAATAGAGCAACTAAGCTTGCTCGCTTTAGCCAATAAAATGATAAGAAAAAAATACTGTGCAGAAAAGTTTTCGCCATAATTCAGTCTCCTTGTTTTTTTGGTAAACAATACCCGATTGGTTATTAAAATTTAGAAATTGGTCACAATCTTTAGGATAAAATTAGGTAGACTTGGCAGTATTTATACTTTATTCAGCTTTCTATACAAACATTTACCTTCGAAAAGGGGCTTCTCAAGCTATTTCAAACGTTGTACTAAAATTGAACAAGCATTAATTTTCAACAAAACGAGGGCGCTCAATAAAAACCCCGATCCAAAAGGATCAGGGGTCATGAATAGTATACAAAAAACAGGTTTGCCTAAATGCTAAACCCTCCTCTTACTTAACAGGTGTTATTTGGTAGCTGTAAGAAAAATCAGCAAAAGGCAAGCGATATTGTTTTAACGGTTGCGAACCCCAGCTATCAATTCCTTGCAAACCTATCTGGTTCAAGTCGAGATGCATATAAATATTATTCCGTTTATTTAGCTCTCCAGAATGGTATTGTTTTTTCTCCACTTCTGGATCTAAATCATCCAATGCGTAGGGTAAAGCCGAAAAATTCAGCAGGCTATCCACAAACTCAAATTTTAGCCCTTTTCCTTTTGCATCAGTTAGACTTACCCACCGCACGTCGGCTTTGTTTCCACTTTCTTGCGGTCGGGCATAAGGAAAGTACTGGTCGTCTACAGTTTGTTCATACACGCCAATCAATGATGCCGATTTGCGATCCCAGTAGTTTTCCCAAGGTCCTCGTCCGTAAAAGGCTATATGACTTAAAGCCGGGTCAAGTTCCAGGTCATTTCCAATACGTATCAACAGCTTATGCTCTCCTTTAATCGCTTTAAATGTATTGCTAACCGATACGCTGCCGTTTGGAAAAATGGTATATTGTTGAATAGTTTGCGCATCTCCTCCCAACAGTTCCCGCGTAATGGTTACTTGATAATTGCTACCTATCGTTTGTATATCGGTAGCGATTGTTTTACCTGTCTCATATGCATCCCGCCAATCCCTAAGTTTACGGTTATACCCCGCTCCTATATCATTGTCTGTTGGCGCACGCCAAAATGCAGGAATCGGTCCTTTGGTGATCAGATTAGTCTTTCCTTGCACATAATTGAGCATCACTCCTGCTTCCTTATCAAATATAACAGCAAAATCCTTTCCCTTAATCGTGGCCGTATTATCCTCTTCATTCAGCGTTAACGGCCCTTTCCCTTCAGACTTTGCAACAAAAGGCACTGGTTTACTTAATGCAAACTGGTCGTAAGCCAACTCGTAGCCCTGTGCCAAAAACGGCTCTGCCTGTTTCAAGGTATAATGTACATTTATGAAATATTCTTTTCCTGTCTTTACCAGATTAGCCTTTATTGGCAATGTAATCTTCGTGCTGTCTCCAGGTAGAATATCCAGTGTGGTTATTGCTCCCTTTTGAATGATCTTACCATCCTCCATGAGTTCCCAATTGAGCTGAAAATTTTTCAGATCGCGAAAGAAATAGGTATTTTTTATGTCGATATTATAGTTATCTTCATAACGTGTTTTAATATATTGATGCACCTTTTTGAGTTCTACCGCCATAGGTGTTAAACCTCTGTAAGCAGTAACCACGCCCTTTACACAAAAATTATTATCCGTAATATTTTGATCAACAGGCCCGTTCAACGGAAAATCACCACCATAGGCCATAATGCGTTTACCATTTTTCACGGTGTCTAATGCTTGATCTATCCACTCCCAAACATAGCCCCCTTGCAGGGACGGGTTATTTTCAATAACGTCCCAGTATTCTTTGAAATTCCCTAAGCTATTTCCCATAATATGTGCATACTCGCTCATAATCATGCTTCTTTTTTGGGCTTTGCTAGAAAAGTACTTTAAATAGCCCGGATCAGGGTATTGCGGCACCAACATATCCGTATTGTATTCGTCCCCTGCCCGTTCATATTGTACGGGCCGGCTATCGTGCTCCTTCAGCCAATCATATGCTTCATACATATTGCTTCCATTTCCCGCTTCATTTCCTAAAGACCAAGCGATAATTGATGGGTGATTCTTATCGCGTTCGTACATCCTATAAATGCGTGATAAATGTGTTTCTCTCCATGCCGGATCATTAGCCAAGGTATATTCCAGATCATAGTAGCGGCCATGAGATTCTATATTGGCTTCATCTATAACATAAAGTCCATATTCATCGCAAAGCTCCATCCAATAGGGGTCGGGAGGATAATGCGAATGACGAACAGCATTAACATTCAACTTCTTCATCATCTCCATGTCCTTACGCATATCTTCTTTGCTAAGCGTATGACCTGTACGTGCATTATGCTCATGGCGGTTAACACCTTTGAAAAAAACACGTTTCCCGTTTACTAAAACATCCGCTCCCTTTAATTCAATGCTTTTGAAGCCCACCTTAACTGGCACAACTTGTATAGTTTGCCCAGTTTTATCTTTTAAATTCAGATAAAGTGTATAGAGGTAAGGGATTTCGGCCGACCACTGGTTAACGTTGGGAATCTTGGTTTCAAAGCTAATTTCCTTTTTGTATCTTCCCAATACGGTTTGCACATCCGTTGTTTGCCCCTCGTAAACCAATTTATCTGTGGCATCCCGAAGTTGTATGGCAACAGAAAATGTATCGGGCACACTTGTCAGCGTATTGGTATCTACTTTATAACTTTGTACGAGCGCATTAATTTTAAATACGCCATCCTGATAGTCATTGGCCAAATCTGCCTGTATTTTAAAATCACGTATATCAAATTTTGGAGTGGCATATAGGTAAACATCACGTTCTATACCCGATATTCTCCACATATCCTGACATTCTAAGTAACTACCAGCGCTCCAACGATATACCTGCAAGGCTACAGTATTATTACCAGGTTTAACATATTTCGTAATATCAAATTCCGCAGCCAGTTTACTATCAGTGCTATAGCCAACTTTCTTACCATTAACCCAAATATAAAAAGCCGATTTAACTGCTCCTAAATGAATAAACACTTCTTTTCCATCCCAATCTTCTGGTAATGTAAACGAACGTCTATACGACCCTACAGGATTGTTATCTGCGGGAATATCATATGGAGGGTCCAGATTTTTCCCCACCTTACGCCTTCCGGTAAATTCATAAGGGTGATTAACATAGATAGGTAATCCATAACCGTTGGTTTCCCAATTGGCAGGCACGTTGAAATTATCCCAAGCACTATCATCAAAATCGGTTTTATAGAAATCCAGAGGCCGACTATGCGGATCTTGCACCCACTTGAATTTCCACGTTCCGTTCAGTGATAGAAAATTAGCAGACTTTTCTTTATCACTTGTTTTCGCTTTATCAAAATTCTCATATCCAAAAGCGTTAGCGCGCATAGCCATCCTATTTAACGCTACCGTTTCCGGACTCAATAATTCCGAAGGAAGGTCCTGAGCAAATGCTACGGTAGGTAAGCAACAGCTAAATGCAATTAAATATTTGATCATTTTTTAAAGATTAGGCAACAATTTAAATATCGACAAATAAAATAAGTCGCCAAACTATCGAAAAAAAAACAGCCCAACAAACTCGATTAAAACGCAATCGATTGTGCTGTTTTTCCGAAAATTGATCAATCGATTGCGTTACGAAATAGTTTGCGAAAGTACCTCATTAACACTAGTTTCACCCGCTCAGATACGAATCAAACGAAAAGAATAAGTGCCAAGGATTAATTATGCAGTCATACTTCTCCGGTATAAACAATGCAAAAAAACATGTAATACAAATTTTCAATTTTAACTATAACTAATCACAACCATGCAAGCAAAAACACCAAGACATCAGGTTTTTCATTCCTTATGCAAGCAGGTAATTCATCATCAATTTTACCTAAAACCGCGTCGAGCATTAACATCACTTCAGACAAAACCGTTAATCACTAATTTTTAACAAGATGAAAGGTAAAATTATTTTTTTTAGTGCATTGCTTTTGGGATTTCTCCAAACAGCCGTCGCACAAACATTTAACATCATGGGAAGGGTTACCGATCAAGAAGGCAATGCTTTACCCGGCGTTACGATTTCCGAGAAAGGAACCACAAATTCTACGCAAACAGATGCCGAAGGTAAATTCAATTTCAAGGCAAGTGCTGAAGGCGTTTTACTAACTTTTTCTTACATTGGTTTTCAACCAAAAGAAATTGCTGCGGCACATACGCTAACAGTTGTTTTGGAAGCAGATGTGGCACAACTGGATGAAATTGTAGTGACAGGTTATGCTACACAAAAGAAAGGAGACGTTACCGCCTCAGTCGTCACGGTGAGTGCCGATAAGTTAAAAGATGCTTCAAATCCTAATGTGGGTAGCCTTTTACAAGGTAAGGTGTCTGGTGTAGACGTGGTTGCACCCACCGGCCGGCCGGGCGATAACCCTAATATCCGCATTCGCGGCAGAAGCTCGATTTCTTCTTCCGTTGACCCGCTTTGGGTAGTGGATGGCGTCATTATCCATGGCGTGCCGAACATTAACCCGAACGATGTCGAAACCATGACTGTACTTAAGGATGCCGCGGCAACGACACAATACGGATCCCGGGGAAGTAACGGGGTGATTGTGGTAACAACCAAACGCGCGAAAGAAGTAGGCACCTCAACGCTAACAGCGAATCTTAAAACAGGCGTCTCTTATTTTAATCACGGAAATTTTAAACTCATGAATAGCCAGCAACTGTATGATACCTTCCAGCAATTTGGCGAAGATACAGGTATTACCGATGATGTGTTAAAAACGGATTACGACTGGGTAAAGAACGGGACACAGGCAGGTCCATTAAATGATTTGAGTTTAACCTACCTGGGCCGTACAGATAAGGTTACGATTTATGCCGGTGGAAACTATTACAAAGAGAAGGGTACGGTAAAAGGATATACATTCGATCGTTGGGCGGGTCGCCTAAACCTGGATTATGAAGTGAACAAGAAATTAACCCTCAGGCCTAAATTGAATGCAACCTTCACCTCTAACGATGACCGGCAGCATAGCATTTATGAAATGTACCTCAATATGCCTTGGGATAGCCCTTACGATGCCGAAGGCAATGTCATCAATGCTCAGAAGGCAGCGTTATGGTACGGCCGTGATTATAGCAACTACCTATATGATCTGCAATATAATTATGGTAAGTCTGATATTTTCGACTTCCAGTTCAATGGAGATTTTGATTATAAATTCTCTGACCATTTTACATTCGTGTCTACAAATAATATAGCTTATTATAATTCAACAGGCATGTCTTATGTTGATCCCAAATCCATTTCCGGCCAATCAACCGAAGGAAGTGTATCAGGAGATGCCGCCAGAAGAATTGTACGTTTCACTAACCAGATGTTAAAATATAACCAAAGCTTTGGCAAACATACGGTAGGCGCTTTTGCTGCTTATGAGTATATGGATTATGTCTACAAAGATATCTCCGCTACTGGAAATGGTATCGTCCCGGGATCCGAAATCTTGGGCAATGCGGCGACAGCAGGAGACTTTGGTGGTGGAAAAAATGACTACGCCGCACAATCAGCTATTCTAAATGCAACATACAGCTATGATAGCCGGTATAACTTTCAAGGTTCTTACCGCTACGATGGTTCTTCCCGTTTTGGAAGCGACAGGCAATACGGCAATTTCTATGCATTCAGTGCAGCATGGAATATACACGAAGAAGATTTTTTCCAGGTAGATAAAATCAATTATTTAAGGCTAAGAACTTCTTATGGTAAAGTAGGAAATGTGCCCAATGTATATTATGGCTCTTATGATTTATTTAAACTTGATGCCCAATACAACGGTTTACCAGCAGCTTATCCCGATCAGCTTAACAACATGCGCCTTACCTGGGAAACGTCAAAAGATGTCAACATCGGTTTTGAACTGGGCTTATTTAATCGTCTTGATTTCACTTTAGACCTTTATAATAAAAATACCGACGGTTTATTGCATTTTGTACAATTACCGGTAACCTCGGGCTATAGTGGATACTATGACAATATCGGCGCCGTACGTAATCAGGGTATAGAATTTAGCGTAGGCGCAAATATTTTTAACGCCGATAATCCTTTTCAATGGCGGGTAGACTTCAACATAGCAAAGAACAACAACAAAATTACAGCATTAGCTGATCACAAAGATCAACTTGCAGGTAACAAACAATATTCGGAAGGAAGAGACATCGACTCCTGGTACATGCGTAAGTGGATGGGTGTAGATCCTGCTAATGGCGATCCATTATGGGAAGTAATCGATCCGGCTACGGGAGAAAAATCGACAACCAACAACTACAACAGCGCTACTCTACAATTTGTCGGCACCTCCACACCGGATTTTACCGGAGGCTTCTCTTCTTCTATGGAATACAAGGATTTCTTCTTAACCGCAAGTTTTGCCTTCAATAAAGGCGCTTACGCCTATAATAGCGGTCGCGAATTGTTCGATAGCGACGGAGCCTATCCGTATTACAATCAAATAGTTTTACAAAATGGGTGGTCCAGATGGTCTGAAGACAATCCTGATGCCACACATCCAAGATTGGTTTATAATGGTGGTACCAATTCTAATAAAACTTCATCCCGTTATTTGGAAGACGCTTCCTTTTTGCGGATGCGTAACGTCACTTTTGGCTATCGTGCTCCCCAAAAATTTGCAGCGAAATTAGGCCTGAAAGCAATTGACGCCTATGTGTCTGGTGATAACTTATGGATTTCTACTAAATTCTCCGGAGTCGACCCAGAATCAGCCCTGTATCCCGCAGTAAAAAACTCGGGCAATGATAATGTCGATGGAGATGCCACGAGTACCTATCCGTCTCCAAGACGTTTTACTTTTGGCGTAAATGTTTCATTTTAACTGACAAATAGATCATGAAGAAGATTTCATTATATATCATAACCGCACTTAGTTTAGTAATGGCATCGTGTAGCTTAGATAAAAAACCATATGATGCCTTAACTACCGATGAACTGAACAATGTTGAGGGAAGTATAGAAAACCTTACCTTGGGTAACTATAGCCGACTTAAAGGTTGGATTGAAAACTGGCACCGTGTAACCGAATACCCAGGAACCAATGTAGCCCTGAGTGGTACCACTACAGATAACTTGTTCTATTCGTACAATTACAATCGCCTCGTAACCAACGACAGGGTCAACAACTTTTGGGAGCAATCGTATAAAATCATTGTTGGAACCAATATTGTACTCGACCAAATCGAAGAGGGGGTAGACAATGCCGATGATGAGCTTATCGCAGAAAATCTGTACTTAAGATCCATGTTATATTTCTATTTAACCAACGTTTTCGGCAGACCTTATGCACAAGGACTGGACAATCTATCCGTACCGCTCAAGCTAACCAGCGACCCGAACGATAATCCTGCCAGAACTACGGTAGGCGAGGTTTATAAACAAATCGAGGCCGACCTATTAAAAGCAGAGTCTTTGTTTACGGAGTCTAAAGAGAATATTTTTGCTTCCAAAGAAGCCGCACAAGCACTATTAGCCCGCGTTTATCTGTACGAAGGCAGGAATGAGGACGCCATTGCTTATACCGATAAAGTGCTGAATTCCGGTCGGTTTTCATTGCTCAGCACTTCTCAATTGGCTAATTATAGCACAATGGTTCCTGAATCCAATGATGAAACTATTTTTGCAGTGAGATTTGTAAAAGATACGGATTATCCCGACGAGGGATGGTATACCGTGGGCTCGCTGTATGCTACCATTGAAGGAGCCGGCTGGGGAGAAATGTATGCCTCGAGACCTTATCTCGAATTAGTTCGTCAATACCCTACTGACGAACGCAACAAGTTCATCGCACCACAGTATACAGGAAAGAACATCATCTGGGCACAATATGTGACCGATGCATACAGCTATGCTCATAAAGTAGTGACAAAAGTGGGCAATGATTATCAATATACAGAAAACGGTTCAACAAAAACCTTGATAAAAAAATCCAATAATATTGGTGGATATGATTATTCCATTACTGTTGACGGTAAAGAAAGGAAAATATTGATCGATCAGGAAATGGAAGTGCGGAACGGTTATCCTAAATATTACATCCTCAAATGCTCTGGTCAGGAAGGGCAACCCCAGTTATGGTCGCCTGTAATTTCGCGTTTGGCAGAAATTTACTTGATTCGAGCCGAAGCTAATGCTAAGTTGGGTAATAACCAATTGGCTTTAGACGACGTAAATATAATCCGTAGCCGCGCAGGAATACCTGATGTTGGTTTATATTCTTTAGCCAATTTAGGTTCAAAAACAGTATTTGACATAGTGATGGAAGAACGGCAACTAGAATTAGCCTGGGAAGGCCATAACAAATTTGATGTCTTTAGGAATAACCTGACGATGGATAGAAGGTATCCAGGCACGCACTTATCTGGGGCGTCTCCTAAACAAACCATTACAGCCAATTCAAATGATATTATCGAATATATCCCCGAATCGCAAATTACGGTGTCGGGAGGGGTTTTAGTACAGAACCCATAGCCAATAGCAGGGTGGCCAAGCCCGTTACAAAATTATTAGAGCGCAATCGATTGTGTTAATTTTCTAAAAATTGATCAATCGATTGCGTTCTAAAATCGTTTGGGAAAGTGTACCATTAACACTAGTTTCACGCCCTCAGTATAAACTAAAACGAACAGATAAAGTGACCAGGATGATACACCCCAATACTTCTCCCGTACAAGAACCACAGTAACATTTAATGCAATTTAATTTTAACTATAACTAATCACAACATGAACAGAAGAACGCAAAAGCGTAAGGTATTTATTTCCTTATGCAAAACTTTTGCGCTAGCGGGAGCCTTGGTAATTTTACAGCCACCGGCATCGGCTAGTCCCAAAACCAATCCGCAACTAAATTTACAGCAAAATGAAATTGAAATTAAAGGCAAGGTTATCGATGCACAAGGTCCTATACCGGGTGTATCCGTAACTTTAAAAGGCACTAAAATTGGCGCCAGTACAGATGCCGATGGTTTATACATCATAAAAGTACCGGAAAATGGCGTTTTAGTTTTCCAAATGCTGGGGTACCAAGCACAGGAGACTCCAGTAAATAGTAAGCAGATCATCAATGTTACCTTGGTTGAAGATAACCAGCAGCTCAGTGAAGTTGTTGTAGTAGGTTACGGCACGCAGAAAAAGGCAAATTTGACCGGATCTGTTGCAACCGTAGACGCCAAACAATTAGAAAACAGACCGGTTACTAACCTGACCAATGCTATTCAGGGAACTATGCCCGGAGTAACCGTTACACAAAATAACGGGCAGCCCGGAAAAGAAGGTAGTAGTATTCGGGTGAGAGGGATAGGAACCTTAAACAATAGCGATCCAGTAGTGGTTGTAGACGGAGTTATTTCCTCCATGAACGACGTGAACCCAGAAGATGTAGAAAACATTTCCATCTTAAAAGATGCTGCCTCAGCAGCCATTTATGGATCAAGAGCAGCAAATGGAGTAGTGTTAATTACGACAAAGAAAGGAAAAGCCGGGCAAACCAAAATTAGTTATAACGGTTATATCGGAAAACAAAGTGCAACGGCTTTACCGGATTATCTACCGTCTTGGGACGCTGCTGTGCTCTATAACCAAGCTTTAAAAAACGAAAACAAACCACTTCGCTATACCGATGAGGAAATTCAAAAATTCCGTGACGGAAGCGATCCATTAAATTATCCAAACACCGATTGGCTTGGCCTATTTTACGATGGCAGTGGTTTACAACAAAATCACTACCTAAACCTTAATGGAGGTACAGACAAATCGCAATATGCTTTTTCTCTTGGCGTACTTGACCAGGACGGATTGGTTAAAGGAACTAACACGAAGCGTTATACTTCTAGGCTTAACTTAAGCAGTAGCGTTAGCGAAAAACTTAAAGTTAACGCGAGTCTTGCCTATACACGCGGAGAAATTGAGGAACCACAATCCAGCTATGTCGGTGTACCCGAATTTTCCCAAATTGTGCGTCAGATCAACCGCATTGCACCGATGGTACCGTATAAAGACCAAAACGGAAATTACGGATACATTAGTGATGGGAGCCCGATGGCCTGGCTAGAATCCGGCAGTTATAACAGAGAGCTATCCCATTACCTCTTTGGAACGGTAAATGCCGATTGGGAAATCACTAAAGACTTACATTTCAAACCAATGTTGGCCACAATTGTCACCATCAATAAAAACAAGAAATTCATCAACGATATTCAATATTACGATCGTGTAACGGGAGAGCCTTCGATGTACCAAGGGCCAAACAACCTAACGGACCAGAATTACCAAAATTCGGTGACCACCCTACAGGCGACCTTGGATTATGCCAAATCATTCAACAAACACAACTTTAAAGCTTTAGCCGGATATTCACAAGAATACACCAAGTATGATTGGGATGAAGGTTATCGTAGAGACTTTTTAAACAATAACTTAGGAGAGCTTAATGCCGGACCGATAGCAGGACAACGTGCTGCGGGCTATGCCTACGAGCTCGCCTTGCAATCGGTTTTTGGAAGATTAAACTATGACTATGATGGAAAATATCTCGTTGAAGCAAACTTACGCTATGATGGATCATCCCGATTTGCCGATGGCAATCGATGGGGTGTCTATCCGTCGGTTTCTGCCGGATGGAATATCGACCGTGAAACCTTTTTCGAGCCATTAAAAGATGTTGTTTCTTCCTTAAAACTGAGGGGAAGTTGGGGTAATCTAGGTAATCAAAATATAACTAAACTAAATGACGACTATCCAGATAGCTATCCGTATTACCCCTATATTGCCACGATTAGTTCCGGCCAAGATTATGTATTCGGCGGTGCATCTCCAGTCATTGCCACGGGGATATCTCCCGTCAATGGTGCAAACACGGCAATTCAATGGGAGAAAACGACCGAAACGGGAGTCGGTCTTGATGCAGGTTTTTTTAGCGGTAAATTAACCTTCAGTGCCGATTACTTTAACAAAAAAACCAATAACATCCTGTTGAGTGTTCCCGTGGGAGAAGTTTACGGTTTAAATGCACCTGTTCAGAATGCTGGGGCTGTGCGCAATAAGGGCTTCGAATTTGTAGCTAGCTATCAAAATACGGCGGGCGATTTCCAATACAACGTCTCCGCCAATGCTGCTTTTATCAAAAACGAAATTACCGACTTAAATGGAACTGGCCCAATTATCAGTGGCGGAACATTCCGGGACGTAGGTTATCCTATTAATGCTTTCTATGGCTATCTTGCCGAAGGAATATTTCAAAGCCAGGAAGAAGTTGATACGCATGCCACGCAATCCGGAGGAGAAATCGGCCCCGGCGATCTAAAATATAAAGACCTCAATCAAGATGGCGTGATCAATGGCGACGACCGAACTTATCTCGGAACATATTTCCCTAAGGTTGCTTTTGGCTTAAATCTTGGCGGATCATGGAAGGGTATTGACCTAACGCTCTTCTTCCAAGGTGCTGCGGGTGTAGATAACTACATACAAGGCATTATGCTAGGTCAGGTAAGCAGCAGCACCGGCAAACCTACATCAGCATTATTGGATTCATGGACTCCGGAAAACACGGGTGCCTCTATGCCCAGGTTATGGTCTACCTTTACTCAAAATGATCCAGGGCGCAACCCTTCCTCTTTCTGGGTTAAAAATGCTTCCTATATTCGGCTAAAAAACCTTCAGGTAGGTTATACCTTACCAAAGCGTTGGACCGATAAAATCGGTACCGACCGTATCCGGATTTATTACAGTGGCCAAAACCTCTTTACAGCAAGCAGCTTTTACAAATGGGTTGACCCCGAAAGTCCGCAGGGCGCCAGTGGATATGACTACCCGCAGGTTAAAATTAACACAGTTGGTCTTAATGTTACCTTTTAATTTATCATAAGCTATTCATGAAAACAAAATTCATATATATCGCACTTTCATCCGTTCTGTGGATGACCTCTTGCAGTAAAGATTTTTTAAATCGGGATCCGCTCGATTCCTACACCAATGAATCCTTGTGGAGCTCCGAAAAAGATGTTTTAGCTGCAATTAACGGCTGTTACAATAATTGGGAAGATGGTTATGATATCATCTATATGGACGCCGCCTCAGACAATGCCTACAACCAATATCCCTGGGAGGGCTATACAACCTTAGGCAACGGTTATGTAACCGCGACAGACCCAGATGCCAGAAATAGATGGAAATATAAGAATATTCAACGATGCAACTGGGTATTGGAGAATATTGATAAAGCCCCTATAGACGACGAACTCAAACAACGTGTAAAAGGAGAAGCACAATTTTTAAGAGCCTATCAATATTTTATGCTGACGCAATTGTATGGTGACGTGCCTCTTGTTACGAAGTCGCTTAGCACCGAAGAGGCGAATACGATTAGTAGGACATCCAAGGACGAAGTTCAACAATTTGTCCTTACGGAACTCAGCGAAATTGCCGATTGGCTTCCACAAAGCTACTCTGGGAGTGATGTAGGCCGAGTAACCAAGGGAGCTGCCCTGGCCCTTAAAGCCAGATTAGAGCTCTATCGTGAAGATTACAGCAATTGTATAGCAGATTGTGAAAAAATCATGGGATTAGGATATTCCCTCTATCCGAGTTACCAAGACCTATTCCGCATCCAGAATGAAAATAACAATGAGGTCATTTTAGATATCCAATACAAGGAAAATGATTTCGCCAATGAAAATTTACACGTGATGGTTACCTCCTCTTTAGGTGGATGGGGATCTATCGGGCCAACACAAGCCTTGGTAGACGACTATGAGATGGCAAATGGCTTAACCAGAGACGAAGCCAATTCAGGTTATGATGAAAGCAATCCCTACAAAAACCGCGATCCACGCTTAACAGCGAGTATCGTTTGTCCTGGCGAACGGTACGAAGGAAAATTTTATAATTCCATCGATCCTGCATCGTCTGATTATTATTTAGGCGATAACAACTCCAAAACTGGATATCTGGTTAAAAAATTCACCTCCAATCTCTCCGATTTTACGGAATTACAAAATAATGGGCTCAATATGATTGTTATCCGTTATGCGGAGATATTACTAACTTATGCAGAGGCTAAAATTGAAAATGGAACAATTGATAATTCCGTATATGATGCCATTGATGCTGTTAGAACACGTTCTAAAATGCCAAAAGTAAATCGGTCAACGTATAATGACCAAACCTCCATGCGCGAATTGGTAAGAAGGGAAAGAAGGGTGGAACTCGCTTTAGAAGGACTACGGTGGTTTGATATCACACGTTGGAAAAATGCCGAAACTTTGAATAAAGGCGAAGTATATGGTGCTCGTTTAGGAAAAGTGGACGCAACAACCGGAAAACTGACACTCACTAACGAACGCATACAGGTTGAAAAGCGTGTTTTTGATCCGGCAAAAAACTATTTATGGCCAGTACCGCAGCAAGAACGTGATATTAACAAAAACCTCACCCAAAATCCCGGATATTAAACGGTTTTCAACCAAAAGAAGCCGTCTCAAAATGCCCCCCAAAAAGTTAGACACTTTCTGGGGGGCATTTTTATGACAAAGAAAAAGAGTCACAGCTTTGAATTCAAGTTAAGCTGTGTAAAACAAATGGATGTAGACTATCGCTCAGCTAAATCACTGAGTAAGGAGCTCGGGATTACCTGTTCCCTATTTGAGACATGGTACAGAATATACAAGCGCCATGGAGCCTCGGGACTGCTCCCCAAAAAAGGTAAAAGGGTTTTTAGCCCTTCCTTTAAACTGAAGGTCCTTGAAACAATCCAAAAAGAAAACCTATCTTTGACAAGAAGACCGTACAGCGGCTGCAGGATATTAAGAACCTTAACCCCACGGTGAAAGAGAAGCTGTTCTTTCTCATCGATACCGTCATACGGGACACCAAGGCACAGCAGGCTTATGCGCAATAAAAAAGCCCCAGTCGTCCTAACCGGGGCTTCATTTTTTTAAACCTACTTATTCTATTCTTCTGTATATACCGCTCCATCAATCCCTAAAAACAAGGTTAGATCTCGGTAATCTCTAGCATGTATTAGCCAATAACTCGAATCGACCAATTCTATAGTAAAATCACAGGCACCATACATGTCATCATCATTCTTATAACGCTTATTTCTTTTTGTTTCCTCATTACCAATCAATACCACATTTAAGAGTTGTTCAGCTTCTGATGCAAACATTTTTAGGTCATAAAAACTCATTTGAAGCCCGTCTTTAGCTTCATAAACCATTTTCTCAAACTCAAGTATATCGATTTCACGAAACTTCCCAACAGCTTCGACAAACAACATACACCAATATAGCTGGTCCTTTTTGTTAAACAACGTCAACAAATCATTCAATCCAACAGAAAGAACTTCCTTTTCAACTCCGTATATTTTAACTGCTTTCATTTTAATACTCTAAAGGTTTCTGCTTTCCTCTTTGGGGTGTACCTCCCGTCTCATTAGGAATATAATCATGTTGATGAGGATTGGGGTGGTCTTTTGGTCTACCATGATCAGTAAAGTCTACATCCCTAACCGGTTTCCCTTGACTGTCGAATTCACGTGCCTGGTTATATTTCCCTTTACTGCCATTCTTGGTACCCAACTGTGTGTGGGCAGCTCCCTCTCCTTCACTATCAACTTTGGGTGTTCCGTCTTTATTTCTAGGTAATTCGCGATCAGATTTATAAGTTCCTTGCTGTTTACCCTCTGCATTCACCCTACCTTTTTGATTGGTCAGATTATCTACAGCCTTTGACATGGTCAATGTACCATGGGCAACCTGCGCCACACCTGCCGCAGAAACAGGAACACCTACGATTGCTAGAGTACCTGCCGATCCGACACTAACAACCGCTCCCCCCGCAGCTTCAAGCCCACCAGAAAGGGTTTCAAAGCCCGAAGCAATCAAGCTGATGGCATCACCAATATCCTGGCCCAGATTATAATCACTTCCACTGCTGTACGCTGTAGTTTCTCTTCTGTTTATTGCTCCACCGGTGTTATTATCCACAATGGCATTGACCGCTCCTTTTACGATGTCCCTCCAGTCATTACCGTTCGGGTCTATCCTTCTTATCGGGTTATTGCCAACGTAGTTATATGGTGAATAGGAATAAAAATCCTCCGCCAACGGATCCACACTTCCCCACCTCCCAATCACCGGATCATAGAACCTTGCACCGTAATCGTACGTCCTTTTGCGGATTTTTATGTGTCCAATGGATTTTCCTACCGACGGTTCAGGCTGTTATCAAAGAACTCTTCTTTCCCCAAAGATAACGGTTTAAAGTACATTTCCAAGGGGTTATTTCGTTCTTGGTTTCAGCTGGTGCTTAGGTTGGATTGATCATCTGTCGCAGCAAAGGTAGCCTCCGAAGGATCGGATCAGTCAAGGGCTTTTGCGGCATAAAATGCTCGCTGCGCTCCGCTTTATTCCACAGTCCCCTGACAGACCGCCCTTCTTCCGCTCCCGGTGGCTTAACAGAAGATCTCCCCGAACCCATGACGATCGGACGGACGCCTGCCGACCTCGCAGCGGATGGATGGGCTTAGGTTAGTGCATGGGGTATGTGCGGCCCTTCCGTCCGGGCGGGGTTCCAAAGGGGTTTGGGGAATGGAAGATTCCCCAATGAACAAAGATGCCTTGTTGCCGCCGGCCAAGGTGCGAAGGAGAGCGGCTATTTGGCATAATGGCATTATAGCTGCCGCAAGGTCACTATAATACCCCATTTTGTTACTTAGCTTGGGTCTGTGTGAAGAGAATGCGACAATGGGAATAATAGAATTTTGAAGTTACTGAAAGTAAGGTGCCTTACATTTTTCAACTTCTTTGGGTTACTGCTCTCTTTCTACTGATTTTCTGAAACTTAAAATAAACATTCAATAGATCTAACTTCTATCAATAGATCTAACTTCTATTGGAAAATATTTAAAAAAAACAAACGGAACTATAGGTCACAAATATACCCTATTGTTACCATTTTATCAATAACCCACAATTGAACAATATAAGCTCTGGAAACAGGTAATATCATTACTTCTCTGCACAAAGAAAGGGGATGGTCACAGACCGATCTCGCCACCAACAGCAAGGTCTCAAGGGAGATAATCGGCAAATATGAACGGGGCGAGGCCGTGCCCTCCATCGAGGCGGCAAAGAAGATTGCCAAAGCTTTCGGCGTATCGCTGGACTATCTTGCGGGCGAGGCCACCAGCGCCGCATTTGACCGGAAGACCGTGGAAAGGTTGCAGGATATCGAAAAGCTGGAGGCTGGTGAAAGGGAACATGTGTTTACCCTACTCGATGCTTTCCTAGCAAAAAGCAAGCTACAGGCTATACTCAAATAAAAATAACCCGTTCAGAAGATCGGGTTATTTTCTTTATAACACCTTTGAGGGCACCCTAACTCCAATTCACTTGGCTATATTTGTAAAATGTAAAAACCAAAAGTAGGGCAACACTTAAACAAGCAATTATAGTGAGAACACTAATAATAGCCCTTTTCTTTCTCGAAAGTGTTTTTAGCTCATTGAGATATTCGGTCTTCAAGTCACTGTGCCTCAAGAATAAACAGTAATTAATGATTGCCAATCCTATTGCTATTGGTATACCCCACAATTTTGGATCCCCAGTAGGAATAATATTTCCACCTGTAAGTATCTCAAGCCAGCCAAACAAAATCAGTAAAATAAAAATCTGCAATGTTTGAACGACTAATGCTGCTTTCCATTCACTAAATCCATCATTGGAGATCGACTCAAAAAACAAGTAAATCTCCAAAAAGAAAAAATAAATAGGCTTGACTATATTTCTCATCTTTAAAAACCTTTTGGCCCGGTCAATATGCCATATCCTGTGCTTTTCCGTTCGTTTTTATCTATCTCTGCCCATTTATCCATAGCTGCTGGAAAACCTCCTGGGTAAAAAGTATCAATCCCGTAATATCCAGCACCAACTATAGCCCCAGGGATTCCTCCTAAAAGCCCATAAACTCCAACCCCGGTATTGACTCCAAACTTAGCAGGGCTAACCGAATTGGGATCACTTGCTCCTAGCCTATAGTAATTTAGAACACCAACACCATCTACCACCGTTCCCAAACCAAGTGTTGCAAGACCTCCCACCTTTCCTAAAGTAGATATTTTTGTAGTTGGGAGATATTGTCTAAAATCTAAAATAGGTTTATGTAACTTGAACTCAGTTCCTATCCTGGCACTTCCGGAAAGAATCTCAACCCCGCCAGCAAGTGTACCGATACCCCCGTTCCATTTACTGAATTCCGGTAGCCAACTATTGTCCTTAGGCTTATCTACCTTTGCCGTTACCTCGGCAGCATCTATTGATGCTACAGCATAACTACCATCATCCACCTGCACATCATCCCCTGCCTTCGGTGCCTGTGTATTATTGTTGAGTGAGATCGTATCCAGCCCCATGAAGTCAGCATACTTAACCGGATTTCCCAGCACATAGTTGTATGGCGTATAATCATAATGGTTCTCCGCCAACGGATCCACACTCCCCCACCTTCCGATTACCGGATCGTAGAACCTCGCTCCGTAATCGTATGACCTTTTGCAGATTTTTACGTTTCTCGTGAAGTTTCCTAACGATGGTCTAAGCTGTTATCAAAGAACGCTTCTTTTTCCAAAGTTAGTTTTTTGTATGGTATTTACAAGGCCGTTTTTCGCTCTTGGTTTTGGTTTGTGCTTAGGTTGGATTGATCATCTGTCGCAGCAAAGGTAGCCTCCGAAGGATCGATCAGTCAAGGGCTTTTGCGGCATAAATGCTCGCTGCGCTCCGCTTTATTCCACAGTCCCTTGACAGACCGCCCTTCTTCCGCTCCCGGTGGCTTAACAGAAGATCTCCCCGAACCCCTGATGTCTAACCGTAGCACGGACGCCTACCGACCTCGCAGCGGAGTAGTAGCGTAACGACAGCAGGGTACGGTTGATATGGCCGATACTTCTGTTCTCCTCCCTTTGGCGGTCTACAAAGTCCAGTATTTCTTTATGGGTGGCCTGTGTGATGTCCAACCCCTCTTTTTCAAGCCAACCGGTAAAGTAGCCCGTATTCCGTAAGTGCTGCGCTACGGTGGATGCTTTAAGCTTTTCACCCTTTAGATAGCTTTCAAACCCGCTTTCCATGTTTTTACTTTTTATTTTTTACTTTCGGCAACGATATGCGTATAGATCTGCGTACTCTCCAGGCTGCTGTGGCCCAGGAACCGCTGGATATGCTCCAGCCCCATCCCCGATTGCAGCAGATGGGTGGCAATACTGTGCCGTAGGGTATGCAGGCCGATCACCTTCTTTATGCCGGCCGCTTCCCTTAACCGGACCAGCCTGCCAAATGGGTCCCGTAGCCGTCTGCCGACACGGTTCAGCAATAGGGCCTCCTCATTTTTACCGTTTTTCAGGTAGGGCCTCCCATAGTTCAGGTAGTTTTCAAGGTCGCTTTTATTGTTGCCGGTAAGCGGTACGTACCTCGCCTTATAACCCTTGCCCTTCCGCACCAGCACCAGCTCCTTTTCCAATAGGATGTCGCTTACGTCCAGTGCCATCCCTTCGTTCTTCCTAAGTCCGCACCCGTAGTACAGCGCAAGCATCGCACGGTCACGAAGACCGTATATATCATCGCCGGTACATTGGTAGAGCTTATTTACTTCCTCCCGGGTGAGCACGTCTTTGATGTTGGTGCTCCTGCCCACAAGTTTCAGCTTTACCTCAAAGCTCCCGTTGCCGCTGTCGGCAAGGTACCCGGCAAACTTACGGACCACCTGCAGGTGCTTGCGGATATAGTTTTTGCTGATTGCACCGCCCTTTCTTTTATTGGGCCTTTGGTGCAGATATTCAAGATAACTTTCAAGAAGGCTTCCGGTAATGTTTTCGGGGCTGTGGCAGCTGTTTGATTCAAGATAACTTAGGAACTCCCTTAACATCTTCGGCATGTCACGCTGGCTGCTGGCATCGAAGTTCAGGATGCGCAGCCATTCCCCAAAACCCGCATGCAGGCGCCTGTGAAGGGGATTCAAGCGGTTACAAAAGTTGCCCGCCTCACGTTTTTCATCTGCTGTGGACCACTCCATCTTTCGCCTTGATTTTCTGCATGTTAAGTGGTCCATTTGTGCTCTGGACCACTGATGGTCCACGGTCCACTCCCGGTGCCTTTATTTTATCCAGTATATCCCCGATCAATGAGCGGGTACTGCCCTCCAGCTCCTCCATATCGCTCCACTGCTGCACACGGTACTCAAAGCCCCGGTAACGGTTGCCCTTGGTCACCCTGATGTGGCCCATGCGGTCAAGCTCGTACAGGTAACGTTTCAGGTTGCTGGGGTTCATGCGTAATGCACTGCGTATCTTCCTGCCGTGGAAAGTGTCCGTATCCTGCTCTTTCAGGTGGGTCTTGAGCTTTTCAAAGAAGCCCCGGCAGGCATCGCTCAGCTCATCGCTCTTTTTCAGCAGCGTGTTTTCCAGCAGGGTAAAAGCGGCCTCTATGTCCTCCGGCGTGCTTTCTATGTACTGCTCGCCCGTATCTGTATCGGTTTTCAGCTCCCGCTGGTACTGGTGGTAGTACGTGATCGTTTCGGTGAAGAGCAGCAGCAAAAGCATCGTCCGTCTCGGTTTGAACACGGCCTCCGGCAATTGCAGGTAGGTGGCGTAGGGGTTGCGTACACCGATAGGCTGTAATAGCCTTTGTACATTCTTTATTCTACCCTTGGTTTTCCGCTGTTCCGCTTCATCCACCAATCCTGCGCTCAATCTCCGCTGGTAGTCCATGATTTTGTTATCCTGCTCTGCGCTGCCATCCATGTACAGCAATATACAGCGGTTGGCGTTGTCCTCGTAGAGCTTCTCCCTTGTGGTGCAGCCCGATACGCATACCGGCCCCTCCACGTTCAGGGTCACCGTTTTCAGGTTCCCCTTGTTATCTTTCAGCGTAACCGTTTTGGAGATCTTCCGCTTGCTCTGCAGCTCCCTGAGCGGGTACAGTACCGATTCCGCTCCGTCAAGGTCTTCGATCAATAGTAGCTTATGCTTGCCGAAGTAATAAAAGGCGTTGCTCGATAGGGTAGTGATTTCCAGCCTGTCCTCCTCCGGCATCAGCTCGCTCACCTTCTCCTGCAGCCACGTCTTGCCCGTACCGCTGGCACCGAGGCACATCAGGTGCAAGGGCGTGTGCCGCTTCCTTGAGGTATAGGTCAGGTAGGCGATCAGGGCGTTGGTTTCCTCGCCGATCACACCGCTCTGTGCTATTGCTTCCTTTGTACGCTGCAAAAGGTTAGGGGATTTCAGGAACTTCAGGGCCTCTTTGCGCTCGGCTTCCGTTAGCTCCTTTTTCTCTGCCTGTTTGGGTTTCATCGCCTCCAGCCGTTCGGAGCGGTAGCTTTCCAGCTCGGTAATGAGGTTATTGAGGGTTTGGTTCAGCTCGCCCTCACTCACGTCCAGCGCCTCCGCTGCACGCTCGGCCAGCTGCCCGCACTGGATCCCGTTGTACAGGTCCAGGTGATGGCGGTAGGCTTTATTGGGTTTGCCTGTTACCGTTAGCTTGAGCGTCACCCGAAGGCGGTCAAGACCCGTCAGTTTGATACCGCCCAGTACCGTAATGTGCAGTTTGCCCTCGGTATACACCAACAGTTCGGGGTTCTCCGTGCTCAATCTCCCTTTAGCCATTGCGTTTGGGGGTAATAATGAGTTTACCTTTGCTTACCCGGATCTCCACCGACACACCCGCCCTAAAGCCCTGTTCCTGTAGCCATAGCCCCGATAAACGGAGCTCCGGCACGATCTGCTCACTATAAGTTAAGGAGCGGTATTTCTGCTGTAACTTTGCGTTCCTGATCTGTTGTTCTGCCATATCAAAAAAAGTTTTAGGTAACTATCAGGGACAAATATATCCTATCCTTTTCTTTTTAACAATACCTATCGGATTTTTTTATCACTTTTATTTACCTATTTTTGCTATATATAACCAATAAAGGCTATACAGGTATCTTTTAAGCGATGAATACAGGTAAGATCATATCGGATTTAAGGGAACAGAAGGGCTGGGCACAGAAAGACCTGGCCGAGAAGAGCGGCATATCAAGG
>Ga0182736_1000407_pt1 | contig 69355 bp, 64 predicted proteins | sample eDN5th30CKraftBY_FD_128882 | JGI IMG/M metagenome (GOLD analysis project Ga0182736, IMG submission 128882) | Enriched backyard soil microbial communities from Emeryville, California, USA - eDNA 5th pass 30_C Kraft BY (version 2) (version 2) | ecosystem: Environmental > Terrestrial > Soil >... | reverse complement strand
TTGATTTCTTTTGCGTTGATCGCTTGAACCAGTTTGACCCGGCCCAACCGTCTCGCACCCAACCAAGTGCCCACACTTATCGGCTGTTTATTTGTTAAAGAGCGGTACTGCCTACTGCTTCGCCTTCCTGCCGTTCGCTGCGCTGTCTTGCTTGGCGCTGCGTCATCAGCAGAGAAACGAGATTATGAAGAAGTTTTTTGCGTCTGTCAAATCGTCGTTGGCTGCTGCTTACTACGCCACCCACTTCGATCCGCCAGACCCTTGCCGCGCTACCACCCTGCCGCAAGACCCCTTCTTTTGGTCGGCCTGTTCGCTGCGCCCGCTTATGCGTAACCGCTGCAAACCGCTTTCCTCACCCTTCGCTTCCCTCGCTGCGCTGCGCTTGTTGCCGCTGCGGTTGCGTTGTTTGCGTCGAGAAAGAGACTATAGCACGCATTGAAATCGCCATGCAAATCGATCCAGGCTTTCTTGTCAGTTTCATGACCGGAAACCGGCCTTTTCAAACCCCGATACAGCGCGCAAAGCGCGCTGTATCGGGGTTTGGCGGGCGCAGAAAATTTTTTCCGCCCTGCCTGGCAGCCACCCCGGGCGCCTACTTATGCTGGAACGACGGAGGCCGCTTGGCGACAAAGGCCTCCATGCCTTCCTTCTGATCGTGCGTTCCGAACAGCGAATGGAACAGGCGGCGCTCGAACTGCATGCCTTCGGCCAGCGGGGTCTCGTAGGCGCGATTCACGGCCTCCTTGGCCATCATGACCGATGGCAGCGACATCGCGGCAATGACAGTGGCCATGCCGATCGCTTCCTCCAGCAATTTGTCCGCGGGCACGACGCGCGACACCAGGCCCGCGCGCTCGGCTTCGGCCGCATCCATCGTCCGGCCGGTCAGGACCAGGTCCATGGCCTTGGCCTTGCCCACCGCGCGCGGCAGGCGCTGCGTGCCGCCGGCGCCGGGAATGATGCCCAGCTTGATCTCGGGCTGGCCGAAGCGCGCCGTCTCGGCCGCGACCAGGATGTCGCACATCATGGCCAGCTCGCAGCCGCCGCCCAGCGCATAGCCGGCCACGGCCGCGATCACGGGCTTGCGGATACGGCGCAGGGTCTCCCAATTGCGGGTGATGAAGTCCGAGGCGTAGGCCTCCATATAAGAGAGGTCTTTCATCGCGCCGATGTCGGCGCCCGCGGCAAAGGCCTTCTCGCTACCGGTGATGACCATGGCGCCGATATCGGGGTCGGCGTCGAAGGCCAGCAGCGCCGCCCCCAGCTCGTCCATCAGCGCATCGTTCAGCGCATTGAGCGCCTTGGGGCGATTCAGGGTCAGCAGGCCGACCCGGCCACGATTTTCGACCAAAACCAGAGCTTCGCTCACGACCACACTCCTTCCTATATATATGCGCAGGGATGCGGCCCCCGTGCGGGAGACCGTCCATGTACCGGACGCACCGGTGCCGCCTCAAGCATACCCCGCCCCCCATGAAGGCATGGCGGCTTGAGTTTCACCCCGCCATGGCGCACCATCTTTGGTTCCATATTTCAAGGAAAGGACATGGCTGAAGGAGCAAGCAGCGGCCGCGGCATCATCGGACTGCTGCTGGCCGCGGGCCGCGGATCGCGCTTTTCGGCGGACGGCAGCGCCAACAAGCTGCTGGCCAGCGTCGACGGCCGGCCGGTCTGCGCCGCGGCAGCCCGGTCCCTGCGCGAAGCGCTGCCGCGGGTGGCGGCGGCCGTCTCGCCCTCGGCCCCCCTGGTGGGCGAGGCGCTGCGGCAAGCCGGCTGCGAAATCATCGTGTGCGAACGGGCCGCCGAAGGCATGGGCGGCACGCTGGCGCAGGCCGTCTCGTGGCTGTCGTCCCGGGAGCATGCCGCCGGCAACGAGGCGCCCGCCTGGTGCATCATGCCCGCCGACATGCCGTGGGTGCATCCCGACACCGTGGCGGCACTGCGCGACGCCTGGCTCGCCTTGCCCGCGTCCCGGCGCGAACGCGCGGTACTCGCCCCCACCTATCGGCAGATGCGCGGCCACCCCGTCCTGCTGGGATCGGCCTGGGCCGCCGCGCTGTCGCAATTGCAGGGCGACGAGGGCGCGCGCGCCCTGATCTCCGGCCAGGTCACCCCCCTGGCCGTCGAGGACCCGGGCTGCGTACGCGACGTCGATACGCCCGACGACCTGACGCCGGGCCCTACGCGCCTGGGATGAGGTGCCGCCCTGCGCGCTTGCGCGCGCCCCCCGGGGGGCGGCGCTGGCTGACCGGCTCCGATACTCCCGTCCTGTCGAGTGCGGTGGCGCGTAGCGCCATGGATAACTAACATGAAGGAACCTATGCAACGAACCGCCGCTTCCAATCGCCCCGCGCCCCGCCGGCGCGCGTCCCAACCGGACACGCCCATGACCGAAGCCATCTCCTATCGCCTGGAACCCATCGATCCGGCCGGACACCGCTGCCGGGTCACGATGTCCATTCCCGATCCCGACCCGACCGGACAATGCGTCGGCCTGCCCGCCTGGATACCCGGCAGCTACATGATCCGGGACTTCGCGCGGCAGATCGAAAGCATCGAGGCGCGGGCCTGGGGCCGCAAGATCGAACTGACCAAGCTGGACAAGCAGACCTGGCAGGCCGCCCCCTGCCGCGGGCCCCTGCAGATCGTCTGCGAAATCTACGCCTGGGACCTGTCCGTGCGCGCCGCCCACCTGGACCAGAGCCACGGGTTCTTCAACGGCACCAGCGTCTTCCTGCGCGCGGCGGGCCACGAAGGCGCGCCCTGCCTGCTGGAGCTGGCGCCCCCGCGCGGCCTGGACTGGAAGGTCTACACCAGCCTGCCCGAGGCCGACGGGCATCCCCGGCGCGCGCCGCGCCACGGTTTCGGCATGTATCGCGCGCCGGACTACGACGCGCTGGTCGATCACCCCATCGAAATGGGTACCCCCCAGGTCGCCAGCTTCGAGGCCTGCGGGGCCCGGCACGAGCTGGTCTTCACCGGCGACATCCCCAACCTGGACCTCGAACGGCTGGTCTCGGACATCCGCAAGATCTGCGAGAAGCAGATCGCCTTCTTTGAACCCCGCACGCGCCGGGCGCCATTCCTGGACAGCTCGGACCGCTATGTATTCATGACCATGGTCACGGGGGACGGCTATGGCGGACTGGAACACCGGTCGTCCACCGCGCTGATGACCTCGCGCGCGGACCTGCCCGTGCGCGGCCGGCCGGAGCAGACCGATGGCTACCGCAACTTCCTGGGCCTGGTCAGCCACGAATACTTCCATACCTGGAACGTCAAGCGCATCAAGCCGGCGGCCTTCGCGCCCTACGACCTGGAGCGCGAGAACCATACCCGGCTGCTGTGGCTGTTCGAGGGCTTCACCTCTTATTACGACGACCTGCTGGTGCTGCGGGCCGGGCTGATCACCGAACAGGACTACCTGCGCACGCTGGCCAAGACGGTGAGCTCGGTGCACGCGGCGTCCGGCCGTTTCAAGCAATCCGTGGCGGAAAGCTCGTTCGACGCCTGGACGCGCTACTACCGCCAGGACGAGAACTCGCCCAACGCCATCGTCAGCTATTACACCAAGGGCTCGCTGGTGGCGCTGGGGCTGGACCTGCTGCTGCGGCACGAAACCGGCCAGCGGCACGGCCTGGACGACGTGATGCGGCTGTTGTGGACACGCTATGGCCGCGACTTCTACCGGGGCGGCGCGCGCGGGGTCGAGGAAGACGCCATGCCCGACCTGATCCGGGAAGCCACCGGCGTGGACGCGCGGGACTTCCTGCGCCGCCACGCCTACGGCCGCGAGGACGTGCCCTTGGCGGAACTGCTCGCCCAGCACGGCTACGCCCTGACCTGGAAGGCCTCGTCGCCGCTTCCCTCGCTGGGCGTGAAAACCGCGCGCCAGGGAGAAGACCTGCGCCTGGCCACCGTGTACACGCACGGCCCGGCCCACCGGGCGGGGCTGTCCGCCCAGGACCTCCTGGCGGCCATCGACGGCCTGCGTATACAGAACGGCAACCTGGACAAGCTCCTGGCGCGCTACCGGCCTGGCGACCAGGTCGAAATCCATGCGTTCCGGCGCGACGAGTTGCGCCGGTTCACGCTGAAGCTCGACGCGGCGCCGGAAACGGAGTGCGTGATCGCGGCGGCCTGACCCGGCCGCCGGCGGTCACCAGGCAACGGGCTCCCGCCCCTGCCCGGCCAGCCAGCGGTTGGCCGTTTCGAAATGCCCGCAGCCCAGGAACGGAACCGGCGGGCGCCGGGCCGACAGGGGCGATGGGTGATTGGCCATCAGCACCAGGTGCTTGCCGCCGGACGGCAGCAGCGCCTGCTTGGCCTGGGCGTGCGCGCCCCACAACATGAAGACCTTGGGCGAGGGCTCGCGCGCGATCGCGGTGATGACCGCGTCGGTGAACGCTTCCCAGCCCTGCTTCGCATGCGAGGCGGGCGCGCCGTCCTCCACGGTCAGCGAGGTGTTGAGCAGCAGCACGCCCTGCCGGGCCCATCGTCCGAGATCGTTGCCGAATGCGGCGGGATTGCCGCCGAAGCTGGCCGCCACCTCGTTGAAGATGTTGCGCAGGCTGGGCGGACGCTTGAAGCCGTCGGGGACCGAGAACGCCAGGCCCTGTGCCTGGCCTGGCCCGTGATAGGGATCCTGCCCCAGGATCACGACCCGGGTGGACTCGGGCGTGGCCAGGTCCAGCGCGCGGAACGGCATGGCCGGATAGATCACCGCGCCCGACTCCCGGCGCAGGTCGACGAAACGCCGCAAGGCGTCGAACGACGGGCGGGCGAGCGCGTCGGCCAGCAATTCGCGCCAGCCGGCAGGCAGGCGATCAACGTGGTCCTGCAGCGGTTCGGCCAGGCGGTTGTCCGGCTCGGCCGCGAACAGATCGGCGGACTCGCCCCGGGCCGGGTCCCTGACGGCGCTCGCTGGACTACCCTCCTGTCGCTGCGCGACATCCTCCCCGGGGGAGGTCGCGCGCCCTTCGGGCGGCCGGGCGGGCGCGCTCATGCGAACAGCCGCGCCAGCTCGGCGCCGGGATCGGGGGCCCGCATGAAGGCCTCGCCAACCAGGAAGGCGTTGACGCCGTACTCGCGCATCTGGCGCACCTCGGACGGGCCCAGGATGCCGCTTTCCGTGACCACCCGCTTGCCGGCCGGGATCCGCGGCAGCAGGCCGATCGTCGTGTTCAAGGAAACCTCGAAGGTCCGCAGGTTGCGGTTGTTGATGCCGAGCAGGCTGGTACGCAATTCCAGGGCGGTGTCGAGCTCGGCCGCGTCGTGGACTTCCACCAGCACATCCATGCCAAGCTCCATGGCCAGCGCTTCCAGGTCCCGCAGTTGCGGAGCTTCCAGCGCGGCCACGATCAGCAGGATGCAATCGGCGCCCATCGCCCGCGCCTCGACCACTTGATAGGGATCGACGATGAAATCCTTGCGCAGCACCGGCAGCGCGCAGGCCGCGCGGGCACGCCGCAGGTAGTCCTGCGACCCCTGGAAGAACTGCACGTCGGTCAGCACGGACAGGCAGGCCGCGCCATGCGTGGCATACGAAGCCGCGATTTCGTCGGGCTGGAAGTTCTCGCGCAGCAGGCCCTTGGACGGCGAGGCCTTCTTGATCTCGGCGATGACGCCGGACCGGCCCGCCGCGACCTTGGACTCGATCGCCTGCGCGAAGCCGCGCACGTCCTGCCGGGCCTCGGCCTCGCGCCGCAGGTCGGACTCGCTGCGAAGCAGGCGCGCGGTGGCGACCTCTTCGGCCTTTACTTCCAGTATGCGTTGGAGAATGTCGCTCATGACTGACCCATGGATATCCTGTACGAAGACGGCCTACTGCGCCGCCTTCCTGGTGAAGGAGACGAATTCGTCCAGCCGCGCGCGCGCGGCGCCACTGGCGATCAGCTCGAAGGCCTTGCGTATGCCCTCGGCCACCGACGACACGGTGTTGCCGGCATACATCGCCAGGCCGCCGTTGAGCGCGACGATGTCGCGCGCGGGGCCCGGTACGTTGGACAGGGCTTCCAGCACGAGTTCACTGGATTCGTCGCGATTGGCGACTTTCAGGCTGCGGTTGGACACCATCTGGAGGCCGAAGTCCTCGGGATGGATCTCGTATTCGCTCACCTCGCCGTCGCGCAGCTCGCCCACCATCGTGGCCGCGCCCAGCGAGGCTTCGTCCATGCCGTCCTTGCCGTAGACCACCAGCACGTGCTTGGATCCCAGGCGCTGCAACACCCTGACCTGGATGCCGACCAGATCGGGATGGAAGACGCCCATGAGCTGGTTGGCGGCGCCGGCCGGATTGGTCAGGGGCCCCAGCAGGTTGAAAATGGTACGCACCGCCAGTTCCTTGCGGATAGGCGCGATGTTCTTCGTTGCCGCGTGGTGGATGGGCGCGAACATGAAACCGATGCCAATGGCTTCGATACATTCGGCCACGGCTTCCGACGGCAGCATGACGTTGGCGCCCAGCGCCTCCAGCACGTCGGCGCTGCCCGAGGACGAGGAAACCCCGCGATTGCCGTGCTTGGCGATCTTCGCGCCGCCGGCCGCCGCCACGAACATGGCCGCGGTGGAGATGTTGAAGGTGTGCGCGCCATCGCCGCCGGTGCCGGCCAGGTCGACCAGGCTGTCCGTATCGGCCACTTTCACGCCGTCGGCGAACTCGCGCATGACCTGCGCGGCGGCGGTGATCTCGCCGATGGTCTCTTTCTTGACGCGCAGGCCCATGATGAGCGCGGCCGCGGTCGCGGGCGACATTTCGCCGCGCATCAGCATGCGCATCAGCGACAGCATCTCGTCATGGAAGATCTCGCGGTGTTCGATACAACGCACCAGCGCTTCGGTAGGGGTAATGGACACCATGGACTCCTCGGGAAATCGTTGCCGCTGGTTCATGCGTTCAACTGCAGGAAATTGCGCAGCAAGGCATGGCCGTGCTCGCTCAGGACGGATTCGGGATGGAATTGCACCCCGTAGACCGGAAGGGTGCGATGCCGCACGCCCATGATCTCGCCATCGTCGGTCTGCGCCGTCACTTCCAGGCAATCGGGCAGGCCGGCGCGTTCGATGGCCAGCGAGTGATACCGGGTCACCGTGTACGGCGACGGCAAATCCCGGAACACGTCACTGCCCGTATGCGTGATGACCGACGTCTTGCCGTGCATGATCTGCCGCGCGCGGACGATTTTGCCACCAAATGCCGCCCCGATGGACTGGTGGCCCAGGCACACGCCCAGGATCGGCACCTTGCCGGCATAGGCCTGGATGAGCGGCACCGAGATACCGGCTTCGGCCGGCGAGCACGGCCCGGGCGAGACGCAGATGCGCTCGGGCCCCAGGGCCTCGATTTCGTCGAGCGTGATCTGGTCGTTGCGGAACACCCGCACGTCGGCGCCCAATTCGCCGAAATACTGGACCAGGTTGTAGGTGAAGGAATCGTAGTTGTCTAGCATCAGCAGCATGCTGCTCTCCCCGTGGAATCGAACAGGCCGGAGGCCGGGAACACATCGGCGATCGCGCCGTCCGGAAGCGGACGCCACCACGCGAGCGACGAGCCACGATGCGCGTGTGCGGGGGTTCGGCTGGCAAGGGGGGGTACTGCTGGATACACGGACAATCTCCTGGATCGGGAGCCGCCGTGCCGGGGAAGCTGTATGAATTCGCGACCTGCCACCGGTTACGGCGGCAAGGTGCAGGTTTCGAACCGCAACAACGTGCCGCTTCCTAACGGAAGCGCCACCACTGAGCTGCTTGGTTCGAAACGATGCGGTTCATGTCTTGAAGTGAGTCGGGAGCCGCGGCCATGTGCGCGTTTCTGCTCCGGCTGGGATTCTAGCGCGTCCGCGTTTTGCTTGTCGAACGGAAGAAATGGGGACGGATGGCGGAGCCATGATTTCCCCGTCCCTCAAAAGGGTACCCCGTCCAGCCGCCCCATCTTGCCGCTGGCGAAATCGCGCCTGGCCTGGGCCAGACGCTCGGGCGTGTCCATCACGAACGGCCCGCCGAAGAGGATCTGCCCCTGTACCGGCGGCCCGCCCAGCAGGACGACATCGGCCGGCCCCTGCGCCGTGGCCCGCAGCGCGACCGGGTCGCCAGGCGTCAGGACCGCCAGCGCGCCGGCGCCGAGGGTGTTTCCATCGCCCAGGTCCAGTTGGCCGTCCAGCACGACCAGGCCCAGTTCGTCTTCCCGCACCGGCAGCACGGTCCGCCCTCCCGATGGCAGCCGGACATGCGCGAGCAGCGTGGGCATGGTCGTGGCCATGGGGCCGGCATGGTCGCCGATGCGGCCCGCGATCACGCGCACGCGCGCCTCGCCCTGTTCGAATTCGGGGATACGGTCGCGCCGGAAGGAAGCGTAGGCGGGTTCGATCCATTTCTGTTCAGGCGGCAGGCTGGTCCAGAGTTGCAGGCCATGGCGGCCGCCGGCCGGCTGCTCGGCGTGGAGCATGCCCCGGCCGGCCCGTATCCATTGGGCATCGCCCGCGCCCAGGTGGTCGTGGAAACCTTCGCTGTCGCGATGCTCGACTTCCCCCTCCAGCAGGTAGCTGATCACCTCGATGCCCGCATGCGGGTGGGGCGAATCGCCGATGCCGCGCCGGCTGCGATGACGGTAGTGGTCGATGAAGACGAAAGGGCCCAGCGACAGCCGGCTCCGCTGCGGCAGCGCGCGCCACAGCAGCATGTCGCCGTCGTCGATGACGCGCTGCGCGGGCAGCACGGTGGCGATGAGACGTTCGGCCATGATGGAAATCCTCCTGTCGTCGTTCACGCACCGGCCGCGGCCAGGCCGTCGATGCGCAGCGCCCCGATGGCGCCGTGCACCTCGATGGGCGCGATATCCTTGCCGTGGACCACCACGCCGCCCGCGATCTCGATCTCGCGCGCCGAACCGCCGGGCTTGACGCTGAGCGCGATGGCCGACAGCGTCACCACCACGCCCTTGACCAGCGAGTCGCCCGTGCCGCCGAAGGTCTCGATGCCACGGCGCACCGACAGGCGGCCGATGGGTTGGCTGATCTGGATGCCGACGGCGCCGTCGGCATGCGTGACGAGCCGGTCGAACTCGGCCACGTTGACGGTGCCGTCGTAGACGTTGAATGCGCGCGCGCCCTGGCCGAACGTTTCGATCGGCGCATGCACGCGCAGTTCATTCACCACGCCGAAGTTGACGAAACCGATGCCGCTGGGGCCATACGAAGTCAGTTTCTCCCGCGCGTCCCAGCGGTCCACGGTGCCCCAGTTGTCGAGCACCATGTCGTTGACGCCGTAGGTCACGACCGGCCCGAGATTGCGAACCACGTCGACGAAGGCGTTGTAGACGGTGAATACGCCGCCGGTGATCTGGTCGGGGGTACCGGCGGGAATGCGGCCGTCGCTGTAGACCGCGCCAGTCTCCAGCAAAGGCACGATCAGGCGCCCTCCCCCGTGCGTCCCGCTGACGAAGATGCCGCTGCCCAACACGGGCGCGGCGGGCCGGCCGGCCGACAACCCGGTCAGGCGCGCGCTCAGGACCACCGCGGGATCGTCCTGCATGTTCCACAGCGTGAAGGCGCCCTGGGTCACGTAGACGCCGTAGCCCTGCGGCCGGTCGGACCTCGCCCGCGCATCGGCCGCGGCGATGTCCAGCCCGTCGACCTCGACATGGCCCGCGCGGATCTTGTCCCGGACCAGGATCTGGACCTGCCCGACGATGGACAGCGCCGACAGGCGAATACGGCCGAGCCCCTCCACCCCGGTGTCGTTGAAGATGGCGCGCCGGTCCGGCGAGGCTTCGATGCGCAAATCCCGGATATCGTTGTCCGTGCTCAATTGCAGGCCATCGCTGCCCGCGGCGAAGGCCAGTGTCGCGCCGGCGGCTCCGCCGACCAGGGACTGCCCCGGCAGCAGCCGGATCGAAGGCAGCCCGGACAGCGTTCCGCCTATCGCGATGACCCGCCGGGCGGCATCGCGCACAGCGCCCTGAAGGGCCTCGGACGTGGTGACAAGTGCTTGCGATGCCATGGTGCTTCTCCTGCCAGGGATGGTTGAAGGCCGCGGTGGCCGGCCCGACAAGTCCTACTCTAGGCTTGGGGACGACGCTGATGAAGGGGGCGACGGGCATTTCATTTGTGCCTTGGCGGCATCAATTCATGGATCGCGCGGGCGAACACGCGCACAATGGGCATCCGGACGATGCAGGGCGAACGGCATGAACGAGGCGGCGACAAGCACCCTGGGCACGGTGGAAATGTTCTGCGCGGCGGCCCGGGCCGGCAGCTTCACCGCGGCCGCGGCCGTGCTGGGCACGACGCCGTCCGCGATCAGCAAGGCGGTGCGGCGCCTGGAGGACCGGCTGGGCGTCAAGCTATTCGCGCGAACCACCCGCGCGATCCGGCTGACGGACGACGGGCAGGCCTATTACCACACGTGCAGCCAGGCCCTGGAAAACATCCACGACATCGAGCGTTCGCTGACGGGGCACCGGCTGCCGCGTGGCGAGTTGCGCATCAGTTCCCCCGCCAGCTACGGCATCAAGCGGCTGATCCCGCTCGTGCCTCGCTACGTGGCGCGCCATCACGGCCAGGTGAAGGTGACCGTCTCGGTCAGCAACGCCGTGGCGGATTTCGTGATGGACGACGTCGACATGGCGATACGCATCGGCGAGGTCGCGGACTCCCGGCTGGTCGCGCGGCAATTGTGCGCGGCCAGCCCGTGCATCGTCGCCTCGCCCACCTATCTGCGCCGGCACGGCTCCCCCGAGGTGCCGGGAGACCTCGCCAGCCACGCCTGCCTGGGGTTGATCATGCCCGACAGCGGGCGCGCCATGCCTTGGGCCTTCGCGCCGTCGGCCGACGGCACGGCCACGCAGGTCCGGCTCCAGACCGTGATGAACGTCGATCATCCGCTCGGCGCGCTGGCGGCGGCGTTGAGCGATGCGGGCCTGGCGCAGTTGCTCGACTTCACGGTCGAGGACGACCTGCGCAGCGGCCGCCTGGTGGAAGTGCTGGCGCCGTGGCGGCCTCAAGCCCAGCCGGTTTCCGCCGTCTGGCCCGGCAACCGCCATGTGCCCGCGACGGTGCGCAGCTTCGTGGATTTCCTGGTCGACACGTCTCACCCCTGACCCCCCTATCAAATCCCCTTATTGCCCACCGCCTCGATTCGATTGGCGCAGAAGCCGCCCGCGTTCGCATAATCGCTCCACCTCGATGCCCCGGCGCGGCCGGATGCATCCGGGGCCAACCGGAGATGGGTCGATGCGATTCGCGGTAACAGAGATAGTCGAGAACTTCGTGGGCGAGATCGAGGGCTTTCCCTTCGACGCCATCGACCAGGAAATCGTCTCGCAGTTGAAAGCGGCGTGGTTCCGCTACCCCGTCCTGCGCTTTCGCGACGTCCTGATCGGCGACCGGGAACAGGTGGCCTTCAGCCGGGCGCTCGGTCCGGCGGTATTCCATCCGCGGCAGCTCCAGCAAGGCAAGAGCGCCGAATTCCCCGAGATCCTGGTCATCAGCAACAAGAAAAAGGCGGACGGTTCGCCGGCCGGCGACCTGGGCGACGGCGAAGTGCGCTGGCACACGGATACCTGGTTCGTCGAGCAGCCCCCGTCGGCCGCCATCCTGCGCGCGGTCGAACTGCCCGGCCAGGGCGGCAACACCTACTTCGCCAACATGTACGCCGCCTACGAGGGCCTGGACGCCACCCTGAAGACGCGTCTGGACGGCCTCGCCATCCATCACCAATCGGTCATCGACGGGCGTGGCGAGGTCCGGCTGGGCAAGGCGCCGCCGACCTCCGGCGACTTCGCCTCCTGGCCCGGCGTCGATCATCCGCTGGTGCGCAGGCACCCCGGATCCGGCAGGCCATGCCTGTACCTGGGCGGCGATCGTCCGCACCAGTCCATCCCCGGCATGCCGCAAGACGAAGCGGCGCCGTTGCTGGCGGACCTGTGGGCGGCCGCCACCGATGCCCGCCATGTCTGGGCGCAGCAATGGCGGCCGGGCGACATGATGATGTGGGACAACCGCTGTCTGCTGCACAAGCGCGATGCCTTCGACCCGCGGTCCGTGCGGCGGCTGCACCGGACCACCGTCGAGGGCGAGCGGCCCGTCGCGGCGGAGCTGGCCCATGCCTGACTCCGCCAATCCCGGCGCCTTCCGCTTCGCCGCGATGCCTCCGCCCTTGCCGCCCGACCTGCTCGCGCTGGCGGACGGCCTGGAGCCCGCCGCGCTGGGCCACCTGCTGGACGAAGGCTTCACCGGACCGCGCCACCGCCATCTGGCAGGCCGCCGCGAAGCGTCGCTGGGCCTGGTCGTCACCTGCCGCAGCCACGGCGCCGACAACGCCATCGTGCACCACGCGATCTCGCGCCTGCGGCCCGGCGACTTCCTGGTCATCGCACGCGAGCCCGGCAGGCCCGAGGCCTGCCTGGGCGGCGGCCTCGCACTCGCCGCAGAACGGGCGGGCTGCGCCGGCATCCTGGTGGACGGACCGGTGACGGACGTGCAGGAACTGCGGCAACTGGCCCTCCCCGTCTGGGCCACCGGCCTGACCGCCCTGACCTGCAAGCGGCGCTATGAACAGGGCGAGTTCTGCGAACCCGTCGCCATCGGCGGCGTGGCCATCGTGCCCGGCATGTTCGCCCTGGGCGACGAAAACGGCGTGCTTTTCGTGGACGGAGCCGGCCTGCGCGCCTGCGCGCCCGAGGCGAAGGCAAGGCAGGCCGCGCAAGCGCAGCGCTATGCCCGCGTCCGCGCGGGCGAACGCCTGGCCGCGCTCAACGGCACGGACGAAGCGTTCGCGCGGATCCTGGCGCAGGCGGCGCGATGACGACATTCTCCCTGCTCCCCGGGCGATACGATGAACTGGTCAGGATCCGGCGGGATATCCACCGCCATCCCGAACTCGCGTTCGCGGAACATCGCACCGCGGCCATCGTCCGGCGCGACCTGGCCGCCCTCGGGCTCGCCCCCCTCTGCGGCGTGGCGGGCACCGGCGTCGTCGCGGTGCTGGACACCGGGCGCGCCGGACGCACGGTCGGTCTGCGCGTCGACCTGGACGCCCTGCCCATGACAGAAACGGCCGATGTGCCCTTCAAGTCCGAGGTGCCGGGCACGGCCCATACCTGCGGCCATGACGTGCACTGCGTCATCGGACTGGGCGCCGCCTCCCTGCTGTGCGAACGGCGGGACACACTGCGCGGCCGCTTCAAGTTCATTTTCCAACCGGCGGAAGAAACGCTGGAGGGCGCGCGGGCCATGATCGAGGCGGGCGTCCTGGACGCACCGGCCGTGGATGTGCTGCTGGGCTGCCACAACTCGCCGCAATTGGAGACAGGCCGGATCGGCTATCGGCATGGAGCGTCCATGGCTTCGTCCAGCGCCTTCGTCATCGACGTCCGAGGCACGGCGGGCCATGCCGCCCATCCCCGCTCGGGCGTGGATGCCTTGCAGGCCTTGCCGATGCTGCTGGCCGGACTCAACGCGATACGCGCCAAGGAAGTCGCGGCCGACCAGCCCCTCATTCTTTCCGTGGGCCGGATCCAGGGCGGGCGCGCGCGCAATGTCATTTGCGATTCGGTCACGCTGGAAGGCACCTGCCGGACGCTGGACGATGCCGTGCGCGACGAGGCCGAGGCCGCGCTGCGCAGACTGGCGCAGGGCACGGCCATGGCCACGCGGACGACGGTGGAAGTGCAATGGCGGACCCTGGCCCCCGCCCTGGTCAACGACCGGGAGACCCTGGACCGGGCCATCCGCGCGATCGGCTCGTGCCTGGGCGCCGGCGCGCTGGTCGAACTCGATGCGCCATCCATGGGCGGCGAGGACTTCGCCTGGTACACGCAGCGGGTGCCCGCGGCGCATCTGCGCATCGGCTCCCGTTGCGCCGGGCGCTCGACACAACTGCATCAAAGCGATTATTTCTGCGACGAACGAGCCATCGAGTCCGGGGCGGTGGCCCTGGCCGCGGCGGCGGCCGAGCTGGCCTCGTCCTGAGACGACACGGTTCGCACGCATCCCTTCCAAGGAAACACCATATGGAACGACGACGATTCCTGTTCACCGTGGCGGCGGCCGCCGCCATGCCCGCATGGGCCCAGAACCGGCCGGTCCGCCTGCTGGTTCCCTTCGCGCCCGGCGGCGCGACGGACGTCATCGCACGCGAGATCGCCGTGCTGATGGGCAAACACCTGGGCGCCACCATGGTAGTGGAGAACCGCGGCGGCGCGGGCGGGTCGATCGGCACATCGGAAGTGGCGCGCGCCGCGCCCGACGGCTACACCCTCGGACTTGCCACGCAATCCACCCATGCGGTCAATCCCGTCGTCTATCGCAAGGTGGGATACGACCCGCTTGCCGACTTCACCCTGCTGGGCGAAATCGCACAGGCCCCCGGCATCCTGCTGGTCAACGCCAAAGTTCCGGCCACGACGCTGGCGCAGTTCGTGCAGTACCTCCGCAGCCATCCCGATCAACTGACGTATTCATCTCCCGGCAACGGCACCATCGGCCACGTCTGGGGCGAACTGTTCAAGCACTCGACCGGGACGGCCATGCTGCACGTGCCGTACAAGGGCGCTTCGCAAGCCCTGGCCGACCTGGCCGCCGGGCAGGTCGACTCGACCTTCACCTCGGTCGCCTCGGCCATGCCCCATCTCAAGAACGGCCGCGTGCGCGCGCTGGCGGTAAGCTGGCCCAGGCGCCTGGACATGCTGCCCGAGGTGCCGACCTACGCCGAAGCGGGATGGCCGGAGAACAACCAGCCGACCTGGTACGGCCTGGTGGGGCCGGCCGGTCTTGCCGACGAAAGGCGCCGTGCGCTGCGGGCCGCCATGCAGGCAGCGCTGGCCGACCCGGGCCTGCAGGGAAAGTATCGCGGACAAGGCGTATTTCCCGGCCTGGGCACGCCGGAGCAATTCGCGGCAACCATCCGGCGCGATATGGACAGCGTCGCGGCCATCCGCAGGACCGCCCATATTTCGGTGGACTAGCCGGCATTTCTGCCCGATCATCGTCTCCGGTTCCCACCTGCACAGACGATAGACCTTGGCATTGAAACTCAGGCAGATCGAGGCCTTTCGCGCGGTCATGCGGGAAGGCAGCATGGTGCGCGCCAGCACGGTGCTGGCCATCACCCAGCCGGCCGTCAGCTACCTGATCGGTTCGCTTGAAAGCGCCGTGGGTTTCGCGCTCTTCCGGCGCGAGAAAGGCAAGCTCGTTCCCACGCCCGAAGCCCACCAGCTCATCGACGAAGTCGACCGCCTGTACGAGGGCGTGGACGAGGTCGAGGCGGTAGCTCGCCTGATCGCCAACCACCAGCGCGCGGTGCTGCGCATCCTGCTGACCCCCGCGCTGTCCACCGGCGCATGCGTCCAGGCCATCGGCCGCTACGCGGCGCTGCACCCGGGCATCCGCCTGGACATCGACACCGCGCACCGGGCGACGATCCTGCGCCGCCTGCTATCGGGACACGCCGACCTGGCTGTGCTGTCGCTGCCGGTGGAAACGGACCGGATCGTGGCGACCAGCGTGTTCGAAAGCGATCTGGTCTGCGTCCTGCCCGCGCACCATGAACCGCCCCGGCCGGACACCATCGCCCCGGACGACCTGGCCGGCTGCCCGCTGATCGGACTCAAACCCAGCGGCGTGATCCGGCCCATCGTCGACCGCTGGTTCTCGGCGGCGGGCGTCAAGCCGCGCTTCGACATCGAAGTACGCGATGCCTGGACCGCCATCGAGCTCGTGCGCGGCGGCGTGGGCGCCGCCATCGTCGGCCGCATCAGCGTCCCGCCTTTCGGCGGGGAACCGCTGCACGTGCTGCCGCTGGCGCCAGCCGAACGAATCGAGATCGGCATCGTGTCGCCGGCCTCGCTTCCCGTCCACCGCACGGTCGGCGCCCTGGCGGATTTCCTGCGTGCGCAGATACAGCTCAAACCGTGCGCCGGGTCTTCATCAACATGTCGTAAAGCAGCTGCGCCACCGGGCTGAGCTGCCTGCCGCGCCGGTGGATCAGGCCGATGTCCCGGCTGACGGCCGGCTCCAGCAAGGGCTTGCTGACCAGGGCCGCATGCCGTCCCTTGGGCATGGCCAATTGCGGCACGACGCCTATGCCCACCCCCGCTTCCACCAGGCTGACCAGCGCGGGCACGTGCTGGACCTCGCAGAACCATCGCGGCTGCTGCGCGCTGTGGGCCAGCGCCTGGTCCATCAGGAAGCGGTTGCCGCTACCCTGGGCCAGCCGGATGAAATGATGGTCGGCCAGTTGCGCCCAGGTCAGCGTGCGCCGCGCGGCCAGGGGATGGTCGCGCCGAAGCGCCACCACGAAGGGTTCGTTCAGCAGGGGCTGGTAAGTGATCTCGGCGTCCTGCGTGCCGATGTAGGTCAGGCCGAAATCGGCATCGCCGCGCGCCACCGCGGTCAGGACTTCGGACGATGACTCATCGATGATGCGGATGCGGATGCGCGGGTATTGCTGGTGGTACTGGCGGATGACCTCGGGCAGGAAATAGGCCACCGCCGACGGCACGCAGGCGATGGTCACCTCGCCCGACAGTTTCTCGGCCACGTCCTGGATCCCGATCAGAGCGCTCTCGAGCTCGTTGAGGACGTTCCTTGCACGCGGCACGAAGCCGCGTCCTATGGTCGTCAGCTGGACCTTGCGCGTGGTCCGCTCGAACAGCTTGACGCCCAGCGCATCCTCCAGCTTGTCCACCCGCCGGGACAGCGCGGACTGCGACACGTGCAGGAACTCGGAGGCGGCCCGGAAGCTTCCCAGGTCCGCCACGGCAAGAAAGGCGCGCAGATCGGCCAGATCGAATTTCATGCGTTTTTGTCAACAATCCATCCAATTTTTGCACTTTACTCCTTTTTGGCCGTCGCCCAAGATGCGCTCCATAGCCCTGCCTTCACGGCAGGCCAGATACGGAGACAGACTTGCCACATTCGATATCCCGCCGCGCCGGCTTGCGGCTGCTCACCGGCTGCGCGCTGCTGGCCACCGCATCGCTTTGCCCGGCGCAGGCCGACAGCTGGACGCCGGCCAAGCCCATCCGCCTGCTGGTGCCCTACGGCCCCGGCGGCAGCTCGGACGTGATCGCCCGCGCCATCGCCACCGAAATGGCCAAGGGCCTGGGCAAGGCCGTGGTGGTGGAAAACAAGGGCGGCGGCCAGGGCACGATCGCCACCAACGAAGTGGCCCGGGCCCGGCCCGACGGCTACACCATCGTGCTCGGCCACGTGGGCACGCTGGCGGTCAACCCGGCCATGATGAAAGACCTGCCCTACCGGGTCGACAAGGACTTCGCCCCCATCACGCTGCTGGCGCGCCTGCCCATGGTGTTCGCCGTGTCCGACCGGGTGGACGCCGCCGACCTTCCCGCCTTCATCCGGCTGGCCCGCGCCCAGCCTGGCAAGTTCAACTACGGTTCGGCCGGCAACGGCAGCGCCGGGCACCTCGCCTTCGAGATGCTCAAGTCCACGACGAAGACGGCCATCACGCATGTCCCCTACAAGGGCACCGGGGCCCAGGTCGCCGACCTGATCGCCGGCCACATCGACGCCGCGGCCGCCGGCACGCCCGGCCTCCTGCCGCCGTTCCAGGCCGGCCGGATCCGCATTCTTGCCGTGGGCGCCTCGAAGCGGCTGGCGGTATTGCCGGAAGTCCCCACCGTGGCGGAACTCGGCTACCCGGGCTTCGAAAGCTCCCAGTGGTTCGGCCTGCTGGCGCCCGCCGGCACGCCCCGGCCCGTGGTGCAGCGCCTGCACGAGGAAGCGCTGAAGGCCCTGCGCTCGCCCTCGGTCCAGCAGCGCCTGCAGCACGATTCCAGCGAATCGCTGGGCCAGGGGCCCGCCGAATTCTCGGCCTTCATCCACAGCGAACAGGCCCGCTGGGGCGACGTGGTCCGCGCCGCCGGCATCTCGGCCGATTGACTTCCCCCCCTTTCCCCAAGCAGGAACGCCTCATGCCCTCCACCGTTGCCCCACCCACGAAATACTCCGAAGCAGAACTGACCCGCCTGGGCATCCTCGCGTTCCGCGCGCTCGGCCTGCCCGAGCAGGACGCCGAGGACGTCACCCGCGTGCTGGTACTGGCCGACATGTTCGGCCTGTCGACCCACGGCCTGAGCCGCCTCGAATCGTATGGCGACCGCCTGAAGGTCGGCGGCATCGCCGCGCGCGCCCAGGTAACGGTGAACACGGTGGCACCCGCGCTGCGCCTGGTCGATGGCGGCAACGGCGTGGGCCCGCTGGTCGGCATGCATGCCCTGCGCGCCGCCATGGAGGCCGCGACGGAGTGCGGCGTGGGCGTCGCGTTCGCCCGCGCCAGCAACCATTTCGGCCCGGTGTCGCCCTACTCGCTGATCGCCGCCCAGAGCGGATTCGCCAGCATCATCGGCAGCAACGCCACCACCACCATCGCGCCGTGGGGCGGCAACGACGCCCGGCTGGGCAACAGCCCGATCGGATTCGGCGTCCCCAACCCCGGCGGCGATCCCTTCCTGCTCGACATGGCGATGAGCGTCGTGGCGCGCGCCAAGATCCGCCGGGCCCTCAAGCAGGGCCAATCCATCCCCGACACCTGGGCGACCGACCGGTCCGGCCGCGCCACCACCGACCCGGCCGCCGCGCTGGACGGATTCCTGCTTCCCATCGGCGGGCACAAGGGCTATGGCCTGGCCCTGATGGTGGACCTGTTCGCCGGCCTGTTGTCGAACGCCGCCTACCTGACCCACGTCAAGTCCTGGGTCGAAGCGCCCGACCAGCCGCAGAACCTGGGGCACTTCTTCATCCTGATCGACACGCGCCGGCTCGGCTCGACCACCTGGCTGGCCGAGCGGATGAACGACTTCGCCGCGATCCTGCACGGCAGCGCGCCCGTCGACCCCGGGCAACCCGTCATCGTTCCCGGCGAAATCGAACTGGGCCGGCTGGCGCGCAGCCGCGCGGACGGGGTCGAACTGGATGCCGACACCGCCGCCCTGCTGGCCGCCTACGCCGCGCCCCGCTAAGCCGGACGACGACAAGATCGAGGAGGAAGACATGAAGACATTGGCAACGCTGGCGATGCTCGCCCTGGCACTGCCCGGGTACGCGCACGCCGCGGACAAGTACCCGTCCAAACCCGTGCGGGTCATCGTGCCCTACGTCGCCGGCGGCGCCGCCGACATCACCACGCGGGTGATCGCCCAGAAGCTCTCGGACCGCCTGGGCGCGAGCTTCATCGTCGAGAACAAGCCGGGCGCCAACGGCATGATAGGCACGGACTTCGTCGCCAAGGCGAAGCCGGACGGCTATACCCTGCTGGCCGACGCCAGCGGGCCGCTGGTCGTGAATCCGTCCTTGTACGAGAAGGTGCCGTACGACCCGGTAAAGGATCTCGTGCCCGTCAGCCAGTTGACCAGCTACCAGTACGCCCTGGTCGTGCCCGCAGCCTCGCCGCTGCGCAGCCTGGACGATCTGGTCCGGACGGCGCGGACGCAGCCGGGCAAGCTCAGCTACGGCTCGGCCGGCATCGGTGCGGGCGGCCACCTTGCCGGCGAGCTGCTGGCGCTGATGAGCAAGAGCGACCTCACGCACGTTCCCTACAAGGGCAATGCCCAGGCGCTGGCCGACATCCTGGGCGGACAGTTGTCCTTCACCTTCGACACCATCGTGACGGCGGTACCCCACATCCGCAGCGGCAAGCTGCGCGCGTTCGCGGTGTCCGGCCCGGCCCGCTCGCCCGCGCTGCCCGACGTCCCCACCATGGAAGAGCTCGGCTACAAGGGCTTCCACATCACGCAGTTCCAGGGCATTCTTGCTCCTGCCGGCACCGATGCGGCCATCGTGAAGACGCTCAACGACGCGGTGCGCGCCGCCATGCGGGAGCCCGATGTCGTCAAGCGCCTCGCCGACGAAGGCGGCTACGAGATCGTCGCCGGCTCCCCGGCGGATTTCGCCGGACTCATCACTACCGAACTCGACATGTACCGGCGTCTGATCCAGGACGCGAACATCAGGATGCAATGAACATGACCACGGTCGATGTCCTCGTCCAGGGCTATCCCGGACGCGCCACCCATCACGGCGGACTGGGTTGGAGCACGGTGACGCTGGTGCGCACCGGCGGCCGCAACATCCTGGTCGACGTAGGCGCCTTCGGGGCCCGCAAACCCATCCTGAAGGCTCTCACCCACTGCGGCGTGCAGCCGGCCGACGTCACCGACGTGGTCCTGACCCATGCCCACTACGACCATGCGGTCAACTTCACGCTGTTTCCATGGGCCACGGTCTGGATCGGCGACGAGGAACTGAGCTGGGCCGCCGCGCAGCCGCCGGGCTTCAACCCCATTCCCGAACTCTACGTGCGCGAACTGTGCGCCTCGCCGCGCGTGCGGCGGGTACGCGACGGCGAGACCTTCCTGCCCGGACTGCAGGCCATCGCGGCGCCCGGCCATACGCCCGGCCATCTCCTGTTCTACCTGACCGACGCGCAAGAGCCCGTGCTGTTTACCGGCGACGCCGCCAAGAACCGCGCCGAACTGCTCAGCATGAGCGTGGCCGATACCGACGACGCGCGGGCCAGCGCCCGCAGCCTGGAAAAGATCTGGCAGCTCTGGAAGCGGCGGCCCGGCACCCTGCTGGTCCCGGGCCACGACCTGAGCATGCGCCTGGACGCCGAAGGCCGCCCCGTCTATGTGGGCGAACGCGCCGCGGAAATCGGCGCCTGGTTCAGCGAAACCCTGCAACAGACGAAGATCGATCTCTGCTGCGCGCCCCGACTCGATTTTTCCCAACTCTCGAACGATTGACCATGCACATCTCCCCTGAAATACGCGCCGCCTTCGCCCCCACCGGGGTGTTGCGGGCTTCCATCAATATCGGCAACCCCATCCTGGCTTCGCTGGACCCCGGCAGCGATGCCCCGCGCGGCGTGTCCGTCGACCTGGCCCGGCAACTGGCACGCGCGCTGGACCTGCCCATCGAGCTGAAGGTGTTCAAGAGCGCCGGCGAATCGGTGCGCGCGGTCACCGACGAAGCGGCCGACGTCGGCTTCTTCGCCATCGACCCCGAGCGCGGCCAGGGCATCGGCTTCACCGCGCCCTACGTGATCATCGAGGGCTGCTATCTGGTCCGCGAGGATTCGCCGCTGCGAAGCAACGACGAGGTCGACTCGACCGGCACCACCGTCGTGGTCGGCCGCGGCAGCGCCTACGACCTGTTCCTGACGCGGGCGCTCCAGCACGCGGCCCTGCTGCGCGCCCCCACGTCGCCGTCGGTGGTCGATGTGTTCGTGAAGGAAGGCGCCGACGTCGCCGCCGGCGTGCGCCAGCAACTGGAGGCCGACATGGCGGCCCGCGGCGGGCTTCGCCTCTTGCCCGGCCGCTTTATGGAGATACGCCAGGCCATGGGTCTGCCCAAGAGCAGGAGCGACGAGGCCGCCCGGTTCCTGCGCTCCTACGTGGAAGAAGCCAAGGCCTCCGGCTTCGTGGCCGAGGCCCTGGAACGCCACCGGATCGAGGGTGTCTCGGTGGCGCCGGCGCAGCCGGCGGACTGACGCAGCCGGTCACTCGATCCAGGACGCCGCGGATCCGGTACCGCCGGTCCGCCAGCGTCGCCCCCTGGGAGGCGTCAGCGCCTGGGGGGCTCTCCCGATCAGACCGGGTCATCCAACCCCAACTGCACCTGCTCCGCCGCCCGCAGCACCGCCCGCGCCTTGGCCTCCGTTTCCGCCCACTCCTTCTCGGGCTCGGAATCGGCCACTACGCCGGCGGCCGCCTGCGCGTACAGCATGCCGTTCTTGATCACGCCGGTGCGGATGGCGATGGCCAGGTCCATCTCGCCGCCGTAGCTCAGGTAACCCGCCGCCCCGCCGTACACGCAGCGCCGCACAGGCTCCAGTTCGTCGATCAGTTCCAGCGCCCGCACCTTGGGCGCGCCGGACAGCGTGCCCGCCGGGAAGGTCGCGCGCAGCACGTCCATGGAGCTCATGCCCCGGCGCAGCAAGCCGGTGACGTTGGACACCAGGTGCATGACGTGCGAGTAGCGTTCGATCGCCAACTGGTCGGTCACCTGCACCGAGCCGATGTCGGCGATGCGGCCGACATCGTTGCGGGCCAGGTCGATCAGCATGACGTGTTCGGCGATTTCCTTGGGATCGGCGCGCAGTTCTTCGGCCAGCTCCAGGTCTTCCTCGGGCGTGCCGCCGCGCGGGCGGGTGCCGGCCAGCGGCCGGATCGTGACGCGGCTGCGGGCTTCGCCCTGTTCCTGCACCGCTTCCTGCCGCACCAGGATCTCGGGCGACGATCCCACGACGTGGAAGTCGCCGAAATTCCAGAAATACATGTAAGGCGAGGGGTTGAGCGAACGCAGCGCCCGGTACAGCGACAGCGGCGAATCGCGGAAGGGCTTGGCGATGACCTGGCCCACCTGGACCTGCATCAGGTCGCCGGCGGCGATGTATTCCTTGGCCTTGAGCACGGCCGCCAGGTAGTCCGGCTTCTGGAAATCGCGGCGCGTCTCGGTGACCATGCTGGCCTGGCTGTACGGGATCTCGGCCGGGCGGCGCAACTGGGTGCGCAGGTCCAGCAGACGGGTGCGGGCGCGGGCATAGGCCTCGCGCTGGCCGGGATCGGCGTAGACCATCAGGTAGAGCCGCCCGCTCAGGTTGTCGATGATGGCCAGTTCGTCGATCAACAGCAGCAACAGGTCGGGCACCGGATCGCCCATGCCGGCGGGATCGGGCTTGGTGCAAGGCCCCAGCCTCGGCTCGATGTGGCGGACCATGTCGTGGCCGAAATAACCGGCCAGGCCGCCCACGAAACGGGGCATCCCGGGGCGCAGCGCCACCTTGAAGCGCTTCTGGTAGTCGGCGATGAAGGCGAGCGGATCGCCTTCGTGGCGCTCGACCACCTGGTCGTCGGTCACCACTTCGACATTGCGGCCGCGCGCCCGGATGAAGGTGCGCGCGGGCAGGCCGATGAAGGAATAGCGCCCGAAGCGCTCGCCGCCCACCACGGACTCCAGCAGGCAGCTCATGGCGCCGCGCCGGGGTCCGCTCTGGGCGAGTTTCAGGTAGAGCCCGAGCGGGGTATCCAGGTCGGCATAGGTTTCGGATACCAGCGGGATGCGGTTGTATCCCTGGGAGGCCAGGGCCTGGAATTCGACTTCGGTCATGTTTGCCTCGTATCGCGGGGAATGTTGCGGTTCCGCCGGAGACCTTGTCCGGAACCCACGAGCAGACATGCCCCGACGGTCCGGCAAGGACTCGGGCGGGGAGATTCGTACGGGATTTTGCCAAAGGCCGGTCAGCGCGCTGACATACGGCCGGAGAGAATCACCACCACCCGGCAGACGAACGCCACCAGCGCCACCAGGCGCAGGTTTGGACGGACGACCGAGTCATGGCAACCATATGTGCGGGAAAGAACCCTGGGAAGAAACTAGAGCGATGCCGGCGGAACCACCGTGGTCCGGGACAGGACCTGCGACTGGGAAATCCACTGCGCCGCCTCGACAAGCGTGGAAACTATACCATCGGACTCGATGGCATGCACATCGCGCCCCTCGTTGTAGCCATACGGCACGAGCAGCACGCGGCACCCGGCGGCCTTGGCCGCGGAGGCGTCGTTCATGGAGTCGCCCACCACCACGGCCTCGGCCGGGGTGACGCCCAGCAGTTCGCAGGCATGCAGCACGGGATCGGGATCCGGCTTCTTGCGGGCGACGCTGTCGCCGCTGACCACGGCGTCGAAATAGGCGCGCAGCCCGATCCGCTCCAGCAGCGGCGCGGTGAACTCGGCCGGTTTGTTGGTCACGACCGCGATGCGCAGCCCCTGCGCCCGCATGGCTTGCAGGCCTTCGATCACGCCATCGAAGATGCGCGCCGTTTCGCCGTTGACCTCCTGGTAGGCATCGCGGAAAACATCCAGCGCCGCCGGGAAGCGCTCCTGCTCTGCGATGCCGTCCAGGCTGCCCGACAGCGCGCGGTGCACCAGGTTCTCCATCCCCTTGCCGACGAAGGTGGCGATCACGTCCTCGCGCAGCGGCACCAGCCCGAACTCGACCCGCATGATGTTCGCGGCGCGCGCCAGGTCGGGCACGGAATCCACCAGGGTCCCGTCGAGATCGATCAGTACGGCGCGAAAACTCATGCTGGCTCCTTGCTTTCCGGGTTCGGGCTCAGGCGTAGGACGCATCGCCCTTGGCGATCTGCGCACGCATGTCCTTGATGACCGCCGCGTAGTCGGGCTTGCCGAAGATCGCCGACCCCGCGACGAAGGTATCGGCGCCCGCCGCGCGGATGGCGGCGATGTTGTCGGCCTTCACCCCGCCGTCGACCTCCAGCGCGATGGCGCGGCCGGTTTCCGCCTGCCAGCGGTCCAGCCGGCCGCGCGCCTGGCGCAGCTTGTCCAGCGTGGAGGGCAGGAAGCTCTGGCCTCCGAAGCCGGGGTTGACCGACATCAGCAATACGATGTCGAGCTTGTCCATCACGTGATCCATCCAGTCCAGGGGCGTGGCGGGGTTGAACACCAGCCCGGCCTGACAGCCATGGTCGCGGATCAGCGCCAGGGTGCGGTCGACGTGGCGCGAGGCTTCGGGATGGAAGGTGATGACATCGGCGCCGGCCTTGGCGAACATGGGGATCAATGCATCCACCGGTTCCACCATCAGGTGCACGTCGATGGGCACCTGCACGTGGGGGCGGATGGCCTCGCAGACCATGGGGCCGATGGTCAGGTTAGGCACGTAATGGTTGTCCATCACGTCGAAATGTATCCAATCCGCACCGGCAGCCACGACATTGCGCACCTCTTCCCCCAAGCGGGCGAAATCGGCGGATAGAATGCTGGGGGCGATACGCGTGGACGCGGGCCCGGAAATGGTGAAGGCTGGCATAAGATATTCCGTTTACAGGAGCAGGCCGCTGGGCATGCCTGCGGACGCCGCGCCCGCTGATGCCGGCCCGGCCGGATGCCTCCCATTGTAGAAGCTTGTCAGATCCCTATGGCGCACGCATGAAATCTCATGAACTGACGGTTACCGTACAGCCCCGCTACCTGGCCGAACAATCCGACCCGGGCAAGCGGCAGTACGTCTTCGCGTACACCATCCGCATCACCAACAGCGGATCCGAACCCGCCCAGTTGATCAGCCGCCACTGGATCATCACCGACGGCAATCAGCAGGAACAGGAAGTCCGGGGCCTGGGGGTCGTGGGCCAGCAGCCCCTGCTGCAGCCCGGCGAAAGCTTCGAATACACCAGCGGCTGCCCGCTTTCCACGCCGGTGGGCACCATGCGCGGCACCTACCACTGCGTGGGTGAGAACGGCATGCCCTTCGAGGTCGACATCCCCGAATTCGTCCTCGCCATGCCCCGGACGCTGCACTGATGGGTGAGGTCCCCCCCTATGCGCTGACGCGCGCCCCGAATGGTGGCCCCCCAGCCGCTACGCGGCAGCCCCCCGAGGGGGCCGGGACCCGGCTTGGGGCGGCCCGGCACCGGGTCCCGGGGGCGGCACCGGCGGACCGGCGAAGCCGGATCCGCTGTGCCCTGGGTCGGGCGGCGCTCTGGAATATGAGACTCCCTACGGCTCCCGGGCATCCCTTTCGGGCTGCGACGATGGGGATCCGGGCTGCGATGGATCCGGCTCGGCCGGAGGATGTGCGGAGCGCGCAGCCGGGGGATTCCGCCTACCTCGCATGGTCCACACCACGATGAATACCAGTATGGAAAGCGCCAGGAACGCTTCCAGCAGGAGCAACCACATAATGTCCCTTCGCGAGTTCATTGCCAGAAACTGGCATTGCCGCCAATTTAACCGCTTCCCCCTGCCCGCGCTCGCGCTGGCCGCGGCCGTGGCCGGCTGCGCGCAGCCGGCCGGCACGGTGCAGCCCCTGCCGGAGGCGGGCACGGCGCCGGCCCAGCCCGTCGTGACCGCCCCGCCGGCCACGACGGCGCCCGCGCCGGTGCCCGACGGCGCCAGGCCGCTGCCCCCGCCCGTCCCCCGGCCGGCCAGCAAGCCGGCCCTGCCAAGCAGCAAGCACTTCGTGCGCGGGACCTGGCAGCAGTTGCCGGGATGGCGGACCGATACGGTCGAGGCAATCTGGCGCCCGTTCCTGGCCAACTGCCGGTCCATCATCCTGCGCACCGGCCGGCCGGTTTCCAATACCGCCCCGCCCATGGCCGACCCCTATGCCTGGCAGCAGGCATGCGCCGCCGCGCGCGACCTGCCTCCCACGCCCTCGGCCGACCAGGTGCGCGCCTTCATGGAGCAATGGCTGCAACCGTGGACGGTACGCGGCCCCGGCAGCGAAGTCGCCGCTGGCCTGGCCACGAGCTACTACGAACCGCTGGTCCACGCCTCGCGCGAGCGCGGCGGCGCCTACCAGTGGCCGCTCTACGCGGTCCCCCCCGACCTGCTGACCATAGACCTGGGGGGCCTGTATCCGGAATTGGTGGGCAAGCGCGTGCGGGGCAAGCTCGACGGCAAGCGCGTCGTGCCTTACGACACCCGCGGCGAGATCGAACGGCCCGAGCGCCAGCCGCCGGCCATCGTCTGGGTCAACGATCCGGTCGACGCCTTCTTCCTGCAGGTGCAGGGCACCGGCCGCGCGGTGCTCGATACCGGTCCCGGCCAGGGCGGCACCATCCGCGTGGCCTATGCCGACCACAACGGCCACCCCTACGTCTCGATCGGCAAGTGGCTGATCGACAAGGGAGAGCTGACGCCGGCGCAGGCGTCGATGCAAGGCATACGGGCCTGGGCCCGGCGCAATCCCGCCCGCGTCAAGGAAATGCTCAACGCCAACCCGGCGGTGGTGTTCTTCCGCGAGGAAGCGGTCGTCGATCCTTCCGAAGGGCCGCGCGGCGCCATGGGCCTGCCCCTGACGCCCCATCGCTCGCTGGCCGTGGATCCGTCCATCGTGCCGCTGGGCAGCCCGGTGTTCCTGTCGACCACCCAGCCGGCTTCGCGCCAGCCCATGAACGTCGTGGCGCTGGCCCAGGACACCGGCACGGCCATCAAGGGCCCGGCCCGGGTGGATCTGTTCTGGGGATTCGGCGACGAGGCCGGAGAAATGGCGGGCCGCATGAAGCAGCCGACCCGGCTGTGGGTACTGTGGCCGAAGAACGAAGGGGTACCGGCGCCGGCGCGCTGACTCCCGCGCCGGGCCGGCCTCAGCTGGCCTTGCCCAGGGAATCGAGCTTCTGGCGCAGTCGTTCGGCCGGAATCGCGCCCCCCACCCGGGTATCGTCGCCGAAGATGATGGTGGGGGTGCCGGTCACCTGCAACTTCTTGCCCAGCGCCAGCAGTTCCTTGAGCGGCGCATCGCACGTGGCGGACTTGGGCGTCTTGCCGTTGAGCATCCATTCATCCCAGGCCTTGCCCTTGTCCGGCGCGCACCAGACCGCCTGCGACTTGACGGAGGAGTCAGGCGACAGGATGGGATAGAGGAAGGTATAGATGGTCACGTTATCGATGCCTTCCATCGAACGGCGCAACTGCTTGCAATAGCCGCAATTGGGGTCTTCGAACAACGCGATGCGACGCGAGCCGTTGCCCCGCACCTGCTTGATGGCGAGGTTCAGCGGCAGTTCGTCGAACTTCACGGCCAGCAATTGCTCCTTGCGCTCGCGCGTCAAGTTCTTCCGGGTCGAGGCGTCGATCAGGTTGCCGTCCAGCACGAAGCTGACTTTCTCGTCGGTGTAGACCAGCTCGCCGCCGATGCGCACCTCGTACAGGCCATAGGGCGTGCGGGACACGCCCTCGACGCCCACTTCGCCGAAACGCTGCACGAAGCGCTGCTTGACCGCTTCCTCGGTGGTCGGCGCGTTCTTGCTCGCGGTTTGCGCCCACGCCATGGACACGGGCACGGCCATGGCCGCGGTCAGCAACAGGGAAGTCAGCATGCGTTTCATCGAATCTCCTAAACAGTCGGACCGCGCCCGTCAGGCGCGGGTTCCCGTACCCGACGCACCGTTCACCAGCATACGCTTGAGCAAAGGCACGCGATCCACGAAGTCCAGCCCGGCATTGCGCAGCCAGGCGACCGGCCCCGCCTGGGTGCCGAACAGATGGAACAACCCGTCGGTCACGGCGCGCATGGCCAGCAGCGGCTCGGCGCGAGCCCGTTCGTAGCGGCGCAGCAACCGGGGATCGCCGACGGTGCGGAACGGCTCACGGCCGCCCAGCACTTCCGCCAGCGCCTTGACGTCGCCCAGCCCCAGGTTCAGGCCCTGGCCTGCCAGCGGATGCACCACATGGGCGGCATCGCCCAGCAGAACCACGCCACGATGGGAGAGCTGCGGACAATGCTGCAGAACCAGCGGGAAACCGAACAGCGGACTGCGCACGCGCAGCGCGCCCAGCCGGCCCCCGGTGGCCGCGGCCAGCCGCGCCTCCAGCGCCGGCGCGCGATCCGGCTCGGGCAGCGCCAGCAAGGCGGCGGCCTGCGCGCGCGGCATCGACCAGACCATCGAGACCTGCGGGCCGTCATCGGCATCGGGCATCGGCAGCAAGGCCAGGATGCCATCGGGCGTGAACCATTGGCAGGCGCACTCCTGGTGCGGCAGTTCCGCGGCCAGGTGCACGACGACGCCGGTCGCCCCGTAGTCCGATCGCTGGGCATGCAGCCCCGCGGCCTCGCGCAACGCCGAATCGGCCCCGTCCGCCGCCACCGCCAACCGCGCCCGCAGCGCCTGGCCGCCGGACGTCCGCAGGGTCACCCCATCCGCATCGCGCCCGCCATCGAGCGCGACGAAATCCTCGGTCGTCCAGCGTATGCCGGACCACTGCACCGCCTGCCTCAAGACCCGTTCCAGCTCACGCGACTCGGCGATCCAGGCCAGGTGATCGCAACCGGCCTGCCACGCCGACAGCGCGAGCCGGCCTGGGCGATCGCCCCAGGCCGGCCGATCGCCCAGGATTTCCATCCGCCGCACGCCGGTGATTCGCTCGGCCGGCAGGGCCTCCCAGATCCCGAGGCCGTCCAGCAGTTCACGGCTGGACGGCGAAAGCGCGTAGACGCGCGGATCGAAGCTGCCCACCACCGGCGCGGGCAAGGGCGCGCGCGGGCCCAGCAGGCCTACGCGCAGCCCCTGGCGGGCCAACGCGAGCGCGGCGGCCAGTCCGGCGATGCCGGTACCGACGACGATGATGTCCGCTTGGGAAGAAGTGGCTTGGGTCATGGCAGGAACGACGCTACAGGCGCCAGTGTACAGCGCCGGGCTCAGCCGCCCGCCGCCTGCTCCTGCAATTGCCGGTAGTAGTGGGTCAGGACTTCCTGGCCGGTGCGCACGCGCCGGTTGCTGGGGCAGGGGAACCGCAGCACCACGTCCAGCCGCTTGGGATCGACGGGCTCGATCACGGCCAACGGCTCGCTGGCGGGCAGTGCGATCAGGTAGGCGCCTTCGATATGGCGGAAATGCACGTCCGCCTGTTCCAGCCAGGGTTCGCACACCTCCCTGCCCGCCCGCAGCAGCCGCTCCTGGGCCGCCGGGATGTCGTCCCCCGGCTCCAGCGGCACCCGCACCGACTCGAGCACGAACGTGCCCATGGCCGAGATCGTGCGCACGGGGTTGAGCAGCAGCATCATGTTGGGAAAGCGGCAGACGCGGCCGGTGACCAGGCCCGACGACGTCTGCTCCAGCAGCGCCGTGGTGAACAGGTCAATGGTCAGCACCTCGCCCTTCATGCCGCTCATTTCGATCACGTCGCCCACCGAGTAGGTCCGCTGGGTCGCCCGCATCAGCGACCCGAGCGCGCTCATCACGTATTCCTTGCTGGCGATGGCCACCGCGGCGGCCAGCGCCGCCACCGACAGCGCGAAATGGCGCAGTTGTCCGCCCCAGATGAACAGCATCAGCAGCATCGTCACGATGACGATGGAATTGCGCACGGTCAGGTAGCTGGTGCGGCGCTCTTCGGTCGATCCCGACCCTTTTCCCCGGTAATAGCGCGTGGTGGCGCGCGTGGCGAACATGGCGGCAAGCAGCACCACCAGCGAGACCACGAGCTGGCCAGGGGTATCGGAAGCGGTGAACCACGCCACCAGCCTGTCCCAGAGCGAAACGATGACATCCATGAAGCGAATCGGCATACGCCGGAATGAGCGATCACGCCATTCTACGTTGGCACCGGCCACATGGGCGGTGTATGGTGATGCCTGGGCGCATCGTCGCCCAGGCGGCGCGCCCTGCTTGCGGCGTGCCCCACCCGGGAAGCGGCCGCGCCGCTCTCCCGTGCCAGACCGCGTCTCGCGACGCTACCCCTTCGAGCCTCGACCCGGCCGCCCGCGGCCACGCAGCGACCGGCCGCGGACTCGTCCAACCCCACTCCGAATGGCAACCCGTCATTGAGGATGTCCCGCCGCGTGCCCGTCATGCGGCCTGGTGCAATAAGGAGAACGCATCGATGTTCAAGACCCGACATATCGCCCCCCTCGCCTTCGCTCTGGCCGCCGCGCCCGCATGGGCCCAAGCGCCGCTCAAGACCGACGGCAAGTGGCGCGGTTCCATCAACGCCGGCGCCAGCCTCGCTTCCGGCAACACCGACTCCACCTCGTTCAACCTGGGCGCCAACGCGGGCCGCGCCACGGACCGGGACCGCCTGAACTTCACGCTCACGGCGCTGTACGGAACCAAGAAGGAAAACGGCAACAGCTCCGAAACCGCCAATCTGCTGCGCATGGGCGGCAAGTACGATCGCGACATCACCGACCGGACCTTCGGCTTCGGTTCGCTGGACATCGAACACGACAAGCTGCAGGAACTGGACGTGCGCGGCGTCGCGGCGGCCGGCGTCGGGCGGCACATCATCAAGACCGAGAAGACGATCTTCGACCTGTTCACGGGCCTGGCGTACAACCACGAGCGCTTCACCACCGAGACCCGCAACTCGGCCGAACTGCTGCTGGGGGAAGAGTCCACCCACATGATCTCGGACACGACCTCGCTCAACCAGCGCCTGGCGCTTTACCCCAACATCAGCAACGGCGGCGACTACCGCGTCCAGTTCGACGCGGGCATCACCACGTCCATCACGAAGAAGATCGAGCTCAAGGTCACGCTGTCGAACCGCTACATGAGCAATCCGCAGCCTGGGGTGAAGAAGTCGGACACCCTGCTGCTGACCAACATCGGCTATCGCTTCGAATGAGGCCCCCCCTACGCGCTTCGCGCGCCCCCCAGGGGGCGATGCGGGTGGACCGGCGGAGCCGGATCCACCGCATCCTGGGTCTAGGACCCGTTTCTTGGATTGTGGCACCGTTGCTATCGCTGGCTGCCAGCGATAGCAACGGTGTGGCGTACCAACAGACAGGTACTAGACCCAGGGCGCCGCGGATCCGGCTTTGCCGGTCCGCCAGCGCCGCCCCCTTGAGGGGGAGCGGCCGAAGGCCGCATGGGGGTGGGCTTCCCCCCCCGGGGTGGGCTTCCCTAAAGACCGCGCTCGTCCAGGGAGGACGGGCTGACGTAGGCCCTGATGGTGTGGTCCAGCACGCCGGCGGGAGCCAGGTCGTTCAGGTCGAACGCGCCACGGATACCGTTGAACTTCACGGCGAAATGCTTGCCGTTGACGTCGAAGCGCACGGTTTCACCGTACTGCACGTTGATGTAGCGCGTGCCGTCGTTCAACACGATGGCGCGTCCGGCGCTCTCGACGGTGACCGGCGAACCCAGCAGGTCCGGCCGCGTCGACGCGGCATGGGCCGAAACGCTCGCCAGGCCGATCAGGGCCGCGGCGAGGCAGGAAGAAACCTGGGCTTTCATGACGGGAACTCCAGAATCTGGTCAGGCGCTGGCGGGCCGGCCGGGAGATGCGGTCCCGGCCGGCCCGCGGCATCGCTTACAGGTTGTTCGGGTATTCGCCCGGGCCACCCACGCGGCGGGCCAGTTCGGCGCGCTTGAGTTCCTCGACCACCTGGGCCCGGCTGACCGGCGCGGCCTTCTGGGCCGTTGCGTACGGGAAGCCTTCCTGGTCGTAGACGATGCCGCCGTTGGCCTTGGCCTCGGCCAGCTCGGCCAGCACCTGCGCGCGGGTCAGCTCATGCGTGGTCGAAATCGCGGGAGGAGGAAAATCATTGCCGTAGTTGTTGCCTTGGTCGGCATGGGCGGCGGCGCCGATGAGCGAAGCGGCAATCAGGGCGGTGTATGCAAAGGTCTTCATGGTGAACTCCGTTTTCTCATTGATCTTTCAGTCAGACTCAAGGGTATGTACTCATTGCTTGATTGACCGTGTAGGAATATTGCGCCCTTTGAAGGCATAATTGAAATCAATAAGTCGAATTGTTGGCATAAGGATTTGATTATGGCTGGCCGTGTAGACCTGAATCTGCTCCTCACGCTGGAGACCCTGCTCAACGAGTTGAACGTCACCAAGGCGGCGGTCAAGCTCAACAGCAGCCAGCCGGCCGTGTCCGCCCAACTGGTGCGGCTGCGGCGCATGTTCGACGACCCCTTGCTGATCCCCGGCGCCCGGGGCATGACGCCCACCCCGCGGGCGCTGGAACTCGCCCCGCGGCTATCGGAACTCCTGGACGGTTTCCGGGCAATCGTCCAGCCAGACCACTTCGATCCCAAGACGGCGCAGGGCAGCATCCTGATCGGCACCAACGACGCGACGCAGTGCCGGCTGGCCAGATGGTTCGGCAATCTCGCCAACATGGCGCCGGGCGTGCGGATCGGTTTCGTCAACGCCAATCGCTCGACGGTGCCGGACGTCGAACAGCACATGGCTTCGGGCCAGGTGGACCTGGTCATTGCGCGCCGCTCGGCCTTTCCCGACCGGCTGCACGTGCGTCCGCTGCACGACGAGACCTTCGTCTGCGCCATGCGCTGGGACCATCCCTACCGGAAGAAGCAACTGACGCTCAAGGATTTCGTCGCCATGCGGCACGTCATCGTGCTGCCCCTGGGCGGAGAATTCGACGACGTCACCGACGAGATCCTGGAAGGCATGGGCCTGTCGCGGCAGACCGTCGTATCGGTGCCGAGTTTTCTCGTGGCCGAGCGGGTGCTGCGCGGCACCGACTTCGTCTCGGTATTCCCGACGTCGCTGGCGCGCGGCATGATGTCCACGCTCAAGAGCTATGCGCTGCCCTATACCCTGCCGAAGTTCGAGTTCGCGATGGCCTGGCACGTGCGCACGCACCTGAGCCCGCTGCACCGCTGGGTGCGGGACCAGATCGCGGAAGCATTGATGGACGGGCGCGAGGAAGACGGCGATCCGATGAGCCAGGTCGCCTGGTAGGCGTCCCCGCGCCGGCGGCGATGGGCGCCTACCGCTGCGCCGGGTAGCGGCCCAGCAACGCCCGCAGTCGCGCCGCGTCATCCCTGCCGGACGACAGGAACGCGAGTACGTAGCGGTCGGGCCTGACCAGCACGGCCCGCGCGCCGGCCTCGGCCATCACCCGCGCCAGGACACCCTCGCAGTCCCGCACGGCCAGACGCGCCGGCTCCGCGGGCCAGGGGAAGTCGTCCTCGGCGGCGACCAGTTCGATCCGGCGGACATCCAGCGCGGACATCCAGGCCTCGACTTCCGGGCCCAGCGTCTCGCCAGCCCTGCTCAGGCAGGCGAAGCCGGGGCCGAGCGCCTCGTCCAGCCGCCGCCGCTGCCCGCCGGGCCACTCCACGAGGGGCTGCGGCAGCAGTTGCCCCGCCTTGATCGCGGTATCGGGCGCCTGGCAGGGCACGAAGAAACCCTCCCCGAAGCGTGGCTTGGGCTTGAACTTGAGCTGCAGCACGTAGTCCCGCGCCGGCGGATACAGGCTGCACAGCTTGAGCGCCCACTGTGCGGCCATGGCTTCGAACCGTGACTTCGGTTGCATGTAGCGGCCGATGCGCATCGCCATCTCGATCAGCGCCCAGGCGTGCGGCTTGCGCTCCATCTCGTAGGTATCGAGCAGCGCGGGGCCGCACCGCCCCCGCACCACGGCATCAAGCTTCCAGGCCAGATTGGTGGCATCGCGCACGCCGCTGTTCATGCCCTGGCCCGCGAACGGCGGCGTCAGGTGGGCGGCGTCGCCGGCCAGCAGCACCCGGCCCTCGCGCCAGCGTTCGGCCAGCCGGGCATGGAAGGTGTAGACCACCTTGCGGGCGATGGGCAGGCCCTCGTCCAAGGGCTCGCGCTCGCGGATCCAGCCGCGCAGACGGGCCTCGTCCAGCACGTAGTCGGCGGTCTCCCCTTCCCTGAGCATGAATTCGTAGCGCACCGTGCCCTGCGGACCGGGCAAGCGGATGGCAGGCCGGTCCGGGTCGCAGTAGGTCCGGGTATGACGAAACGGCGTCTTGCGGTCGAGCAGGTCCACGATCAGCCATTTCTCGGCGAAGGTATTGCCCGACAACGGGATGCCCAATTGCTCGCGCGTCCCGCTGCGGCCGCCATCGCACGCGACCAGCCAGTCGCAGCTCAGCGCGACCGCCGCGCCGTCGTGGTCGACCTCCAGCACCACCCTGTCCGCGTCCTGCTCGAAACGCCGCAGCTCGTGGCGGAATCTCGTCTCGACGTGCGGAAAGCGCCGCAGGCCGTCGCACAGCTGCGCGGCCAGCACGGCCTGCCGGAAGGCGTTGCGCTTGGGGTAGCCGTACTCGGTCGATCGCGGCTCGATGCGCGCGAACTCGCGCCCCGACCAGGAAAAGTAATGGACCCCGTAACCCTGGACGATGGAAGGCAGGATCTCGTCGATGAGTCCGGCCGACTGGGCGGTCCGCAGGCTCTCGTCATCGATCGACACGGCGCGGGGTTCGTCCACCGTCGATGCATTGCGCTCCAGCAGCAGCGTGCGGACGCCGTAGACCCCGAGCAGGTTCGCGAGGGTCAAGCCGGTCGGGCCGGCACCGAGGACGATGACCGGATAGTGGGAAGTTGCATGCATGATTGCTATCTTTTGCTGCGCGCCCGCAGGCGTTCGTTTTCGAGAGTCGATTCGATGGAGGATGCGACCGAGAAGACCTTGGACAGGACGGCCTTGCCGCGCCCGGCTGGCAGCCGGACCAGCGGGACGACGACACTGAGGCTGCCCAGCACCCGCTGTCCATCCAGCAGGGCGACGGCCAGGCCCGCCATCCCCGCGTCGACCTCGCTGTGCGTCACGCAGGCCTTCGCCTCGCGCAGCGGTTCGAGGTCGGCCAGGAAACCTTGCAGGCCGGCGGGGAACCCGGCCGCGACGATGGTGGCGCGATCACGGTGCCACAGCCGCTCCAGTTCGGCGCGCGGCAGATGCGCCAGGATCACCTTGGAGGTCGCGCCCCGGTACAAGGGCATCGCGCGGCCGCGTTCATAGCTGACCGGCGTGACCGGATCGGAAGGCATCTCCTGGTGGATGCACAGGACCTTGTCGCCATGCACGCGGCACAGCAGCACGGTGCCGCCCGTCTCGGCGGCCAGCTTGCGCAGCAGCGTGCCGGACGCCTGCAGCAGCGGATCGGCCAGGCGGATCTGGCGGTCCAGCTCGACGATCAGGGGGCCCAGCGCATAGCCCCGGTCCGCCACGCGTTCAAGCAGGCCGGCTTCCTCGAGCGACTTCAGGTCACGGTAGATGCTGGCCCGCGATACGCCCAGTTCGTCCATGAGCTGGGCCGGCTTGCGCACCGGGCGGCTGAGGTCGAAGGACTGGAGTATGCGCAGCAGACGGTCGGACACGATGGCCTCAATCGCGCATGATGGCCTTGCCCCAGAGGTTGAGGGTGCGCTCCTCGTGCACCCACACCCCCGCCGGGCGCTCCGGCGGGCAAACCTCGATCTCGGCCGAGATCTCGGCCAGGTTGCCGTCCGGGTCGCGCACCATGAAGAACACGTCGTTGCCGGGGCCGTGGCGGCCGATGCCCCAGACGATGGTCTCGCGGATGGAGGCCATGTGGTCGCCCCAGGCCTTCATGTCGTCCCACGACGTGGTCTCGAAGGACTGGTGGTCGAAGCAGCGCACCGGGGCGCGGAACAGCGCCAGCGCGTGATGCAGGCTTTCGGTGCGCAGGAAGCAGGCGCGCAGCACGCCCTCGTCGTCCTGGACGCGGTCCGACAGCGTGAAGCCGAGCACGCCTTCGTAGAAAGCCAGCATGGGCGCGGGATCCAGGGTGCGCAACGCGAAGTGCTGCAAGTGGGCTTCGGGCAGCGCATCGCCGGACCGCACGCCCCCGGGCGTGCCAGGGCGCAGCGCGAAGACGATCAGGTTGCCGTCGGGGTCGCGCACCGCCAGCGCGTCGTCGCAGGCCACCGGCAGCGGCGGCACCTCGGCCGCCGCGTGCGCGCCGGCACGCACCTTGAAGGCCTGCCAGCGGCCGGCATCCTCGAAACCGAACAACGCGTGCTCAAGCCGGTTGGCCGGGCCTTCCGACAGCACCAGCGTGCGTCCCGGCGCCGCGCACACCCAGCGGCCGTCTTCCACGCTCGCGGCCAGGCCGTGCGTGCGGGCATAGAAATCCGCCAGCCGCCGCGGCTGCGGCGAGGTCAGATGCAGATGATGCAGCGATGCGCCCAATTCCATTGTTTCGTTCCACCCATGGCGTTTCATTTCTGTTGGGCGAACTATCCCGCGCCGAGTATCCGGCGTCAACGGAATTTCTCACATACTGAGACGATAACCTCATGGGTTCGCAGCAACCATCGAAGCACCGGTGCAACAAACCCAGACCACGGCACCGGACCCAGGAGGCGGTGGATCCGGCTCCGCTGGTCCACCCGCATCGCCCCCTTGGGGGCGCGCGCGAACTGGGTATGGGGCCCCTCAGTTCGCGGCGATGCCCCGGGCTTCAATCACCCGCGCCCAGCGCGCCAGGTCCGTGCGCACCAGCGCGGTCAGTTCCGCGGGAGAGCTGACCGCGCTGGTCATGCCCTGGGCCGCCAGGCTTTGCTGCATGTCGGGCTCCGCCAGCGCCGCCTGCATCTGGCGATGCAGCCTGTCGACAATGGCCGCGGGCGTGCCCGCCGGCGCGAACAGCCCATACCAGAGGTCCACGTCGAAAGGCTTGCCCACCGACTCGGCCACCGTCGCCACGTTGGGCAGGGCCGCCTGGCGCACGGGGCTCGACACCGCCAGGGCGTGCATCTTGCCGGCCTCGATCTGCGCCAGCGCGGACTGGATGGGCACGAAGCCCACTTCCACCTGCCCGCCGGCGATGGCCGTCACGGCTTCGCCCGCGCCCTTGTGGGGAATGTGCACGATGTTCATGCCCGTCGCCTCCTTGAGCAGTTCCATCGCCAGGTGCTGCGGCGTGCCGACGCCGGAGGACGCGTAGTTGTACTGGCCGGGCGCCTTCGCGGCGGCCGCGACGAACTCGGCGAGGTTGCGCGCGGGTACCTTGCTGGAAGCCACCAGCACCATCGCTCCCTTGAACAGCAGTCCCACGGAAGCGAAATCCTTGACCGGATCATAGGGCAGGTTCTTGTACAGGCTGGGGTTCATGGCCAGCGTGTTGGCGACCACCAGCAGGGTGTACCCGTCCGGCGCCGACCGCGCGACGAACTCGCTGCCGATGTTGCCGCCCGCGCCGACCTTGTTCTGCACGATGAACGGCGCCTTCATGCCCACGCGCAGCTTTTCGGCCAGCGCCCGCGTGGCGGTGTCGATACCCGTCCCCGCGCTATAGGGCATGACCAGGGTCACCGCTCTTGCCGGATAGTCGGGCCCCTGTGCCTGCGCCGGACAGGCCAGCACGGCCGCGATTCCCATCCCGAGGACTGCCACAAGCTTTTTCATGCTCCACCTCTGCTAGACGCCATGCGGCCGCCCTGCGGGCAGCCGGGTGAACTGCGGGAAACACGGCCGGCGGTCCGCCCGGACCGCCGCCGCCAGACGGTACTGCCCATGCCCTGCTCAGACCGGGAACACCAGGGAGGCCGGCGCGGGCGTCGGCTCGTCGGCGGGCGCGCGAAGACCGTCAGTCTGCTGTGCCTCGAACGCCGCGGCAATACGCCGCCTGATGCGGATCATGTCGCGGTCCGGGCCGAACAGGATCTCGTTCGCGCGGGACTCCACCAGATCGCCCGCCACGCGCGCCATTTCCTTGTCCTCCGCCGACGTCTTGAGCTGCCGGGGCTTGACCACGCTCTCGAAATGCCGGGCCAGCCGTTCGCGCGCTTCCGGCGTTTCGGCGCGCCACGCCGCATAGCGGAACAAGCGCGTGCGGTGATAGTCGATGGGCACCTGGAACAGCCGCGACACATAGGGCGCCGCGTCGGCCTTGGGCCGCAGCACGTTGGACACGAGGCCCGGCAGATTGAAGCGCTCGCCCTGGATCCTGTCCAGGCCATGGCCGTGGTCCAGCATGTTCCCTTCCAGGTCCACGGAGATGCCGCGCAGGCCGTGGCCGTCGGTCTCGACGATCTTCACCCGCCGGTCTTCCAGCGGCGTCAGCTTCTGCGCCGCGCCGCCGTCTTCCCCATCCCCCAGGTAGCGGGCCACGGCTTCGTGATATTGCGACTCCATGTGCAGCGTGACGGCGTGGTAGGCATCGCTGCCGTCGATCACCAGCAGCCAGTTCGCGTCCCACTCTTCGGTGGGCAGCCGGAAATGCACGAAGCGCTCGGGGTGCAGGAGCTCTTCCGGCACGCACGTTTCGATGGGCGGCGCGGGGAAGCGCTCGGTGTCCCCGATGTAGGCCCAGACATAGCCGCCCAGTTCGGCACAGGGATAGGACCGGGCGCGCACCTTCTCCCGTTGGCCGGCGCCGGCTTCCGTGTCCCACGGAATCAGCGTGCACGCCCCCGCGCCGTCGAAGCGCAAGCCATGGTAGGCGCACTGCAGTTGCCCATCCATCACCCGGCCGCTGGAGAGCTGCACGTACCGGTGCGGGCACCGGTCGAACAGCACGCCGGGCACGCCCGCCGCGTCGCGAAACACCACCAGGTTCTCGTCCAGGCACCGCACGCCGACCGGCTTGCCGGCGGGCAGTTCCTCGCTTTGCATCACGGGATACCAGTAGTTCCTCAATCCCCGTTCCAACCCTCGCGGCACGCCGCGGACGAGTTCGGGACCATCCTGCTTGTCGCTCACCTTCTCCTCCCAGTCGGAAGACGTCGGCCACCAATCAATTAGATAGCTAACGTTTTATTAAAAGAAAAATCCGAACACGTTCATGCCAGCATCGCCTGCTCGCATTCCCAGGCCCAGGCCAGCAATTGCGCGTCGTCGCCGGGCGCCCCGGTCAATTGCATGCCGATGCCGGGATGCCACGGCACCGGCACCGAGATCGACGGTGCCCCGGCCGCATTGGCGAACGTCGCGTACAAGGCGCCCGCCCGCGGCGACGCCTGGCAACCATCGATGCTGGCCGGATAGGGGGCATCGAGCGGCCAGGCCAGACAGGGGGAAGCCGGGGACAGCACCACGTCCGCCTCGGCCCAGAGCGCTCGCGTGCGCTGCCGCCAGTCGAGCAGGCGCGCGATGGTGCGGTACACGTCCACGGCCGACGGCTCCGACGAGCGCCGCGCGAGATCGCGCAAGGCGGCCGGCAGCGCGGACTCGTCCAGCCCCAGCTCGTCGACGGCGGCGCGCACGCCATGCGGAATGATCTCCAGCCAGAAGGCGTCGACCTGCGCGACCGAATACGGCATCGGCTGCCAGGCGACCCGATGGCCCGCGCGCGCCAGGCGCTCCACGCATTCGTTCAGCGCGGCCGTGACCACGGGCTCCTGGCCCTGGTCGGGCGGCACGATGGCCACGATGCGGGCCCGCCGCGCCCGTGCCCGCTCGCGCAGCCAGACCTCGGGCCGGGCCGCCTGCCCCTGCCCGGGAAAGCGCGATGCGTCGACGGCGATCATCGTGGCCAGCAGGGCGCAATCCTCCACCGATCGCGCCATGGGACCGACGACCTGGAAATCCAGGGACGTACGGGGAAAACCGGAAGAAGACAGTACCGCGCCGGTCGAGGGCTTGAAGCCGACGGTGCCGGTATAGGCCGCCGGCCGCCGTATCGATCCGCCCGCGTCGGTCGCCAGCGCCAGCGCGCCCATGCCCAACGCCAGCGCGGCGCCGGCACCGCCGCTGGAACCGCCCGGCGTCATGGCCGGAGCCAGGGGATTGCACGTCGGGCCGTACACGCCATTGCCGGTCGTGGCCGCCAGGGCCATGGGCGGGACATTGGTCTTGCCCAGCACGATCGCGCCCGCTTCGCGCACGCGGGCCACCACCGGTTCGTCATGATCGGGAACGAAGGTGGCCAGTGCCTCCACGCCCCATGTCGCCGGCAGTCCCTGCACCCAAAGGTTGTCCTTGACCGTCAGCGGGATGCCGTCGAGCGCGCCGGCGGGATTGCCCGCCGCGTGTCGCCGGTCGGCGGCGCTGGCCTGGGCCAGCAGGGATGCCGCATCGACCTGGGCCACGATGGCATTGACCGCCTGGTTGCACGACCGCATCCGCTCCAGGACCGACTCGACCAGTTCAACGCTGGCCAACCGGCCGGCCCGCAACAAGGCGGCGCTTTCGCTGGCGCCAAGCTGCCATGGATGACCACCTGGGTGAATCGCGTTCACGGGTACCTCCCGGCTCCGATGTTGATTGACACTATACACCAAACAATTTAGATTGCTATCTAATTAATTTCAGGATGGCGCCATGAGTCTTTACGCGGTCCAGAGAGTGATCTTCGAACTCAAGCACGACAAGCCTCGCGCCGCGCTGCTGCGCACGGATCCCCACGCCGCGCTGCGGGATGCCGACCTGACCGACGCGGAGCGCAACGCCCTGGCCGGCGGGGACCTGGCCGGGCTCTACCTGATGGGCGTCCACCCCCTGCTGCTCGCGCCGTACTCGCGCATGGCCGGCCTGTCCCGCAGCGACTATCAACACGCGCTGGCCCCGCTCAAGGGCGCCCGCCGCTTCTCCAGCGACTACCGGCTCGACGGCCACAGCGAGGCTTGAATGGGATCCCTAGAATTCGCCGCGGCGATGAGCCATGCCCCGGGCATCGCCGCCTTCACCCAGGCCGCCCCCGCCGCGCAGCGGCAGGCCTTCTTCGACGCCGCGGGTACCTTGAAAACGGCGGCCGCGGCGGCAAGGCTGGACGCGATGGTGGTGATCGCGCCCGATCATTTCTCCAATTTCTTCATGGGCAACATGCCGGCCTGCTGCGTCTCGCTGAACGAACGGTACAGCGGTCCGGTGGAAGACTGGCTGGGCATGCCCAGGATGGACATCCCCGGCGCTCCCGGCCTGGCCGACCTCATCATGCAGCATGCCTATAACCGGGGCATCGAACCGGCGGGCGCCGCGCAGACCGAACTGGAACACAGCGTCATCGTCCCGCTCTCGCTGGTCACGCCCGCCTTCGACATCCCCGTGGTCTGGGTCATGATGAACTGCCAGGTCCCGCCGCTGATGTCCCTGCCCCGCTGCCACGAACTGGGCCGCGCCGTCCGTGCCGCCATCGACGCCAGTGGCCTGCGCGTGGGCGTGCTGGGCTCCGGCGGCCTTTCCCACGCTCCCGGCGCCGCCGAGGCGGACCGGCTGGACGAGGCATTCGACCGCGAATTCCTGTCCATGCTGGACAAAGGCGATCTGGATGGGATTCTGTCCATTCCCGCCGCGCGGCTGGACGAGGCGGGTTTCGGCGCCTGGGAGGTGCGGCTGTGGGTGGCTGCCATGGGCGCGGCCCACGACCGCCATCCCCGCACCCTGGCCTACGAGCCCATCGAGGCCTGGGACACCGGCTGCGCGGTGGCGATCTTCGACGGAGCCGGACGATGACGCCGCTGCCCGAAGTGCGCCTGGCGCTGGGCCTGCGGTCGACGGCGCAAAGCCTGGGCGTCATTGGCCGCGACGCCGGCGTATTCCGCGAGCAGGGACTGGACCTGGTCATCGCGCGGGAAGAAACGGCGGGACCGGACGGCGTGCGCGGCCTCGTCGCCGGGGAATACGATCTGGCCGAATTCGGCGCCGTGCCGCTGGTGCAGGCCGTCTACGAAGGGCACGACCCGGTCGTGCTGCTGGCCGCCGAACAGACCAATGCCATGTATCTGCTCGGCGCCGCCCGCATCGACGCGCCGCGCGCCCTCGTCGGCGAGAAAATCGGCGTGCTCAGCATCGCGGGCCAGACCGGCGTCAGCGCGGCCACCATGCTGGACCGGTGGACGCTGCGCCGCGAGGACGTGGAGCTGCTGGAGCTGGGCACCTATCCCGCGATCTACCAGGCGCTGCAGGATGGCCGCATCGCCGCCGGCGTGCTGACCGCCGACTACGGCGTCGCCGGTTCGGTCGCCTTCGGCCTGCACCGGCTGGCCGACCTGGGCCAGGAACTGCGGTTCCAGGGCCCCATCGTCGCCACGACCCGGCGCTACGCGCGCGCGCATCCGGACCGCGTCCAACGTGCCGTGACCGCCTACGTGCGCACCATCGAGCTGTTCGCGGACCACCCCGACCGCGTCCTGGAGAGCATGAAACGCCATCTGGGCTTCCTGGACCACGCGCAGGCGCTGGCCGTCCACGACTTCTATTCCCGGCGCTTCCAGCGCCGGCCCCATCCGTCGGAAGCCGGCCTGCAGCGGGTCATCGACCTGTATGCCGCGACCAGCTCCCGCCCCGCGCTGCGGCTGGAAGACGTCTGGGATCGCAGCTTTCTGGACCGCAGCCTGCAGGCATGACAGGCATGCGGCCAATCACCCCATCGCAAGGATGACATCATGGATCTGGGAATCGCGGGACGCACGGCATTGATCACGGCTTCGAGCAAGGGCATAGGCAAGGCCTGCGCGATGGAGCTGGCCAGCCAGGGAACGAACATCGTGATGTGCGCGCGCGGACGTGCGCAGCTGGAGCAGGCGGCCGAGGAAGTCCGGGCCGTCGCGCGCGGCGAGGTCACGGCTATCCCCGCGGACCTGACCTCGGCCAAGGACATCGACGCGCTGATCGATGCGGCCGAAAAACGCCACGGCGGCATCGACATCCTCGTTTCCATCGGCGGCTCGCCCAAGCGCGGCGGCTTCGACGCCATCACCGAGCAGGACTTGCGCGATGCCTTCGAGATGTCGGTCATCGCCGCCTTCAGATTGTTGAACCGCACGCTGCCGGGCATGCGGGCCCGTGGCTGGGGCCGCGTGGTCACCGTGCAGTCGCGGGCGGTGCGCGAACCGATACCCGACCTGGTGACCTCGATCGCCACCCGCCCCGGCGTCAACGGACTGTTCAAGTACCTGTCCAAGGAAGTGGCCGGCGACGGCGTCCTGCTCAACACCATCGTGCCCGGGCGCATCATGACCGACCGTTTCAAGGGCGGCCAGGACCTGGCCACAGACAGCCAGGCCTACACGGCCGGCAAGCTGGCGGGCATTCCCGTGGGCCGCTTCGGGCAGCCGGAGGACATCGCGGGGGCTGTCGCCTTCCTGTGCTCCGAGCGCGCCTCGTACATCAACGGCACGGCGCTGCAAGTGGACGGCGGCGTCATCAACGCCATCTGACCCGCGGGCCCGCGGGCCTTACTCCGCGGGTCCGATGTTGGTCTCTATCCTGCCCAGCACCCGCATGAAGGTCGCGAGGTCGGTCTTGCTGATGCCCTGCAAGGCGACCTCGTTGATGTTCTCGACCCGAGGCAGCAGCACCTCCTCCAGGCCCCTGCCCTTCTCGGTCAGCGACACCAGCACCTTGCGCTTGTCCTCGGAGTCGGGCTGCAGCGTCACCATCTTCTGCGCCTCGAGCTTGCGCAGCGCCGCCCACGCGGTGGGCTGGGTCAGCCCCACCATCTCGGCTATCTCGCGCTGGCTCACGCCGTCCTTTTCCCACAGGGCGCGCAGGAAGAACCACATGCCATACGAGATCCCGGCGCTGTTGATCTGCTGTTCCATGATCGGGCGCAGGCGGCGGAAGGTCCTGCCGAGCAGGAAACCTATGCTGCGATCGATGGGATAGTCTTGAGTGCGCATAGTCGTGAACATCATTGGGCCCAGGCAATGATAGCTCACGCGCCTGCGCCACGCGGCGCCCTTCGCTCCAATAGAAAAGGCGCCCCGTCCGGGGCGCCTTTCAATACTGCCGGACGACCCGAACGGGCCGCCCTTCCTCACCTGTCGATCACACGCCCACCGAATCGGCCACGTCCTTGAAGTCGGGGATCTGGTCGAAGTTCATGTAGCGATAGATGGTCTTCTCGTGCTCGGCCAGGACGCCGGTCTCGGCCATGTACTCTTCCTTGGTCGGGATGCGGCCCAGGCGCGAGCAGATGGCGGCCAGTTCGGCCGAACCCAGGTACACGAAGGAGTTCTTGCCGAGGCGGTTCGGGAAGTTGCGGGTGCTGGTCGACATGACCGTCGCGCCTTCGCGGACCTGCGCCTGGTTGCCCATGCACAGCGAGCAGCCCGGCATTTCCATGCGGGCGCCGGCCGAACCCAGGACGCCGTAGTGGCCTTCCGCGGTCAGCTGCTGCTGGTCCATCTTGGTGGGCGGAGCGACCCACAGCTTGACCGGGATGTCGCGCTTGCCTTCGAGCAGCTTGGACGCCGCGCGGAAGTGGCCGATGTTGGTCATGCAGCTGCCGATGAACACTTCGTCGATCTTGGCGCCGGCCACGGCGGACAGCGTCTTGACGTCGTCCGGGTCGTTCGGGCACGCCACCAGGGGCTCGTGCACGTCGGCCAGGTCGATTTCGATGACGGCGGCGTACTCGGCGTCGGCATCGGGTTGCAACAGTTCAGGGTTGGCCAGCCAGGCTTCCATGGCCTTGACGCGGCGGCCGATCGAACGCTCGTCTTCATAGCCGTTGGCGATCATCCACTTCAGCAGCGTGATGTTGCTGTTGATGTACTCGATGATCGGTTCCTTGTTCAGGCGCACCGTGCAGCCGGCGGCCGAACGCTCGGCGGAGGCGTCGGACAGTTCGAAGGCCTGTTCCACCTTCAGGTCCGGCAGCCCTTCGATTTCCAGGATGCGGCCCGAGAAGATGTTCTTCTTGCCCTGCTTCTCGACGGTCAGCAGGCCTTGCTGGATCGCGTAGTAGGGGATGGCGTTGACCAGGTCGCGCAGCGTGACGCCGGGCTGCAGCTTGCCCTTGAAGCGGACCAGCACCGATTCAGGCATGTCCAGCGGCATGACGCCGGTGGCCGCCGCGAAGGCGACCAGGCCCGAGCCGGCCGGGAAGCTGATGCCGATGGGAAAGCGGGTGTGCGAGTCGCCGCCGGTGCCGACCGTGTCGGGCAGCACCATGCGGTTCAGCCACGAGTGGATGACGCCGTCGCCCGGACGCAGCGAGATGCCGCCGCGATTGCTCATGAATTCGGGCAGCGTGTGGTGCGTCTTGACGTCCACGGGCTTGGGATAGGCGGCGGTGTGGCAGAACGACTGCATCACCAGGTCGGCCGAGAAGCCCAGGCACGCCAGGTCCTTCAGCTCGTCGCGGGTCATGGGGCCGGTGGTGTCCTGGCTGCCGACCGAGGTCATGCGCGGCTCGCAGTAGGTGCCCGGGCGGATGCCCTTGCCTTCCGGCATGCCGCAGGCGCGGCCGACCATCTTCTGGGCCAGCGTGTAGCCCTTGCCGGTATCGACCGGGTTGTTGGGCAGGCGGAACAACGTCGAGGGAGCCAGGCCCAGGGCCTCGCGCGCCTTGGCGGTCAGGCCGCGGCCCACGATCAGCGGAATGCGGCCGCCGGCGCGCACTTCGTCGAACAGCACGTCGGACTTGATCTCGAATTCGGCGATCACTTCGCCGTTCTTCAGGGCCTTGCCTTCATAGGGGCGCAGCTCGATGACGTCGCCCATGTCCATCTTGGAGACATCCAGCTCGACCGGCAGCGCGCCCGCGTCTTCCATGGTGTTGTAGAAGATGGGAGCGATCTTGCTGCCCAGACAGACGCCGCCGAAGCGCTTGTTCGGCACGAAGGGGATGTCTTCGCCGGTCCACCACAGCACGGAGTTGGTGGCCGATTTGCGCGAGGAACCGGTGCCGACCACGTCGCCGACGTAGGCGACCGCGTGGCCCTTTTCCTTCAGGTCATTGATGAGCTTGAGCGGACCGACCTTGCCGGGCTCTTGCGGCTCGATGCCCGGACGCGGGTTCTTGAGCATGGCCAGCGCGTGCAGCGGGATGTCGGGGCGGCTCCAGGCGTCGGGCGCGGGCGACAGGTCGTCGGTGTTGGTTTCGCCCGTGACCTTGAACACGGTCAGCGTCAGGCTTTGCGGCAGCTCGGGGCGGCTGGTGAACCACTCGGCGTCGGCCCAGCTTTGCAGCACGGCCTTGGCGTTGGCATTGCCCTTGTCCGCCTTTTCCTTCACGTCGTGGAAGGCGTCGAACATCAGCAGGGTTTTCTTCAGGCCCGCGGCGGCGATCTCGCCCACCTGGGCGTCGTCCAGCAGCTCGATCAGGGCGCTGATGTTGTAGCCGCCCAGCATCGTGCCCAGCAGCTCGGTGGCCTTGGCGCGGTCGATCAGGGGGCAGGCTTCCTTGCCCAGGGCGACGGCGGCCAGATAGGACGCCTTGACCTTGGCGGCGTCGTCCACGCCGGCCGGCACGCGGTGGGTCAGCAGATCCAGCAGCGTCTGTTCCTCGCCCTTGGGCGGATTCTTGATCAGCTCGATCAGGTCGGCGGTCTGCTGCGCCGACAGCGGCAGCGGGGGGATGCCAAGCGCGGCCCGCTCGGCAACGTGTTGACGGTAGGATTCAAGCATTGGAGGTGTCCCGGTGTGAAGGGATTGAGGGCGATCGCCGGGATTGTAGGACTAGCGGCGGCGTGCCGCAAGTGTCTTATATCTTATATAAGATATGAAGACCGCCTCCGTACGGTCGAGCCGGGATAGAATCATTTTCCCGATATTCGGCCACGCAAGGGTAATCGAGATGAATTCAAGGAAACTGAATCTGGATTGCCCCGCCGGAATCGCGCCGGCAGGGGCATCCCCCCTGCTTTCCCCGTCGCGCCGCCACTGGATGCAGTTCGCCGGCGCCGGCGCCCTGCTCCACGCGCTGCCCGGCTGCGGCGGCGGCGACGATCCCGTGCCCGACGCAGGCCGGCTGTCCGAGGCCATCCAGTGGGGGCGCGACGCCATCCGCCAGGCCGTCCAGAAAGACCAGGCCACCGCGGTCTCGGTCGCGCTGATGACCAGCGAAGGGGTGATCTGGCAGGAAGCCTTCGGACTCGCGGATCCGCAGGGCAAGGTGGCCGCCACCGTCGATTCCCGCTTCAATATCGGCTCGGTCAGCAAGGTATTGGCCGCGCTGGCGGCCATGGTGCTGTGCGACCGGGGCAAGCTGGCGCTGGACGCGCCGATCACCCGCTATCTGCCCCGGTTCTCGATGCTGTCCGGCGAATACGGCCAGATCACGCTGCGCCACCTGCTCAGCCATTCGTCCGGGCTGCCCGGTACCAACTGGCGCAATATCTTCGCGTTCGAGCCCATCGCCGGCTACGCGCAGGACACCGAGGACGGCCTGGCCCACTTCCACCTGAAGCACCAGCCGGGGGAACTGGCCGTCTATTGCAACGACGGTTTCACGATGGTCGAGAACCTGGTGGCGGCGGTCACGGGCCAGTCGTACGCCGAGTTCGTCCGGCGCGAGATCCTCGACCCCCTGGGCATGAGCCGTTCCGCCTACCCGGTGCAGGCCTTCCCCGAAGGCAGCTTCGTGCACCCGGTCTACGAAGGCCGGCGCATGGGGCAGGAATTCGTGTCGGCCTACGCCACCGGCGGCCTGGCCTCCACGCCCGGCGACATGATGCGGCTGGCGAAGATGTTCCTAGACCTGGGCATGTACCAGGGCAAGCGCCTGGTGTCGCAGGCGGCCGTCCAGGAAATGGGCAAAGACCAGACCACGAGCCTGCGCATCAACCCCTGTCCCGAATGGCGCTGGGGCCTGGGCTGGGACTCGGCGCGGCATCCCGGCCTGGACAGCGTCGGCATCAAGGCCTGGCAGAAGAACGGCGGCACGAGCTTCTTCTCGACCGAGTTCTTCGTGCTGCCCGACCAGCGCATGGCCCTGCTGCTGACGGGAGCCGGCACCACCTACGGGCCGCTGCGCATCGCCGAAGGCGTGCTGCTGCGGGCCCTGTCGACCACGCGCGCGATTCCCGCCGTGCCGGCGGCGCTGGAAGGCATCCCCGCGGCGGCGGCGCCGTCCATCGATGCCGCCGGGCTGGCGGGCATCTACGCCGATTTCGAAGGGCCGTACAAGGTGCAGGCCGCCGATGCCGGCACGATCGACGTGCTGCGCAGGAAGGCCGGCGCCTGGGAGCCGCTCGCCCCGGGCCTGACCCTGCGCGCCGACGGCTGGTGGTGGAACGACGCGCCGACCGGGAACAGCTTTCGCTGGCTGGTCCTGGACGGCAAGCAGTACATGATCCAGCGCGTCCCGGCCGGCTGGGGGCATTACCGGCTGACCCTGTCCGTGGGCCAGCGCCTGGCGCCGCTGCCACCGCTGTCCCCCGCCTGGCAGGCCCGCCTGGGCACGCGCTGGGAACCCACCAACGAATCGCCCGAGTCCGTGGCGCTGGTCCTGGGCGATGGCATCGCCGCGCTGGACGAGCTGGCCGAATTGCCGGGATACGTGATGTGGAACGACGGCCAGTTGCTGCGGCCCGATGGCGACGACCGTGCCAGAATGACGATACAGGTACCCGTCAATCACGGGCGGGACCTGGTCGAGCTCGAGTTCTCGACGGTCGGCGGCCAGCCGCAGATGCGGTCGGGGTCGTCGCTCTATCGCCTGCTGGCGGAGGACTGATCCCACCTTGGAACTGCGCCAACTCCGCTATTTCGTCCGCGTGGTCGAACTGGGCAGCATGGGCCGCGCCGCGCGCGAACTGGGCCTGGTGCCCTCCGCCCTGAGCCAGCAGATCAGCCGCCTGGAGGGCGAGCTGGCCACCCGGCTGCTGCAGCGCACCGCGACCGGCGTCATCCCCACCGACGCGGGACTGGCGTTCTGGCGGCAGGCGCAGATGGCGCTGCGGCACGCCGACCAGGCCGTGGTCGCGGCGCGCGAGGCCCGGTTGTCGGGCGCGGTCAGCATAGGCTTCGCGCCCTCGACGGCATCGCTGCTGGCCCGCCCCTTCATCGCCGCCATGCATGACCGCTACCCCGACGTGCGGCTGCATCTGGTGGAAAGCCTGTCCGGCCATCTGGCCGGCATGCTCAACGCCCGCCTGCTGGACCTGGCCGTGCTGTTCCAGACCGACAGCGGCCGGCACTGGAGCGTCCTGCCGCTGCTGGACGAAAAGCTGTTCGTGGTGGCCCGGCCCGACCTCGTATCCGACCGCCAGCCCCGCCAGCCGATGACCGTGGCCGATGCCGCGCGGCTGCCGCTGGCGATGCCCAGCAAGACGCATGGCCTGCGCATCCTGGTCGATGCCGCCTTCGACCGCGCGGGCGTCGAACCGGACATCGCGCTGGAGATCGACGGCCTGACCACGCTGATGAACACCGTGATCGACACCCCCATCGCCACCATCCAGCCCGGCGTCGCCGCCGGCGGGATGCACGAGGGGCGCCTGTGCCTGTATCCGCTGGACGATCCCTACCTGTTCCGGCGCAACGTCGTCACCAGCGTCTCGGACGACGAACTTTCTCCCGCGGCGCTGGCCGCGCGGGTGGTCCTGGCGGACCTGATGCGCACGCTGGTGCGCGACGGCCATTGGCCGGGAGCCACCATTCACGAATCGTGAATACCCATTGCCCGCGCGCCGTCTAGCCCAGCCGGGCCGCTGCGCCTACAGTGATTCCTCACTGATAGGAAAGCGGAATGATAGATGTCCTGGTCATCGGCGGCGGCAACGCCGCCCTGTGCGCGGCCCTGATGGCCCGCGAGGCGGGCGCCAGCGTCATGCTGCTGGAGGCCGCGCCGAAGGAATGGCGCGGCGGCAACTCGCAGCACACGCGCAACCTGCGCTGCATGCACGACGGTCCGGAAGACGTGCTGGTCGACAGCTACCCGGAAGAAGAATTCTGGCAGGACCTGCTCAAGGTCACCGGCGGCATCACCGATGAAAAGCTGGCGCGCCTGGTCATCCGGGCCTCGTCCAACTGCCGGGACTGGATGCGCCGGCATGGCGTGAACTTCCAGCCCGCGCTGTCCGGCACCCTGCACATCGCCCGCACCAACGCTTTCTTCATGGGCGGCGGCCGGGCGCTGGTCAACGCCTACTATCGCAGCGCCGAGAACCTGGGCGTGCAGATCCGCTACGGCACGCCGGTGCATGCGCTGGAACTGGACGGCGGCCGCTTCGTGGCGGCGCTGGCCGGCAACGAACGGATTCCCGCCCGCGCCTGTGTCATGGCCTGCGGCGGCTTCGAGTCCAACACGGCGTGGGTGCGCGAGGCCTGGGGCCAGAACGAACGGGGCGAATGGCCGGCGGACAACTTCCTGGTGCGCGGCACGCGCTACAACCAGGGCGCGCTGCTGAAATTCATGATGGACGCCGGCGCCGACATGATCGGCGATCCGACCCAGTCCCACTGCGTGGCCATCGACGCGCGCTCGCCCGCCTACGACGGCGGCATCTGCACCCGCCTGGACTGCGTGTCGCTGGGCATCGTCGTCAATCGCGACGCCCAGCGCTTCTACGACGAAGGCGAGGATTTCTGGCCCAAGCGCTATGCGATCTGGGGCCGGCTGGTCGCCTTCCAGCCGGACCAGATCGCTTATTCCATCATCGACGCCAAGGCGGTCGGGCGTTTCATGCCGCCGGTGTTCACCGGCATCCGGGCCGACAGCCTGCCCGAGCTGGCGCGGCTGACGGGGCTGGACGAGACCCGCCTGATGCAGACGGTACGGGAATTCAACGCGGCCTGCCGGGGCGAGCGCTTCGACCACACCATCATGGACGACTGCCGCACGGAGGGCATCTCGCCCGTCAAGACACACTGGGCCCGGCCGCTGGATACCCCGCCCTATTTCGCCTATCCGCTGCGGCCGGGAATCACTTTCACCTATCTCGGCACCAAGGTCGACGAGAACGCCGCCGTGCATTTCGGCGGCCGTCCCAGCCCCAATCTGTTCTGCGCCGGCGAAATGATGTCCGGCAACGTGCTGGGCAAGGGCTACACGGCTGGCGACGGCATGTCCATCGGCACGGCCTTCGGCCGCATCGCCGGCACCCGCGCCGCCGAGGCAGCGGAGAAGAACACCAGTATCCACGGAGCGCCCACACTTGAAACAGCTTGAGGACCTCGCGCGCGATGCGCAAACCCTGGCGGCCGGCGTGCAGGCCGTGCCGGTACAGTGGCGGACCCAGGCCGCCGCGCAGGGCGGCGCCTGTTCGACCGCGCTGACCGCCGACGAAAACGAAGCGGCCCGCGTCCTGCAGATATGCAATGCCTGCCGCTATTGCGAAGGATTCTGCGCGACGTTCCCGGCCATGATGCGCCGGCTGGAATTCGGCAAGGCCGACGTCCACTACCTGGCCAACCTGTGCCACAACTGCGGCGCCTGCCTGCACGCCTGCCAGTACGCGCCGCCGAACGAATTCGGCGTGAACGTGCCCCGCGCGATGGCCAAGGTGCGCGTCCAGACCTATGGCGACTACGCCTGGCCGGGCTTCCTGGGCCGCCTGTACCGCCACAACGGCGTGACGGTGGCGCTGGCGACGGCCTTCGCGCTGGCGTTGTTCCTGGTGCTGGCCGCCGCCATGAACGGCGGCATCCGGCACGAACCGCTCGCCGGCAACTTCTACGCCATCTTTCCGCACAACCTGCTGGTGGCGTTGTTCGGCACGGTGTTCGTGCTCGCCATCGCCGCGCTGGGGGTGGGCGTGACGCGTTTCTGGCGGGACGTGTCCCCCGGCTCGCCCTCCGGCCCCGCCGTGGCCGAGGCCGCGCACGACGCGCTGCGCCTGAAGTACCTGGACGGCGGACACGGCAAGGGCTGCAATGAAGCGGACGACGCGTTCACGCTGGCACGGCGCCGGTTCCACCACTTCACCTTCTACGGCTTCATGCTGTGCTTCGCCGCCACCTGCGTCGCCACGCTCTACCACTACGCGCTGGACCTGCACGCCCCGTATCCCTTGACCAGCCTGCCCGTACTGCTGGGCACGGCGGGCGGCATCGGCCTGCTGATCGGACCGGCCGGGCTGCTGTGGCTGAACCTGCGGCGGCACCCGGAGCACGGCGATCCCGACCAGCGCCCCATGGACCGCGGCTTCATCTGCCTGCTGTTCCTGACCAGCCTGACCGGCCTCGCGCTGCTGGCCGTGCGCGACACCGGCGCCATGGGCCTGCTGCTGGCCGTGCACCTGGGCGTGGTGATGGCCCTGTTCCTGACCCTGCCCTACGGCAAGTTCGCGCACGGCATCTACCGATGCGCCGCGCTGCTGAAGTGGAGCATCGAGCGGCGCCAACCGGGCAGCACGCGGCTGACGCCGGATTGATCCGGCCCTGACGCCCTACCCCCGCGCCAGCGGCGGCCCCGAGAACGGCTTGGCGAAAGGCCCGATCGCGCGCATGTCGAACTCCACCAGCACGGCCGGCGCGTCGCGCCCGGCCGCGTCGCGCAGCACATGCTCCAGGCCGTCCAGGTCGCGCACCGCGATGTGGTCCATGCCGACCGATCGCGCGAGGGCGCCCAGTTCGAAGCCGTGCAGGTCGCAGTAATAGCGGCGGCCGCCGTAGTCCGCGTCCTGGAGGTTGCGCAGGATGCCGTAGCCGCCGTCGTTCATCACCAGCATGACGATGCCGGTCCGCTCCTGGACCGCGGTGGCCAGCTCGCCCAGGTTCAGCATGAACCCGCCGTCCCCGGCCAGCAGCCAGGTCTTGCGGTCCGGCCGGCCGGTGGCCGCGCCGATGGCCATGGCCAGCCCCTGGCCGATTCCGCCGCCCACGGCGTGGATGCCCTGCCCCGGCGCGAATACCTGCATCAGGCGGTTGCCCCAGGTGCTGTTGGAGATGGTGACGTCGCGCACCCAGCCGAAGTCGCGGCCGCACACGGCCTGCAAGGCGTCGGCGATGCGGTCGTAGGGCGCGATCGCGCCGCGCATGGTGGACTGGGCGCGCTGCCTGGCGCGCGCGGCCTCGTCCGCCAGTCCGGCATCGGCCCGCATGCGTCCGGCGAGTCGGTCGGCCAGCCTGGCCAGCGTCAGGCGCGCATCGCCCCGCACGAACAATGAAGTCGGATAGGCGCGCTGCTCGGCCAGGGGATCCGTGTCGATCTGGACCAGCATGCGCGGCAGTTGCAGCGTGTGGGTCAGCGTTTCCGGGACGCGCAGGCGGGACCCCACGACCAGCATCGCGTCGCAGCCCTGGTAGAAAGCCTCGATCGCGGGCTGGCCGTTGAAGGCGCCCAGTGTGCGCGGGTCGTCCTCGGGCACCGCGCCCTTGCCCTGCAGGGTGGTCACGGCCACGAAGCCCAGGTCCAGCAGGCGGACGATCTCGGCGCGGGCATGGCGCGCACCGCCGCCTATCCACAGGACCGGCCGCCGGGCGTCGGCCAGCAGATCGGCCAACTGGTCGACCGCCGCGTCGTCCGGCTCGGCCGGTGCCAGGACGGGCGGTGGCGGAGGTGGCAGGACATCGACCAGGGCGCCTTGCAGATCGATGGGAATCTCCACGCTGACCGGCCCCGTGGGCGCGGTCAGCGCCAGCCGGACGGCCTCCTGGATCGTGGCCAGGGCCGTCTCGGCCGACCACACGCGCAGCGCCGCCTTGGAAACCGCCCGCAGCATGCCGAGCTGGTCCTTGGCCTCGTGGACGTAGGAGCGGCCCCGGTCCAGGTAAGGCAGCGCGACCTGCCCGGTGATGTGCAGCAGCGGCGTGCCCGCGGTCCAGGCCTCGACCAGCGCGCCGGCCGCATTGCCGGCGCCCGTGCCCGTGCTCGTGAAAGCCACGCCCAGGGAATTCGTGGCGCGGGCGCAGGCGTCGGCCATGCCCACCGCGCCGGCTTCGCCGCGCGCGCCTACGTAGCGGATACGCCCATCGCGCCCCAGCGCATCGAGCAGCGGCATGTTGTGGATGGACAGGACACCGTAGGCCTGGCGTACGCCCAGTCGGTGCAGGTACTGGACCAGGGCGTCGCCCACGGTGTGCTGGCTGGAAATCGATGCGTTCATGGATGCAGGCCTTCGGTGGCGGATTGAGGAACTGGCGTAGCGCCGCGGTGCCCCGTTCGAAGCGCGGCTTCGCGGCCGCCGGCCTGGCGGACCAGTTCGTCCTGGTCGTGCTTGGCAAGCCGATCGATCGCTTCGGGATAGAGCCGCTCGCACAAGGCGGCGCGCATGGCGTGCACGGTGGCGGCCATGTCGGGACGGGCGGCGAGGTCGTCACGCTCGCGTGGATCGGCCACGATATCGAACAGCTCGGGGGCGTAGTCCACGTAGTGGTGGTACTTGTAGCGGCCGCGCACGAGGTAGTAGGCGGCGCTGGGCGATCCGACACCATGGTATTCGCCCAGGACGACGCGATCGGACTCATCGGGCCCCGCTGCCAGGTCCCGCAGCGACCGGCCGGGCAGCCCGGCCGCGGACGGCGCCAGGCCCATCGCCTGGAGCACGGTGGGATACACGTCCACCAGGCTGGCATCGGTGCGGCACCGGTGCCCGGCCGGCACGCCCGGGCCGGCCAGCACGAGGGGAATGCCCGCCGCCTCGCGATACAGCGTGCCTTTGTTCCACAAGTCGCGGGCGCCCAGATTGTCGCCATGGTCCGACGTGTAGATCACCGTGGTCCGCGCCGACAGCCCGGTCGCATCCAGCGTGTCGAGCACCATGCCCATCTGCTCGTCCATGAACTCGACCAGCGCGAAGTAGGCCGCCACCGCCAGCCGGACGCGCTCGGGCCCTTCCAGCGCCGCCGCGTGATCGATGTAGGCCAGCGACCGCCTGATCCACGGATGGCGCGCGGCGGCCGGCTCCGGCAGACAACCGTCGAACAACGGATCCTCCAGCACCCGGCGCAGGTAGCGCTCAGGAACGACCAGCGGAAAATGCGGCGCGACCATCCCCACGAACAGGGCCCACGGCGCGGAGTCGGCGGCGTGCGAGCGCAGCCACTCGCAAGCCGTTGCGCCGACCGTGCGATCGTATTCGTTGTAGGCGGACTCGCCCGCGCCCAGGGACTTGAACATGCCCGACGGCATGGAGGTCTGCGGCAGCGGATTGCGCACCGATCCCCAGACCTGGCCCACGCCGCCGGGAATATGCATGGGCAGCCGCTGGCGCCGGAAACCGGTGGGGTCCTCGGCACGGCGGAAATGCAGCTTGCCGACGGACTCGGCCAGCAGTCCGGCCCCGGACACGTCCTGCATCCAGGACCTCACCCGGCCGTCATAGGCGATGGCATTGTCCCAGTAGCGATGGTCGTGCACATATCGCCCAGTCGCCAGGCTGGCCCGCGCGGGCACGCACAGCGGGCTGGGCGTCCAGGCGCGCTCGAACACCGTGCCCCGGCGCGCCAGCCGGTCCAGGTTGGGCGTGCGCACACAGGGATGGCCGGCGAACCCCGCGATCCAGGGATTGTGCTCGTCGGACAGCAGCACCAGGACGTTGGTGGGGTCGGCCATGGCGTCATTTCTCCAGCGAGAAACCGGTGCGCTTGACCACCGCGGCCCACTTGGCGTCCATGGCGCGCATGGAGGCATCGAGCTCCTGGCTGGACAGGGACAGCGGATCGAGCGACATGCGCTCCAGCCCCTCCCGGTAGGCGGGTGCCTGGCAGGCCTTGACCAGGGCCTGGGTCAGGGCCTGCCGGACCGGGGCCGGCACGGCGGCTTGCGTGTACACGCCATAGAACAGATCGCTGGCAAGATCAGGGAACCCGGACTCCGCCACCGTGGGGACGTCGGGCATGAAAGGGCTGCGCCGCGAGCCTGTCATCATCAGCACCCGGGCCTTGCCCGACTTGTAGGGCGTCACGAGATTGGGCAGGGCGGAGATCACGGCCGGCAGGTGACCGCCGGAGATATCGTTCAACGCCTGTGCCCCGCCCCGGTAAGGCACATGGATCAGAGGCACGCCCGACAGACGTTCGATCTCGGTGCCGATGAAATGCGGTTCGGTGCCCGCGCCCGGCGTGCCATAGGACGCCTCGGCGGGATGGGCCTTGGCCCAGGCCAGGAAATCGGCCATCGTGCGCGCCGGCGCGGCGGCGCCGACCGCGAAACCGAACTGGTAGCCGCACAACGTGGTCAGGCAGGCGACGTCGCTCATCTTGTAGCCCAGGCCGGCGTTGACGCGGGGCGCGATCGTGAACACCCCGGGCGGGGTGACCAGCACGGCTCCGCCATCGGCGGGCGATCGCAGCAGGGCCTCGACACCGATCTGCCCGGCGGCGCCGGCGTGGTTCTCGACGATGGCCAGATAGCCAGCGCCGCGCAACTGGTCGCCGGCCATGCGGGCGGCCACGTCGACCGCGCCGCCGGCAGGCCCGGCCACCAGCAGCCGCAGCCGCGTGACCGGTTGACTGCGTACCGCGCGGCAAGTCATCATGGATGCCGCTGCAGCACTAAGGAAGTGGCGCCGGGTGAGCATCGTCGTCTCCAAAGCGGGATGGAGCACTCATTCTAGGGAGCCCCTCGCCACCGGGATAATGAAAAGCACCGTGCCGCCCATAACCCGCGGTTTATGCCCATGAGCGACCTCATCCGCCGACTGACCCTGCGCCACCTGCGCCTGCTCGTCATGCTGGGCGAACTCGGCAGCGTCACGCGCACGGCCCAGTTGCTGCACATCACCCAGCCCGCCGTCTCCAAGGCCATCCGCGACCTGCGCGACATCCTGCAGGACCCGCTGTTCGAGCCCACTCCCGACGGATTGGCCTGGACGGCCGCCGGCAAGGCGACCCTGCAGCGGGCTCGCGCGATCCTGCGCAACGTGGAAGACCTGGAGCGGGATACCGCCCGCCGCGGCCGCGCCGGCGACTCGCCGCTCGGCCTGGGCCTGACCCGCATCGCCGAAGCGGTGGTGGCGACGGCCCTGCCCTATGCCCTGGCCGAAGGGGGCGTGCGCGTCAGCCTGCGCCACGGCACGCGCGAGCAGATGCACAGCGAACTCGCGGCCAAGTCCATACATATGGCGTTCGGGCGTTGCGACGCGGGATTCCGCCTGCCCGACTTCGAGTACCACCCGCTGTACAGCGAAAGCTACGCGGTCGTGTGCGGCCGCCAGCATCCGCTGGCGGGCAGGACGGCCAGCCTGGAAGAACTCTCGGGCCAGACCTGGGTACTGCCCCCGCCGGGCACCTTCGCCCACCATCTGGTGGAACAGGCGTTCCTGGCCGAGAACCTGACGCCGCCCGCGCCCGGCATCGTCTCCACGCTGGGGCCGGGCGATATCCGGCTGGTGGAGACCCAGCCGGTGCTGGCGCTGGCGCCGCGCAGCGAGGCGCGGCGGCTGGTGGAATCAGGCACGGTGTCCTGCGTGGAAGGACTGGCGCTGCCGCCGCAGCAGATAGGCGCCATCCTGCTGCGCGCCGGCGAGCGCCACCCCGCCTGCGAACTCGCCATCCGGATGCTGCGCGCCGGACCCGAAGCCGGGGAAGCCTAGACCTGCGTGATGAACTTGGTCACCAGGTAGCCGTCGAAGGTCTCGGTGCCGCCCTCGGTTCCCATCCCGCTGTCCTTGATCCCGCCGAAAGGGATTTCCGCCGGACCCATGCCGAAATGGTTGATGTTCACCATGCCGGCCTCCAGCCCGTCGGCCACGCGCGTGGCCGTCTTCAGCGACTCGGTGAAGACGTATGAAGCCAGGCCGAACGGCAGCGCGTTGGCGCGCCGCAAGACCTCGTCCTCGGTGTCGAAGGGCACCACCGGCGCCACCGGGCCGAAGGGTTCCTCCTGCATGATGCGCGCATCGTCGGCCAGGTCCGCCAGCACCGTCGGGGCGAAGAAAAACCCCTGTCCGTCGCGCCGGCCACCGCCAGTCACGACGCGGCCGCCCCGCCCCACCGCGTCCTCGACCAGCGCAGCCATCGCGGCCACGCGGCGGGGGTTGGCCAGCGGCCCCATCTGCGTGTTTTCTTCCAGGCCGTCGCCCAGCCGGGTCCCGGCCATGGCTTGCGCGAAAGCATCCAGAAAACGCGGATAGGCGGCCCGCTGGACATAGAAGCGGGTCGGCGACACGCACACCTGGCCGGCATTGCGCAGCTTGAAGCGCGCCAGCATCGCCGCCGCCCGGTCGATGTCGGCATCGGCGAACACCAGGACCGGGGAATGGCCGCCCAGCTCCATCGTCGTCCGCTTCATGTGCGCGCCCGCCAGCGCGGCCAGTTGCTTGCCCACCGGCACCGACCCGGTGAAGGAAATCTTGCGCACGGCCGGCGCGGTGATCAGGTGGCGGGAAATCGCCGCGGGATCGCCCCAGACGATGTTGAACACACCCGGCGGAAAACCGGCATCGTGGAACAGCTCGGCAATCGCGACCACCGCGCTGGGCGATTCCTCGGGTCCCTTCAGGATCAGCGTGCAGCCGGCCGCCAGCGCGGCGGCCACCTTGCGGATGGCCTGCGCGAACGGGAAGTTCCATGGCGAGAAGGCCGCGCATACGCCGATCGGCTCGCGCACCACCCATTGCCGGACGCCGGGCTGGCGCGGCGGGATCACGCGGCCGTAGATGCGCCGGCATTCCTCCGCGTGCCACTCCACGTGCTCGGCGCAGGACTCGACCTCGACCAGGGCCTCGGCCAGCGGCTTACCTTCGTCCAGCGTGATGTCCCGAGCGATCCGCGCGGCGCGCGCGCGGACCAGCGCCGCCACCTGCCGCAGCAGGTCGGACCGCGCCAGCGGAGAAGTGCGCCGCCAGCCGGGAAAGGCGCGCTCGGCGGCGGCGATGGCACGATCCAGTTCGGCCGCGCCCACGTGCGGCAGACGGCCGATGATCTGGCCGTTGGCCGGGTTGATCACCTCGCCGCCGGGGCCGCCGGCGTCCTCGATGAATTCGCCATCGATGTAGAAGGACAGCTTGCGGTACATATCCGTGCTCCTGGTTCCAAGATTCGTCATTGCGCCGTCACGCCCAGTTTCCTGATCAGCGGTCCGTATACGGACGCGTCCCGCTCCATCTCGGCGCGGGTCTGCTCGGGAGCCGGTACGCGGATCTCCACGCCGCGCTTGCCGTAGTTGCCGCGCAGCGCCGCATCGTCCATCGCCATGCGGATCTCCTTGTTGATGTGGGCGGCCAGCGCGTCGGACATCGTGCCCGGCGCGAACACCGAGAACACCGTCGAGGGAATCGACCCGGGCTTGCCGCCGGCCTCGGCCAGCGTCGGCACCTCGGGCATGAAGCCGCTGTGCTGGTCCGCCCCGCTCACCAGCACCTTGATCTTGCCGCCCTGCGCCTGCTGGCTCATCACCAGGCCGCCCGCCATCAAGGCGTCGACCTCGCCGCCCAGCAGCGCGGTCAGCGCGGGCGCCACGCCCTTGAAGGGCACGTAGGTGAAATCCACGCCCTCGGAAGCGGCCAGCATGGCCATGCCCAGGTGGGATACGTGGCCATTCCCGCCGGTGCCGACGTTGATGGCGCCGCGTCCGGTGCGCGCCTTCTCCATGAAGCCCTTGTAGTCGTTCACGCCCAGGCTGCTGCGCACGGCCACGTACAGGTCGATGTGGCCGACGTCCGCAACGGGCTTGAGCTCCTTGCGCCAGTCGTAGGGCAGGTTGGCGTACAAGAAGGGATTGGCGACCAGCGCCAGCCGGTCGACCATCAGCAGGGTCGAACCGTCGCCCGCCGACTTCGCCACGTTGCCCGCGCCGATGATGGCATTGGCGCCGGGCTTGTTCTCCACCACGAACACCTTGCCGGTACGCCTGGCGAGCTGGTTGCCCAGGTCGCGGGCCAGCACGTCGGGCTCGGTGCCCGGGGGATAGGGAACGACGATGCGGACCTGCTCGGGCCCCCAGGGCGTTTCGGCCCGGACCGGCAGGCACAGGGTGCAGGCCAGCGCGAGAAAGACGAACAGAGACTTCAGACTTGCCATGATGCTCTCCGAAAACGGCGACGCCGGGATACCCGGGCCACCACGAGGAAGCGGGCTCACCAGCGCCCGATGACGATGTTCATCATGCGTTCGTGCGCATGCGTGCGGGCGGCGACCTGCTCGAAGGTCTCGGTGCAGCGGCGCTGGCGGCGCCAGTTCCAGTCGCACAGCGCCTCGCCCATGCGGCGCAGGACCGGCGCGGCCCAGGCCTCTTCGGCCAGGTCGCGCAACTCGCCCGGATCCTCCCGCAGATCGAACAACTGCGGACGGAACCCCTGCCAATAGATGAATTTGTAGCGGCCGTCGGCCAGCATCATGCCGTTGCACTCGGTCACGCCGCGGTCCAGGAACAGCCGCGCCTCGCGATAGGCGTAGTCCAGGAAGCCGACGGCGAACTCCCGCGCGGGCTCGCCCGCCTGGCCGCGCACCCAGGGCAGCAGCGACCGCCCCTCGACGCGATGCGCGGGTACCGGCAGACCCAGCGCATCCAGGATGGTGGGTACCACGTCCACGCATTCGGCCGTCTCGGCCACGGCCTGGCCGCGCCGCGCATCGGCGGCGGACGACGGGTCGTAGACGATCAGCGGCACGCGCACCGCCCCTTCGAAGAAGTACTCCTTCTCTCCCAGCCAGTGGTCGCCTTGCAGGTCGCCGTGGTCGGAACAGAAGACGATCAGCGTGTCGCGCAGGCGGCCCGCGCGTTCCAGGTGGTCGAGCAGGCGGCCGACGTGGTCGTCGATCTGCTTGACCAGTCCCATGTAGACGGGCCGCACGGCGCGCCAGACTTCGTCCTGCGCGAACGACAGGGACTCCTCGTGGCGCTGGTAGGCGCCGTGCACCGGGTGGGGCCGCTCACGCTCGGCCTGGCCGCGCACCGGCGCGGCGGCATCCCGCGCCGAATACATGTCGTGGTAGGGCGCGGGCGCCTTGTAGGGCCAGTGCGGCTTGATGTAGGACAGGTGCAGCACCCACGGCTGCTCGCCCTGCCCGGCGATGAAATCGATCGCCCGGTCGGTCAGGTAGGCGGTCTCCGAATCGCGCTCGGCCACCCGCGCCGGCAGGCCCGCGTTGCGCAGCAGCCAGCCCGTGGCGAAGCTGCCGTCCGGGCCCGTGCTGCCGATCACGTCGCGCTCCCAGGGCCGGTCGCGGTCGTAGCCGTGCTCGATCAGGTATCGGCGATAGCCGCTGCCCGCGTCCATCTCGAAATGGCCGTCGTAGCGTTCCAGCACCTTGAAGCCGCCTTCCATCAACCGCTCGCCGGCCGCGCCTTCGGCCGACAGGCCGCGCGCGGCCAGCCCCCGCCGGTCCGGCACGAAATGGGTCTTGCCCAGCAGCCAGCAGTCGCGGCCCGCCTCGGCCAGGTAGTCGCCCAGGCTCCATTCGTCCGCCGGCATGGGCACGCGGTTCCAGGTCACGCGATGCGAGCCGGGATAGCGGCCGGTGTAGTACGAGGTGCGCGACGGCCCGCACACCGCGGCGCTGACGTAGGCGCGCTCGAAGCGCGCGCCCATCCCGGCCAGGCGGTCGATGTTGGGGGTGTGCAGGGCGCCGCCCCCGCCATAGCACGACAAGGCATCCGCCCGCAGTTGGTCGCACATGATGAACAGCACGTTGCGCGCCGCATGGGTGGGGGTCTCGTTCGGCGCGTTCATGCGGCGGCCTCCAGGACGGGCGTGGCGGATGCCTGCTCGGGCAGGGCCGGAAGGAATTCGGCGACGAAACGCTCCAGCGCGCCGCGCAGATCGGCGTGCCTGCCGGCCGCCGCCACGTAGCGATCAGGACGCAGCAGCACCCAATCGGCACCCGCCGCGGCGAACCAGCGGTGCAGCGCATTCTCGGTATCTTCGAGCAGGCTCATGCCGGCGGGGGCCGGCGGGCGCGAACCCGGCGCGGGACCGCTGCGGGGCAGCGCGACGGCGGCCAGCCGGCAGTCCAGGCGCCGCAGCGCCTCGCCCAGCCGGTCCGGAAGCGCCACGGCAGGCGCGCGCACCAGCAGCGCGAACCCGGGGCCGAGCGCATCGTCGAGCTTCTGGAAATCGCCGCCGTCCTTCTCCACCATTGGCTGGATGAACATGCGGCCGACACGGTCGTCGCGCGCCGCCTGGCCGCTGTCCTGCACGACCCCGGCGCGATACCGGGGCATGGGCTTGAATTTCATCTGCAGCACGTAGTCGCGCACGGCCGGTATGCCGCGGATGGCGCCGAAGAACGCATCGCGCAGCCAGGCCAGCCACCGGTTGCGCAGCGACAGCACCGCGCCGAACCGGTCGGCCAGGTCGATCATCGCCTTGGCATGGGCGTGCCGCTCGTCATGGTAGGACTGCAACGCCTCCGGACGCAGGCGGCCGCCAACGATCCACGCGACCTTCCAGGCAAGGTTGCAGGCGTCGCGCAGGCCGGCGTTGAGCCCCTGCCCGATCCAGGGCGGCGTGAGGTGGGCCGCGTCGCCGGCCAGACAGACGCGTCCGACCACGAAGGACCCGGCAATGCGCGAATGATGGGTGTAGACGCGCGCGCGGATCACGTTCAACGCGTCCGGATCCGGCACGTGCGGCGCCAGCAGTTCGCGCACCTTGGCCGGGTCGAGGATCTGGCTTTCGTCCTCGCCGTCGAACAGCATGAACTCCCAGCGGCGCAGGCCATACGGCAGCTTCAGGCAGACATAGGGACGCGCGGGCTCGCAATGCAGGGCGGTATAGGGCGCATCCAGGGGGTCCTGGTCGCACTCGATCACCACCCATTTGTGGGCGTGGGTCTGGCCGCCGAAGGGCAGCTTGAGCAGCCCTTCGCGCACGGTGCTGCGGCCGCCGTCGGCGGCCAGCAGGTAGGCGGCGCGCACCTTTCGTTCGCCGCCGTCTTCGCGACGCAGCGTCGCGGTGACGCCGCCCTCGTCCTGCTCCAGCGCCACCAGTTCCACGCCCAGCTCCAGCGCGACGTGGGGAAAGCGCGCCAGGCCGGCGCGCAGGGTCTGTTCGCCCAGGGGCTGCGAGAACAGGTTGCGCCGGTACCAGCCGAACTCGCGCGTGGCGGGCAGGATCTCGGCGAAGCATTGCTTGCGGGCGCCGTACATGCGCATGGGCACGTTCTGGATCATGTCGCGCAGCATGGCCTCGGCCAGGCCGGCGGCCTGGAAGGTGCGCATGGCCTCGTCGTCCAGGCCTACCGCGCGCGGATACTCCAGGATCGCCGGACTGCGGTCGACCAGCAGCGTGCCGACCCCGTAGGTACCCAGCAGGTTGGCCAGCGTCGCGCCCACCGGACCGGCGCCGACGACCAGCACGGGCACGTCGCAAGACTTGTTCATCCCTGTTCTCCGATGCGCCTCAGGCCTGCGCGAGGATGCGGCTTTCCTGCCGCACCAGCAGGTGCCGGACCGACTTGCGGAAGGCGGCGAACTCGGCGTCCGCGGCCAGCACCGCGCGGCGGCCCGCGCGTTCGTCCAGCGATTCGTAGGCCCACAGGAAGATGAGCTGGTTGAGCTCGCCGGTCTCGGACTGGTAGAGGCCGGCCAGGTTGCCCAGGATGCGCGTCTGCAGCGCCCGGGCGGACGGGTTGTAGAGGCGCAGGTATTCCGCGCCGCCGCCCGGCACCAGCGTATAGGTCCGCATTTCCACCATCATGATGTGCATCTCCTCAGGGCGCGGGGGCCGCGCCCAGAAATTCCGTGACCGCCCGCGCGACCCGCTCGGGCTGGTCGTCGTGGACGTAGTGGCCCGCATCGGGGATCTCCCGCCAGGCGATCGCGGGATTGCGCGCCGCCATGGCCTGGGCGGTCGCCACGCTCAGGTAGTCCGACCGGCCGCCGCGCAGGACCAGCGTGGGGCAACGCAGCGCCTCGACCGGCGGCCACAGGTCGACCACCCGGGCCGGGTCGGGATCGAGCCGGGCGGCCTTGATGCCCGCATGGTCATAGCGCCAGCGCAGGCGGCCGCCATCCGGCTCCAGCATGTGGCGCAGCCGCGCCGCGATGGCCTCGGGGGTCACCGTGGGCCGGATCTCGCGCATGAAGGCCTCGGCTTCGCCCCAGTCGGCGAAGGACTCGGGCGTGCGGGACAGTTCCGCGCGGATACGCCGGGCGCCATCGCTGTCGTCGAAGGCGCCCGGTCCGGCGTCCTCGACCACCAGCCTGCGCACCCGGTCGGGATGGGCGGCGGCGTAGACGATGGCATTGATGCCGCCCATGGAGTGCCCGAGCAGGTCGAAACGGGACAGCCCCAGTTGTTCGGCCACCGCGCGCACGTCCTGGACGTAGGCATCGGTGTAGTAGTTGTGGCCCGGGTCCCAGTCGCTCTGTCCGCGGCCGCGATGGTCGAGCGCCAGCACCCGGTAGCCGGGCTGCAGCGCGCCGGCCAGCCCCTCGAAGGTGTCGGCGAAGCTGCGTATGCCGTGCAGCATCAGGACCGGCCAGCCGCCGGCATCGCCCCAGTCCGCGACGTGCAGGTTCAGGCCCGCGCAACGGACAGTATGGTCGCGACGGTCCATGTCAGTTCAGCCCGTCGCCGAGGATGTCGCCCGCCTTCAAGCCGCCCAGGCGGGCATGCAGCCGGCCGCGCGTGGCGAAGGCAAAGGCGATCAGCACTTCATCGCGGTTGGGCGCATCGTTGAACATGGCCGACACCGTGTCGTAGTGGGAGCGCACGTACAGCGCGTCCTTGTGCGCCAACGGAATGTCGATGACCGTGCCCGGGCCGCCGCGCTTGCCGGTGGACGGCACCCACGACTGGCCGCCGCCCAGGGCGTCGCGCACGGGGTTGGCGAACACCGTGGTCAGGAGCGCGTTGCCGTGCTCGTACTCGCCGTCCGCGCCCACCAGGCAGGCCTTGCCGTAGCTTTCGATGGGCGTGCCGGCGGCCGCCTCCTGGATGCGGCGGCCGAACTCCACGCCCAGCAGGTTCGAGGGCTCGATGTACGCGCCCAGGTTGTCCTCGTGGCGGCCGGCGTAGGGATTGTGCAGCACGACTCCCACGACGATCTTGCGCAGCGGGTCGCCGTCGGCGGGCATGCCCGATTCGGTGGCCAGCGTGTCCTCGATCTGGAGGTACCACTTGCGGATATGGTAGGGGCCGAAGTTGGGGGATTTCATGATGGGTTCCTTGATTCGATAAGGGTTCAGAGCGGCCGCAGGTCGATGGGGTCGCTGGGCGCGTGATACTGGTGCAGGATGCGCTTGCCCTCTTCGTCGTCGTGCACCGTGTGGCAGAAGAATTCCAGGCGGTGGCCGTCGGGATCGTGGAAATAGACGCCATAGCCGACCTTGTGGTCGGTGGTCTTGACCACCTCGACGCCCTTGCGCAGCAACATCCCGTACAGGCGGCGCAGCTCGTCGACGTCGCCGTCTATCTCCAGGCCGTAGTGCTGCATGTTGATCTGGCCGCGCGACAGCGGCGAGCCGTCGGCGGACTCGGCGCGGATCAGCGCGATGTCGTGGTGCTTGACGCCGAACGAGAGGAACACCCACTTCTCGCCGCGCGCCGTCTCGGTCATGCCCAGCACGTCCTCGTACCAGGGGCCCGACTTGAACGGGTCGGCCACGAACAGGGAAAGATGCGTGCGGGTGATCCGGGGCTTGATATCCTGCATGGCGTGTCTCCTCAGACGATGGACTGCGGATGCGCGTGCACCGGCGCCACGTGGGACGTCCACGCGACCGAGGTGATCTCGCTGAAATCGCGCCAGTCCTTGAACCAGCTGCGCCCGCCATCCATGGAGCGGAACAGGTGGCCGTACTTGGTGCCGGCCAGCACGAAGCGCGGATCGGCCGCGTGCGTGCCGAAGGCCCAGAAGGTCGAATTGGGCGCGGCATGCAGCAGCGCCCGCTCCCAGGTCGCGCCCCGGTCGGCCGAGCGGTAGATGTGGCTGCGCGTGCCGGGCGTACCGTCGCCGATGGCCAGCAGCAAGGCGCTGCCGTCGGCCAGGGGCTGGGCGGTGCGGGTGTAGTACATGCCGTCGAAGCGCAGGCGCGAGGGTTCTCCCACCCACGTCCGCCCGTCGTCGGTGCTGGCATAGACGGTGTTGACCGACAGCACCAGCGTCTTCCTGGGTTGCCCGTCCGCCGGCGCGAGAATGGTGACGCCGTGGATGTCGGGATTGGCGATCGCGCCTTCGCGCGCGCCCTCCTGGTCGACGCGCGTCCAGGTGTCGCCGCGGTCGCCGCTGCGCCAGGCGCCGCCTTCCTCCACGCCGAACCAGACCTCGCCCGCCACCGCCGGATCCACGCAGATGGCCAGGATGCGGGGCCGGTTCACGCCCCGGCAGAACTCCGGGATCTCCGGCGGCAGCCGGGTCCAGCTCGCGCCGCCGTCCAGCGACCGGAACATGGCGGCGCGCGAGGGCGCGCCGGTGCCGGCGTACACCACGGACGGATCGCGCGGATCGATGGCCAGGGCCCAGACCGTCATGCCGTCCGCGGGCGAGGCGATGCGCGTGAAATGCGCGCCGCCGTCGGTGCTCAGGCAGATGCCGCAATCGGCCCCGGCGAACACGCGGCGCGGATCGGCCGGGTCCACCGCCAGGCAGCGGACCACGCCGTCGAACTCGATGGCTTCCTTCAGGCCCAGCCGGTGCCAGCTCGCGCCGTCGTCGACGCTGCGCAGGATGCCCTGTCCGGCCGTTCCCACCAATAGCGTGCCTTGCATGGTTCTTCTCCCGCTCAAAGGAAAATGCCGCGCGTGATGCCGCCGTCCACGCCTATCGACTCGCCGGTGATGGCGGCCGCCCGGGGCGAGGCCAGGAACAGGATGGTGTCGGCGATCTCGGCGGGCGTCAGCGTGCGCCGGATGGGCGTGGCGCGGACGTAGTTGGCCTCGACCTCGTCCACGCTCAGTCCCTGCTTGGCGGCTTCCTTCTCGTACAGCTCGCGGATGTGGGGCGTATCGACCACGCCGGGGTGGATCACGTTGACCGTGATGCCGTGAGGCCCGAGCTGGTCCGACAAGGTCTTGGTCATGTGGCACACGGCCACGTTGCGCATGCCCGAGAGCTGCTTGCTGCCGCGCCCGGTCAGGCCGCCGATGTTGACGATGCGGCCATAGCCGCCGGCCTTCATGTGCCGTGCCGCTTCCTTGGCGCAGCGCATGTAGCCCACGACCTTGATGTTGATGTCCTGCAGCAGTCCCTCGGGATCGGCCAGCTCGATCTCGCTGCGCACCAGCCCGCCCGGATGGGCCGCGCCGTTGACCAGGATGTCCAGGCGGCCGAAGTGCGCGGCCACGCGATCCATCATTGCCGCCACCTGCGCGGTATCGGACACGTCGGCCGCCACTGGCAGCACGTCCACGCCATGCGCGGCGCGGATCTCGCGCGCGGCCGCATCGAGCTGGGCCTGGTTGCGCGAGACGATCGCCACGTTCACGCCTTCGGCCGCCAGGGCCTCGGCGGTCGCCCGTCCTATGCCCAGGCTGCCGCCCGTCACGACCGCCGCGCGGCCTTTCAGTTCTAGGTCCATCATTTCTCCAATCAATCGTTATCGGCGCGGCCCCCAGGGGCCGGCGGCACTACAGCTGCATTTCGATCAGGGTCGGCCCGGGACGCGCGCAGGCGGCGGCGAAGGCCTCGGCCAGTTCCTCGGCCGTCTCGACCCGGCTGGACGGCACGCCGTAGCCGTCGGCCAGCCGCGTCCAGTCGATGCGCGGCCGGTCCAGGCTGGTCAGCGCCTCGGCCTGCGGACCGGGCTGCTCGCCGCGCGCCAGTTCCTTGCGCAGGATTCCGTACTGGTGATTGGCGGCGATCAGCACGACCACCGGCAGGTTCTCGTGCGCCAGCGACCAGAGCGTCTGCACCGTGTACTGCGTGCTGCCGTCCGACAGCAGCGCCACCACCCGGCGCCCGGGGCTGGCGATCGCCGCGCCCAGCGCCACCGGCAGGCCCTGCCCGATCGCGCCGCCGGTGTTGGTCAGCGCGGTGTGGCGGGCCGAGGCGGCCGAGGCGGCGTAGAACGGATAGCCGCAGGTGCCACCCTCCACCGAAACGATGGCGTCCCCGGGCAGCAGGCGCGCCACCGTGGCCGAGACCGCCGCGGGGGTCAGCCGGCCCTGCTGCGCCGGCAGGGGCGCCGGCGCGGCGTCTTGCCAGGCGGGCGCGCCCAGCATCCCGGCCAGCGCCTCCAGGTAGTCCGCCACCGGTTCGCCCGGCGCCCCCAGCGCCAGCAGCCGGCCGGACTCCACCATCCGGCTGGGGTGGCCCTCGTAGCCGAAGTAGGTCACGGGCGGCAGCGCGCCGGCCAGTACGACCACATCCGCTTCGTCCAGTACCGCCCGGGCGGGCTCGGGGAAGTACGGCAGGCGATCGAAATCGGGCAGGCCGCCGCCGCGTTCGGCGCGCGACGGGAAAGTCTCGGCATAGGCCGACGCGCCCAGGGCGGCGCACAACCGGGCGGCGGCCCGCTGCCCGCGGGCGCCCAGGCCGCTGGCCGGCCCCCCGCCTCCCAGCAGGAACAGGACCTTGCGCGCGGACTTCAGCCGCGCGGCGCAGGCCGCGAGGTCGGGGGCGGCCACGGGTTCCGCGCGGGCATCGGCACCGGCGGCTTCATCGCTCGCGCCCGCCTCGCCCACCTGGAAATCGGCCGGGAAGATCACGGTCGCGCCCTGCCCGCCGCGCGCCAGGCTGGCGCGCACGGCTTCCCGGCCGGCCCGCGCGGCATCCCCGGCGCTGGCCACCCGGTGCACCCAGCCCGACACCGGCCGCGCCAGCGACTCGATATCGGAGGTCAGCGGCGCATCGAACGGCAGATGCCAGCTCATGTGGTCGCCGATCAGGTTGACGATGGGGGTATGGGCGCGCCGGGCGTTGTGCAGGTTGGCGATCCCGTTGGCGAAGCCGGGCCCCAGGTGCAGCAGCGTGGCCGCCGGCGCGCCGCGCATGCGGCCATAGCCATCGGCGGCGCCGGTGCAGACGTTCTCCTGCAGGCCCAGCACGCAGCGCATGCCGGGCACGGCATCGAACGCCCGCACGACGTCCAGTTCCGTCGTGCCGGGATTGGCGAAACACACCTCCACGCCTTCCGCTTGCAAAGCCGCCAGCAAGGCTTGCGCTCCAGTCGTCATGTCGAACTCCTTTTTTTCAGTATTATCGCGATTCGATAAAAATGTAAATTCAATAAAAATATTACCGCTTATATTTCGATAGAAATTTGCTTATTTGATAAATCTGCATAGTCATGGAACGACAGGAAGGGCCTCGGCTTGCCAAAGCGCCGACATTGCGGCACCCTGGCGGGCTTCGTTTTCCCCTGCCGTCCGGCCCCACTCATGAACAGCCTTCGCCGCATGCTCGACGTCCTCGACCTCTTCAGGCCCGACCAGCCTGCCGTCGACGTAGACGTGATCTGCAAGCAGCTCGGCTATGCGCCCGCCACGGCCTATCGCTACATTCGGGAGCTATGCGCGGTGGGCCTCTTGGTGCGGCTTCCGGGGGGCTACGCGCTGGGGCCGCGCGTGATCCAGCTCGACCTGCAGATGCGCGAGTACGACCCGATGCTCAACGAGAGCCGGGACCTGATCGAGGCATTGGGAGAGGAAACGGGCTTGAACGTGCTGCTCAGCGAGCTGTACGGCAACACGGTCATCACCGTGCACCACTACCCCGGACGCGACGTGGAGCCGCTG
>Ga0182736_1000406_pt1 | contig 69428 bp, 70 predicted proteins | sample eDN5th30CKraftBY_FD_128882 | JGI IMG/M metagenome (GOLD analysis project Ga0182736, IMG submission 128882) | Enriched backyard soil microbial communities from Emeryville, California, USA - eDNA 5th pass 30_C Kraft BY (version 2) (version 2) | ecosystem: Environmental > Terrestrial > Soil >... | reverse complement strand
GGCCAACGCGCAGCTCGGTCTCGCGCAGGCGCAACTGCACGCGGCGCAAACGCAGCTCGAAGTGGCGCGCGTGCAGTATCCAGCGCAGCTCGCAGAGGCCCAGGCGCAGGAGCTCAACGCGCGCGCCAATCTCGCGCAGGCGAGCGCGGCGTACGAGCGGCAGCATTCCGTCGATATCCGCGCGACGTCGCAACAAAACATCGACACCGCGGACGCGCAGCAAAAGAGCGCGCAGGCGAACGTCGCGCAGGCGCGTGCGCAGGTCCGCACCGCGAGCCTCGTGCCGCAGCAGATCGCGCAAGTCGTGGCGACCGTCGAGGAGCGGCGTCAGCAAGTGCGGCAGGCGCAGGCGCAAGTCGAATCGGCGCAACTGAATCTCTCGTACACGGAACTGCGCGCGCCCGCCGATGGCTGGATCACGAAGCGCAACGTGCAATACGGCACGTTCCTGCAGGCGGGCACGTCGATACTTTCGCTCGTCACGACGCGCGTCTGGATCAGCGCGAACTTCAAGGAGTCGCAACTGGATCGGATGCAGCCGGGCGACAAGGTCGATATCGACGTCGATGCGTATCCCGACATGAAGCTGCACGGCCACGTCGACAGCGTGCAGCTCGGCAGCGGCTCGCGCTTCTCCGCGTTCCCCGCCGAAAACGCGACGGGCAACTTCGTGAAGATCGTGCAGCGCGTGCCGGTGAAGATCGTCATCGACGATGGATTGAAGCCGGGCACATCGCTGCCGCTCGGGCTTTCGGTCGTGCCGACCGTCATGCTGCGCCATTGACATCATGAGCGACAGCACCGCGGAACACGACCACAGCGGCTGGAAGCCGAGCGCGAATCCGTGGCTCATCGCCGTGGTCGTCACGCTCGCGGCGTTCATGGAAGTGCTCGACACGACCATCGTGAACGTCGCGCTGCCGCACATTTCCGGCACGATGTCCGCGAGCTACGACGAAGCGACGTGGACACTCACGTCCTATCTCGTCGCGAACGGCATCGTGCTGCCGCTTTCGGCGTACTTCTCGAAGATACTCGGGCGCAAGCGCTACTTTCTCATCTGCATCGGGGCGTTCACGGTCTGCTCGTTCATGTGCGGCATCGCGTCGAATCTCGGTGAACTGATCGTCTTCCGGATTCTGCAGGGCTTCTTCGGCGGCGGCCTGCAACCGAGCCAGCAATCGATCATTCTCGATACCTTTCCGCCCGAGCAGCGCGGCCGCGCGTTCTCGATCTCGGCGGTCGCGATCGTCGTCGCGCCGGTGCTCGGACCGACGCTCGGCGGCTGGATCACCGATAACTTCACCTGGCGCTGGGTCTTTCTCATCAACGTGCCGGTGGGCGTGCTGACGACCATCGCGGTGATGCAGTTCGTCGAAGATCCGCCGTGGGAAAAACGGCAAGATCCGAAGAAGATCGGCATCGATGTGGTCGGCATCAGTCTCATCGCGCTCGGGCTCGGCTGTCTGCAAGTATTTCTCGATCGCGGCGAGGACGACGACTGGTTCGCGTCGAACTTCATCGTGACGTTCGCGGTGCTCGCGGCGGTAGGCATCGTCGGCGCGACATTCTGGCTGCTGTACGCGAAGCGGCCCGTCGTCGATCTTCGCGTGATGAAAGATCGCAACTTCGCGCTCGGTTCGGCGGCTATCGTCGGATTCGCATCGGTGCTGTACGGCAGCGCCGTGCTGATACCGCAGCTCGCGCAACAGCAGCTCGGCTACACGGCGACGCTCGCGGGCCTCGTGCTCTCGCCGGGCGCGATCTGCATCGTGTTCCTGATTCCCGTCGTCAGCAAGCTGATGAACGTGATTCAGACGCGCTTTCTCGTCGCGTTCGGCTTCTTTCTGATGGGATGCGCGCTCTTGTATTCGCATCATCTCGTGCCGAACGTCGATTACGTGACGCTGACGAAGATGCGCAGCGCCCAATCCATCGGCATCGGCTTTCTGTTCGTGCCGGTCACGACGCTCGCGTATCTGTCACTGCCGAAGTCGCTCAACAACGATGCCTCCGCGCTCTTCACGATGTTTCGCAACGTCGCGGGATCGATCGGCATCTCGCTTGCGACCGCGATGATCCGCGAGCGCACGCAGGCGAACATGGCGCATATGGTCGAGCATCTGACGCCGCTCAATCAGCCGTACAACGAGTCGGTGCAACGCATCGCGCGCACGCTGATGGACAGTGGCCAGACGATGTCGCAAGCGATGTCCGCCGCGACCGGGCAGATGTACAAGACGCTCGTATCGCAGGCGACCATCCTCGCGTATCTCGACGTGTTCGCCGCGTGCGCGATCTTCGCGTTCATGTTCATACCGCTCACGTTTTTCTTTTCGCCCGTGAAGGCTTCGGGCCAGGCGGGAGGGCATTGAGATGAAGCTGCGTCCAATCATTCCGTTCATTCCGATGTTCGCGCTCGCATTGAGCGCGTGCGCGGTCGGCCCGGATTTCACGCCGCCGAAGGCCGATGTTCCCGATAACTGGAGCGACACGCAGCGCGCGCAGAACGCGCCGGACGATCCGCGCGTGCCCCATGCCGACGCGCCATCGACGGCGCAGACTTCCGCCGATCCCGATCCGCGCTGGTGGAAGCAGTTCAACGATGCGACGCTCGATGCGCTGATCGAACGCGCCATCGCGGGCAATCTCGATTTGCAGAGCGCGGTGCTGCGCATCGCGGCGGCGCGGGAAGAGAGCGTGTCGGCGGCGGCGCAGGGCTTGCCGCAGTTGAGCGCGAATGCGAGCGTGAAGCGTCAGCAACTCGGCTTGAAAGGCCTGCTCGAATCGCAAGGCGTGTACGACAAGCTCGACGGTCTCGGCGCGAACGGCGCGCAGATCCGTCAGGGACTCGATTCCGCGACCGGTCCGGTCACGCTGTTTCAGGACGGCTTCGACGCATCGTGGGAACTCGATCTTTTTGGCCGCGTGCGGCGTTCGGTGGAATCGGCGAATGCGCAGACGCAGGCTGAAATCGAAAGTCGCAACGACGCGCTCGTTTCGCTCGAATCGGAAGTCGCACGCACGTATGCGCAATTGCGCGGCGCGCAGGCGATCAAGCAGATCACACTCGCCGAGATCGACGCCGAAGAGCAGATTCTCGATCTCACGCGCGAACAGGCACGCGTCGGCCTGACGAGCCAGCAGGACGTGCAGAGCGCGAGCGCGCAAGTCGGATCGTTGCAGGCGCAACTGCCGACGCTCGATGCGCAAATCGCGCAGGCGATGAACGGTCTCGCCGTGCTGACCGGCAACGCGCCGGGCACGCTCGACGCGGAACTGTCCGATGCGCGCGCGTTGCCGCCGGTGCCGCCGGTCGTGCCGATCGGCTTGCCGTCGACGCTCGCGCGCCGTCGTCCAGACATTCGCCGCGTGGAGGCGCAACTGCATTCCGCGACCGCTGAAGTCGGCGTCGCGGTGGCGCAGATGTATCCGGATATCTCACTAACTGGGCAGGTCGGCACGCGTGCAACGAAGGCGCGCTATCTCGCGCATTGGTCGAGCCTGTTCTGGTCGGTCGGGCCGAGCATTTCGCTGCCGATTTTCGAAGGCGGCGCGTTGCGCGCGAACGTGCGCGTGGCGAAGGCGCAGGCGGGGCAAGCGGCGTTGCAGTATCGGCAGACGGTGCTCAACGCGTTGCAGGAAGTAGATAACGCGCTGGTTTCGTATCGGACCGAACAGGACCGGCGCGCGGCGCTCACGCGCACGGTCGAGGCGAATCGCGTCAGCCTGCAACTCGCGACGGACAGTTATCGCAAAGGACTCGCGCCTTTCGTGACCGTGCTCGATGCCGAACGTCAGCTTGCGCAGACGCGCGAGCAGCTCGCGCAATCGACCGTCAACGTGACGACCGATCTCATCGCCGTGTACAAGTCGCTCGGCGGCGGATGGCAGGACGACGCATCCGCGACCGCGCAAAACTAACATCTGCGCTTTTTCCAGTCGTAGTCGGCGGGCGGATCGGCGACGCCGGGCTTGCCGACCGAATGCGGGTTTTCACTGCATAGCGTGACGAAGCCGATGTTCTCGCCAGCGGCTTGACGGCGGCGCAGGTCTTCGGCGAAGCGCAGCGCATCGGCGAGCGCGTTCGCATCGAAGCGCTTGTAGCGTGCCGCGCCTTCGGCGTCAGGGTTGTCGCCAAGCCAATACACGACGAACATCGATTAGCCTCTCGTTTGGAGATGAATGCACCATCGTCGACGCTCATGCGACGACGATGCAAATCCTGCACGGCGCGCGTGCATCGACGCGCCGCGACAGCCACCGGGTAATCCCGAAGTGTAACGTCGGCGCGCCGCATGCCGCCTGACGCCACGCTTTTGCGGGCCCGCGAGGGAATGATCGTTGCTCTCATCTCCGTTCATTCCGAGGCCCGAACGATGCAACGACACGAACGTGTTTCCACGCGAGCGCTGTGGCAGATTCCGCCGCGCGCGAAGTGCTGCGACGAGCCGCGCGTGCTCATCGCCGATGACGACATGGACGCGACGCGCGCGATCTGTCTCGCGCTCGAAGACGCCGACTTCACCGTGCGCGCGGTGCACACGGGCCTCGACGCCGTGTCGCTCGCGCGCAAGTGGCGGCCGGGCGTCGTACTGCTCGATCTGATGATGCCGCTCGGCGATGGCTGGGAAGCGGCCGAAGCGATCCGCGCCATCGATCTGTCGATGTTGCTGCTCGCGCATACGAGTTGCACGGATCCGCAGGATCTGTCGCGCGCGCAGCGCACCGGCTTCAACGGCTACTTTGTCAAGCCGACCGAACTCGACGGCATGATCGCGGTGCTGCGCGATTATTTCTCGGCGCGTCAAGGCGAGGGCGATCATGCATCGGTGCGCTTGCGCTGAACGAGTTCGAGCTTCGGCGCGAATGGTTCGACATCGCGCTCTGCGTCCGCTTTCAACATGTCTTCCCAGTACTGACAATAGCCGGCCCAGAACGGCATCTGCGTATGCGCGGATGCAGCCGTCGGCAGCGGATCGGGCAGCATGCGGCGCAGGCGTCCGATCTCCTTGTGCTTCCATTGCAGCAGCGCGCGGCGCTCTCCGCGCCGCGGCGGGCACATTTCGTTCATGCTCGCAACAGCTATCGAGAAACCCTCGGCGGGGCGCGATGCCATTTTCGTCAGCACCGCGGTCTGCGGGCGCGGCCCGCGTTCGTGACAGATGATCGCGCCGATCTGCCCAAGGATGTACATCGCTTTCGCCATCGGCGGTTCGGAATGGTGTTGCATGGCGCCTCTCTTTTTATCGTTATGAGTCTTCGTGCACGGCGCTCGAAGTTTTCTCGATCTTAATGTGAATGCGTCCAGGCGACGCATTTATAAGATACCGTATTGAGATTAATCCGAAATGTGCATCGACAAAAAGATACAGTCGCGCCGTCTCTTTCACGCCATGTCGAGCACATGGCGCTCGAACAGGTCGCGCATGTTGCGATGTGCATCGCCGCTGTCGCACGTCGTGGCCGCGACGATCCGCTCTCGTTGCGCGATGAAGATGAACTGGCCGCCGTGTCCCGCCGCGAAGACATAACGCGGATCGATCCAGCAGAGATAGCCGTAGTGCGCGTCCATCGGCGGGCCGCCGTCGCTTTGCACCGACATGGCATCGTCGATGAACGCTTCGTCGACGATGCGCGCGCCACGCCATGCGCCGCGATGCATCATCAGAAGGCCGAGCGAAATCATGTCGCGTGCGCGCAGCAGGAGACCGCGCCCGCCGAACGTGTGACCGTCCTCGTCGCTGATCCATTCGCTCGCTTCGATGCCGAGCGGCGCGAACAGCGTGTCGCGCGCGTAATCGGCGAGCGTGCGCCCCGTCGCGGATTCGAGCGCCAGCGACAGCAACTGGACCGCGTGCGAATCGTATTGAAAGCGCGTGCCCGGCTCGCTCGCGAAGGGCCGCGAGAGAATGAAGCGCAGCCGGCTTTCATCGTCCGAGAAGCGCTCGCAACTGCCGAGCACGCAGTCGTCGATGGTGCGCTGGTCCCATTCGAATCCCGATGTCATCGTGAGCAGATGCCTGAGCGTGATGCGCTGCACGCGATGATCGAGCGCCGTGTCGCACATGGGCGGCACAAGGCGCGCGGCGGGGGTATCGAGTGGCGGAAGCGCGCCTTCGCGAAGCGCCGCGCCGACGGCAAGCGCGACGATGGTCTTCGTGACCGAGTTGATGTTTTCGAGCGATTCCGGCGTCACGTCCTCACGATAATGTTCGAACGCGATCGCATCGTCGTGCGCGACGATGAAGCTTCGCACGCCGGATTCGTTCGTCAGCGCTTCGCGTAAGGAAGAAGTCGTCATTTAAAAAGGATCACGAAGTAAATGAGGAAGGCTTCGTTTCGTGCGCGTGCATGCAGGAACGAATCGTGTTACACAGTCAGCAATCCGGATGCCACACACGGCGGCATCGCAGCCTTTCAGCGGTTTCAACTCACTTTCAGCGAGCCCGAATTTGTCAGTCCGACGACTCGCGACGCTCTGGCGTCTTGGCCGGGCGTTCGTCCGCGAAAGCCATCTGACCGGCGACGGCGCAGCGATGACGCGCGTCGCGCGCTTCTTCGCCACGCATGGCGCGCGCGCCGCGCCGCTGGCAGCCGGCGTGCCCGCGCTCTCGCAACTTTCGCGCGTGCTGGAGAACGCGTCCGGCGCGCTCGCGAGTCATCCGGCGCTTGCCGAAACGGCGGTGCGCGTCGCGCTGTCCGAACTCGACGGGCTCTTCACGCCGTACGACGCAACGCGCTTTCGCGACGCTTGCAGAGCCGCATTCCCGCCCGCGCTTTCCTTCGAACTCACCGAGTTGAGCGCGGTGCCGTTGCGCTCGGGCATCGCGGAGCAGACGCATCGTGCTCGCCTCCGCGATATGGCGGTGCGCGTCACGCTATTGCGCGCCGACGCGCATGCCGAACTCGCTGACGATCTCGACCTCGCGCTCGCGGCTGCGCGTTTCGCGGAACGCCGTTCGGCGAAGGCGCGCGAGATGCATCCGGTGGAATGGGTGCGCCGTTCACGCGAGAGCGTCGATGCGATGATCGACTTGCGCCAGCGCGCCGCCGATCAGAGCTACTTGCGCTTTCGCCTGCGCGACGACGCGCGTCTCGCCGTGCCCGAAGTGCTCTGGGACTATTGCAACGATTCGGTGCTGACGACACGCGCGATCGAAACGGCCGCACTGTCGGATGCGCAAGCGCTCGCGTCATGCGGGCTCGATCAGGCCGATGTCCTCGCGACGCTCATCGAAGCGTTCTTCGAAATGGCGCTGGGCGTCGGGCTGTATCACGCGGGACTGGACGCGGCGGGCGCGCGCGTGGGCATCGAAGGCGAGACGCGCGGCCAGATCGTGCTGGAAGCCGACAATCCGATGATGTTCTTCGCGGCGCACGAGCGCGACTTCATCGTCGGCGTATCGCATGCGCTGATGGAGGGCGATCACAAGGCGGCCGCGCGCGCACATCTCGAGCACGGCCGGCCCGAGACGCATGCGACGCATCACGAAGTGCGCGTCGAAGCGACGTATCGGCGCGAAGCCGAGCGCTTTGCTTCGCCGCACGCACGCAGCAAGGTCGGTGTCGCGCATCTGTTCGGCGCGATCGGCAAGGCGCCCGCCGAACATATGTTCAGCGCGTCGCACGGGCGCATCGCGTCGCGCGCGGTGCTGCTCGCGCGTTCGGCGGAACGCATCGAGCGCCTTGCGGAGGACATCGCGCCGGACGTCGACGTATGGAAGATCGCGCGCAGGGTCATCGTGCGGCTCGCGGCGGATCAGATCGGCTTCAGAAGCATGGCGGCGCGCTTTGCGCACGAAGCGACGCACTGGCCGCACACACTGCCGCGTCTGCCGCGGCTCATCGCACAGCGGGCGGATGCGACGGGCGCGTTTCGGCGGGACTGAGGGGCGCTGGTTCCGAGCCAAGGCGCGGGCATTAGCGCGTCAACGCGTACCCGGCGACATACGCTCCGCGATCGCGCGCGACGCGTCCTTCAGCGGCTCGACGTAGGTTTCGAGCGGCGTCGCGCTCTTTCTGAACAGCGGAATGCTGATGCTCACGCAGCCGAGCGTCACGCCATTCGCGCCGACGATCGCGCTGCCGTAGCAGAAAATCTGCGCCTCGTTTTCCTCGCGGTCTTCCGAATAGCCGCGCGCGTGAGTTGCATCGAGTTCGGCGTCGAGCGCGGCGCGATCGGTGATCGTGTTCGGTGTGAAGCGTTCGAACTTCAGGCCATGCAGCAATGCATCGCGTTCGGCGGGCGATTGCGTCGACAGAAACGCCTTGCCGACGGAACTCGAATACAGCGTCACGCGCGTGCCGATGCGCGACGCCATGCGAACCGCATGCGGGCTTTCGAGCTTCTCGATGTACACCATCTCCGAGCCGCTGCGCACTGCCAGATGCACCGTCTCCTGCGTCGCGTCGCGCAGTGCCTGCAACGCGTCGGTGGCCGCGATGCGCAAATCGGAGCGCTCCCAGCTGCGGCTCGCGAGCGACATCAGCCGCGGGCCGGGCGCGTAACATCCGCCGCGCACGCTTTCGACGACCAGGCCTTCCGCGATTAGCGCGCCGACGATGCGATAGACCGTCGGACGCGGATAACCGCTCGCCGTGGTGAGACGCGCGATGGTCGGCGGTTCGCCGGCATCGGCAATGAGTTGCAGCACCGCCATGAACTTCGAGAAGGCGGCGGTGCCGGTGGCCTTGGCGGCGTCGAGGGAAGCGGTGTCTGAGGGCATGATGCGGGAATCATGCCACGAGATAGCCGCCATCGACGGGTACGATCGCGCCCGTCATGAACGACGCCGCCGGTGACGCGAGAAACGCCGTCACGCGCGCGACGTCTTCCGGCAAGCCCCAGCGCTTCATCGGCGTGCGGTCGAGGATCGCCTGCGAGCGGCCGTCGTCGTTCTGCAGCGCTTGCGTGAGCGGCGTCGCGATCCAGCCGGGCGCAACGGCGTTCACGCGGATGCCCTCGGCGGCATAGGCGATCGCCAGCGATTTCGTCAGTTGCGCGACGCCGCCCTTGCTCGCGCTGTACGCGGGCACGAGTCCGCCGCCGAAGAACGTCAGCATCGACGCCGTGTTGATGATCGAACCCTTGCTGCGCGCGAGCAGTGGACGCGCGGCGGCGCACATGCGCATCGTGCCGTTGAGATTCACCGCGATCACGCGCTCGAATGTTTCGATGTCGTGCTCGTCGCCGCGCCGGATCATGCCCGCGCAGTTGACGAGCACGTCGAGCGAATCGATACGCGCAAAGAGCGCGGCGACGCTGGCGGCATCGGCGACATCGAGTTCGACGACTTCGATGCCGGGCGCGTCGGTCGGCGCTAGGCCGGCGGCGATCACGCGCGCGCCGAGCGCCGCGAATTGCTGCGCGATGCCCGCGCCGATGCCCTGCGTGCCGCCGGTCACGACGACGGTCTTGCCCTTGAAGAGATCAGCTTGAAAAGTCATATCGGTGCGATTCATACGGCGGAACGGGTTCCGTCTGGCGCTCCGCGTCCTCGATCGGCGCGCGCACGACGAACATGTAGACGAGCGCAGCAGCGAACGCGACGCCCGCGCTGATCAGGAACGCGTTCACGAACGAATGCGTCTTGTCGACGACGAGGCCCGTGATGAACGGCGCAAACGAGCCGCCGAAGTAGCCGCCGAAGTTCTGGATACTGCCGAGCGACGCGACCATGTGGCGCGGCGCGGCAACGGAAACGAGCGCCCACGCGGCGCCGCTCGCCATGTTGACGAAGAACATCGCCGCCGACAGATAGGCGATCGCGAGCGTCAGGTTCGGCGTGAACGCGGCGGGCACGGTGAACAGCGCCGCGCCGATGAGTCCCGAGCAGATCGGCCACTTGCGGCTGCGGATCGGGGCGACGCCGCGCGCCATCAAACCATCGGCGATGAAGCCCGACGAGAGCATGCCGAGCGTGCCCGCGAGATACGGAATCGTCACGACCCAGCCGGTCTTCGCGATCGTCAGATGACGCTCGTGTTCGAGATACGCGGGCAGCCACGTGAGATACAGCCACACCATGTAGATCACGCCCATGAAGCCGAAGATCATGCCCCACGTCGTCGCCTTGCCGAAAAGGCCGCGCCATTCCGCGAACGTCATGTTGCGTTCCTTGCGCTGCGCCGGTTCGCCCTCGGTCAGATGCGCGAGTTCTTGCGATTCGAGCTTCACGTCCTTCCGGTTGCGATAGACGATGTACCAGCCGATCGACACCGCAATCCCGAGCGCGCCCATGATGATGAACATGTTGCGCCAGCCGAAGGACAGCAGGAGCACGGTGAGGATGGGCGGCGCGAGCGCGGGTCCGATGGTCGATGACGTGACGAAGATGCCCGTCGGCTTGCCGCGTTCGCGTTGCGCGAACCATTCGGACACGACCTTTGCGCCCGCCGGAAATTGCGGCGCCTCGCCGATGCCGAGCGCGATGCGCGCCGCGAGAAACTGATGCAGATTCGTGACGAGCCCGCCGAACAACTGCGCGACCGACCACACGAACATGCCGAGGCCGAGCATGATGCGCGCGCCAAAGCGGTCGAGCATCACGCCGATGGGCAACTGCGAGAACGCGTACGCGAACGAGAACGCGGAGAGCAGCAGGCCCATCTGCGAGGCGGAGAGGCCGAGCTCCTGCGTGACGGAGTGATTCGCGATCGAGAGCGTGCTGCGATCGAGATAATTCACGATGCCCGCGAGCGTCAGAAAAGTGAGCGCGACCCACTGAATGCGCTTCAGGCGCGGTGATTTTTCCAGCATGTTGTCTCCTCCGAATGCTCTGTCGAGTCTGTTAGAGGGTTGAGTTTGGGTGGATGCTAGCGAATGAATTGATCGACGAAGTCGGCACCGAGTCCGACCGATTCGTAATGCTTGCGGCACATGTCGACTTTGGTGAAGACGTCTTCGTAGCCGGTGTAGTTGCCGTACGGGTCGCAATAGAACATCACGCCGTTCACCTGGAAGTACGTGATCATTTCCTCGACGTCTTCGGGAACATAGAGCGTGTGCGTTTCGCCGGGCGGCTCGAAGACATAGCTGCCTTCGGTCGCTTCCCAGTCATGTTCGAGATAGCGCCAGCGGCCTTTGAGCACCATGCCGTGGACCGCCTGCGGATGACGATGACGCGACAGCACGCCGGATTTGCGCACGCGCAGGAGGTTCATCCAGTAGCCGGTCGACACGTTCAGACACAGCGGACGGAACCAGACGTTTTCGGCCTGCGGCACCCATTCGCGCTCGTCGGCGGGAATCGCGCTCGGCACGACGATTTCCTTTTGCGCTTCTTTAGGGAAGGGAAGTTGATACGGCGTCATGGCATCCGCCGCGGGTTTCGGCGCGGTCATCGCGTCTCCTTGCCCATATTGTGGATTCGTGAATCAAATTATGGACAGATATTCTTCCTCGTTCCGCGAATTGTCAAGATTCTTCAACGGATGATGAATTCGTGCAGATACCGCCTTTTCGACGGACGAAAAAAAAGGCGGACCGGCAGGTCCGCCTTAGATCACGCGATGAAGCCGAGCGATTAGCGCGCCATCATTAGCATGTGCACGTTATGCATCACCCAAACCGTGCCGACGATAAGAATCAGCGACATGAGAATGGTGTAGGCAAACGAGATCGCATGCCAGCGCTGTCCCTTCGACGAGTTGACGTGCAGGAAGAACACCACATGCACGATCACCTGCACCGCGGCCAGCACGGCGAGCGCGACGATCGCGCTTTCGCCCTTGAACGCGCCCGAGGTCGCGGCCCAGAACGACGCCACAGTTAGCACGACAGCCAGCACGAAGCCGATGAGATAACCGCGCACGGTGACGTGCGGGAAATCGCTTGTTTCGGTATGAGCATGTGCCATCAGACGACGCTCCCAAGGTAGACGAAGGAAAACACGCAAATCCAGACGATGTCGAGGAAGTGCCAGAAAAGGCTCAGGCAAGCGAGACGGCGCAATTCGCGTTCGTTCATTTGCGGATTGCGTGCGATCTGCACGGCCAACACGACCAGCCAGATCATGCCGATGGACACGTGCAAACCGTGCGTGCCGACGAGCGTGAAGAACGCCGACCAGAATGCGCTGCGTTGCGGACCCGCGCCTTCAGCGATCAGATGCGCGAACTCCTGCATTTCCAGAAAGAGGAAGCCCGCACCCAGCAGGAACGTGACGAACAGCCACGCGAGCACCGCGCCCGACTTGCGGCGCGTCGCCGAGATCATCGCGAGACCGAAGGTCAGGCTGCTCGTGAGAAGCAGGCCCGTTTCGTACGCGACGTCCTTCAGGTTGAAGAGATCCTTGGGCGTCGGGCCGCCTGCGGTCTGCATCGCGAACATCGCGAAGGTTGCAAAGAGCGACGCGAACAGCACGCAGTCGGTCATCAGATAGGCCCAGAAGCCGAACACCGAATGCGACTGGTGCTCGTGCTCATGGCCATGCGCGTGTTGCGCGGATAGCGTCGATTGCGACATTACATTGCCTCCAGTTCGAGTTCGCGAGCCGAGCCGGCCTTCGCAGGCGTCTTCGGCGGACGATTGCGCTCTTCGGTCGACTTCACGGTCGCGGCCGGGATGATGAAGCCGGCGTTATCGCGGAAGCTGTAACCGATAGCCGTCGCGAAGATGCCGACCATGCTTGCAGCCGCGAGCCACCAGATGTGCCAGATAGCCGCGAAACCGAAGGCCAGCGCGAACAGGCCGATGACCAGACCCGCGCTCGTATTCGACGGCATGTGGATGTCGCGGTACGGACGCGTATCGATGCGGCCGTGTTCCTTGGCATCGGCGAAGTCGTCGAGTTCGCGCACAGCGGGAATATTCGCGAAGTTATAGACCGGCGGCGGCGAGCTGATGGACCACTCGAGCGTGCGCGCACCCCACGGATCGCCGGTGACATCGCGATACGCAGGCTGATTGCGGCGGATGATACTGACCACGATCTGCGCGACCTGGAACACGACACCCAGCGCGATGATGCCCACGCCCACGGCAGCGGCGATGAAGAACGGCTGCCACGACGGGTCGTCGTAGTGATTCAGGCGGCGCGTCGCACCCATGAAGCCGAGGATGTAGATCGGCACGAACGCGACGAAGAAGCCGACGAACCAGCACACGAACGCACTCTTGCCGAGCTTTTCGTCGAGCTTGAAGCCGAACACCTTCGGCCACCAGTACGAAATGCCGGCGAAGTAACCGAACACCACGCCGCCGATGATCGCGTTATGGAAGTGCGCGATCAGGAACAGGCTGTTGTGAAGCACGAAGTCCGCGCCGGGAATCGCGAGCATCACGCCCGTCATGCCGCCTAGCGTGAAGGTGATGACGAAGCCGATGGTCCAGAGGATTTGCGAAGTCATCTGCACGCGGCCTCGGTACATCGTGAAGAGCCAGTTGAAGATCTTCACGCCGGTCGGGATGGAAATGACCATCGTCATAATGCCGAAGAAGGCATTGACGTTAGCGCCCGAGCCCATCGTGAAGAAGTGGTGCAGCCACACGAGGAACGACAGCACCATGATGCAGCACGTGGCCCAGACCATCGTCTTGTAGCCGAACAACGGCTTCTTCGAGAACGTCGCGACCACTTCCGAGTAAATGCCGAAGGCGGGCAGAACCAGGATGTAGACCTCAGGATGACCCCAGGCCCAGATCAGGTTCAGGTAGACCATCGGGTTGCCGCCGCCGTCGTTCGTGAAGAAGTGCATGCCGAGGTAACGGTCCAGCGCCAGCAGCGCGAGCGCGACGGTCAGGATCGGGAACGTCGCCATGATCAGCACGTTCGAGCAGAACGCCGTCCACGTGAAGACCGGCATCTTCATCCACGTCATGCCGGGCGCGCGCATCTTCACGATCGTCACGAAGAAGTTCACGGCGGTGAGCAGCGTGCCGACGCCGGACAACTGCAACGCCCAGATGTAGTAGTCGACCCCGACGCCCGGATTGAACTGCGTCTCGGAGAGCGGCGGATACGCGAGCCAGCCCGTCGTCGAGAACTCGCCGATGAACAGCGACAGGTTGATCAGAATGGCGGCGACGGCCGTCATCCAGAACGACAGCGAGTTGATGAACGGGAACGCCACGTCACGCGCGCCGATCTGCAAGGGCACGACGAGGTTGAAGAACGCGACCAGCAGCGCCATGGCCATGAAGAAGATCATGATCGTGCCGTGGGCCGTGAAGATCTGGTCGAAGTGATGCGGCGGCAGATAGCCAGGCCCATCGAGCGCGATGGCCTGTTGCACGCGCATCATGACGGCGTCGGCGAAGCCGCGCACGAGCATCAGCCCGGCGACGACCAGATACATGACGCCGATGCGCTTGTGATCGACCGAAGTCAGATACTCGCGCCAGAGCCAGCCCCATTTGCCGAGTTTAGTGATAAGGCCGACCGTACCGAGCGCGAGGACCGCCATGAAGACGGTCGCCCCCATGATGATTGGCTCGTGGTACGGGATCGCCTCAAGCGTTAGTTTGCCGAACATGGCTTACCCCTTGGTTACACAATTTGCGCCTACGACCGAGTTGCCGTAGTTGTACTTCGCGACGATGTTGTTGAAGAGCTTCGGATCGACGGTCGAGAAGTAGCGCACCGCGACCTTTTCGCTCGGACGCGCGACGCCGGCGTAGACGTCCATGCTCAGATTCTCGGGCGCGTTCTTGACCTGCTTCAGCCACGCGTCGAAGTCTTCGTTGGACATGGCCAGTGCACGGAACTTCATGTCGGAGAAGCCCTTGCCGCTGTAGTTCGCCGAGATGCCTGCGTAGTCGCCTGCGTGATCGGCCATCAGGTGCAGCTTCGTCTGCATGCCCGCCATCGCGTAGATCTGGCTGCCGAGTTGCGGGATGAAGAACGAATTCATCACCGAATCGGACGTGATGCGGAAGTTCACCGGCGTGCCGACCGGGAACGCGAGCTGGTTCACCGACGCGACGCCAAGATCCGGATAGATGAACAGCCACTTCCAGTCGAGCGCCACGACTTCGACGTTGATCGGCTTGACTTCGGATTGCAGCGGCTTGTACGGATCGAGCTCGTGCGTGGTTTTCCACGTGAGGATGCCGAGGTACAGGATGATGGCTGCGGGAATCGCCCAGACCACGACTTCGATGGCCGTGGAATGCGCCCATTTCGGCGCATACGTGGCCTTCGTGTTGGACGCGCGATAGCGCCATGCGATGAACAGGGTGAGCAGGATCACCGGGACTACGACGAGAAGCATGGCGTAAGTCGCGGTGGCGATCAGCGACGATTCCGCTGCGCCAATCACGCCTTTCGAGTCCAACACCTCCAGCTTGCATCCCGAAAGACAAAGACTGGCTATCAACCCCGATAACAATGGCACTGCTAAACGTTGGGTATTTTCATTCATTGCATTCGCTGGTTTCGATGATCGAAGCGTCCCGGGAAGAACGCCGTTGCACGGCTTTGCGCCGCGTCAAGATCATGCCACGCGCGATTTTTCGCGATGACGCGAATGGTTGAAATTTTGTTTCAGATCAAGTTGATGCGACGGAGTGTCGCGCGAAGGCGGAACTTTTTGCCTACTCCGAAAGGAGCAGGCGAGTCTACAACGAAGGGATGGAATTGCGAGTGTGATAAAGCGACGTCAAAGCGTGTTCGAGCCGCGCGATGGATCGCCGCGATAACTTCGCCGGGTTCGATCGTCTCACGTGGTGGAGCCGAGCCGCGTGCCTAGGTGAAGCCACGGCTCAGGAGCCTTCTCCGGTTCTTCTCGCTAAAGCCCGGCGAGAGGCCGGGATTCCCGAATGGCATTCGATCGCTCGATTTCATCGCGCCGTCGCTGGCTCGCATCGGCAACGGCTTCGCGGTTCGAAGCGCTCCATGCGGACATGGTCGCCTGCATCACGTCGATCGGACTCCCCTTGGTGTCCATCGCAGCCAGGACGCAACCCAGAAGGTAGGTCAGCACGAACAGGAAGATGCAGGACCGGCGCGTCATGAGTTGCGGTGCATAGGCGGCAGTGGCAGGAGCATTGCCTTGGTGAGCGGGAGGCGGGGGGACGCTGCCCGCTTGTGTGAGAGTCGAGACATGGGAGCGGCAGTCTACGACGGAGTATGGAAAACAGAATCGGTCGATAATTCGACTTGGGCCGAACCACGCCTGACAATGCCCAGCGCAGCGGCTGCCCCGTATGACAGATCAATGATTCTGTTGCGTGAAACCGGACCGCGATCGTTGATTCGGACGAGGACGGACGGGCTCCCTCCCGGAAGCGTGACGCGGATCCACGATCCGAGCGGTAGCGTGCGATGTGCCGCTGTCATGGCATACATGTCGAAGCGCTCGCCGCTGGCGGTGCGTCGACCGTGAAACGTTCGCCCGTACCAGGATGCAATCCCGGCTTGATGGTACGCGCGCGCGGTCGGTGTCTCGTCCGGCCGGTCGGATGAAGTGATTTCGGTCGAAACGGAATCGTCGTTTGCGGATTGAACCGGAAGGCTCGACGCGCTCGCCGGTTGGTTTGTCGAAGCGCCCTCATTGCCTTGCTCCGACAGAGAGGCTGCACATCCGGCGATCAACAGGATGCAGGCGAAGGCGCTGAGGATGCGCGGCTGAAGCATGTTCATTCGGTGCATATCGCTTTGTTCGAGAGCAAGTAACCTGACCTGACGTTCGACGGATCACGAAGCGCAGTCGGAAAGGTAGGGCAGGGGATCGACTGGCTGACGATCCCGTCTCACCTCGAAAAGCAGCGATGGCTGACCATTCGTTTGAGCGCCCATCGTCGCGATGGCTTGCCCCTTCGTTACGTCGGCCCCTTCCTTGGTCAGAACGTTTTGGATATGGCCATAGGCAGTCAGGTAGCGACTGTCATGTTTCAGTATTACGAGGCTGCCGTAGCCCGCGATCTCGTTACCCGCATACACCACGCGTCCTCCTTTCGCCGCACGGATCGTGTCTCCCGCTGCGCCACCGATGACAACGCCCCGGACCCCGTCCACGCCGAAGCGCTTCAGGATTGGGCCCTTTATCGGCCAGGACAAGGAATCGGATCGGCAGCGTGTTGCGTTCACAGTCCGCTGCGTGGAATCGTCCGAGCCGGCAACCGATGCCGATGGCGGACCGACCCGCAGCAGTTGGCCGTTCGTCAGTGGAGTGCTGGCGGAAAGCCCGTTCCAGGCGGCAATCGCGTTCGGGTCGCGACCGTAGGCGGCTGCGATCGAAGCGAGGGTGTCCGCGCCTGTGACGCGGTAGAAGCCGGCAGGTGCCGCCGGGGCAGCGGCAGCGTCGGTTTGCGAAGCTGGCTTGGTCGCGGTCTGCTCGAGCGTTCGACTGGCGCATCCGCCAAGAACGAAGCTGAAGACGACGGCAAGACATGCTGCGCACGACAGGCGGCGCGATTGGACAGAGCTAATCATTTGGACTTCTTTGAGCTTCGGTGCCGGCAAAAAGGCGAAGTGGCGCACTTTTGCCATGCCGCGCTTGTGGTGTTGATCGGAGTGTTTGGCGGATGCGACGCCGGCAAAAGCCAGCGGCGGCGGAACAGCGAGTTCGAATCTGCTGAATATCGCTCTATCTCAAATTGCACGAGGCGAAGCGGCAATTCGTCATTGCGGATAACGGTGTTTTGCGTCCGGCGTTGACCGTTACACCGTCGGTTGACACTCTTTGACGATGCGGTGGTTAAAAAAAGGCGCGCTCGCCGGGCGCCACGCTTGGAACTGACATTCGACGCGATGAAAGCAGCCATATCGCGTTCCACGCGGCTCGGCCCGAGCGGTTGCGGCAAGACGACGCTGCGCTCCATTGCCGGGCTGGAACGTCCGGTCGGCGGATCGATTTCGGTGAACGGCGTGACCGTTTTCTCGGCGCGCGACGAGACCTTCGTACCGCCGAATCGCCGCAAGTCCGGCATGGTGTTCGAACCGCTCTCGAACCTCGACGCAAAGCTACGCGACAGGATGCGTTTCGAGCTTCGGCACGACCGATTTCATGATCGGCGGAGAGATCGTGCTCGCGCGTGTGCATCCATCGCACAAAACGCCGGTCCGGGAGACCATCCATTTTTCGATCGATCCGGCGAGTTGCATCGCGCTGGCATCGCAGAACGCGTGACGCGACAGGCACTACTCCGTCCGGACTACGCCGCATGAGCTAGCGGCACAGCGCCGCCGCATCCGCACGGCGGATAGGCGTCTCGCGCGACGCACCTTACCCTTGTCGGGAAAGTTACAACGACAAGGAAAGGACGATGAGCGTCGTCGACTCAACCCTCGCTACAAAAGCATCGACCGACACGCGCGCCTGGCGCGTGCTCGGCGCAAGCACCTTCGCATTCACGATCTGCTTCGCCATCTGGATGGTCTTCGCCATTCTCGGCATCCCTCTCAAAAAGCAGCTTCATCTCACCGATACCGAGTTCGGCCTCATCGCCGCGACGCCGGTGCTCACGGGTTCGTTGCTGCGCGTGCCGCTCGGCATCTGGACCGACCGTTTCGGCGGCCGTATCGTCTTTTTCTGCACGATGGCAGTCACTATCGCGCCAATCTGGCTGATCGGCTATGCCACGGAACTGTGGCAATTCCTCGTGCTCGGCTTGTTCGTCGGCGTCGCGGGCGCGTCGTTTTCAGTCGGCACGCCGTATGTCGCGCGCTGGTTCCCGAAGTCGCGTCAAGGCCTCGCGATGGGCATCTTCGGCGCGGGCAATTCGGGTGCGGCGCTGACCAAGTTCGTCGCGCCCGTGCTGATTCTCGCGGCGGGCACATGGACGATCGTGCCGAAGGTCTATTCCGTCGCGATGCTCTTCACCGCGATCGTCTTCTGGTTCGTGTCGGCATCCAATCCCGCGCATCGCAGCGCCAGCACGCAGAGTTTCGCCGCGCAGATGACCGTGCTGAAAGACCGGCGCGTGCTCCGTTACGCGCAGTACTACTCGGTCGTGTTCGGCGGCTACGTCGGCCTCGCATTGTGGATGCCGCAGTACTACGTGAATCAGTACGGCTTCGGCATCGAACAGGCCGCGTTTCTCGCCGCTTGCTTCTCGTTGCCGGGCGGCGTGCTGCGCGCGCTCGGCGGCTGGATGTCGGACCGCTTCGGCGCGCATCGCACGACCTGGATCGTCATGTGGGTCGCGCTCGCGTGCTTCTTCCTGCTGAGCTATCCGGTGACGGATTTCGTCGTCCACGCGAAAGACGGCCCGCGCACGTTCCACATCGAAATGGGACCGGTCGCCTATACGGTGCTCATGTTTGTCGTCGGCGTTGCGATGGCGGTCGGCAAGGCGTCGGTGTTCAAGTTCGTGTCGGACGAGTTCTCGACGAACATCGGCGCCGTGTCGGGCATCGTCGGCCTCGCCGGCGGACTTGCCGGCTTCCTGTTGCCGATTCTTTTTGGCTTGCTCGTCGACCTCACCGGCGTGCGTACCACCTGTTTCATGCTGATGTTCGGCGCGACCGCGGTCAGTCTCATCTGCATGCACTTCACGTTTCAACCCAAGCACTAACCATGTCTTCACGCTATCTGCTCACTCGCTGGGATCCCGAGAACGCCGCCTTCTGGCGCGCAACGGGCGAATCGGTCGCCCGCCGCAACCTCTGGATCTCGATTCCCGCGCTCGCGCTGGCGTTCGCCGTGTGGTCGCTATGGAGCGTCGTCGTCGTCAATCTCGATAAGGGTGGTTTTCACTTCACGAAGGACCAGTTGTTCTGGCTCACCGCGTTGCCTCCGCTTTCTGGCGCGACGCTGCGCATCTTCTACTCGTTTCTCGTGCCGATATTCGGCGGACGCCGCTTTACAGCGTTCTCCACCGCGAGTCTTCTGATTCCAGCGCTCGGCATGGGCTTGGCGCTGCGCGATCCGTCGACGGGCTATCCGACGCTGCTCGTTCTGGCGTTGCTGTGCGGCCTCGGCGGCGCGAATTTCAGTTCGTCGATGGCGAACATCAGCTTCTTTTTCCCGAAGGCGAAGAAGGGTTTCGCGACGGGCATGAACGCGGGCATCGGCAATCTGGGCGTGTCGATCGTTCAGTTCGTGACGCCGCTCGTGATCTCGGCGAGCGTGTTCGGCGCATTCGCGGGCGCAGGCCAGTCCTACGACGTGAACGGCGTCGAGCACAGCATCTGGCTGCAGAATGCGGGCTTCATCTGGGTGCCGTTCATCGTCATCTCGGCGCTCGCGGCCTGGTTCGGGATGAACGACATCGCCGATGCAAAAGCCTCGTTCGCCGAACAGGCCGTCATATTCCGGCGCAAGCACAACTGGCTCATGTGCCTGTTGTACATCGGCACGTTCGGTTCGTTCATCGGCTTTTCGGCGGGCCTCGCGTTGCTGACGAAGGCTGAGTTCCCATCGGTCAATCCCACTGCTTACGCGTTCCTCGGGCCGCTCGCTGGCGCGCTCACGCGGCCGGTCGGCGGCTGGATCTCGGATCGCCTCGGCGGCGCGCGCGTGACGCTGTGGACCTTCATCGCGATGATCGCGGCGGTGTTCGGCGTGATGGCGTTTCTGCCGCACGACGGCGCGAGCGGCAACTTCGCCGGCTTCCTCGCGATGTTCATCGCACTGTTCGCGCTGACGGGCATCGGCAACGGCTCGACCTTCCGCATGATCCCCGTGATCTTCCTGACGCAGAAGCAGCGCGAAGCCGAAGGCGAATCCGACTCGGCGAAAAAGCAGGCGCTGCACGAAGCGGGAAAAGAATCGGCGGCGGTGCTCGGCTTTGCCGGTGCAATCGGCGCGTACGGCGGCTTCTTCATTCCGCGCAGCTTTGGCACGTCGATGAGCATGACCGGCTCGCCCGACACCGCGCTCTGGTGCTTCATCGCCTTCTATGCGCTGTGCGCGGCGGTGACGTGGTTCTGCTACGCACGCCGCAATGCGGACATGCCTTGCTGAACCCTCCGGCACGCGGGGCGCGTAGTCGGGCCTCAAGTTCGTCCGCGTGCGCGGAGATAGACCTAGTCCGAAAGGAGTACGCGCACTAGTCCGTCTGATGCGCGTCGACGCCTCCTTTCGGGGAATGGGCGCGCGGCGATCGCGTCCCTACACTCGAATCAACGTATTCATGGCGGCGCATGGCCGCCACGCCCGGAGAAACGGATGAGTCACTTTCTGGATCGGCTGAAGTTCATGTCGCGCATCAAGTCCACGTTCTCGAATGGACATGGCGCGGTCGTGAACGAAGACCGCAAATGGGAAAACGGCTATCGCAGCCGCTGGCAGCACGACAAGATCGTGCGCTCCACGCATGGCGTGAACTGCACGGGCTCGTGCTCGTGGAAGGTCTACGTGAAGAACGGCCTGATCACGTGGGAAACGCAGCAGACGGATTATCCGCGCACGCGCCCCGATTTGCCGAATCACGAACCGCGCGGGTGTCCGCGCGGCGCGTCGTATAGCTGGTACGTGTATTCCGCGCAGCGCGTGAAGCATCCGATGGTTCGCGGCCGTCTCATCGAAATGTGGCGCGAAGCGCGCAAGACGCTCGATCCGGTCGCGGCGTGGGCGTCCATTTGCGAAGACCCCGTGAAGGCAAAGCGCTACAAGAGCGTGCGCGGCCTCGGCGGTTTCGTGCGCGCCGACTGGGACACCGCGAGCGAGATCATCGCGGCGGCGAATGCGTACACCATTGGCAAGTACGGGCCTGACCGCGTGATCGGTTTCTCGCCGATTCCAGCGATGTCGATGGTTTCCTATGCGGCCGGCGCGCGCTATCTGAGCCTGATCGGCGGCGCATGCCTGTCGTTCTACGACTGGTACTGTGATCTGCCGCCCGCATCGCCGCAAATCTGGGGCGAGCAGACCGACGTGCCCGAATCCGCCGACTGGTACAACTCCACGTACCTGATGGTTTGGGGCTCGAACGTGCCGCAGACGCGCACGCCCGACGCGCACTTCTACACCGAAGCGCGCTACAAGGGCACGAAGACGGTCGCGGTGTCGTCGGATTACGGCGAAATGGTGAAGTTCGGCGACATCTGGCTCGCGCCGAAGCAGGGCACGGACGCCGCGCTCGCCATGGCGATGGGCCACGTCGTGCTGAAGGAATTCCACGCGAGCGGCAAGTCAGCGTACTTCCGTGACTACGTGAAGCGCTATACCGACATGCCGATGCTCGTCGTGCTGCGCGAACACGAAGGCACGCTCGTGCCCGATCATTTCCTGCGCGCATCGCAACTGCAGAACGATCTCGACGAAGCGAACAATCCGCAATGGAAGACGCTCGTCATCGACGAGACGAGCGGCAAGATCGTCGCGCCGAACGGCACGATCGGGTTCCGCTGGGGCGAGGCGAATCACAACGACGGCGCGAAAGTCGGCCGCTGGAACCTCGAACAGAAGGACGGCGGTTCGGGTCGCGACATCGATCCGTGCCTGTCGCTGATCGACGCTCATGACGAAATTGCAGAGGTGAGCTTCCCATACTTCGGCGCGGAGCATGACGCACTGCTCGCGCGTCGCGTGCCGGTGAAGCGCATCACGCTCGCAGACGGCAGGAGCGCGGGCGTTGCGACCGTGTACGACTTGCAGATGGCGAACTACGGCGTGGATCAGGGCCTCGGTGGCGCGAACGTCGCGACGTCCTATGACGACGACACCCCGTACACGCCCGCATGGCAGGAGAAGCACACGACCGTGCCACGCCATCTCGTGATCCAGGTGGCGCGTGAGTTCGCCGACAATGCGGACCGTACGCAAGGCAAGAGCATGGTGATCGTCGGCGCAGCGCTGAATCACTGGTATCACAACGACATGATTTATCGCGGCATCATCAACCTTCTGATGATGTGCGGCTGTGTCGGCAAGAGCGGTGGCGGCTGGGCGCATTACGTCGGCCAGGAAAAGCTCCGTCCGCAATTCGGCTGGGCGCCGCTCGCGTTCGCACTCGACTGGTCGCGTCCGCCGCGCCAGATGAACGGCACGTCGTTCTTCTATAACCATACGAGCCAATGGCGTCACGAGAAAGTCGCCGTCGACGAAATTCTCGGGCCGACCGCCGACAAGTCGCGTTACGAGAATCTCTCGATGCTTGACATGAACGCGAAGTCCGAGCGCATGGGCTGGTTGCCCTCGGCGCCGCAACTCGGTGCGAATCCGCTCGATATCGTCGACGCCGCGAAGCGCGCGGGTCGCGATCCGATTGAATACACGGTGGAGCAACTCAAGTCGGGCAAGCTCGATTTCGCATGCGACGACCCCGACAATCCGGCGAACTTCCCGCGCAACATGTTCGTGTGGCGGTCGAATATTCTGGGCAGCTCCGGCAAGGGACACGAATACTTCCTGAAGTATCTTCTCGGCACGCAGAACGCGCTCTTCGGCGATGAGGCCGACGCGATCAAACCCGGCGAAGTGAACGTGCGCGACGCGGCGGAAGGCAAACTCGATCTGCTGACCGTGCTCGATTTCCGTATGAGCACGACTTGCCTCTATGGCGACATCGTGCTGCCGAGCGCGACGTTCTATGAGAAGAACGACCTCAACACGTCGGACATGCATCCGTTCATCCATCCGCTGTCAGAAGCGGTGCAACCGTTATGGGAAAGCAAGAGCGACTGGGAAATTTATAAGACCATCGCGAAGAAGTTTGCGGAAATCGGCGGAAAGCATCTCGGCACGCGCACGGACCTCGTCTGCACGCCGCTCATGCACGACACGCCGGGCGAACTCGGCCAGGCGTTCGAGCCGAAGGACTGGCGTCGCGGCGAATGTGACCTGATCCCCGGCAAGACGGCGCCCTCGATGACGGTCGTCGAGCGCGACTACACCGCGATCTACGAGAAGTTCACGTCGGTCGGTCCGCTGCTGGAGAAACTAGGGAACGGCGGCAAGGGCATCAACTGGAATACGGCGTACGAAGTCGAAGAGCTCGGGAATCTATCCGGTCAGAGCAAGGGACGTCCGCGTCTCGAGACGGCCATCGACGCCGCCGAGATGATTCTCACGTTTGCGCCTGAAACGAACGGCCACGTCGCGGTGAAGGCGTGGGAAGCGCTCTCGAAGATCACGGGACGCGATCATTCGCACCTCGCGCTCGGTCGCGAGCACGACAAGATCCGTTTCCGCGACGTTCAGGCGCAACCGCGCAAGATCATTTCCGCGCCCACATGGTCCGGGCTCGAGTCGGAAGAAGTCAGCTACAACGCGGGCTACACGAACGTTCACGAACTGATTCCATGGCGCACGCTCACGGGGCGTCAGCAGTTCTATCAGGATCACCGCTGGATGCTCGATTTCGGCGAGGGCTCGTGCGTCTACAAGCCCGCGATCGACACGAAAACCATTGCGCCGATGCTCGGTGCAAAGCCTAACGGCGAGCACGAACTGGTGCTGAACTGGATCACGCCGCACCAGAAATGGGGCATTCACTCGACGTACACGGACAACCTGCGCATGCTCACGCTGTCGCGCGGTGGCCCGCATGTGTGGGTCTCGGAAGCGGAAGCAAAGGAAGCCGGTCTCAGGGACAACGACTGGGTCGAAGTGTTCAACGTGAACGGCACGCTGACGGCGCGCGTCGTCGTCAGTCAGCGGGTGCCGCGCGGAATGTGCCTCATGTATCACGCGCAGGAAAAGATCATCAATGTACCGGGCGCGGAGACGAGCGGCATGCGCGGCGGTATCCATAACTCGGTCACGCGCACAGTGCTCAAGCCGACGCACATGATCGGCGGATATGCGCAACAGGCTTACGGTTTCAACTATTACGGCACCGTGGGCAGCAACCGCGACGAATACGTGATCGTGCGCAAGATGAAGAAAGTCGACTGGCTCGAAGGCCCGCTGAAGGAAGGAGCAGCATCATGAAGATCCGCGCCCAGGTGGCGATGGTCCTGAATCTGGACAAGTGCATCGGCTGCCATACGTGTTCGGTGACGTGCAAGAACGTGTGGACATCGCGCGATGGCGTCGAGTACGCGTGGTTCAACAACGTCGAGACGAAGCCGGGCATCGGCTATCCGAAGCAGTGGGAGAACCAGGAGAAGTGGAACGGCGGCTGGATTCGCAAATGCGACGGACGCATCGAGCCGCGCCAAGGGCCCAAGCTGAAAGTGCTCGCGAACCTTTTCGCGAATCCGAATCTGCCTGCCATCGACGACTACTACGAGCCGTTCACATACGACTACGCGCGCCTGCAGAACGCGCCGCTTTCGGAAACGCCGCCCACGGCGCGCCCGGTGTCCGCGATCACGGGCAAGAAGATGGACAAGATCCATTGGGGCCCGAACTGGGAAGACGATCTCGGCGGCGGATTCGATTCGCGCGGACGCGACGCTCTGTTCGAAAACGTGCAGAAGGAGATGTACTCGACATTCGAGAACACCTTCATGATGTATCTGCCGCGACTGTGCGAGCACTGCCTGAATCCGGCATGCGTGGCGTCGTGCCCGTCGGGTTCGGTGTACAAGCGCGAAGACGATGGCATCGTGCTCGTCGATCAGGACAAGTGCCGCGGCTGGCGCATGTGCGTGTCCGGTTGCCCGTACAAGAAGATGTATTTCAACTGGAAGTCGGGCAAGGCCGAGAAGTGCGTGTTCTGTTATCCGCGTATCGAAGCGGGTGAGCCGACGGTGTGCTCGGAAACCTGCGTAGGCCGTATCCGCTATCTCGGCGTGATGCTGTACGACGCGGACCGCATTGCCGAGGCTGCGTCGGTCGAAGCGACGACGGATCTCTATCAGTCGCAACTCGATCTGTTCCTCGATCCGCACGACCCGCAAGTTCAGGCCGAAGCGCTCCGTCAAGGCATCGCGCAAAGCTGGCTCGACGCGGCGAAGCGCTCGCCGGTGTATCGCATGGCGTGCGAGTGGAAGGTCGCGTTCCCGTTGCATCCGGAATACCGCACGCTGCCTATGGTCTGGTACGTGCCGCCGCTCTCGCCGATCCAGTCGGCCGCAGATGCCGGTCACATGGGCATGAACGGCGTGATTCCGGACGTGAAGAGCTTGCGCATTCCCATGCGCTATCTCGCGAACCTGCTCACCGCCGGCGACGAGGCGCCGATCGTCTCCGCGCTGAACCGCATGCTCGCGATGCGCGCGTTCAAGCGTGCGCAGAACGTGAACAACGTGAACGATGACGCCGTGCTGAACGATGTCGGCCTCACCGCGTCGCAAGTGGAAGAGATGTATCAATTGATGGCGATCGCCAACTACGAAGACCGTTTCGTCGTGCCGTCGTCGCACAAGGAAATGGCGCAGGACAGCTTTGACGAAAAGGGCAGTTGCGGTTTCTCGTTCGGCAATTGCGGATCATCGGGGGTATCGGACGGATCGCTTTTCGGATCGCGAACGCACGGCGAAGTAAGTTACGCGGCGTTGCCGAAGTCGCGCAAGAAGGCACTGCAGGAAGGCTGACCGAGGATCACACATGTCGCTCTATTCCATACTTTCCGCGCTGCTCGATTATCCCGAGCCCGCGCTTCTTGACGCGCTGCCAGAAATCGAAGCCGCGTTGCACGACTGGCCGCAGGCCCAAACGCGCCTTGCACCGCTCATCGCGTCGCTGAAGCGTCCGCTGATCGAAGTGCAACTTACATACGTGGCCACGTTCGACCGCAATCCGTCGCATTCGCTGCATCTGTTCGAACACGTTCATGGCGAAAGCCGCGATCGCGGTCAGGCGATGGTCGATCTGCTCGACGAGTATCGCGGTCTCGGCCTCGATATCGAATCGAACGAACTGCCCGACTACGTGCCGCTTTTTCTCGAAGCGCTGGGCGCGATCGAGCCGGCCCGCGCGCAGTCGCTGCTCAATGACGCCATTCATGTGCTCGATGCCATCGGTGAACGTCTCGCGCGCAATGAGAGCCCGTATTCGACGGTTTTCGCGGTGTTGCGCGAGCTCGCGACGGTCGAGCCGCGTCCGCTCACGCAGCCGCCCGTGCGCGACATGGACGAAATGCTCGAAACCTTCGGTCCCGGCGCGGACGGCGTCGAGCCGCTGCTCGCACCGCACATGCGCCAGGATACGCAGACCATTCGCTTTCATCCGCGCGGCGCAATGACTGCCGGCGCGGCCGCTCTTGCCGCAAAGGACGCACGATGAACATGCTCAACTCCTTCTTTTTCGGTATCTATCCGTATATCGCCGCCAGCATCTTTCTCTTCGGCAGCTTCGTGCGTTTCGAACGCGAGCAATATTCGTGGAAGGCGGATAGCACCCAACTCGTCGATCGCGGCAATCTCAGACTTGGCAACATCTTGTTTCACGTCGGGATTCTCGGGCTGTTCTTCGGGCATCTCGTCGGCCTGCTCACGCCGGTCGCCGTATGGGACGCGCTCGGCGTCGAGCATAGCGTCAAGCAGGTATTCGCAATGATCGCTGGGGGTGTAATGGGCACGTTATGCCTCGCAGGCTTGCTGATCCTGCTGCATCGACGCTTGACGAGCGCGCGCCTGTCCGCCGTGACGAAAGTCGGCGACCGCGTGTTGTTGCTGTGGATCTTGATCACGCTGCTCCTGGGTCTATCGACGATTGGCGTATCGGCCGGTCACATGGACGGCTCGATGATGGTGCGGCTCATGACCTGGGCCCAGCACATCTTCACGTTCAGAGCCGATGCCGCGCACTATGTCGCAGATGCGCCGCTGCTCTTCCGTATACATTTGTTCATGGGCATGAGTCTCTTCGTGATATTCCCGTTCACGCGTCTCGTGCATGTGTGGAGCGGCTTCGCTTCGCTCGGCTATCTTGGGCGGGCCTGGCAATTGGTCCGCAGCCGCTGATTCCCTTGATCGAGAAGCATGTTCCTGTCGTCGTTTCGCGAACGTCTGACCACACGCATCGTCACGCTGTCGATGGTGTCGCTGGTTCTCGTGCTCGCGATGATCGGCGGGACACTCTGGCTCTCATGGCAACTGCAGGGTGCAGGCGCCGCGATCAACGACGCAGGCAGCCTGCGCATGCGCGCGAACGCAGTCGCAATTGCGCTATTGAAGGGTGAAAAGGCGCCATCGCCGTTGCTGCAACTGCAGATCGAGCAGATGAACGCAACGCTCGACCGCCTGCGTAAAGGCGATCCAGCGCGCCCGCTCTTCCTTCCAGACGATGTCGATGTGCGCCGACAGTTCGATCACGTCGCGAACGCGTGGCATTCGCGACTCGAACCCGATGTTCGCGAGGGCATGGCGAGCGCAGACCCACAGGCGGTGGCGCGCTATCTGCTGCAATTGCGCACTTTCGTCACTGGCGCCGACGACCTCGTCGGCTTGATCGAGCGGGAGAACGCACGCAAGACCGCATGGCTGCGCACGTCGCAGATGGCGCTTGCGGCGATGGCGTGTATCGGCACCGCGGCGATCGTCTATTTGCTCTTCTTGTGGATCGTCGTGCCCGTTCAGCGCTTGCAGGACGGGCTTGCGCGCATCGAGGCACGCGAGTTCGATGCGCGTCTGCCCGTCGAAACGCAGGACGAGTTCGGACATCTTGCCGCGGGCTTCAATCGCATGGCCGCGGAATTGCAGACGCTCTATCGCGACCTTGCGGGCCGGGTCGAAGCGAAGACCGCCGAGCTGGCCGCGCAGAACCGCGAACTGACGGCCCTTTATGAAATGGCGGCTTTCGTGAATCAGCCGAATGACGTCGATGCGCTGTGCCGAGGCTTTCTTGCACGCCTCATGCGTCAATTCGACGCCGACGGCGCGGCGGTTCGTCTCTTCACCGAAGATGGTCAAGTGCGTCTGATCGGCTCGGAAGGATTGCCGGCCGCGCTGCTTCAGGACGAAAGTTGCTTCGCCGCAGACGCCTGCGCATGCGCGCAGCGTTCATGCCAACGCGCGGGTTTCGCGAGCGTCGCCGCGTTCAGCATCGTTTCGCAAGGCGAGAAGCTCGGCGCCTTCTCGCTGCACTTCGGCGGCGAGCGGACTATTCCCGCAACCGAAGCGCACTTGCTCGAAACACTCGGCACGCACTTCGGCACAGCGCTCAAGAACCGACGGCTTGCGGCATTGGCGCGGCAGCTTGCGGTGTCGGAGGAGCGAAATCTCGTTGCGCAGGGCTTGCATGACAGCATCGCGCAAAGCCTGAACTTCATGAAGATGCAGGTACATCTTCTGGATGCGGCCACGCGCGAAGAACGCATGGACGAAATCCGCGAAATCGTGCCTATGCTTACGGGCGGATTGGCGGAAAGCTACGACGACGTGCGCGAACTCCTGATGAACTTCCGCACTAGGCTCGGCACCGGCGATCTGAGGCGGGCGGTAAACGAATCCGTCGAACGCTTTGGCATGCAAACGGGCATTGCGCCATCGCTCGATTATCGGGAGGAAGGCGGCTTGCCTTTGCCGCCGGATCAGCAGTTGCAAGTGCTTTTCATTTTGCAGGAGGCGCTGTCGAACATTCGCAAACACGCGGAAGCTCAGCGCGTTTTCGTGACGATCGTCAATGGTCGTGACTTTAGCCTCCTTGTCGAAGATGATGGTCAGGGCTACGATCCAAAGGAGATGGCCGTCCTTGGCGAGACGCATGTCGGCTTTCATATCATGCGCGAGCGCGCGCAAAGGCTCGGCGCAATTCTGCGGCTGACCGGAGCGCCAGCATGCGGGGCGCGCGTCGAACTCGTCTTGCCCGCCCCGGCGCGTCAGGCTGTCTAAATATGGTCACGCGCGCTCGCTTCGAGAGCTGCTTCGAGTTGTGTCATGACCATCCGCATTCTGTTGATCGACGACCACGCGTTATTTCGCTCAGGCGTTCACGCGCTCCTGCAACGGCAGTCAGACTTCGAAGTCGTCGGCGAAGCGTCCGACGGGCTCGAAGGTCTCAAGCGCGCCAAGCAATTTCGCCCGGACGTGATTTTGCTCGATCTCAACATGCCCGGACTATCCGGCCTCGAAACGCTCAAGTTGCTCGTGCAGGACGTACCGGAAACGGCGGTCGTCATGCTGACCGTATCCGAAGATCTCGACGAACTTTCATTGGCATTGCGCGATGGCGCGTGCGGCTATCTGCTCAAGAGCATCGAAACGGAGACGCTCGCAAGCGCGATCCGCAAGGCGGCGGGGGGCCAGCCCGTCATCGCGGACGACATGACGGCGAAGCTCATCGCAAGCATGCGTGCACCGAAGGCAGCGCCGGTTCCCGCTCCAGCGGTCGCCGCCGATCCACTCACTACGCGCGAGCGCGACATCATGCGCGAACTGTCGCACGGTGCAAGCAACAAGGAAATCGCGCGCTCGCTGATGCTCGCGGAAAGCACGGTGAAGATCCACGTGCGCAACATTTTGCGCAAGCTCAATCTCACGAGCCGCGTGCAGGTCGCGATATACGCGGTCGGGCACGATGCGGTGCAGGCAACGGAAGCCGTTTGAACGGTCGTCGCGCTGCATCGAAGCTCGGATCACATCAAGCTGTACACCATGAATTCACATCAAACTGATTTGCCCATGACCTCTCACGATCATTCTTTCGCGCCGCTCACGATTCGCGGCCGCAATCTGCTGCCGATCGTGCAGGGCGGCATGGGCGTCGGCATTTCCGCGCATCGGCTCGCGGGCAGCGTCGCGCGAGAAGGCGCGGTCGGCACCATCGCGAGCATCGACTTGCGTCATCATCACGAAGACTTGCTCGCCATGTGCCGCGAAGACCACTCGCGGCCGACGCTCGAGCGCGCCAACCTCATCGCGCTCGCGCGCGAGATCAAGTCGGCGCGCGAGTTGTCGCAAGGACGCGGCATGATCGCCGTGAACGTGATGAAAGCCGTGAGCGCGCACGCCGATTACGTGCGCGTGGCGTGCGAAGAGGGCGCCGATGCCATCGTGATGGGCGCGGGCCTGCCGCTCGACTTGCCCGATCTCACGCAAGGTTGCGATATCGCGCTCATTCCGATTCTCTCCGATAGCCGCGGCGTCACGCTCGTCCTCAAGAAATGGATGAAGAAAGGCCGCTTGCCCGACGCCATCGTGATCGAGCATCCCGGACACGCGGGTGGCCATCTCGGCGTCGCGGACGTCGCCGATATGAACGACGAGCGCTTCGGCTTCGAGCGCGTTCTGAAGGAACTCGATGCATCGTTTGCGGCGCTCGGACTCAAGCGCGAAGACGTTCCGGTGATCGTCGCGGGCGGCATCAACAGCCATGAAGCCGTGCGCAAGTGGCTCACGGCCGGCGCCAACGGCGTGCAGGTCGGCACGCCGTTCGCCGTCACCGAGGAAGGCGACGCGCATCCGGAGTTCAAGCGCGTGCTGGTCGAGGCGGAGCCCGACGATATCGTCGAGTTCATCAGCGTGACCGGCCTGCCCGCGCGCGCCGTCAAGACGCCGTGGCTCATGCGCTATCTGCGTAACGAAGAACGCATTCGAACGAAAATCGGCGCGCGCAAACAGACGTGTCCGTCGGCGCTCGAATGCCTGAGCGCGTGCGGCTTGCGCGATGGCATCGAGAAATTCGGGCATTTCTGCATCGATACGCGGCTTGCCGCGGCATTGCGGGGCGACGTCGGCAATGGACTGTTCTTCCGCGGGCGCGAAAAACTGCCGTTCGGCGCAGCGATCCGCAACGTGCGCGATCTGATCGAACTCCTGTTGACGGGCGCGACGAAATCGTCCCCGGCGGCGTGCTGAGAAGCGGAAACATCGTGTTTCGCTGCGAGCCGTGACCGATCGTCCCGTTCCTATTGGCTCGGAACGGGGCCGATCTTAGGCTTGATGCCGATTGGCTCGCACGCCGCAATCCACGGAGTACCGCACGATGTCGAAGCGCTTTCCCCTGAACCCAAAGCATCCCGAGCGCAATTGCTGGGGTTGCGATCACTATTGCGCGACGGACGCCATGCGTTGCGGAAACGGTTCGAGCCGGACGCAGCATCCGGCCGAGTTGCTTGGCGAAGACTGGTACGAGCAAGGCGATTGGGGCCTCGAAATCGCCGACAACGCCAAGTCGATTCAACCGTCCGTCGCCAAAGCGCGCTGAATCGCGACTTCAGCGCACGATTTCGCCGATCGTCAGTTCAATCACGCCCGCATCTTTCGTCGATACCCGTCCGCTCGATCCGCTCAGATCGCCGGGCGATGGCCGCGCTTTCCCGGACGCCGACACGCGCGCAGCGATGTCGATGCGCTCGAAATCCGAGAGGCGGCGGTTCGGCGTCATCGACATTGAATCGTTGAGATAAACCGTCGCAGGAAGCTGGTTCGCGCTCAGGCGCTGGACCGCGATCGGCATGCGTGAGCCATCGTCGGCGAGCGCGTAGACGAAGACCGTATCCGTTGGACGGACGCGCGACGCGAACTCAGGGCTCAACTGCACGCGGACTTCGACCGACGCCGAACCGGTGCCGTCCGCGATCGCCCGCACTTCGTCGATATTCTTCTGCGCCTGCTGCGCGATCTGCGGCGCGAGATCCGGCACCTGCCTCAAACGCTCCCAGTATCCGATGGCTTGCGTGTATTCGCGCCGGTCGAATGCCGCCGATGCAGCCAGCGCCAGCGCCTTCGGCTGCGTCGCGTCGAGCGCGAGCGCCGAGTGGGGATGACCTTCAGCGCCGCGTCGTTGAGATCGCCGCCGTTCGCGCTCGCGATGGCATCGGCGTAATCGGCAAGCAATTCGGCATCGCGCGGATTCAGCGCAACCGCCCGCCGATACGCCTGCGCGGCATCGTCGGCGCGCGTCAGCACCATGTACGAACGCGCGAGCATCGTCCAGCCTTGGGCGTCGTCGGGATTGCGCCGCAACCGCGCGGCCAGAAGACTGACGGCCGCTTCCATCGACCGGGGCGTGTCCGCGTGTTCGCTCACCGATGAAGCCGCCGCCGCTTGAATCGCGAGCGCCGCCGGATCGCCGACACGCATGTAAAGCGTCAGCGCGGACGCCGGCACGAGCGCGATCAGCAAGCCGGCGAGCGCGGCGTGCGTCGTTCGTTGATTCGCGACGCGCGCGCGCAACAGCGGCGGCACGACGCATGCGAGCGCGGCGAAGAGCATCGCGGCAACGATCAGCCAGAACGGGATCATCGGCTCATGCTCCTTTTTCTTCGGGTCTGATGCGCGCGCCGGATATGCAGCGCCATCGCAACCGCGCCCGCCGCGAGCACGGCGAACGGCCCGAACCACAGCGCCCACGTGACGGGCTTCACGGGCGGCCGATACAGCACGAAGTCGCCGTATCGGCGCACCATGTACGCCTGAATCTGCTCGTCGCTCGCGCCTTGCCCGACTTGCTCGCGAATGCGCGCGCGCAGATCGGCGGCGAGATCGGCGGTCGAATCGGCGAGGCTCTGGTTCTGGCACACGACGCAGCGGAAATGCTCCGCGAGATGGCGCGCGCGTTCGTCATCGGGCGATTGTTGCGCCTGAGCGCACCCGATGCACGCAGCGATCATCCACGCGAGCCGCCTAATCACGCGCGTTCTCCTTTTGCAGCTTGCCGACGAGCGGACCAATCACGCCATCGATCGACGCGCGCGTGAGCGGTCCCGCCTGCCGATAGCGCACGACGCCCGCGCGATCGATCACGAACGTCTCCGGCACGCCGTACACGCCATAGTCGATGCCGGTGCGCCCGTCGCGATCGACGAACGACGTCACGTACGGATTGCCCGCCGCCTTCAGCCATTGCAGCGCGGGCGCACGTTCGTCGCGGTAGTTCAGGCCGTACACCGGCGCCGCGCCGCTCGCCGCGAAATCCGTCAGGACGGCATGCTCATCGCGGCACGCTTCGCACCACGACGCCCACACGTTCAGAATCCACACCTGTCCGCGCAGCGCGTGCGACGACATCGTCCGGTTCGCGGCATCGAGACGCGGCAGATCGAACTCCGGCGCGGGTTTGCCGATGAGCGCGGAAGGCAGGCGACGCGGATCGTGGCGCAAACCGGCCGCGAGCACCGCGACGAGCAGACCGAACACGGCGAGCGGAATCAGAAAGCGCTTCATCGTCCTGTCTCGCCGATGCTTCGCGGCGGTTCCACGGCAATCGCAACGGCGGCGGCCCGTTGCGGCGCGCGCAGCTTCGCGTAACGCCGATCCGCCGCCGCGAGCAGGCCGCCGAGCGCCATCAACACGCAGCCGCCCCAGATCCAGCGCACGAACGGCTTGATCTGGATGCGCACGGTCCACGCGCCGCCGCCCGCCGGCTGATCGAGCGCGACGTACAGATCGCGCAGCACGCCGCGATCGATGGCGGCTTCGGTCGCCGGCGTGTTGGAGGCGAGGAATTCGCGTTTCTCCGGATGCAGTGTCGCGATAGCTTTGCCGTCGCGCGTCACCGCGATCGTCGCACGCGTCGCGCGATAGTTCGGTCCGTCGATCGCGCGCACGTTGTCGAGCCGGAAGCGATATCCGCCCGCATCGACGCTCTCGCCGGGCGCGAGCCGCGCGTCGCGTTCGACGGGAAAGCCCTTCACCATCGTCACGCCGACGACGAACACGCCGACGCCCGCGTGTGCGAGCCACATGCCGACGGTCGCGAGCCGCGCGCGCTGCCGTCCCTTGATGATGCGCTCGATCACGCTCGTCGCGATCGTCGCGAACGTCCACGCGGCGAGCAGCAAGCCGAGGCTCACGAACGGACGCGACACGCCGGGCACGAACGCGCTCGCCACGCTCACGAGCGCGGCCCAGCGCAGCCGCACGGCAAGCTGCGGCAGACGCGCGGCCTTCCAGCGCGCGAGCGGCCCGACGCCCATCAGAAAGATCGCGGGTGTCATCAGCGGGACGAACACGCTGTCGAAGTACGGTGCGCCGACGGAAATCTTGTCGAGATCGAGCGCGTCGAGGACCATCGGATAGAGCGTGCCGAGCATCACCGATGCAGCGGCGACGAGCATCAGCAGATTGTTCGACAGCAGCAACGCCTCGCGGGATACGGGCTCGAAACCGACCGCCGACACGGCTCGCGGCGCGCGCCACGCGAACAGCGCGAGACCGCCGCCCGAAAACAGCGCGAGCAGCGCGAGGATGAACACGCCGCGCGCCGGATCGGACGCGAAGCCGTGCACCGATGTCACAACGCCCGAGCGCACGAGAAACGTGCCGAGCAACGAGAGCGAGAACGCGCAGATCGCGAGCAGGGCGCTCCACGCGCGGAACGCGCCGCGCTTGGCGGTCGCGGCGAGCGAATGGATCAGCGCGGTGCCGACGAGCCACGGCATGAACGACGCGTTTTCGACCGGATCCCAGAACCACCATCCGCCCCAGCCGAGTTCGTAGTACGCCCACGCGCTGCCGAGCATGATGCCGAGCGTCAGGAACATCCACGCGGCGAGCGTCCACGCGCGCGAGGCGCGCGCCCAGGCGGAGTCGAGCTTGCCATCGAGCAACGCGGCGATGGCGAACGCGAACGCCACCGAAAAGCCGACATAGCCCATGTACAGCAGCGGCGGATGAATCACCATGCCGGGATCCTGCAACAGCGGATTGAGATCGCGGCCGTTCATCGCGGGCGGCATGATGCGCGTGAACGGATTCGACGTCAGCAGCATGAAAAGCAGAAAGCCCGCGTCGATCCAGCTCATCACGCCGAGCACGCGCGCCGCGAACGGCAACGGCAGGCGCTTGCCGAAGCACACGACCGCGCTCATCCAGAGCGTGAGCAGCAGCGCCCACAGCAGCAGCGAGCCTTCGTGACCGCCCCAGACCGCGGTGAACCGGTAAATGGCCGGCAGCGCCGAGTTCGAATTGCCGACGACGTAGATCACGGAAAAATCGTCGTCGAGAAACGACGTCGCGAGACAGCCGAACGCGATCGCGACGAAGCCGAATTGCCCGCACGCGGCGGGCGCGGCGACGCGCATCCATCCTTCGATGGCAAGTCGCGCGCCGAGCATCGGCACGATGCCCGCGACGAGCGCGAGCAGCATCGCGAGGATGAGCGCGAAATGGCCGATCTCGGGGATCATCGGCGCGCTCCCGCGTTCCCGTCCGCCGATGCGCGCGCTTCACGCAGCGCGCGTTCGAGTGGCGGCGGCGTGTACTTTTCGTCGTGCTTGGCCAGGACTTCGTCGGCGTGAAAACGTCCGTCGGCGCCGAGCGTGCCTTGCGCGACGACGCCGCTGCCTTCGCGAAAGAGATCGGGCAGCGCGCCCGTGTAGACGACAGGAATCGACGCGCGCCCGTCCGTGACGACGAAGCTCACCGTGCGGCTGTCGGCGTGCTTCAAGAGCGATCCGCGTTCGACGAGTCCGCCGAGCCGGAAGCGCTGCGTGCGCGTTTCCTCGTGCGACGCGATCTCGCTCGGGCTGACGAAGAACATCACGTTGGCGCGGAACGCGTTGAGCACGAACGCGCACGCGAGCGCGGCGCTCGCGAGGCCGAGCGCGATGACCGCGAAGCGGCGATGGCGCGCTTTCATCGGCGCAGCGCGCGGTGGACGAGCCACGCTTCCGCGCCCATCAGCAGAAAAGTGATCGCGAACGCGGCGCAAAGCAGCGGATTCGCGGCGAGCATCGTCGGGACGGATGCGAGCGTGTTCATGCGGCACGCTCCTCGATTCGCGACGGACGCTCGTCGCTCGCGCGCACGCGTTCGGCCGCGCGCAGGATGACGCGCGCGCGCGCCAACGCCACGGCGATCGCATACGACCAGAATCCCGCCGTCATCACGACGATGCCCCAAGCCATCGACGTTTCCATCGCGACGCCGCTGCCGAATCCGAGCGACGGTCCTTGATGCAGCGTGTACCACCATTGCACGGAAAAATAGATGATCGGGACATTCACGACGCCGATCAGCGCGAGCACCGAGCACGCGCGATCGGCGCGGCGGGTGCCGTCGATGGCCGCGTGCAGCGCGAGATAGCCGACGTACAGGAAGAACAGGATCAACTCCGACGTGAGCCGCGCGTCCCAGACCCACCATGTGCCCCACGTCGGCTTGCCCCACAACGCGCCCGAAATCAGCGCGATCGCCGTGAACGACGCGCCGGTCGGGGCGAGCGCGCGGGCCATCATCGCGCAAAGGCGCGCGTTCATCGCGAGATGCAGCGCGCTGTACGCGGCCATCACGAGGTAGATGAGCATCGACATCCACGCGGCGGGCACATGCACGAACATGATGCGGTAGATGTCGCGTTGCAGCGCATCGGCGGGCGCGACGCCGAGGCCGATCACGAGTCCCATCGCGATGAACACGACCGACGCGAACGCGAACCACGGCGTCGCGCGCGCGGCGAAGCGTTCGAAGTTGCGGGCGGACGCGTAGCGGAACCAGTTCATAGGCGCTATTCCATCGATATGCGCAGGGCCGCCGCGCTCGCGAACGGACACAGCCATAGCGCGATGCACAACGCCGCCGCGAGCAGCGAGAAATTCGCGTTCGCCCATGCGGCGCTCGCGGCGGGATCGGCCGCGCCGACGCCGAATACGAGCACCGGCACGTAGAGCGGCAGAATCAGCAATGCGAGCACGACGCTGCCGCCGCGCACGCCGAGCGTGAGCGCCGCGCCCATCGAACCGATCAGCGAAAGCAGCGGCGTGCCGATCAGGAGCGACGCCATCAGCATGAGGATCGTGCGCGCATCGAGCCCGTATTCGAGCGCGACGACGGGCGCGAGCACGACGAGCGCGAGACCGGTCGTGATCCAGTGCGCGGCGATCTTGCCGAGCACGATGCCCGCGAGCGGCTGCGGCGAAAGCAGCATCTGTTCGAGCGCGCCGCTCGCGAAATCGTTGCTGAAGAGCTGGCCAGCCGAAAGCAGCGCCGCGAACAGCGCCGTGACCCACAGCACGCCCGGCGCGATTGCGTGCAGCAGCTTCGGATCGGGACCGACGCCGAGCGGAAACAGACTCGACGCCAGCACGAAGAAGAGCAGCACGGAAAGCGTCACGGTGCGCGAGCGCCAGTTCAAGAGCAGCTCGCGCCGGATCACCCGAAGCGTCAGCGCGATCATGCCGCGCTCCGTTCGAGATGCAGATGACGTGCGCGCGCGGCATCGACGGCAAGCGGGCGATGCGTCGTCGCGACGAGCGCGCCGCCTTCGCGCAGATGATCGTCGATGCATGCGGCGAACCAGAGCGCGCCCGCGTCATCGACGGCTTCGGTGGGTTCGTCGAGCAGCCACAGCGGCTTGGCCGCGAGCACGAGCCGCGCGAGCGCCACGCGCCGCCGCTGACCTTCCGACAGCCGGTTCAGGCGCGCGTGCATCAGCGGCTGCAAACCGGCGCGCTCGAGCACGTCGCGCTCGTTCGCGTGCAAGGCGTTCGCGCCGAGCAACGCCGCGAAGCGCAGGTTTTCCGCGACCGTCAGTTCGCCGTTGAAGCCGTCGGCGTGGCCGAGATACGCGAGGTCGCGTCTGAAGCGCGCCGGATCGTCGCGCACGTTCACGCCGCGCCATGACACCTTCCCCGCGGCGGGCGGCAACAGACCCGCGAGCGCGGCGATCAACGAGCTCTTGCCGCTGCCGTTCGCGCCGTGGATGAGCAACGCCGCGCCGCCATCGACGCACAGATTCACGCCGGCGACGATCGTGCGGCTGCCGCGCATCACGTCGAGTTGCCGGGCGCTGAGCATGAATGTTTCCTCTCTTGGCGTTGTTTACTGCTTCTTTCTGTCGTCGATTTCCTGCGCCTTCGCCATGTTCGGCAGTTCATGCGCGATGCCCTTGTGGCAATCGATGCACGTCTTCTCGCCAGTCTCCAGAAAGCGCTGATGCGCCTGCTGCGCGCGCGGGCTTTGCCGCGTGAAGTCCATGTACTGGAACGAGTGGCAATTGCGGCATTCGAGCGAGTCGTTCGCCTTGAAGCGCGCCCATTCGTGCTCGGCCAGTTCGAGCCGCTTGTCGAGGAACTTTTCGCGCGTGTTCACCGCGCCGAAAATCTTCGCCCACACTTCCTTCGACGCCTGCATCTTTCGGGCGATCTTGTCGGTCCAGTTGTGGGGAACATGGCAGTCCGAGCACTTCGCGTGCACGCCCGTGCGGTTACTGAAGTGGATCGTGTTCTTCAGTTCGGCGTAGGTGTTGTCGCGCATCTCGTGACAGCCGGTGCAGAAGACTTCGGTGTTGGTCAGCTCCATCGCCGTGTTGAAGGCGCCCCAGAACACCACGCCGGCGACGAAGCCGCCCAGCGTCAGAAAGCCGAGGCTGTAATAGAGGCTCGGCCGGCGAATGGTGATCCAGTAGCGCTTGATCAGTGCCCACATGATGGTCGCTTGTTTATCGTCTATCGCTTCTTGGTTTTGTCCGGCTGCTGCCTGACGTCTTCGACGGCGACGAACGTATTGCCGACGAGCGGTTTCGTATCGGCCTGCGGGACGTGGCATTGCGTGCAGAAGTAGCGTCGCGGCGACAAATGCCCGGACACGCCGCCCTCGCGATCCATGTAATGCGACACCGCCACCGGCACCGCGCCGCTTTCCTCGGCGCGGCTGCGCGCGTGACACCCGAGACAGCGGTTGGCGTTCTTGTCGAGCTGATAGTTGTCGATCTTGTGCGGGATCGTCGGCGGCTGCTGTGCGTAGTTGAGTCCGCGTATCACGTCCTTGTTTTCGGTCGGCGCGATGAGCGGGGCTTTCGGTTCCTCATCGAGCGGCGCCGTGCCGCGCAGCGAATCGTGGAACGGCAGACTGGGCACCGTGGGCTGCGCGATCGCGAGCACGGCCAGCGCAAGAAGCGATGCAATGACGATGGCTGTCAACGTACGCATGGCGTCGGCTCCCGGACCCTAGACCCGCACGATCTTGACCGCGCACTTCTTGTAGTCGGTCTGAAACGAGATCGGATCGGTGGCGTCGAGCGTCACCTTGTTGATGAGCTGGCTCGAATCGAACCACGGCACGAAGACGAGCCCGCGCGGCGGCTTGTCGCGGCCGCGCGTCTCGACGCGCGTACGCATCTCGCCGCGCCGCGATATCACGCGCACCTCGACGCCGCGTCGCAGGCCAAGCGCTTTCGCGTCGTCGGGATGCATGAAGCACACCGCGTTCGGAAACGCGCGATACAGTTCGGGCACGCGGCGCGTCATCGATCCCGAATGCCAGTGCTCCAGCACGCGGCCCGTCGCGAGCCAGAACGGATAGTCCTTGTCCGGCGATTCGGCGGGCGGCTCGTAAGGCAGCGCGTAGATCACCGCGCGGCCGTCCGGATTGCCGTAGAACTGCCAGTCGGCGCCGGCCTTCACATACGGATCGGAACCCTCCTTGTAACGCCAGCGTGTTTCCTTGCCATCGACGACCGGCCAGCGGATGCCGCGCGCCTGGTGATACATGTCGAACGGCGCGAGATCGTGGCCGTGGCCGCGTCCGAAGCTCGCGTATTCCTCGAACAAACCTTTCTGGATATAGAAGCCGAACGCCGCAGCCTCGTTGTTGCGATATTTCGGATCGACTTGCGAAGCGGGAAACTTGTCGACCTGGCCGTTGCGATACAGGATGTCGTAGAGCGTCTTGCCCTTGTATTCGGGCTTTTTCGCGAGCAGTTCGGCGGGCCAGACTTCCTCGACCTTGAAGCGCTTGGAGAACTCCACGATCTGCCAGAGATCCGAATGCGCGCCGCCTGGCGCCTGTACGAGCTGATGCCAGAACTGCGTGCGCCGTTCCGCGTTGCCGTAGGCGCCTTCCTTCTCGACCCACATCGCGGATGGCAGGATCAGATCGGCGGCGACGGCCGTGACCGTCGGATACACATCCGACACGACGACGAAATTCGAATCCTTGCGATACCCCGGCAGCGCTTCGTTGTTGATATTCGCGGCAGCCTGCATGTTGTTGTTGACCATCACCCAATAAGCGTTGATCTTGCCGTCCTTGAGCATGCGGTTTTGCAGCACGGCATGAAAGCCCGGCTTGTCGGGGATGGTGCCCGCGGGCAGCTTCCAGATATGCTCCGCTTCCTCGCGATGCTTCGGGTTGGTCACGACCATATCGGCGGGCAGCCGATGCGAAAACGTGCCGACTTCGCGCGCCGTGCCGCACGCGGACGGCTGGCCCGTCAGCGAGAACGGGCTGTTGCCCGGCGTCGATATCTTTCCCGTCAGCAGATGCAGGTTGTAGACCATGTTGTTGGCCCAGGTTCCGCGCGTGTGCTGATTGAAGCCCATCGTCCAGAAGGACACGACTTTCGTCTTCGGGTCCGCGTACAGCTGCGCGAGCTGGTCGAGCTTGTTCTTCGGCACGCCGGAAATTTTCGTCACGTAGGCAGCGTCGTAGCGCGAGACGAACTGCGCGAATTCGTCGAAGGTGATCGGCTGCGAGCCGTTCGGATCGCCCGCGTTCTTCGCCGCCTTTTGCAGCGGATGGTCGGGCCGCAGCCCGTAACCGATGTCCGCGTTGCCCTTCTTGAAGTTCGTGTGCTTGTCGACGAAATCGCGGTTCACCTTGCCGTTCTTGATGATGTAGTTCGCGATGTAATTCATGATCGCGAGATCGGATTGCGGCGTGAAGACGATGGTTTGATCGGCGAGATCGAACGAACGATGCTCGAACGTCGACAGCGTGACGACGCGCACGTCCTGATTCGAAAGCCGCCGCGCCGTCACGCGCGACCACAGCACCGGATGCATCTCGGCCATATTGGAGCCCCACAGCACGAAGGCGTCGGTGGCTTCGATGTCGTCGTAGCAGCCCATCGGCTCGTCCATGCCGAAGGTCCGCATGAAGCCCGTCACGGCCGATGCCATGCAATGCCGCGCGTTCGGATCGATATTGTTGCTGCGAAATCCCGCCTTCATCAGCTTGACGCCTGCGTAGCCTTCCCAGACGGTCCATTGCCCCGAACCGAACATGCCGACGGCCGTCGGCCCTTTCTCCTTCAGCACGCGCTTGAACTGCTCGGCCATCACGTTGAACGCGACATCCCACGACACGGGCAGGAATTCGCCGTTCTTGTCGTATTTGCCGTCTTTCATCCGCATGAGCGGCGTCGTCAGACGGTCCTGGCCGTACATGATCTTCGAGAGGAAGTAGCCCTTCACGCAGTTGAGTCCGCGGTTGACTTCCGCCTGCGGGTCGGCCTGTGTCGCGACGACCTGATTGCCCTTCACGCCGACGAGCACGCCGCATCCCGTTCCGCAGAAGCGGCAGGGCGCTTTCGACCAGGCGATGTCGTCGCTCTGCGCGACGGCGTGCATGTCGGGCAGCGTGATGCCCGCGGATGCGGCCGCCGTGGTGGCGGCCGTCTGCTTAATGAACGCGCGACGAGTCAGTTTCATCGTCGATGTCCTCGGTGAGCGGATCGGCGGCTTCGTGATGCTGATAGACGAGCGCGGTGCTGATGACATCGGGAATGGATTGCACCGCCTGCAATTGTTCGGCGACGCAAGCGGAGCGATCGCTTTCGAGCGTGAGGACGATCTTGCCGTCGGCGCTCGATCCGTGAACTTGCGCGCCAGGCAAAGCCGCGAGCGCGCGCGTAATTCGTTGCAGCGCTTCTATACGGCCGAATACAACGACGCCGGCTATGTGAAACTCGCAAGACTCATCGGTCTTGTCGGCGTAACGATCGTTGATATCGACGGGTTTGAGCTCCATTTAATTCAAATAGTCGCGACGCTCGTTAATGATGTGGCGGTCCGCCGATCAGCATCTGATAGAACCAGACCGCGAATCCGTAAGTGGCGATGATCATGACCGTGAGCACGGGAACCATGACGACGGTCAGAAACAGAAAGCTGCGCAACTCTTCGGATTTGCGTATTTCGTCTTTCTCATCCATGGGGCGCGTCAGATCTCGGTTGGCGAAGTGGGGTGGCCAGCGCGAAAGATGGATCCATTGTTGGTTTAAGAAATGCATCTTTTCAAGTTGAAAATCGCACGGCGTCGAGGGCGGGTTTTGCAACTGTCGATAAATTTCCATCGCGCCAAATGTGGCGCAATTCGAATTAATCGCCGTGCATCGTTTCACGCGCTCGAACGAATCGCAATGACGTTAATGCTCCTTTTCACGCGCGCGATATGGCTTTCATCTTGTTCTGAATGTCGCTTCATGCGCGGCTTTCTAGAATCCGGTCACTTCTTCGATTACGGACATCCACGCATCATGCCGATCAAGCTCGAATTCGCCACGCCCGAAGGCCGCATCTCGCTTTCAATCGACGATGCCCAGTTCATGGCTTACGACGCCGGTGAACTCGCAATGCATTCGACGCGCGATTTCGTCGAACGCATGGAATCGATGGGGCTCGGCGAACTCGCGCAAACCTATGCGCGTCTTCAGGCACAGACCGAAGTCTCGGTGATGGAACTGCGCGAAGCGCGCGAAGACGCCGAAGCGTGGCTCGGCAAGAAGGAAGAAAGCAGCGTGATCGCGGAACAGATCATGCCGCGGGTCGAAGCGCTGCGTGAAACGATTGCGCGCACGCAGGCCGACTTGCGCGAGAACATCGAGCGGCTGGCGGCGCTCTCCGCGGCGTGCGATTGCGCGCTGCATCAGGTTCCGGGCTATCAGCCGCCCGCGCGCAGTCAGAGATGATCCGCTAAAGATTCGGATCGCGAATCGAATACGCGTTGCGCGCTGGAAGTCTCGCCCCGATACGCCTTCATGCCGAAGCGCTGCAGGATAAAGCTCTCGACGACGAGACGCATATCCGCTTCCAGCGGCCGCGTGCCCCAGCGGCTGTTTCCCGCCACCGACGCCACCGTGAACCACGATTGCGGCGGAAACAATTCGACGCGCAGCATGCCGCGCTCGAAGATCCTGAGCCGCCCCGTATCGATATGAAACTCGGCGCTGACCGCGCCGCCCGGCATGCCGATGCTGGCCGTAATGGCTTTCGCTTTCATCGTTCTGGTCTCTCGAAATGCTTCCGCCGCGAGGTCGATCCTCACGGCGCCGATTGTCAAATTCTCCGGCGACGCGCCTGGCGCGCGGTCGTTTCGGCAGATAATCCCCGATAGGCATACAGTACTGACGTTGCGCGTCTCCGCCTAACTACCGGCGCGATCGGCAAGTCGCTCGCAACGCGTGGCGGAGCATGATGGCGAACGTTCGCTGCCGCACACAAAGACCATCCAGCACGTCTGATTCAATAGCCGCGCTTCTCCGGCAGGAGCAAGCGCCGGTCCTGTTCACAGATGCAAATCAAAGAGGGAAGCAAACCATGCTGAAAGCGTATTCCTATGCAGCATCCGCAGCCGACAAGCCGCTCGGTCCGCTCGAAATTCAACGCCGCGATGTCGGTCCGAACGATGTCCGCATCGACATTCTGTTCTGCGGCGTCTGTCATTCCGACCTGCATATGGCGCGCAACGAATGGGGCGGCACGAACTATCCGGTCGTGCCGGGCCATGAGATCGTCGGTCGCGTCGCGGCAGTCGGTTCCGACGTGTCGAAGTTCAAGGTCGGGCAACTGGCGGGCGTCGGCTGCATGGTCGATTCATGCCGCGTCTGCAATGCGTGCAAGGAAGGACTCGAACAATATTGCGAGAGCCCGGAAAGCTTTACGCAAACCTACAACTCGCCGGATAAGAAGTCGGGCGGCGTGACCTTCGGCGGCTATTCGACGAACATCGTCGTCGACGAGGCGTTCGTGCTGAGCATCCCCGAGAACCTCGAACTCGCGGCCGTTGCACCGTTGCTGTGCGCGGGCATCACCACGTACTCGCCGCTGCGCCACTGGAACGTGCAGAAGGGGCACAAGGTGGGCATCGTCGGTCTCGGCGGTCTCGGTCACATGGGCGTGAAGATCGCCGCCGCAATGGGCGCGCATGTCGTGCTCTTCACCACGTCGCCGGGCAAGATCGAGGATGCGAAGCGTCTGGGCGCGCATGAAGTCGTCGTGTCGAAAGATCCGGATCAGATGGCCGCGCACGCGAACAGCTTCGATTTCATCTTGAACACGGTCGCCGCGTCGCACGATCTCGATCAGTTCATGTCGCTGCTCAAGCGTGACGGCACGATGACGCTCGTCGGCGCGCCGGAGCATCCGCATCCGTCGCCTTCGGTGATGAACATGATCTTCAAGCGCCGCTCGCTCGCGGGCTCGCTGATCGGCGGCATCGCGGAAACGCAGGAAATGCTCGATTTCTGCGGCAAGCACGGCATCACGTCCGACATCGAGATGATTCGCATGGACGAAGTCAACAAGGCTTACGAACGCATGTTGAAGAGCGACGTGAAGTATCGCTTCGTGATCGACATGGCGACGATGGAAAAGTAAGCCTGTGTATCAGCGGGGCGATGTCATCGCCTCGCGCATGCTTTCGACGAAGCGTTCCGTCACTGCCGGCAGCGTCCTGCCGCGCTTCTTCACGATGGCGATCGGCCGCACGAACGCCGGATGGTCGATCGGTTTCGCGACGAGCCCCGGTTCCGCGCGCACCTCGCGCGCGGTTTCCGGCAGGATCGTCACGCCGAGGCCGCCGCGCACCATCGCGACGGCGGTCATCATGTAAGTCGGCTCGCACGCTATCTCGAGCGTTTCGCGCGTCTCGCTGAGCGCGGCGTCGACGACCGCGCGCACGCTCGTGCCTGGCGCGGTGAGCACGAGCGGCGAACGCGCGAGATCGTCGACCGAGATGCGGCGTTTCTTCGCGAGCGCATGCGCCTTCGGACACACCGCGACGAGCCGGTCCACGCCCGCATGCAGCACTTCAAGCAACGGATCGGCCACATCGCCGCCGGTCAGCCCGATATCGGCTTCCTCGCTGCGCACGAGCGCATTCACGGTGCTCGCCACGACGTCGCGAATCTGAAATGCGACGCGCGGCACCTCGCGCTTCATGCCGATGATCAACTCAGGCAACACGCTCGCCGCGAACGTCGGCAGGCACGCGATGCGGATCGTGCCGCTTTCGCCGATGCCCATCGCGCGGGCATCGCGCAGCACGTTCTCCATGTCGCGCAACGACTTGCGCAGGAGCGGCAGCAGTTCGCGTCCGGTCGGCGTCAGCGCGACGTTGCGGCTGTTGCGGTCGAAAAGCCGCGCGCCGACGGCTTCCTCCAGGCGGCGTATCTGCACGGTCAGCGCGGGTTGCGACAAATGCAGGCGTTCGGCGGCGCGCGTGAAACTGCCCGCCTCGGCCACGGCGACGAGCGCGCGTATATCGCGAAGATTCAGATCCATTATGGTCCGTGATAGCTGCGATCAAATCATTTCAATTGTGTAATCGCCGCTCCGAACTTACTCTGGACCGCACCAAAAGACAATATTCGGAGACACGTTCATGCTGCCGATGCTCGGCCTCGCCACCATCGTCGTCCTGCTCGGGGCGATCCTTTCCAAACGGATGTCGCCGCTCGTCGCGCTCATCATCGTGCCGATCGTGGCGTCGCTGATCGGCGGCTTCGGGCTTTCGACGAGCAGGTTCGTCATCGACGGATTGAAGAGCCTCGCGCCGGTCGTCGGTATGTTCGTGTTCGCGATCCTTTACTTCGGCACGATCACGGACGCGGGCACGCTCGATCCGATCATCGATCGCATCCTGCGCGCGGTCGGCACGAAACCGACGCGCATCGTGATGGGCACGACGCTGCTCGCGCTGCTGATTCATCTGGACGGCTCGGGCGCCGTCTGCTTTCTCGTCACGATTCCCGCGATGCTGCCGCTCTACGATCGCCTGAACATGGACAAGCGCGTGCTCGCCGCGGCCGTTTCGATGGCGGCGGGCATCAACTTTCTGCCGTGGACCGGGCCGATGATCCGCGCATCGGCTTCGCTGCATCTGCCGATTTCATCGCTGTTCAATCCGCTGATTCCGGTGCAGGCCGTCGGGCTCGTGTTCGTGTTCGGCATGGCGTGGTGGCTCGGCCGCCGCGAGGAAAAGCGTCTCGGCTATTCGAGCGCGAACGGCGCGATTCCGCTTCCGAAGCGCGAACTGACGCCCGAAGAACAGTCGCTGCGCCGCCCGAAGAATTTCTGGTTCAACATCGTGCTGACGGTCGTCGTGCTCGGCACGATGGTCGCGATGGGCGAAAAGATTCCGCCCGCCATCATGTTCATGGTCGGGCTGTGCATTGCGCTGATGGTGAATTACCCGAACGTCGACATGCAGCGAAAGCGCATCGACGCGCACGCTCGCGCCGCGTTGATGATGGCCGGCATTCTGCTCGCGGCGGGCGTGTTCACCGGCATCATGCAGGGCAGCGGCATGTTGAAGGCGATGGCGCAGGCGGCGGTCGGTTTCGTGCCGCCCGCTTTTGCCGGCCACATTCCGGTCGTGCTCGGCCTGCTGTCCATGCCGCTCTCGATGCTTTTCGATCCCGATTCGTTCTATTTCGGCGTGTTGCCGGTGATCGCCGAAGTGGCGTCGCAACTCGGCGTGCCGGCGGTGCATGTCGGCCAGGCGGCGCTCCTCGGTCAGATGACGACCGGCTTTCCCGTGAGCCCGCTCACGCCCGCGACGTTTCTCGTCGTCGGCTTGTGCGGCATCGATCTCGCGGATCATCAGAAGTTCACGTTCCCGCTGCTGTTCGGCGCGTCGGTCGTCATGACGATCGCGTGCGTCGTGCTGGGCGTGTTGCCGCTGTAAAGGAAAAGCGCCATGAAAGACATCATCAGAATCGGCGCGGGCGCGGGTTATTCGGGCGATCGCATCGAGCCTGCCGTCGAACTCGCGGAGCACGGCGCGCTCGACTATCTCGTGTTCGAATGCCTTGCCGAACGCACGATCGCGATCGCGCAGCAGTCGCGCCGCAACGATCCCGAACTCGGTTACGACCCGTTGCTCGAAACGCGCATGCGCGCCGTGCTGCCCGTCGCGGCGAAAAATGGCGTGCGGATCATCTCGAACATGGGCGCGGCGAATCCGCGTGCGGCGGCGAAGAAGACCGCGAGGATCGCGCGCGAGCTCGGCCTTGACGGATTGAAAATCGCAGCCGTCACCGGCGACGACGTGCTCGATGTCGTTTTGCGTTCGCGTCTGCGCTTCGAGGAATCGGGCGACGATGTGAGCGCGTACGCGGACCGCATCGTGTCGGCGAATGCGTATCTCGGCGCGGCGCCGATCGTCGCTGCGCTCGCGGCGGGCGCGGACATCGTGCTGACCGGCCGCGTGGCGGATCCGTCGCTATTCACCGCGCCGCTCATCCACGAATTCGGCTGGAAGATGGACGACTGGACGACGCTCGGACAGGCGACCGTCGTCGGCCATTTGCTCGAATGCGCGGGTCAGGTGACGGGCGGTTATTTCGCCGACCCCGGTTACAAGGACGTGAACGATCTCGCGCGTCTCGGCTTCCCGATCGGCGAAGTGAGCGCGGATGGTTCTGTCATCGTGACGAAGGTGCCGCACGCAGGCGGCTGCGTGACCGAAGCGACGTGCAAGGAACAACTGCTCTATGAGATTCACGATCCGGCGCGTTATTTTCAGCCGGACGTCGTCGCGGATTTCACGCAAGTTCGCGTCGCGCAGGAAGCGCGCGACCGCGTGCGCGTGACCGGCGGACGCGGCCACGCGCGCACGGATACGCTGAAGACATCGGTCGCTTATGTCGATGGCTATATCGGCGAAGGTCAGATTTCCTACGGCGGTCCGGGCGCGGTCGCACGCGCGCGGCTCGCGCTCGATATCGCGCGCGAACGGCTGTCGATCATGTGCATCGATACGAGCGAACTGCGCTTCGACCTCATCGGCGTCAATTCGCTTTACGGCGACGCGCTCGCATCGAACGCCGAAGAGCCGTATGAAGTGCGCGTGCGCGTCGCGGGACGCACGTCGAGCGCGAAGGAGGCGGCGCGCATCGGCAACGAGATCGAAACGCTCTATACCAACGGCCCGGCGGGCGGCGGCGGCGTGACGAAGGCGACGCGGGAAGTCATCGCGGTGCAGTCCGTGCTGCTCGCGCGCGAACACGTGAAGCCCGTTTTCGAATTCGTGGAGGCAAGCGATGAAACTGCGTGAACTCGCGCATGGCCGCACCGGCGACAAAGGCAACACGTTGAACGTGTCGGTGATCTGCTTCGACGCGAAGCACTACGCGCATCTGCGCGCGCAACTGACGCCCGAGCGCGTGAAAGCGCATCTCGCCGATGTCGTGAAGGGCGATGTCGTGCGTTACGAACTGCCGCTCTTGCACGCGTTCAATTTCGTTTTGCGCGATGCGCTCGGCGGCGGCGTCACGCGTTCGCTCGCGCTCGACGCGCACGGCAAGTCGATGAGCTCGGCTTTGCTCGATATCGAAATCGATGCGGTTTCCAGCCCAACGCCTATCTGACCGATACCGTGTCGATCTTGCGCGCGGAATCCGCGGGCAACACCGACGTCAACACGTTCGCCGGCACATGCTGCGCCTCTTCCTGCGAGACCGCGCCGACGAACTTCCAGCCCGACGGCATTTTCACGAACGTGAAGCCGGTGGGTTGATCGACGAACACCGAATACGGCGCAGGCGATGCAGCCGTTTCCGTGGCTTGCGCAAACGACACCAGCGGGCTTGCCAGCAGCAAAGCGGCTGCGAGCGCGGACAAAGTCGATTTCATGGCGACACTCCTGAGATGGTTCCGATGTTTATGTGACGATCGATACAGATATTTAAGCATCGGCGCGCGACAGCGTCCAGTTATTTTGTTACGATCGACACATAATTCAGAATTTCGATGGACGCACTAATCGCCGGCATCGAAAAGGAGTGAGACATGTCGTCGGAAATGCACGAGACGCAGCACAGGGCGCGCGGCCGGCCGCGCGCATTCGACCGCGAAGCGGCGTTGCGAAACGCGATGGAAGTGTTCTGGGCGAAAGGCTACGACACCTGTTCGATGGCCGATCTCGTTGAAGCCATGGGCATCAATTCGCCGAGCCTCTATGCCGCGTTCGGCAGCAAGGAGGATCTGTATCGGGAGGCGGTCGAGTTGTACACGGAAGCCGAAGGCGGCGCGGCGCTCAGGCAGTTGCAGGCGCACGAATCCGTGCGCGACGGCCTGCGCGCGATGTTCCGCGCGAGCGTCGAATTGTTCACCGGCAGGAAGACTCCGCGTGGCTGCATGATCTTTCTGGGCGCGATGTCCGTCGGCGGCGAGCACGCGCAATTGCGCGCCGAGATGCAGAAGCGCCGGCGCAAGGTCGCGTCGATCGTCGCGGCGCGGCTCGCGCAGGGCGTCGAAAATGGCGAGCTCGACGCTCGCACCGATGTTCAGGCGCTCGCCGCGCTGTGCATGACATTGTTCGCGGGTCTGTCGATTCAGGCGCAGGACGGCGTGCGGCGTGCGGCGCTTTTCGCGGCGGTCGATCAGTTCATCGCGACGCTGCCGCTGCGCGCGAAGCGCTGAGCGAAACGTTCGCAGCCGTCACAATCGACGACGAAACAAAGTGTCCTTGCGCTTGCCCGCGCGCCGATGACGGGACCAAAATCCCCGACACCCGGCATTTTGGAGCATCGCCATGACGACTCACGTCATCAGTTTTTTTGCCGACGACACCGCGCGCGCGTCGTTCGAAAATCATCGCCGCTATTGCGCGCGTCTTGCTTATCCGCACGAGTATGTCGATACGGCCGCGATCGGCTGGGCACATCTGCGAATGCTGTTGAAGTATCAGGTGTTGTTGCGCAAGCTGCGCGCGTGTGCCGAGGGCGATCTCGTGTTGCTGATCACGCAGGATTGCCTGCTGTTACGCGACATTCCGTGCGAGACGCTCATGCGCGGGGAAAACCGCGATTGGATCGTCTCGTATCGTGACGACGACCCCGGCGACGTCATGGCGGCGTTTCAGCTTTGGCGCAACACGGCGGCCGCGCGCGAGCAGGTTCAACGCATCTGCGAGGGCGCCAGGTTCGGCAGGGCGCTCGCGAGCGAAGCGCAGTTGCTGAGTGCGCTAGGACCTCGGCCGTTCACTGAGGCGATCGAAGGCCATCATCCCGTTGTGCTCGCGGCGCTGAACGTGTCGCCGATATGGGCGGAATGGCCCGCGTTCTCTCTTGCGCTCGCCGATATGCCCGATGCGCCGAAGAATCAGCCGGTCTTCGCCGACTTGCGCGATCTGTTCGCGGAGCACATCAACGAGTGTCAGGCGCGCGGCCTGCCGTATCTCGCCTTGCCGCAGCCGGAAGCCGATGAAACACGCTACGAAGCGTCGAACCGAAGCGCGTCCATCGCGCTCGCGATGCTTCATACGCCGAATATCCGCGAATACGGCGCGATCGCCGAGCGCAACGTGCGCCGCTATTGCGAGCGTCACGGCTACGCGCTGCATCTCTATCGCGACGTGCCGGCCGAAGCGGGCGCGGGCGCGAGCGGCAACTGGATCAAGCCCTGGGTGTTGCTGCGCCATTTGCCGGAACACGAATGGGTCTTCTGGATCGATGCCGACGTGCTCGTCGCCGATCAGAGCCGGCGGCTCGAACCGCTATGCGAGAAGCGGGATCGCGTGCTCGCGACGGACGTAAGCTGGCAGTTCAACTCGGGCATCATGGGTTTTCGCAACACGCCGCAAAATCTCGACGTGCTGACGGAAATCGAGCAGTGCATCGGCGCGATCGCGGATAAATCGTCGACCTATGCAAGCGGCGGCGACCAGGACGTGTTCATCAAGGTGCTCGCACGGCATGGCCTTGCCGACTCGCGCCATCTGCTCGATTGCGCGACCATCAACACGCCGTATCAGCTTCAGTCGCGCGACAGCTTCATGGTGCATTACATGCATATGTGGCCGTCGCTGCGCGCGCTCATCATGCATCACGGCGACCTGACGAGCCAGATGCGCGGCGCGCGCCGTCCCTGACTGTCTATTCCTTGACTTTCCAAAGCTTTACGCGCAAGCATGAGCGATCGCGCGAGCCGCCGCGCGTGCATCGATTTTTTAGGTAGTCCCTACTTACACATCGTTCCGATGATGCCGCGCCCGTCCACGCCTCGGCAGCATATCCGCCTTTGCACGGCGAGCGACGGCGTGCGCATCGCGTACGCGACGTGCGGCTCTGGCCCGCCGCTCATCAAGGCGGCGAACTGGCTCAGTCATCTGGAGCTCGATTTCACGAGCCCGGTCTGGAACCATCTGATGCTCGAACTGTGCGGCCGTCACACGCTGATTCGCTACGATCAGCGCGGCTGCGGTCTCTCCGATCGCGACGTCGGCGAAATTTCCTTCGACGCCTGGCTGCGCGATCTCGAAACCGTCGCCGATGCGAGCGGCCTCGAACGCTTTCCGCTGCTGGGAATTTCGCAGGGCGCGTCGATTGCCATCGCGTATGCGGTCGCGCATCCGGAGCGGGTCACGCATCTCGTGCTGCATGGCGGCTACGCGCGCGGCCGTTTGAAACGCTCGTGCGATCCGGCGTTGCACGAGGAAGCCGAAATGCTCGTGAAGCTCGCCGAACTCGGTTGGGGCAAGCAGAATCCGGCGTTTCGCCAGTTCTTCACGACGCAGTTCATTCCCGGCGGCACGCCGGAGCAGCATCACTGGTTCAACGAACTCGAACGTCTGACGACCACGCCGCGCAACGCCGCGCGCATCATGCGCGTGTTCAACGAGATCGACGTGGTGGCGCTGCTGCCGCGCGTGCAATGTCCGACGCTCGTGCTGCACGCGAGCGGCGATGCGCGCGTGCCGTTCGACGAAAGCCGCCTGCTCGCCGGGCAAATTGCCGGCGCGCGATTCGTGCCGCTCGATAGCGAAAATCACATCACGCTCGAATCCGAGCCTGCGTGGCAACGCTGGCGCGAGGAAGTGCGGGGGTTTCTGCCGTCATCGAACGTGAGCGATCCGGCGTTCTCCGCGCTGACGCCGCGTGAGCGCGATATCGTCGAATTGCTCGCGGGCGGGCGCGACAACGCGCAGATCGCCGCGCGACTCGCGTTGAGCGAGAAGACCGTGCGCAATCACATCACCAGCATTTTCGCGAAGCTCGAAGTCGAAAACCGCGCGCAGGCCATCGTGCTCGCGCGCCGCGCGGGCTTCGACGCGCCCGCCGCCTGAGCGCTTCGGGACCTGCGTCCCCCTTCATTGCCGCCAAATGCCGTGTCCCGGTGCGCAGCCGGGACATGCGCCTCATGTGCGAGAGCGGGCCGTTGCAGAGAATGATTCGCAGAACGGTGACGCGGCGCACGACCCTACGCAGACCTGTTCGACGCAGCGCGCGGATTGCAGGGCGCGCATTCATCAGAGTCATCGACGCAGAGTCGTTCCGGAGTTCGCACATGGAAGCCGTTCAGCACGAGTCTCAATCCAGGAAAATCACCCCGCAGCAACGTTATGCGAAGTGCATCGAAGTGTCCCGCCGCATCCGCTGGGATATCGATCGCGACGTATTGCGCGGCCGTCATTTCGATCCCGCGCACAAGTTCATGCCCGACGGACTATCCGAAGTGCATCGTCTGCCGTTCCTCGACGCGCGCGAACGCCGTCTGATGTCTCAGGTTCAGGGCCGCACGTACGCCAACATGTTCGGCATGATCGAGCGTTTCGTCGGCGCGAAGATGCTGGAGGTCGGCCGCGATCATGCGCTCGGCGATCAGACCGCGCTCGAAGCGATCGTGCGGTTCACCGACGAAGAGCTGAAGCATCAGGAATTGTTTCGCCGCGTGGAAGCGCTCGCCGCGCAAACGCTGCCGCCGGGCTATCGCTTCATCGCGCAGGCCGACGAGGTTGCCGCGTTCGTGCTCGGCAAATCGACGTGGTCGATTCTCGCACTGACGTGTTGCGTCGAAATCGTCACGCAGGTGCATTACCGGCAGAGCATGGAAAGCGACGCGAGCTTGTCGCCGCTATTCAAGGACATCTTCCTGTTCCACTGGAAGGAGGAGTCGCAGCACGCGATCATCGACGAACTCGAGTGGATGCGCGAAGACGCGCGGCTCGAGGACGACGCGCGCGATGCCGCGATCGGCGATCTGATCGAGCTAGTCGCGGCCATCGACGGGATGATGCAGGCGCAAGCCGCCGCCGACGCGCATTACTTCGTATCGCAACTCGACCGCGCGCTTTCCGCCGACGAAGAGGCGCGCGTGCATGCGGGACTGGTCGATGCGTATCGGTGGCAGTACATCATCTCGGGCGTGGACGAACCGCGCTTCGGCGAAATCCTGATGAGCCTCATCAGCGAGGCGCAGGGCGAACGCATGGGCGCTGCGCTCGCGCCTATCCGACGCCGCGCGCTCGCAAGCGAACTCGATACGCTCGCGTGACGCGTGACGCATGAAGCGCGAGAAGGCCGGGTGTTCGCGCCCGGCCTTCTCATTTTTAGAAAGTTATCCGTAAGACAAATGGTTTGCTGCTCTGCAAAACGCTGAATTGCCGTGAAAATCTAGTCGTTACCGATGTACTGAAGCCGTTTTTTTCGGGCAACATAAGGCAAAGCAGGTAGTCGTCGCTCGCTGTCCCAAACTGATAACTAGATTGGACCATCATGCTCGCCGAACCGTTGCCGCAAACGACAGACATCGAAAAATTCGCGGAAGATCATGAGCGCTTCGCGCGACACACGCCATCCGAAATATCGATCGTTCTGCGAACGCTCGTGCAGCGGGGCGACATGCTCACCGTGACGAGCGGGCGCGGACAGATCGTTACGCAACTGCTGAAAACCGACGCGCGCGAAGCGTGCATCGTGTTCGACTGGGGCGGCGTCGAGGCGGACAATCGTGTGCTGCTCGAAGCGCGGCAGTTGTATTTCAAGGGTGCGCCGGACGGCGTGCGCGTCGAATTCACGACGCTCGCCGCGCGCGCCGTGACCTACGAAGGACGTCAGGCGTTCGAAGTGCCGTTCCCCGAGAAGCTCTATCAGTTCCAGCGTCGCGAATACTTCCGCGTGCCGACGCCGGTTCTCGAACCCTTCTACGCGAAAGGCGCATTCGCCGACGGCGAAGCGTTCCGCCACGAAGTGCACGACCTGTCGCTCGGTGGCATCGCGCTGCGCATGGACACGCCGCGTCTCGCGGAAACGGAGCGCGGCACCTTGTTCCGCGATGTCGTGCTTCATCTCGGTCCGGGCGCGGCCTTGCCCGTCGATCTCGAACTCGTGTCGCCGCGCTCCGTGACGACGCCGCGCGGCGATGTGCGTTACGTCGTCGGCTTTCGCTTCGTGCGGCTTTCGGCCGCCGCGGAGAACGTGCTGCAGCGGCTCATCACGCGCATGGAAGCGAAACGCCGCAGCCTGTCGGCCTGAAGGCGCGGAAAGGGCGCGCAACGCGTGGAGTAAAATGCGTGCCTCTTTCCACTCACGACGACGCATGTTGCGCAAGGCCTGGCGCGGAGAAGAACGCTTCTGGAAAGTCTGGTGGCTGTTGGGCGTGCCGATCCACCTCGCGTGGTGGTTCGTCTATCTCGACCTCTGGACGAGCGGCGTCACTCCCGAAACATTTCTGCTGATCACCGTCTGGTTCTGGCCCGGCATGCTCGGCGTATTCGCCGTGTGCTCGGCGCTGTATCTGCTGTGGTGCACGCTCGCGTGGCGCTGCGCGGGCAATGTCGATCGGCGCGTATGGACGATCGTCGCGCGCGTGCTGATCGGCGTCGGGATCGGCTCGTTTCTCACCGAATGCACGCTGATTCTCACCGCACCGTTCGTCTGATCGGACCGTCATTGCGCGCACGCGCGCCGGCTTAGCGTGCACAATGTCCGGGCTTGCAGCACGCCAACGAACGACGGACAACGACGCGCATGCTCAACGAATTCGCCAAGACGGTCCTTGTGATCGTCGCCGGATTGTTCCCGATCATCAATCCTCCCGCGACGGCGCTCGTCGTGCTGAGCATGCTGCCGCATATCGGCGACGCCGATCGCGCCGAGCTCGCGCGGCGCATCTGCATCAACAGTTTCGTGATCTTGCTCGCGTCGCTTTTGATCGGCGCTTATGTGCTGACGTTTTTCGGGATCTCGATTCCGGTGTTGCGCGTGGCGGGCGGTTTCGTCGTCGCGATGGCGGGCTGGAGCCTGCTTCAGACGCCCGATGACGACGACGGCGCCGAACCCGCGCCCACGCCGCGCGGCGGCGCGTCGCTGCGTGCGAAGGCGTTCTATCCGCTGACGCTGCCGATCACCGTCGGGCCGGGTGCGATCGCGGTCGCCATCGCGCTCGGCACGGGCTCGCCGCGTCATGGGCTGCAGCCGGTGCATCTCGCCGGCGTGGGCGTCGGGCTTGTCGTTCTGTGCGCGAGCATCTATGTGTGCGTGCGATTCGCGGGGCATTTGGAGCGCCTGCTTGGCGCCGTCGGAACGCAGATTGCCATGCGCCTTTTCGCGTTCATCATCTTTTGTATCGGCGTGCAAATTCTCTGGCTCGGTTTGTCGGAACTGATCGCATCGGTTCAGCTCAACGTCAAGTAGAGCGGGAGACGGGGTTTTGATGGCGGATCGCAGGAACTTCGCAGGCACCGTTGGTATGGGCTTTTTGCTGATGATGGTTTTTATGGTTCTTCGCCGGATCCCGTGTTGGTGTCGGTCTATTGGCGTTGCCCCTGTCCTAATGCACCGACACGAAAACGCGATCCGGCGAAAAAAAAGGCCGACACGATCACGGGACCTATCGCAAAAAACATCAAAAAGGCAAGAGATTCCACTTAACAATAGCGCGGACGTCGCGCTCAAACCCGAGCACACTCATCGCGGCGGTATCCATCGCGAGATGCGCCCCAAGAGCCGGCGATCCCGTCGCCCACTGCGCCCCGAACACGCGCGAAAAATGCGCGTGCGAAAAAAGTGCGATGTTCATCGCATTCGTCGCGAGCAGCTTGTCGATGAGCGCCTGCGCGCGCCTGCCGACATCCGCGAGATTTTCGCCCTCCGGAATCGGCGATGACCACACCGACCAGTCCGGCGCCTCTTCACGGATTTCCGGCGTGGTGCGGCCTTCGTAGATGCCGTAATTCCACTCGTGAAGCTCGGACTCCACCGTCGCGCGATCGCCCAGACCCGCGAGCCGGCAGGTTTCGATCGCGCGGCCCATCGGGCTCGTCAAAACTAAGTCGAAAGACTGCGACGCGAGCACCGGCGCGAGCGCCCGCGCCTGTCTGCGTCCTTCGTCGGTGAGCGGAATGTCGGTCGTGCCGGTGTGCTGGCCCGACTTGCTCCACTCGGTCTCACCATGCCGGATCAGCCAGATATGCATGCCGCCTTTCATGTTCATGTCGTTCACCCGATGTCTGATGAATGCTCTCGCCGCGCCCCGCGCAACACAGGTTCGGATTCTGCACCGATCGCCGAAGCCGCGCCGCGAAGCTGCCCACTCAGTCCACCTCGCGCGTCGCGAACGCCTTCAGCAGATGATGCGCGATCGCGAAGGGCTTCGGCGCGGAAAGTCCCTGTTCGTGCGTGCCGTCGAGCATCGCGCGGATCTCCTCGCGCGTGAACCAGCGCGCATCTTCGAGCTCGTTCCTGTCGATGGTGATATCGGTCGTGACGGCGCGCGCGAAGCATCCGATCATCAACGATGAAGGAAACGGCCACGGCTGCGACGCGAAATAGCGCACGTCCGTGCAGCGGATGCCCGCTTCCTCCACCACTTCGCGATACACCGCGTGCTCGAAAGTCTCGCCCGGCTCGACGAAGCCCGCAAGCGACGAATACATCCCCGGCAGAAATTGCGGCTGACGGCCGAGCAGGCAGCGTTCGCCATCCGTGACGAGCATGATGACCACAGGGTCGACACGCGGAAAATGCTGCGCCTTGCAGTTCGGACAGATGCGCCGCCAGCCCGCGCCCGCCGAATCGGTCGGATGGCCGCAGTTCGCGCAGAAGCGATGCCGGCGATGCCAGTCGAGCATCGATCGCGCTTCGCCGAGCGCGCTGACGAGCGGCGGCGACACGAGACCCTGCATCGCGATGGGGCGCAGTTCGACCGCTTCGACATCGGCGAGGCTCGGCGTTTCTGCATCGAAGGAATGGGCGAACAGCGCGCGGCGGTCGGCGTCGCGGCCGAGAAGAACCGTCTGCGCGGGCGCGCCGAGCGTCGCGATTTCCTGCGCGACGAAAAGGGGATCGTGACCGTCCGCGCGCTTGAACAGCGGCACGTTGTTCACGAACAGCAGAAAGCGCGTGGCGGGATCGTCGCGCAGGCCGGCGACGAAGGTTTCATCGTCGCGCTTCTCCGATACGCGATCGAGCGGATCGAGTGTAAAACCGATGGCATGAGGCGGCGTGGGCATAGTATTTTTCGTGTGTGGCGGCGCGCGGAAGCGGCGCGACGCGTGACGGGAAGATGCAAGGCCAACCGGGAATCGTAACGAACTTGGCGCGTCCTTGCTGGAGGACGCACGGAGACGTCGATGATCACGCTCTATTCGTATCCTCAGTTGTTCGGCCTCGAAGACAACAATCCGTTCGGACTGAAGGTGTTCGCGTTCCTGAAGCTCGCGGCCCTGCCATTCGAGCATCGTCACGTGCTGGACACGAGCGCCGCGCCGCGCGGGCAGTTGCCGTATCTCGTCGACGGCGATGAAACCGTCGGCGACAGCGATGCGATCATCGCGCATCTGAAGAGCAAGCACGCAATCGAACTGGACGACGCGCTGGGCGCCGCGCAGCGCGATCTCGATCTGCTGGTCCGCCGCACGCTCGACGATCTTTACTGGGTGATGTCGTACTCGCGCTGGCGCGACGACCGCTACTGGCCGCAGTTTCGCGATGCGCTCTTGACGCAGCATCCGGACATCGGCGCCGACGCGCTCGAAGGCGCGCGCAAATACAACTTCGAACGCTATCGATATCAGGGCATCGGCAGATACGAGCCGGACGCCGTGTATGCGCGCGGCATCGCGAGTCTCCAGGCAATAGCGAATCTGCTCGGCGACGGTCCGTTCATGTTCGGCGACGCGCCCGCGAGCATCGATGCCGCGCTGTACGGGTTCGTCGCGAACATCTGGTTCTACGACATCGATACGCCGCTCAAACGATTCGTCGCCACGCGCGGCAAGCTCGTCGAACATTGCGGCGCGGTGCGCGAACGCATGGGCCAGGGAGCGGTGGCGTGACATTTTCGAAGCGGATCGTCGACAAGGAGACGTCATGGACTGCGCTGAGATCTACACCGACGCCGACGGGCACTCGGCATTCAGGACCATTCGCGTGTTCGAAACCGTCGCCGTGCCGTTCAACGGCATTTCGGTGACGCTATCGCCGCCGCAGCCGTGCGAGAGCGTGCTGGTGCATGAGTTCGACGAAGGCTATTTTCTCGATCGTCATAATCCGCCGTCGCGGCAGTATGTCGTCGTCCTCGAAGGCGAGCTTGAAATCGCGGTGCAGGACGGGGACATCGCACGGCGCTTCGCGGAAGGCTCGGTGTTCGTCGCAGGCGATCTGAAAGGCTCGGGGCATTCGACGCGCGCGCTTCGCTCGGGTCGCGCCCTCGTCATCAACCTGCAAGGATGAAACGATGCTGCTCGATAAAAAACTGGCGGTCGTGACCGGCGCAAGCTCGGGCATCGGATTCGCCACCGCGCAACGGTTCGTGTCGGAGGGCGCCCGCGTCGTGATCAGCGGACGCAACCAAGAGAGACTGCGTCAGGCCGCGCAAACGCTCGGCGAGAATGCGCTGTGCGTCGTGGCCGACGCCGCCAGTCCGGCCGACATGCAGCGTCTCTATAAAGCCGCAGTCGAGCATTTTCAGCGCGAGATCGACGTTCTGGTCGCCAACGCCGGCATTTCCCGGCAGACGCCCGTGCGCGAAACCTCGCTGGAACAATTCACCGATGTCTTGAACATCAACGTCGGCGGCGTGTATGCGACGGTGCGCGAAGCGCTGCCTTCGCTCGCGCGGCCGGCATCGATCGTTCTCGTGGCATCGCTCGCGGCCAATCAGGGCACGAAAAATTTCTCGGCATATTGCGCGTCGAAGGCGGCTGTCGTTTCTCTGGCCAAAAGCTTCGCCGCCGAATTCGTCGAGCTCGGCATACGCGTCAACAGCATTTCGCCGGGCGTCGCGAACACGCCGATCTTCGACAGCTTGGGCATGTCGGAGACGCAATTGCTGGAGTGGGCGAAAGTCATCCCGATGAAGCGCCCGGCCGACCCCGCCGAGATCGCATCGGCGGTCCTTTTCCTTGCGACGGATGCATCGCAATACATGACCGGCGCCGATCTAGCCGTCGATGGCGGCATGTCGGGGATCAGTCCGTTTTGATCGCCGCCGACGCCAACGGCTCGCTCGGCGGCTCGATGCGCCGCACGCTGACGCTGACGTCCATCCCGGCGAAGTCCTCCGCGGCGCCGAACCACGATCCGGACACCGGCGCCGCCTGTTCGGGCTTGCGCGTGTACGCGACGCGGATCAGATCGGTGCCGCCGACGAGCGAGTTCGTCGGATCGTAGGGCACCCAGCCCGCGCCCGGCAAAAAGACGTGCAGCCATGCGTGCGTCGCGCCCGCGCCGACGACGAGCGGCTCGTCGCGGCTCTCGATCTGTCGCGCGCCCTGCTGCAGCCCCGTGTTGCGGACGGCCGGCGCAGCGGGCGTGTCGAGCGCCTGATCGTACAAATACCCGGACACGAAGCGCGCGGCCAGTCCGAGTCCGCGCACGACTTCCATCATCAGCAGCGCGAAATCGCGACAGGTGCCGCTGCGCCGATTCAGTGTCTCCGACGGACGCTGCGTGCCCATCGCGTCGCGCGACTGATACTGAAAGTCGCTGCGAATGGCGGCGTTGATGTTCCCCAGAATGTCGCGCGTGTGCGTGACGCCGCGCCGGGGCAGAAACTGCGCGACCCAGTCGCGCAGCATCGGCTGATCGTCGGGATACTGCGGCGGCAGGAAAGACGCCAGATCGAGCCGGTCCTCATCGGCGTACTGAAACGGATAATTCTCGGCTTCGGGCGCGACCGGCAACTCCAGATTCCTGATGCCGAAATGCTCGATGACGAAACGCGCGCGCAGTTCGAGCGTGTCGGCGGGCACGCGCGGCTCGACGACCGCGACCGAATTGGAAAACACGTCGTGCATCCAGTACTGCGTGCTGTGCGGAGCGGCCGCGAGCGTCGCCGACAGCACGCGGATATCGTGCGCGGCGCGCGGCCGGAACATCACGCGATGCGGCGAGAATTCCACCGGCGTGTTGTAGCGATAGGTCGTGACGTGCTCGACTTCGAGAAAGACGGACATGTGCCACCTCCGGGCCAGCGCTGCACGATCGGGTCGACCCGACAATCATGCCACTGGCGCGCCGCCTTGAACATCAACGCGTCACGAGCACGAACGGAGCGACGCCGCCATACGCCGAACCGCTGCTGAACGATCGCAGGCCGAGATCGACGTCTCTGTATTTTCCGTCCGCGCGCTGCCTCAACTGATTGACGGACCAGACGCCGTCCTGCTCCAGAAGAATGGATTTCGTTTTCGGCTCGTACTGGAGATACGCCATCGACTTCGACGAACTCAGCGCGGTCGTCTTGCTTCTGCTCGTCACGTCGTAGAGGATGACCGAGCTCGGGCTGTTGGCATTGTCATCGGCGAAGAGAATTTGCTGATTGTTGATCGCCGCGATGAACTTCGGATTCTTCTCCGGCAGATCGGTCAGCACGCGCGTGAAGCCGCTCTCCAGGTCCATCTCCGTGAGATTGCCCTGTGCATTCGGCGACGCGAATCCGACGAAATACGCTTTCTTCGCATCCGGCGTGACGGTGAACTCATCGCGCGGCGCCGCCGGCGCCGAACCGGCCGGATAGCCGCCCCTGATGAAGCCGCTCGCCGATTCGATGCGCAGCACCTCCAGCCTCGTTCCCCGCTCGTTCGCGAGCGCGAAGATGTGCTCGCTGTCATTGGCGGCCGTCGCGATCTTGATGACGCTGAATTCTTTCGGCAGCACGAGCATTCTGACGAGCGTTCCCGAATCCGTATCGACGACGTGGATGATATTTTTGTTCCACAGATAGACCTGATTTCCGGTCAACGCGGGCTGAAAACCATAGCCGGTGAACGTCGTCAACATCGGACCGATGGGCGTGATGCGCACGACCTTGTTGCTCGCGGTGTCGATGGTGGCGAGATCGACGGACGTCGAATTTCGCTCCATCAGCACGTGCAGCCGCTTGCCGTCGGCGCTTGCGAACATCTGATCGACGCGCTGATAGTCGCCGCCCAGCGAAAGATCGATCGACGCCTTCACAGCGCGCGAAGGAAACTCGTAGGCGGTAATCCGCGCCGGCGCCTGCGCACGCGTCAGCGTGTACACCGTCTGAGTGGAAGGCGGCGGCCCATAGTATTTCTGCACCATGTCGATGTCGGTGGCGCTCAGCTTGCCGTCACCGTTCCATTCGGGATTGCAGTAATTCATGATCGAAGCGACATCCCACGCGCCGATCGTCGTGTCGCCGTTCGTGCCCTGCGCGGGCTCGTTGCAGGTCGAAGGCGTGTCGGGCCGGTTCTGCTCGTGCGCGAAGCCCAGCGCGTGACCGAATTCGTGCGCGGCGATGCGGCGTATGCAGTATTCTTCGCGTCCCTGGCAACTTTGACTCCAGTTCCTGAACGTGAAGTTGAGCGCCATTCCGCCGACCGCGTTGTTCAGCATCGCGCCGAGGCCGAAAGTATGCGGCCCGCTCTGCGCGCTGTCATCGACGCTGATTCGGATCCCGAAGTAATTGGGGTCATTCGTGCATTGCTGCCAGCCTGTGAAACGCACGCCCGAATGCTGTTCCCAGGTTTCCTGAACTGCGAGGCGGCTCCAGTTTCGTGCCGACGCGAAGCGCGCGAAATCCGCGTTGTTCATGTCCCAGCACACGCCGATGGGAACGCGGCTCCAGATGACGGTCGACAACGCGTAGCCCTTGGTCGTCGATTCGGTCTGTGAAGCCGGCTGTCCTGCGATGCTTTTCGTGCTCTGGCCTGAGACATCGGAGCCGGCGTCGCCGCCGCATGCACTGATCAATACTCCTGATGAAATAGCCAGGACCATCCCTCGTATCCTTCTCATTTTGTTCTCCATGTATAGAGACCACGTCAACGCATGGCGGAAGGAAATCTGTTCTCAGCGTGTCGCGTCGCTGAAATACTTATTAGGATTGTTTCCGAGAGATTCTGCCTTTCAGCAGCAGTACGTCAATAATTAATTTTCCTTATTGCCGGATAGGGAACCCTTACTGGATCAGGAGTCCAGCCGATTCCAAGTTCGCCGCGACGCCAGGCCCTTGCGGCTCAGCGTCCTTTCCACGGCACGAGCCGCTGCTCCAGCGCGCGCATGCCGAAGTCGAAAATCCACGCGATCGCGCCGATCAGCACGATGCCCATCACCACCACGTCGGTGCGCAGAAAGCTCGACGCGTTGAGCACCATCTGGCCCAGGCCGGCGGTCGCGGCGACCATTTCGGCGGCGACGAGCGTGGTCCAGCCGAAGCCCACGGCGATGCGCAGGCCCGTCAGTATTTCGGGCAGCGCGGCGGGCAGCACGACGAACCGCACGACTTGCCCGAAGTTCGCGCCGAGCGACCACGCGGCGTTCACCTGCTCGGCAGTCGCGCTCCTGACGCCGGCGCGCGCGGCCATCGCGATCGGCGCGAAGCAGGCGAGCCAGATGACGACGATCTTCGCGGTTTCATCGATACCAAAGTAGATGACGACGAGCGGTAGATACGCGAGCGGCGGCAGCGGCCGATAGAACTCGAGCGGCGGATCGAGCACGCCGCGCGCGATGCGGCTCACGCCCATCAGAACTCCGACCGGCACCGCCGTGACAACCGCGAGCGCGAACGCGCCGAACACGCGGATCGCGCTCCACAAGAGATGCTCCGAGAGCGGCAATCCGCCCTGAAGCCGTCCGTGCAACGCGTCGATGAACGCCTGCCAGACCGCCTCGGGCGAAGGCAGAAAGAGCGGCGGCAGCCAGTGGAAATGCGTGGCCGCCCACCACAATGCCGCGAGCGTCGCGACGCACAGCGCGCTGGGCAGTGCGGTCGGCCCCGCGCCCGGCATCCCGCGATAGCGCGCGCGATGCTTCGTGCGGGTGACGCGTCGCGTGGCTGGCGATGCGCTTGGGGCGTTCGGCAGCGGGACATCGTGAGCGGGCCGGTTCACGCCGCCTCCGTCTCGGTGCGATGCAGGCGGCGCGTCAGCCGCTCCCGCCATTCGATGAACGCGGGCGACGATTTGACGGCGCGCGCATCGCGGCTGCGAACGTAGTCCCGCGAGAAGGGCAGTTCGTGCACCTCTTCGATGCGGCCCGGACCTGGCGTCATCAGCACGAGGCGCGTCGCCAGAAAGAGTGCCTCTTCCACGCTGTGCGTGATGAAGAACACCGTCTTTCCGGTGCGCGCCCAAACGTCGAGCACGAGTTCCTGCACGGTTTCGCGCGTGAGGGCGTCGAGCGCGCCCATCGGTTCGTCCATCAGCAATACTTCGGGATCGCTCGCGAGCGCGCGCGCAATTCCGACGCGCTGCTGCATCCCGCCCGACAGCGCGTAGACCTTCGCGTGTTCATGTTGCGCGAGGCCGACGAGCGCGAGCGTGCGACGCGCGATCTCGCGGCGCTCGTCGCGCTTCACGCCGCGAAAACGCAAGCCAAGCGCGACGTTGTCGATGACGTTCAGCCACGGCATCAGCGCATGCTTCTGGAACACGACGCCACGCTCGGCGCCGGGCCCGTCGATCGGTTCGCCATTCAGCGACGCTTCGCCTTCGGTCGGCTCCAGGAAACCCGCGAGACAATTCAGCAGCGTGGTCTTGCCGCATCCCGATGCACCCAGCGCCACGACGAACTCGCCGCTGCCGATCTGCAAGTCGACGCCTTGCAACGCGGGCGTGCTCGCGCCTTCATACGTGACGCCGAGGTTGCGGATGGAAAGCGATGTCATTTCGCGGCCTGCTGCACGAAGCGCGGATCGACGCCCGTGGAGTAATCCGCGAGCACGTTCTGAATCGTGCCCTGCTGTTTGAGGAACTGAGCGGTTGCCGCGAGCGACTTTGCCGCCCCGGATTGCGCTCCGCCGCCGAGCCAGGTCGGCGACGCCTGCTCGCCCGCGCTCGGGAAGGCGTAGAGCGCGAGACTCGCGGGCACGTCGGCGGGATTCGCGCCGGATTCCTGCGCGACGGCCTGCACCTGTTTCGACGCGGCGGTCCAGTCGGCTTTGTGATCGCGGTATTGCGCGTCGGTATCGGCGAGCACTTTGACGAAACCGTTCAGGAACGCCGAATTGTCCTGCGCGAACTTGCGCGACGCGACGAAGCCGTCGAAGGTCGCCTTGCCCGATTCCTTCGCCACTTCGCCCGACGTGATCAGCACTTTGCCGTTCTGCTTGGCTTTGGCGAGCACCGGGTCCCAGATATACGTCGCGTCGATATTGCCGCGTTCCCACGCCGCCGCGACCTCCGGCGGACGCAGATTGACGATCTTCACCGTCGACGGATCGACGCCTGCCTGTTGCAAGGCGACGAGCGCATGAAAATGCGACGTCGACACATACGGCACGCCGAGCGTCTTGCCTTTCAGATCCGCGAGCTTGCTTACGCCCGAGCCGTTGCGCGCGACGAGCGCCTCGGCGTCGTTGATGTTGTCGAGAATCCAGAACAGCGAAAGGTCGACGCCTTGCGACAAGCCCGCCGCGATCGGGCTGGAGCCGGCTTCGCCCAACTGAATGGAGCCCGATGCGAGCGCGCGAATGACATCCGCGCCGCTGCCGAGCTTGCGATACGTGACCTTGTATCCGGTGGCTTTCTCGACGGCGCCGCTCGCCTGCGCATAACGCCAGGGCACGACCATGTCCTGATAGCCGATGACCACTTCGCGCGTTTCGGCGTGTGCTTGAACGGGCGCCATAGCAGCGAGAACGATGGATGCGATGCCGGCGATCAGCGCGCGGCGATGGATCGAAGGTTTCATGGAACGGACGAAATGATGTGGTGAAGCCTTCGACTATAGGCACTTTGCGTGCCGCGGCTACGAAGCAATCGTGCGTAGCAAATGACGCGGCGCGTGCTTCGCATATTCGCCGTGCGCCGTCATATGGTTATCGGAAGAACTGCGCTCAGGAAGACAGTTTCCCGAGTCTTCAAATGCCAAATGGATAATTCCTTATCGATAGAAATTGGATCGCCGCGGGCGGCCCCGGCGTTAGCATGAGCATCCTCTCCAACCTGTCCTTCGGTTCATTCAAGCGATGTCCAATCTTCCCCGCTTCGGCGTCTGGGCGCTCGTGCATGGCAGTCGCGCGGCGTTGCAGGATCCCGCCGAGCCCTACGATGCCTCGTGGGCGCGCAACAAGGCGCTCGTGCTAGAGGCCGAGCGCCTCGGTTACGACTCCGTGCTCGTCGCCCAGCACACGATCAATCCGCACGATCCTTCGCTCGATCAGCTCGAAGCGTGGACGGCATCGGCGGCATTGGCTGCGCTTACGTCGCGCATCGAGATCATCGCGGCGATCAAGCCTTATCTCTATCATCCGGTCGTGCTCGCGAAGATGGCGCAGCAGATCGAGCACATCAGCGGCGGACGCTTCGCGATCAACCTCGTCAATGCGTGGAATCGTCCGGAGCTGGAGCGCGCGGGCATCGGCTTCGCGGAGCATGACGAGCGCTATGCGTACGGACGCGAGTGGATCTCGGTCGTCGATGCGTTGCTGCGCGGAGAAGCCGTGAAGCATCGCGGCGACAACTTCCGGATCGACGACTATCAGTTACGGCCCGCCGATCCGTTTCGCGCGCGTCCGCGCATCTATGTCGGCGGCGAGTCGGAGCCGGCGCGCTCGCTCGTCGCGGCGCATGGCGATGTGTGGTTCATCAACGGCCAGCCGCACGACGACGTTGCGGCCCTGATCGCCGATGTCTCCGCCCGCGCGCGCCCGGCGGGGCACGAGCCTTTGCGCTTCGGCCTGTCGGCGTTCGTGATCGCGCGCGAGACGCAGGACGAAGCGCAGGCTCATCTCGAACATCTGTTCGCGCTGGCGGAACTCGACAAGCCGCTGCGCGAACGGCAAAAGGCCAATACCGATCCGAACGCGGTGATGCACCAGACCTTCGCGCGATCGGCGCGCGTCGGGTCGAACGGCGGCACGGCCGCGGACCTCGTCGGCGATTACGACACGGTCGCGCGGCGCATCGTCGACTTTCATCGCGCGGGCATCGAACTCTTCATGCTGCAATTCCAGCCCTTCGAGGCCGACATGGCCCGCTTCGCGCACGAAGTCGTGCCGCGCGTGCGACGTCTGCTCGACTAAGAAAGCGCGCCGTCCCGTCCGCCTTCGACAAGGGACGGCGCGCGCGATCAGAAGAACGCGCCCGTGGGCGGCAATTGCCCGGTCAGCAGGTTCTGTCCGAGAAAGCGTTCCTTGTAGACGCGCGGATTGTGCGACGCGATCACCTTGATGTTGCGCCAGTGCCGGTCCAGCGCGCCGACGCGCGACACGACGGAGCCCGAGCCGAGATCGATCAGCCAACTTGCGATCTGCGGGGCGAGATCGTCGATCACGACCTTGGCTTCCGATGCCGCGAGCGTGGCCGCGAGCGTCGCCTCGTATTCGTCGCGTGTGCCGTGTCGATCCCATGCGCGCTGCAACGCGCCGGCCGCGCGATCCGCGATCGCTTCGACGCTCGCCGAATACGCGCGGATACGGCCGAGCAGCGATTGCAGCACGGGTTCATCGACGGGATGCGCGGCTTCACCGTGATAGAAGTTGCGTCCCCGCGCGCGCAGCACGTCGACGGCGTCCAGCGCCACGCGCCGCACGATGCCCGCGATGCAGTTGGTGAGATAAACCTGATGAAACGTAAAGCCCCAGGGCGCGGCTTCATCGGACTTCGGCGGATCGGGCGGATAAAGCTGCGCGGCTGGAACCGTCACATCGCGAAACCGCGCCGTTCCCGAACCTGTGAGGCGCTGGCCGAAGCCTTGCCAGTCATCGTCGTCGTCGACGCCCGCGCCGCGTTCCAGCACGTACTGCACGGTGCGGCCCGCGCGGCTTTCCACGGCGAGGCCGGTGAACGCGTCGTTATACAGATTGCCCGTCGCGTAGATCTTGTCGCCGGAGCCGACGTACACGTCGCGCGACGCATCCCATTCGAGCCGACTGAGGACTTTGGTCGGGCGCGCGCCGGCGGCGACCACGTCGCTGTCGACGAAGCTCAGGCCGATGGTCTTCTTCTGCGCGGTCAGCTCCAGCACGCGCGTATGGAACGGTTGCTCGCGTCTCCGGAGCGCGGCTTCCACTTGCCACAGATGATTGCGAAACGCGTGGGCGATGTTCGAATCCGCCGCGGCGAGATCGCGTGCGACGATGAAAAGCCCGTTCAGCGAAACGCCGCTTCCGCCTGCATCGACGGGAAGACGCAGCGCGCCGAAGCCGAGCGCCTTGAGCTTTGCAATCTCTTCGTGCGGCAGCCGGTGCCCGCGTTCGCGCTCGGCGGCAGTCGCGGCGATGTCACCGATGATCTCCGAAAAGCCGAGCGCGGCGGACAGCGGGGAGACGAGCGTCGGTCCGGCGCTCGTCGGATAGTTGACGTCAGACATTCGTGCGCTCCTCGATTCACACCTTGATGCTGTAATCCGCGACCTTGATGCGCGAGTTGATGATCTTGCGCTCGGCCAGCCAGTCGGCGGCGCGCTGAAATTGCGCGATGAAAGCGGCATCGTCGGGCTCGTGAAACTGATTGACGCGCTTGAGGCTTGCGAGATAGTCGCGCACCTGATCCGGATATTTGCCCTCGCGCTGCACGAGCAATTCGGCTTCGGCGGAATGCGCCGACTGCCACGCGCCTTCCACGTAATACGCATCGATCACCGCGCGGATCAGCTCGGAATTCTCCTCGGTGAACTTGCGGCGCGTGACGAGCGAGCTGTAATCGATCAGAAAATCCAGATCGCGGCCTTCGTTGAAGATGTCTTTCGCGTCGTTCGAGAAGCGCGAGATGTCGACGCCGGGCGACCACATCGACCAAGCGTCGACTTTGCCTTGCGCGAAGGCGGGCGCCGCGTCGGGCGGATTCAGATAGACGAACTGGACCTTGTCGCGATCGACGCGATGCTTCTCCAGCGCGGCGATCAACAGGAATTCGCCAAGCCCCGACCGGTTGACGGCGACCTTGCGGCCCGCGAGATCGGCGACGGATTCGATGCCGCTCGACTTCTTCGCGATGATGGCCGTCGAGCGCGGCGAATAGATGTCGAACGCGGTGAAGACGATCGGCGAGCCGGCGAGCATCGCGGCGAGTGCGGGAGTCGTCGATCCCCAGAATCCGAAGTCGGCGCTGCCGCCGACCACGGCCTGTATCGAAGGCGCATGGTTCGGGAAAGGGCCGACCCATTCGACCTTGATGCCTTTCGCGGCGAGCGTCTTCTCGAACACGCCGCGCTGCTTCGCGATGTCGGGCAGGCTGCCGTAACCCCAGCCGATGCGGACCGTATCGGTGTTGCGCGTCAGCTTGCGCGGCTCGGCCGCGCGTGCCGGGAACAATCCGCCGGTCGCGGCGCCGGCCAGGAGGCCTCCCGCCGCGCGCAGCAACCGGCGGCGGCTCAGCGATGAGTCGTTCATGCTCGTCCTTCTTGTCTTATGGAAAAGTGATCAGTGAGACCGGACGCCGAGTTCCGCGAGCAGGGCGGGGCGCAGTGCCTGCGGCGCGTGTTCGCCGGGTTCGAATGACGCCGCGATGCGTCCGGCGCGCATGACGAGAATCCTGTCGGCGAGCGTGAGCGCTTCGTCGACGTCATGCGTGACGATCAGCACGCCTGGCCGATGCAGCGCGACGAGTTCCTTGACGAGACCGTGCATGCGGATGCGCGTGAGCGCATCCAGCGCGGCGAACGGCTCGTCGAGCAGCAGCAGC